>Ga0209577_10005687_pt1 | contig 11603 bp, 14 predicted proteins | sample GraSoiAngelo_109_FD_185874 | JGI IMG/M metagenome (GOLD analysis project Ga0209577, IMG submission 185874) | Grasslands soil microbial communities from the Angelo Coastal Reserve, California, USA - 14_0903_12_20cm (SPAdes) (version 2) | ecosystem: Environmental > Terrestrial > Soil > Grasslands... | reverse complement strand
TCGCCGACCAGGCCGTAGAACGCGACCGGCTCGTCATTCTCGTCGCCGCCCCGTTGCACCACCGGATCTTTCACGTCGCGCGGGAAGCTCGCGCGGATCTGCGCCACCTTGTCGCGCGTCTCCTGCAGCACGCGATCCTGGTCGACGTTCAGGCGGAATTCGACCCAGGTCCAGCCGAACCCCTCGTAGGACGCCGACAGCAGGCGTTTGACGCCCGCCACGGTGTTGACGGCGTTCTCGATCGGCTTGGCGACGTCGTTCTCGAACTGCTCGGGCGAGGCGCCCGGGTAGTCGACCTTGATGGCGACGAAGGGCGGACGGACGTCGGGCATCGCCTCGACGCGCAGCCGCTGGTAGGAAAAGATGCCCAGCACCGTCAGCGCGACCATCACCATCGTGGCGAACACGGGCGGGATGCTCTCGACGGTGCGTGAGCCGTTCTGGCGGTTCAGCCGAGCGGCCTGGCCGTGCTGCAGGTTGTCGAACTTGGTCGCGATGACATCCTCGTGGGACTGCAGGCCGGAGAGGATCTCGACGAAATGGGCGCGCTCATCGCGCGTGCCGATCGTGACCGGCCGCCGCTCGAGCCGGTCGCGCGCGACGAGCCAGACGTAGCTCTGCGCGCCTTCGCCGCGCACCGCGGAGAAAGGCAGCGCGGGCGCCTCGCGCTCCGCGGCCATGGTGAGGCGCACGCGGGCGAACATCCCCGCCTTGAGGAGCGAGCCCTCGTTGGCAAGCGAGACATAGACATTGATGGAGCGTGTGCCGGGCTCCGCGGCCGGGTTGATGCGCTCGACGCGGCCGGGGAAGCTGCGCTCCGCGAGCCCCTCGATCTGCACGCTCGCCGGCATCCGGGGCTTGATCTTGGCGATGTCGGCGAGCGAGGCCTGCGCCTGGACTTCGAGCGTCGAGAGATCGACGAGCTGTAAGAGCGGCGCATCGAAGCCGACCTTCTCTCCGGGCTGCACATAGCGCTTCGCCACCACGCCGGCGATGGGCGAGCGCACGATGGCATCGTCCAGCATGATTTGCGTCTGCTCGAGCTGCGCCTTGGCGAGCTCGACCGCGGCGGCCTTCGCCTGGAAGGCGCTATCGGAGGCCTCATAGGCGCTCTGGGAGATGAATTTCTGCTTGTAGAGCTCGGCGTTCTGGTTGCGCGTGCGCTCGGCGGTCGCGAGGTCAGCTTGCGCGGCGGCGACGGCGGCCCTGCGCTCGGCGAGCTGCGCGCGCAGATGCGCCGTGTCGAACTCGGCGAGCGTCTGGCCGGCGCGCACGCGATCGCCTTCGCGCACCAGCACGCGCTTCACTTCCGCTGCCACCTTGGCGCGCACGGTGGCCTGGGAAACCGCCTGCACCGTGCCCGGCAGCTCGGCCTCGACCGACAGGCGCCGGCGCTCGAGCCGCACGACGTCGGCGGCGGCGAACTCGAGCGGCGGCCTGGCGGCGCGCCGCGCGCCTTCCTCCTCGGCGTGGCGCCGCTGCACGGTGACGGCCCCCGCCGCCGCGACCGCCAGGGCGGCGAGCGCCGCCGCCATCACCCACCAGCGCGTAGCGGAACTCATTCAGGGCGCGATTATCCGCGCTCCGGCGCGCTTCTCCGCCGCGGCGCGACGAAGCGCGCAAAGCGCGGCATGAACCGCCGCCAGCGCCGATGAAGCGGCATCAGCGCCGATCGGCGAGCACGCGCACGCCGCGGTAATACAGCACCAGCGCGCCGAGTTGGACGAGGTGATACAGATCGTTGTGATTGAAGTGCCGGTGCAGGTCGACGCCGCTTGCCTGCACCGCCGCCGCGGCGATGGAGACGGCGACCCCGGCCACGATCCAGCGCGAGCCCGGGCGTCGCCAGGCGAATAGGTGCGCGAGCGCGATGAGCGCGAAGGCGCTGCCGGTGTCGGCGACCGCCCAGATGAACCGGTCGTCGCGCCACACCCAAGCCCAGTAGAGGGCGAGCTTCGCCGCCGCCACGGCGATGAGCGCCAGCCGCCACATCCCGGGCGCCGTCGCGAGCGCGCTGCCCGCCACCATGCCGGCGCTCGCGACCCCCAGCACCAGCATGGTGGGCTTCCACAGCGCCGCCAGCCGGAAGCCGTGATGGGTGCCGCCGAGCGCCGCGCCGAGCGCGAGCGCGATGAAGGCGATGCCCCACCAGCGCCGCGAGTCCTCGCCGCCCGCCCCGCGCAGGATTGAAACGGCCATCATCGCCGCCACGGCTGCGAGGAGATAGTCGGTGGCGAGCGTCATCGGCTCGCTGATCATGTGTTCCTCATCGCATGCACCACGAGCTCGCCGCGCGCAAGCCGCAGCTCTGGGTGGGCCTGCGCCAGGTCGGCGTACTCGCGCAGGCGAAAGCCCCGCGCGCCGAGAAAATCGCCGAGCGCCTCGCGCGGGATCGCCCACTTGAACGGCTCCTTCCACAGCGCGAGGAGCGCGCGCTCGAGCCAGGTCGCGTTGTGGAAGGCGATGCGGCCGCCCGGCGCGGGCTCCATCACCGTGAACACAATCTCGCCCGCGAGCGCGGCGAACAACGCATCGACTTCGGCGGCCGTGAGATACATGAGCAGCCCCTCGGCGATGGTCACGCTCGGCTCACGTGCGGGCGACAGCACCTGGCGCAGCGGCACGCGCGCGAGATCGGCGGCAACGAACTGCAGGTTGGCGGATGCGGGCACGGCGACGCGCTTCACCGCTTGCGTCGCTGGATGGTCCACCTCGATGAAGCGCACGCCGGGAAACTCGGGCGCCAGGCGCGCGGCCAGGGTGTCGTAGCCCGCGCCGACGACGACCACCCGCCGGGCGCCGCGCGCGATTGCGCCGCGCACCGCCTGCTCGATCCAGCGCTTGCGCAGCATGAAGTGCAGCAGCAGGCCGGGGATCGTGGCGCGCTCCGCCGTCAACGCGAGCCAGCGCAGGCCGCGCCGCGTCGAGAGCAGCTGCAGCGCCGTCAGGCAGCGCGCGCAGATCGCGGCAGCGCCCGCGGGAACGAAGCGCGCGAGCGCGCGATCGCGGGAGAGAAACACGGTCGCCGCGGCGATCAGCGCGGCGGTCGAGCTCGGCCGGTCGGCGCGCACGCCTAGGGGAGCTCTGGCGTCGCCCCCGCGAAAGCGGGGGCCCAGTTTCTTGCTCGAAAATCATGGGTTCCCGCTTTCGCGGGAACGACGATTGGCCGGTTATTCAGAGATTCCCTAACCGAAAAACATTTTCTTGTAATGCCGGTACCAGTCGCTCTGGAAGAGCTCGCCCGGATCGTATTTGCGCTTGAGCTTGAGGAATTCCGTGAACTGCGGGAACGCGGCCTCCACCTGACGGCGCAGCGCGTAGCGGTGGTACGTGGGGTAGTAGCTGCCGCCGTGGCGCAGGCCGATGTCGATCAGCGCGCGGAACGCGTCGGCGGCGCGGATGAGGCCGGTGCTCGTGCGCTCGACGTGCAGGTTGAAGATCACGCACGCATAGGGTTTCTTCGCCCAGGCGAGGAAGCTCTCCCGGTCCTGCTCGATCCACCGCACGGTGCCGTAGATGATCTCGGTCTTGGCGCGAAGCGCATAAGTGCGCACCTCGGCCATGAACGCCTCGAGCGCCTCGCGATCGCAGTAGATCTCGGTGATTACCTCGGTGCCGCGATTGGCCGCGCCCCTGCGCTGGTCGATCGTGCGGTGGTAGTTCTCCGGGTAGATCGACATCTGGTGCTCGTCGGACCAGTAGATCTGCCCGTTGGTCGAGAGATAGTAATCGGCGTAGCGCCGGAACGCGGCCGACTTGTCGGTGTGCGCGAGGTAGAGGAGCTCCGTCCAGTCGCGCTCGCCGAGCTCGCGCTGCGTCGGCGCGATCGGCCGCTCCTCCGCGACCGGGCGATAGCAGGAGAAGACGCCGCGGCGCAGGAAGTCGGGCGAGGCGTCGTCGATCGCGTACTGGAAGTCGCCGTAGAGGAAGCCTTCCCCGATGCGCTCGGCGAACGCGCCGGCGAGCCCCTCGATCGTGCGCACCTCCACGACGCGCTCGAGCTGCCGGCGCGGTACGAGCCGCAGCGTGACGGAATAGATCACGCCGAAAAGCCCGTAGCCGCCGATCGCCAGGCCGAAGAGCTCCGCGTTCTCGGTGCGGCTGCACTCGATGAGGCGGCCGCGGGCGTCGAGCAGCTTGATCGCCTCGACGTCCGAGATCATCGGCGGAAGCGTCAGCCCGCGCCCGTGCGCGTTTGCGGCGAGCGAGCCGCCGAGCGTCAGGCGGTCGGCGCCGGTCTGCTTCTGGTTGAACGCCCATTTGCGCTCGGGCGGCTGCAGCGTCTTCAGCGCCTCGAGCAGCTCCGGCCACTCGATGCCCGCCTCGAGCTCGACGAGGCCGCGCTCGGCATCGAAGGAAAGCACTTTCGCCAGCTTGCGCGTGTCGACGAGCACGCCGTCGGCGGCGAAGGCCTGCGAGCCCATCGAATGGCGGCCGCCGGCGATGCAGAGGGCGCGCTTCTCGCGCGAGGCGAGCCTGAGCGCCGCGCGCAGGCCGTCGAGGGTCTCCGGCTGCACGATGCGATAGACCCAGGTCGCGGAGAGCTGGCCGTGCACATCGTTGACCAGGATGCCTTCGGGCTTCTTCGCCGCTTTCTGGGCCCAGGCGCGCGCTGCCGGCCACATCGCCCCTGCCGCCGCGAGGCGCAGGAACGCCCGCCGATTGCTCATCGATTCTCCCCGTGGTTCAGGCGCATTCTAAAATGCGCCCATGCAAGCCGACATCACTTATACGCGCGACACGGGCGAGAAGCTCGTGAACGAGACGTTCGGGCCGAACAACATCCGCCGGCGCACGAGCGGCACGGAAGAGCGCCACCGCGTGGAGATCGCCAACGGCCGCGAGGCGCGCGGCCTCGCGCTCGACGCGAGCGACTTCTTCGACACCGAGGAGCTGAAGCGCGTCTATTACCCGGAGGTGGAGGCACTGATCCGGCGCGTCGCGGGGGCGAGCCGGGTGCTGGTGTTCGACCACACGCTGCGCTCGGGCAGCGAGGGCGAGCGCGAAGCGAAGCTCGTCCGCGAGCCGGTGCTCTCGGCGCACAACGACTACACCGAATGGTCGGGCCCGCAGCGCGTGCGCGATCTCATGGGCGCGGAAGCCGAGGAGCTGCTCGAGCGGCGGTTCGCGATCATCCAGGTATGGCGTGCAATCGCTGACCCGATACAATCCAATCCGCTCGCCATGGCCGATGCGAGGAGCGTCGCGCCGGAGGACCTCCTGGTCGCGGAGCGCCGCTATCCCGGCCGCGTGGGGCAGACCTATCGGCTGAAATACAGCCCGCGCCACCGCTGGTTCTATTTCCCCGAGATGCGCCGCGACGAGGCGCTCGTGTTCAAGGTGTACGACTCGGCGAAGGACGGCCGCGCGCGCTTTACCCCGCACACCTCGTTCGATGATCCGGCGACGCCGCCCGGCGCGCCGCCGCGGCAAAGTATCGAGGCGCGCGCCTTAGCCTTCTTTTAGCGGCCGCTCCGGCTTTTTCGCCAGCACGAAGAAAAGCGAGCCGAGCCCAGCGAGGAGCGCGAGGATGGTGAAGCCGGTGCGGTAGGTGCCGGTGATGTCGGCGAATATGCCCGCGATCATCGGCCCGCCCACCTGGCCGACCACCACGATCATGAGCGAGAGGCCGAGGATCATGCCGATCGCGCTGCGGCCGAAGTAGTCGGCGCGCAGCGCCTGCATGAACGGGCCGCGCAGCCCCCACGCCGCGCCGTGCAGCACGGCGAAGGCGAGCACCATCGGCGCGTTCAGCGCGTAGGTGAGAAGGAGGAGCCCCGTCATGTGCATCAGCATGCAGCACGCGGCGATGAGGCGCTTGTCATAGCGATCGCCGATCAGCCAGCCGACGCCTACGCCGCCGATCTGGGAGAGCGTGAGCAGCGTGTAGACGAAGGACGCCTGCTCGAGCGTGTAGCCGAGCCCCTGCTTCAGGTGCGTGATCGAGTGCACGCTCACCGCGTGCACCACGAAGAGCGCGAAGCCGTGGCCGAGCGAGAGCAGCCAGAAGGCGCTCGTGCGCAGCGCTTCGCCGGCGGTGAAGTCGCGCCGCGGATCGGGCGCCTTCGTCTGCGCGGCGGCCGGCGCCGCCGGCGGCAGCCCGTCGATGGTGTAGCCGTGATCTTCGGGCCGGCGCTTGATCACCATGGCCATCGGCAGGCCGACCACGATGGCGATGACGCCGGAGGCAAACGCGGTGACGCGCCAGCCGTAGGTCGAGAGCGACCACGCGACCGCCGGCACCGAGATGCCGCCGAGCGCAAGGCCGATCGACATCGAGGAAAGCGCGCGCGCCCGCCAGCGCTCGAACCAATGGATGAGCGCGACGTTGATCGGAAAAAGGCCGCAGCAGCTCGCGCCGATCGCGATGACGAGGAAGGCGCCGTAGAACGCAAGCAAGCTGTCAGTCTGGCTGAGCAGCATCAGCCCGCAGCCGAAGACGACGATGCCGAAGCGGATGATGCCCTGCGGCCCGAAGCGGTCGATGAGCCAGCCAAGGAGCGGGCCGAGGATCGCGGCTTCCATCTGCTGGAGTGCCGCCGCGCCCGAGAGCGCGGTCTTGCTCCAGCCGCGCTCGGCTTGCAGCACGGCGACGTAGGCGCCGAACGATTGGGTCATCAGTCCCGCCAGCAGGAACTGCAGGCTCGCGCCGGCGCCGACCATGTACCAGCCGTAGTACAAGCGCTTAGAATGCGCGGCCTGCCCCTTGGAGCCTTCCGCCATGACCATTTCAATGTATCAGGCTTCCGCGCCGCGCTTTGCCAACATGCTGCGCAACCTCGCGGCGCTGATCGAGAAGGCCGATGCGCACTGCGCGGCGAAGAAAATCGACCCGGCCGCGCTCACCGCCTTTCGGCTCTACCCGGACATGTTTGCCTTCACGCGCCAGGTGCAGATCGCCTGCGACACGGCGAAGGGCGCGGTGGCGCGGCTCGCGGGCGTGGAGATTCCGAAGCACGAGGACGTCGAGCAGAGCTTCGCCGAGCTGAAGAGCCGCATCGCGAAGACCATCGACTTCATCGAGTCGGTGAAGCCCGAGCGCATCGAAGGGAGCGAGGAGAAGGAGATCGTGCTGCCGATGCGCAGCGGCGAGCGCCGCTACAAGGGGATGCAGTACTTGCTCGGGTTCGCGTACCCGAACTTCTATTTTCACCTCACCACGGCCTACAACATCCTGCGCCACAACGGCGTCGAGATCGGCAAGACCGACTTCATCGGCAGGCCGTGATAGCGGTGAACCTCGGCCTGGCGCGCGCGTCAGAAGGCACATGGCCAATCAGGGTTCCAGTTACCGTCCGCCCGACCCGACGCTGATCGAGCTCAAGCCCGAGGCGCTCGACTTCTGGGCGCGTACGCTCGAGACCGACCCGGCGAAGATCCGCAAGGCGGTGCAGAAGGTCGGCCCCACGCTCGAGAAGGTGAAGCTCGAGCTGGGTATCGGCGGTCCGGGCTAAGCGCGCGCAAGGCCACGGTTTTCCGGTACAATCGCGCCCCTTCCTGGTCGCACCGCTACGCATGGCGCGTCGGCCAAACCCATGGGAAAGGAGCCAATCAGCATGCGGCATTACGAGATCGTTTTCATCGTCCATCCCGACCAGAGCGAGCAGGTGCCCGCCATGGTCGAGCGCTACAAGGGCCTGATCGCGGGCCGTAACGGCACGGTGCATCGGCTGGAGGACTGGGGCCGGCGCCAGCTCGCCTACCCGATCGCCAAGGTGCACAAGGCGCACTACGTGCTCATGAACATCGAGTGCGACAACGAGACGCTCACCGAGCTCGAGCACTCGTTCAAGTTCTCCGACGCGGTGCTGCGCCACCTGATCGTCAAGATGGACAAGGCAGTGACCGCGCCCTCGCCGATGATGAAGGAAGAGAAGTCGAAGTCGATGATGGAGCGCGGCCCGGATATTGGCGCTGAACCGGCTCGAGCTGAGCGGCCGGCTGCTTGAGCTTGGCCCGCTGCGCCACACGCCCGCGGGCGTGGCGGCGCTGGAATTCAAGCTCGTGCACGAATCCGAGCTCGAGGAAGCCGGCGTGAAGCGCAAGGTGCAGGCCGAGATCGGCGCCATCGCCTTCGAGGCGCAGGCGCGGCTCGTCGCCGGCAGGCCGCTGGGCAGCGCGGTGAACGTGCAAGGGTTCCTCAGCGCGAAAAGCAGGCGCGCCAAGCGACTGATGCTGCATGTGACGAATATCGAATTTGTGGAAGGAGAGTAGAAGATGCCACCGCCACGCAGAGGCAAGGGCAAAGGGAAATTTGCCAAGGACAAGAAGGACAAGGGACAGCGCGCGCTTTTCCGGCGCCGCAAGTTCTGCCGCTTCACCGCCGAGAAGGTCGAGTGGATCGACTACAAGGACATCGAGGTGCTGAAGGACTTCGTGAACGAGACGGGCAAGATCATCCCCGCGCGCATCACCGGCACCGCCGCCGGCTACCAGCGCCAGCTCGCGGAGGCGATCAAGCGCGCACGGTTCCTCGCGCTCCTGACGTACACGGATCTGCACTGATGCAAGTCATACTCATGGAGAAGGTCGCCAACCTCGGCGAGCTTGGCGACGTCGTCAAGGTGAAGGACGGCTTCGCCCGCAACTACCTCATCCCGCAAGGCAAGGCGAAGCGTGCGACCGAGGCGAATCTCAAAGCCTTTGAATCGCGCCGCGTGGACCTCGAGAAAGCGCAGGCCGAGACGCTCGGAAAAGCGCAGGAGCGCGGAAATAATTTCGAGGGGCTCACGCTGCAGATCACGCAGAAGGCGGGCCCCGATGGGCGCCTCTTCGGCTCGGTCACGAACTACGACATCGTCGAGGCGCTGAAGACCCAGGGCCACGAGGTCGAGCGCGCCAACGTGCGCATGCCGCAGGGGCCGCTCAAGCAGGTGGGGGACTTCCCCATCCAGATCGCGCTGCACACGGACGTCACCGTCACCATCACCGTCTCGGTGCTCGGCGAGCAGTAGCGACGCTCGATCGGCAGCCAAAAAAAGACGATATTGGAGTTCACGTACCACGGGCCAATCGATCCTCAAGCCGCTTCAGCCGTGCCCGAAGCCCCAAGTTCTGGGCGACGACGATCAATAACATCGTCATCTGAATGAACTGCACCGCAGCGTCCAAAAACGGATTCACATTTCTCTCCCGATAAATAGTTCTAGTTGTTCCCATCTTTGGACGATATTAGATCTCACGTACCAACTAGCTCTTAGCCTTAGCCAGCCACCCGACGAACCATTTCCGAAAGAACGGAAAAAGCGCAGCCAAGGGCAGGATGGTCGCCGCCTGTATCCAGTCGATAAGGCCTTCCCCTGCTACGGGGTCGAAGTGCTCCAGAAAGAAGAACAGGAGCAGCCAAATTGTCCCGAGAGCCCAAATCGCCAGAGCCGATGCTGGCGCGATATTCATCAATCCCCCTAAATAGTTTTAGTTGTTCCCACGGCCTTTGGGTTTGGCCTTCGGAGGTTATCCCATAACATCATTTTCTCCTACGCCCGATTTTCAGGCCAGCGAGAAACGCGGCAACTAGGGCGATCAAGATTAGTCATGCTCTGGGACTGGAATTCCATCGACAGCAACTAGGCGGCTAGTCACTTCCGCCACCGTGGTACGTCAACTCCAATATCGTCTTTTTTTGCGCGCTTCGCGGACTCGGCTGTCAAGAAAAATAATTTCGAGGGGCTCACGCTGCAGATCACGCAGAAGGCGAGCCCCGATGGGCGCCTCTTCGGCTCGGTCACGAACTACGACATCGTCGAGGCGCTGAAGACCCAGGGCCACGAGGTCGAGCGCGCCAACGTGCGCATGCCGCAGGGGCCGCTCAAGCAGGTGGGGGACTTCCCCATCCAGATCGCGCTGCACACGGACGTCACCGTCACCATCACCGTCTCGGTGCTCGGCGAGCAGTAAAGCAGCCACTGGATCGGCAACAAAAAAGGGCCCGAATGGGCCCTTTTTTGTCTACTGCCTTTACCGCTCAGGGCACGATCTGGATGGAATCCACTCCCTGGATATCCTGGCCGTTGAACGTGCGCCCTGTCAATACCGCAGACGTGGAACCGGGCTGGATCGCGAACTGATCTGTTTTTACGTGGCACACGAGATCAGGCCGGCCATCGCGGTTCACATCTCGAACATTGCAGCTGGCTTTATCGCTTTGCCCATTCAGTCGCACAGCGGAGGCCGCCAACCTAATAGTTGCCGGATCGACTTGTGTGGCGTCAAACGTTGGGCTGCTCAAGATGGCCACGGGAACCACGCCGGAAGAGCCGAGGTTTATGGTGTTGGGAGACGAGCCCGGCTTTATATCTATGCTCACTATTGTTTGCGTGAAATTGCCGAACGCCTCGTTCGTGGACAGAATCCCGAGGGCGTCGATACCACCGAACACATAGATCGCGCCATTGGCGGCGGCAGATGCGATATCTGATCGAACGGTCGGCATCACTGGCTTGCTGGCCCAGGTGTTGGTGGTCGGGTTGTAGGCCTCCACGGCGTTAGTGAAGCTGTCGGTTATCCCGCCGATAGCGTACAACTCGCCATTCAACACATTTGCCGTCAGCTCTCGTCTGGCAGTCGGCATTGCGGACTTTTTTGTCCACGTGTCACTCGCGGGATCATAGGCCTCGAGTTCATTTCCAATACCGCCAAATCCGCCGACGGCGTAAATGATGCCGTCGATGACGCCGACCCCCAGCATCGTGCGCGGCGTCGGCATCGAAGCCTTTTGCGTCCAGGTGTCCGTGGACGGATCGTAACGCTCCACGGAGGACAACAGCGCAGTGGAGTTCATGCCGCCGATGACATAAATGACACCGTTGACCGCGGCTGCGCCACCCAGGACGCGTGGCGTCTGCATGCGCCCCTTGACGCTCCAGGTGTTGGTCCTGGGATCGTATGCTTCGACTCCAGTTTCGTCGCCGGTGCCGCCGAAGGCATACAGGACACCGTTGACAGCTGCTGCGGCGGCGCCGATGCGTCCTACGGGCATGGGAGCCTTTGTCGTCCAAGTACCCGAACCAGGGTCGTAAGCGAAAACGCTGGTTGCTGGGGAAACGCCGCTGGAACCGCCCAAGACATAGAGGGTGTTGTCCACGGCCCCGGCCGCTACACCGAACAGACTGTTTGGCATGGGGGCCAGCGTTCTCCACGATTGGGCGATGACCGGATGGCTGTGCAGCAAAGCCAGTGCGAATGCGGAGCTGACGAAGCGGCGAAGCATTTTGCCCTCCCTCGGCAAGTGAACGTGTACGCCCCTCGTCCGGGACTATCACGCGCTCGCCAGCTCTTGGCGATTGCAGATTCCTCACTCCGTTTAACAATCGGTCGTCGCGATGCGTCATGTTGCGCAATCGGCACGTTTCGCGGGCATGTTGGACGTTCTCACCGTGGGAGGCGGACGAGATCTGCTCTCGCCGGTCGATCGCTCGGCGCTGTCAAGAAAAATAATTTTTTTCTGTACAGGCCGATCCACAAAGTATCGACACGCTACGCACAGGTAATCCACAGGCCGGGCGGGACCTGCGCCCTTGTGCTTAAATCCGCGCCAGCGCACGCCGGCCGCGGTGCCCGCGCCCGGCGTATCGCAGAGCTTCGCCCCTATGATTGCGGCCGGG
>Ga0209577_10005686_pt1 | contig 11605 bp, 8 predicted proteins | sample GraSoiAngelo_109_FD_185874 | JGI IMG/M metagenome (GOLD analysis project Ga0209577, IMG submission 185874) | Grasslands soil microbial communities from the Angelo Coastal Reserve, California, USA - 14_0903_12_20cm (SPAdes) (version 2) | ecosystem: Environmental > Terrestrial > Soil > Grasslands ... | reverse complement strand
AAGTTCGGGTGCGCGACGCCGAAGTTGAAGACATTGCTATCCTGGATCCAGCCGCCGGCCGGGCAGCCCGTGAACGTGGGCTGGGACGTGCAGGGGTCGAGATAAATGTTGTTGAAAGCCGGGTGGTGATTCCACGTCCCGCCGCCGTCCTGCGGCTGCTTCGGAACCGTCACCGGCAGACGGTAGTTGAAGCTCTCGTTCGTCTGGATGTTCGCGTAGTTGCTGAAGAAGTAGAGCTGGTCGCCGTTGTCGAGCTTGATGCCTGCATTCAGCACGGCCTTCACGCCATCCTGGGGGGGCGTTCCCCACTGCTGCACGGGACCCGGATAGTGCGGCAACTGCGGGGCAAGGGTCGGGAAGGCGGCAGCGAACGCGAGCGCCGACGGGCGCGTGGGGTTTCGGACCGTCTGGTCGTATTTCGACCATTCGACGCTCAGGTTGACGAAGCCCTGGCCGCCGAGCGGCAGTCCGATGTTTCCTGCGATCTGACGATCGGTGCCGTCGCGCGAGTAGCCGGTCGGGAAGTAGCTCCCCAATCGCGAGGTCAGCTCGATGCCCGAGGAGTTATCACGCAGCTGGTAGTTCAAGACCCCCGCGATGGCATCCGATCCGTATTGCGCCGAGGCGCCGTCACGCAGGATCTCGAGCGACTTGACGGCGATCGAGGGGAGGGCGCCGACGTCAGGACCCTGAGAGCCGAAGGCGAGCGCGGTCTCACCGCCGTAATACACCTGGACGAGGGCGGAGCGGTTGTAGCGCTTGCCGTCCAGCATCACGAGTATCTCGTCGGCGGGCAGACCCCGCAGCGACGGAGAGCGCACGAAGCTCGAAGCGTCCGAGATGGAATTCTGTCCGACGATGAATGAGGGCACGAGGCTCGACAGCGTGTCGACCATGCTGCCCGAAGGCTGGATCGCGAGATCGTTGCCGCTCACGACATCGATCGGTGCCGACGACTCCGTTACGGTTCGATCCGAACGCCGGGTGCCGGTGATGATCACCTCCTCGAGCTCTTTACCCGAACCCGCGCTGCCTCCCGGCGCGCCGCCAGGCTGCTGGGCAAAGGCAGGTGGGTTGGCGGTGATGAGCGCCGCCGCCGCGGCTGCGACGAAGAACAAACGTTTCATTCTCGATCTCCCTTAGTAGTCATTTGATTGGTGCGCGTATCCGTGGCACCTGCGCGACACCACATGCTCGATCTCATCGAGCGTAGTGTTCGCTCAGCCCGGTCCGCGCGTTCCCCTGTGTTGTATTTAGGCAACAAACTTGTTTACCTAATGTACACCATTTGGAAGCGGGACGAGCCGATTGCGAGAGGGCGGAGCGTCTGGGCTTGAGTCTCGTCGCAGGCGACGGTCCGGCCCGGCAGGGACCGCGCTCCGGCACTACACCGCGGCGAAACTCCGGGCCTGCGCCGTCCACGCCGGCGCAGCGGCGAGCGCAGCCGGGACCTCTTCGGGCGTGGCCACGACCTGCCACATCAGTCGATGGCGCGGGTCCATGAAGCGCTCCTCGATCGCGCGGCCGAGGAGCTCGAGGAGCGGCGCGAAGAATCCGCGCGTGTTCACCATCACGATGGGACTCAGATACAGCCCGAGGCGCTTGAGCGTGATGGCTTCCAGCAGCTCCTCGAGCGTGCCGGAGCCGCCGGGCAGGGCGATCGCGGCCTGACTCAGGGTCAGCATCATGTGCTTGCGGGTGCGCAGGTCCTCGACCAGTTGCAGGTCGCTCAGCCCCTTGTGACCCCACTCGAGATCGGCCATGAAGCGCGGCAGGATGCCGACCACGCGTCCGCCCTTGCTGAGTGCGCCATCGGCGAGCGCGCCCATGGAGCCGGCGGCGCCGCCACCATAGACGATTCCAACACCCTCGCCTGCGAGCACCTCGCCCAGGCGCCGTGCGGCGGCCCGATACTCGGGGTGGGCGGTGCGGCTCGACGCGCAGTACACGCATACGGCCCGCTCGATGGGTTGCTCGGGTGCTTCGGTCATCGGTTCAGGAGGGTCGTGCTTGCAATACCGCGATTATAGATAGGGGCCAAGCCGCAAGCGCCGCTCCCCACCGGCGCCCCGCCGCCCGTGCCGGGCGAAAAGTGCGATCTGGCCCCAGGCTGGCGGTGGCCTGAGGCGGTATAAGCGAGGGGCGATGGACTGTCCCAAGTGCGGACATCAACAGGCTGACACGATCAAATGCGCATCGTGCGGCATCTATTTCGCCAAATTCGCGGAGCAGCAGGCGCGACTCGCGAGCCGCCCGCGCGAACGTATGCAGCACGCGCCTCCCGAGGCCGGGTTTGGCTGGGGTGCGATCACCCTCACCGCGATCCTCAGCGTGGTCCTCGTCTGGGGGCTGATGCGCGGGCGGACACCCGCGGGCGCAGCGCCGACAGCTCCGGCAGGGCCGGCGGCGGAGCGCACGTCCCGCGGGCCGGAAGCCCCCGCGCCCTCGGCGATGGCCTCCTCCGCGCGCGAGCTCAGCGGTCTCGAAGCGCAGCTCGCCAGGACCTTTCCGGCGCGCAATGCGATCGAGACCGCGCGCAACGCCACGGTGTTCATCAAGACCGGCTGGGGTATGGGCTCGGGCTTCATCATCGATGGGGACTGCCACGTCATCACCAACCGGCACGTGGTCGAGACCGACGGCGCGCGCGTCGCGAGCACGGTGGTCGATACTCCCGAGATGCGCTGGCGCATCGAGAGCGCCGAGCAGCAGCTGCGAGCCAACATCGCTCAGCAGCTGCAGTTGCGCAATGCGCTGCAGGGCCAGCCGGGAACGAACCTGCAGGTGCTCGAGATCGACGAGCGCATCCAGGCGATGAGAGCGGAGCTCGCGGACCTCCCGGGGCGCGTCAGGGGCGCGATCAGCGACAAGGTCGAAGGCTCCGGGCGCAGCGGTTTTACCGTCATCCTGGTGGACGGGACCGAATACCGCTCGCTGCACGCCCATTACGCCGAGGGCCGCGACCTCGCAATGTTTCAGCTGCCCGCCGATCACTGCCCGCACCTCGAGCCCGGAGACTCGAGCGGCCTCGCACAGGGGGAGCGCCTCTACACCATCGGCAACCCTTCCGGGCTTGCCTACAGCGTGACGTCGGGCGTCTTCTCCGGCGATCGCGGCGCAGGTCAGCAGCGCATGCTGCAGACGGATGCGCCGATCAACCCCGGCAACAGCGGCGGCCCGCTGGTTACGGAGAACGGCCAGGTGATCGGCATCAACACGCTGGTGCTGCGGGGTGCGCAGGGCATCGGCTTCGCCATTCCGATCGAGGCGATCTACCAGGACTTCCTCGAGCTGCGCCCGACGCGCTGAGCCCCCGGGCGTTGCACCCGTTCCGCCGCGCGGGCGTGTCGGGGCCTCAGTGCCCGACCTGACCCTCGCTCACCACGACTTCCGGATTGGGCTGATTCTCGAGCCTCGAGGCGAGCGTGCCGAGCCGCTCGAGCACCGGAGTCAGGCTGAACGCTCGCACCGCACCTTCGAGCTCGTCGAGACGGGTCTGCACGGGAAAGAGCGCGTGCTCGATCGCGGTCAGGCGCTTCTCGACCGCCGCGAGATTCGGGCGCATCGAATCGTCGAGCGCCGTCAGCTGCTCGGAGAGCGCCGTCAGCTCCTCGGTGAGCGGCCGCAGATCGACCTCGGGACGCGCGGCGAGGCGCTCCTCGAAGCCGCGCCGCCAGGCGGACCACTCCTCGCGAGAGCGCGAGTACTCGAGCGTCACGTCCTCGTAGTGGCGGCGGAACCACCAGTAAGCGAACAGGGCGCCGCAGGCGGCGGCCAGCACGAGCAGGAACAGGATCTTCGCTATGAGTAAGCCCATCTTGCCCTCCCCCCGGAAGACTTCAGTCGGCTGACAGAGCGTGAAACTCGATGCGACGATTGCGGGCGCGGCCGCCCTCGGTGAGGTTGTCGGCGATCGGGCGGCGCGCCGCGAAGCCGCGCGTCCGTAACCGCTCGGCCGGGACGCCCCGCGCGACGAGTGCATCGCGCACCGCGGCCGCGCGGGCTTCGCTCAAGCCGCGATTGAACCTGCCCCGCCCGACCGTGTCGGTATGGCCGTCGATGCGCATGACGCCGGGGCAGCTGCGCACCTCCCTCGCGAGCCGGTCGAGAAGCGCGCCGCTGCGCGTGCCGATCGCGGCGCTGCCGCTTCCGAACTCGATCTGCTCGCCGGCGAGCGCCTCGGCGAGCGAGCGCTCGCAGAGCTGCGCGGCGCTCAGCACCGGCGCCATGGAGCCGCTCGCCGCCGGCGCGGGTGCTGCGAAGCGGCCCACGACGGTCGCGGCGCAGCTCACGCGTCCGATCCAGCTCGGACAGGTGACGGCTCGCGCGAGTGCGACGGCCCGCCCGCCGGCCCCCGCCGCCGGCTCCTCGCCGGAGAGTGTGACGGTCTGGCCGGAAGCCGAGAGGCTTACCCAGCTGAAGCCCGCGGCGGCGAGCCGACTGCGTGTCTCGCGCGCGACACTGCCTTCGATCCAGTCGTGCGCCACGGGTCCCACTGCGAACGCCGCGACGAGCGCGAGAGCCGCGAGCGGCAGCAGGCCGCGCCAGAGGAAAGGCCAGACGGGCGGGTTGCGCCACAGGAGCGCATGAGGTCGCAGGACTGCCACGCTTTGCATCGCAACCTCCGGTCCGTACTGCCTCGGCGCAGTTGGTTTATACACTCAACCGAGAACGGAGCAAGTAGCTTGGCGGCTCGCGCCACGCTTGCGCGATCGACGCAAGGGGAGAATGATCTGAAGTTCGCTCAGGGAACGGCCAGCAGGGACGATGTGCGTGCTCGAACGCACACCCGACTTCAAAGGGAGATTGAATCATGGAACTGTCAGGACTTGCCGCTCATTCCTCGACTCGCGGGCGGCGGCCCCGTGGGCCGGCCGTCTTGGCCGCGGCGCTGCTTCTCGCAACGATCGCGGCCGGCGCCGCAGTGCAGGCGCGCATCATCGCGGACAACACGCCGGCGGCGACCCGCGAAGCCCAGGACCTGGGGCCCGCGAACGCATCCGAAACGATCTCGGTCACGTTGTGGCTGCAAGCGCCGGGCTCGGAGGCCGCCGCGGAGCAGCTCGCTCGCGAGCTCTACGATCAGAGCTCGCCGCGCTTCCACCACTGGCTGAGCGAGCCCGAAGCCAACGCGCTGCTCGCGCCGTCGGCGGCCCAGGCTGACCGGGTCCAGAAATACCTGACCGAGCACGGGCTGCGCGTCGTGGCGGTCGAGGAGGGCCGACTCTACGTGCGGGCAGAGGGGACGATCGCGGACGTTCAGAATGCGTTCCACGTCGCGATCCACAACTACACGAGCGGTGGCCGCTCGTTCCGCTCGAACGTCGCCGACCCCGTCGTCGACGAGCCGGCCGGATCGGTTGTCGCGGCGGTGAGCGGCCTCTCCGAGCACCACATGCATCCGCAGCACGTGCGCCCGATCGATCCGGACACCGGAGCCCCGCTCGCGGCGACTCCGCTCGCGGCGGTCCCCGCGGGGGCCTTCTTCTCCGCACAGTGTTTCCGGGCTAGCCAACGGCACACGTTCACCACCGAGGGCGGCCTGCCGACGGCGAGCTACGCGGGCAACCGCTACGGCGCCGACATCACCAACACCGCACCCGGCACTCTGCCTTCCTGCGGCTACCAGCCGAGCGAGCTGCAGACCGCCTACGGGCTCTCGCCGCTGTACGCCTCCGGGCTCGACGGTGCGGGTCAGACGGTGGTCATCGTCGATGCCATCGGCTCGCCGACCATTGCCGCCGACGCGGAGACCTTCTCCCAGGTCTACGGACTGCCGGATCTGACGGGGGCGAATTTCAGGGTGTACTTCCCGCGCGGCCGTCCGTCGACCTCCGATCAGGGCTGGGCGTCCGAGACCTCGCTCGACGTCGAATGGGCGCATTCGGTCGCGCCGGGCGCCAACATCGCGCTCGTGATCGCGCGGACCGCCAACGACTCGGACCTGCAGGCGGCGATCCTCTTCGCCATCCGCCGCCATCTCGGAAACGTGATCTCCAACAGCTGGGGCGAGGCCGAATCGGATGAGCCGGCGGCGACCCTCAACTATTTCAACCAGATCAACCGCTTCGCCGCAGCGCTGGGGATCTCGGTGAATTTCTCCTCGGGCGATTCCGGTGACTCCAATCCGAGCGGCATCACCCCCGGCCTGATCCTTCACGGAGTGAGCGCGCCGGCGGACTCGCCCTGGGGGACGGCGGTCGGCGGGACCAGTCTCGCGCTCGACTCGAGCACTCACATCCGCTTCCAGACGGCGTGGGGAACGAACCTGACGAGAATCGCCCTCGCCCAGTCGGTCGGTAGCACCCCGATCATTCCGCCGCTCGAGCTCGGCTTCCAGTTCGGCGCCGGAGGCGGCCGCAGCGGCTTCTTCGCGAAGCCCGCCTTCCAACATGCACTCCCCGGGACTCAGCGGCTGGTTCCGGACATCGCCTTTGACGCCGACCCGTACACCGGCGTCGAGATCGTCTGCGACGGCACGAGCTGCTTTGGACTGCCGGTCGGATCCGGGCCGCAGGTCACAGTCATCGGCGGCACGAGCGTCGCCTGCCCGATGTTCTCGGCGCTGTGGGCGATCGCCAACCAGGGCGCGGGCGCAGGGGGCCTCGGCCAGGCGGCCCGCCTCCTCTATAGCCTGCCGGCCGGCGCGATCACCGACGTGGTTGCCATCGGATCCGAAAGCAATGTCACGGGCTCGATCACGACCACGAGCGGGACGAGCCAACTGTCGCCTGCGGCGCTGGCCCAGCCGCTCGACACGGAGACCCCGTTCTACAGCGCGCTCTACAACGGCACGTCGACGCGCTGGTATGTCATCACCTTCGGCACCGACAGCTCACTCGCCGCCGCACCGGGCTGGGATGACGCCACCGGTCTCGGCACGCCGAATGGGATGGGTTTCGTCAACGCGGTGCTCGCGGGCGCGGCCGGGGGGTTCGCCGGCGAGTGACCCGCGTCTCCGGCGCCCGAGTGCGGATTTAGAACGTCCAGGTCGCCGCGAGACTTGCGAGGCCGGGGTTTCCGCCCGCCACGTTGAAACGCTCGTATTCCGCACGCAGCGCCCACGCGCCCAGCTTGACCTGCGCTCCGGCCCCTGCGGCCAGGCTGGTGTTGGTCGCGCTGCTGCGCCGCGAAAACCAGGCGCAGTTGGGGTTGTTCACCTGGCACGTTCCTACGCCCGGAAGGAACAGCGACACGTTCGATGTGGCCTGCAGCCGCGCCAGGCCCGCCTTGGCATAGACGCTCACCACCGGCACCGGCAGGTACAACATACCGAAGGCCGCCGCCCCGCTCATCTTGACGTCGGCGCTCGTGGTGCTTCCCGGCGAGAACGATCTGCCCGGGTGGCCGAAGTCCATGTAGGCGATCTCCGCCCCGATGAGTGACAGCGGCCTAAAGCCGACAATGAGTTTGTACGCAGAATGATCTTCGGTGTATGTGCCGAAGCTGAACACACCGCCGCTGGGACTCGCCCCCTCGAGGTTGTCGGTGTCGATGCGTGCCTGACCGATCGCCCCCCGGCATACATGCCGAGCGGCTCTGCGGCGTTGATCACCGGCGGACTGATCAACACGCCGAGGGCGAGGGTGAGGGTGGGGGTGAGGGCGGTCGGATTGCGAGGATGGTGTAAAGCGACCATGGATCCCTCCTTGGTGCGCCGCGAAGTACCTCGGCATCATTCGGTGCCGACCATTCTGTAACATTGTACCCCCGTCACGCGCGGCTGGCTGAGGGACCAAGCGATGCACCAAGGAGACCATCAGGCGGCTGGGCTCGCGGCGGGGTTCCGACCCGCCGGTGTCGAGGGCACCTATCGATGGAACCCCGAGCGCTGAGGCAGCTTGTCCAGGTCTCGGCGTAAATCGACCGGCTGCTGGACCGTGTGCGCGCTCGCACTGCTCGCTACCGCCCGCGGTGCAGGTGGCGCTGAGGCTGCGGCCGCGCCGCCGGCGCCTGCCCCATCCGGGCTCGCGCGCTGGCTCGATCCGGCGACGGCGCCGTTCATTCCCATCCCGGCGATCGACACGGAGCCGCACAGCGGACTTACGCTCGGCCTGATTCCCACCTGGCTGAGCACCAGCGAGCGCGACGAGATCGAGAGGATCATCGCTCCCGACCTCATCCACAGCCAGTACTTCGGCTGGGGCAGCCACATGCGGGTTCTCAGCTACCCCTCCGCCGATACCCAATGGTATGTGGTGGGGGGATTGAAGGAGCGCGTCGAGCGGGAATTCGACGGCCGCTACCTCACCGGGCTGACGCGCCATGGCGCGGTCTCGTGGTCAGTCGAAGCGATCTACGATCGAAGCGGCACCCAGCGCTTTTTCGGTCTCGGCAATCAGTCCGTGCGAGGGGACGAGACCTCCTACATCAACAACCAGGCTCTGCTCGATGGACTGTTCGGCCATAACTTCACCCCCAGGCTGCAACTCGCGTATGAGGCGCGCGTGCGGTACGTGGAGGTGCTGCCGGAGACGTTGCGCGGCCTGCCCTCGATCGGGACTTTGTTCCCGGCACTCAAGGGCCTCGGCAGCGAGCACCAGCTGCAGCATACGGCGCTGCTCACCTACGACACGCGCGATTCGCCCATCATCCCCCACAGCGGCGTGCGCTATGTCATCTATGACGGCTTCGTGAGCCGAGCCCTCGGCAGCTCGGTGTCCTACACCTATTTCGGCGCGGAGGCGCGCCGCTACCTCCCGCTCGGCCGCGACGTCACGCTCGCCTGGCACGTGGGGGCGCGCTACATGCCGTCCGCTGGCAATGCTCCGTTCTGGGCGCTCTCCAGCCTCGGCGGCGACCGCAGCGTGACCAACGAGCGCGAGCCGCTGCGCGGCAACGGCTTCGATCGGTACATGGACCGCAACATGTTCGCCGGCGGCGCGGAGCTGCGCACGCGCGTGGCGAGCTTCAACGCCTTCCGCACGCGCGTGAGCCTCGAGCTGGCGCCGTTCCTCGATGCCGGCAAGGTGTTTGCCGCCCTCGGCGGCAGCCCCTTCACGCACCTGCACACGGCGGTAGGGCTCGGGGTGCGCGGGGTGGCGAGTCCCTTCGTCGTCGGCTACGTGGATATCGGGTTTGCCCGCGGCAAGCCGGCGGTGTTCAGCGGCCTCGATTATCCGTTCTGAGTCGCGTGTCGCGGCAGCGCTCGAACCTCGCCAGAAGTCGAGTGTACGCCTCCTCCTCCACCGGGCCGGCGGCGAGCCATTCGAGCGCGAGCGTATCGAGCTGCGCCGGATCGGCGCTCACCCCCTGTCCCATCGAGTGCACCAGGCGCTGCAGCTGGTACTCGCGCCGGAACCCCTGGTCCTCAGGGGGCGTCGGCACATCGGTGAGCACCTCGGCACGAATGCAGAGCCGGCGCAGCACCGCCTCGTTCGCGGCGACATCGGTCGGCACGTCGCCGGCGTCGGCTTTCGAGAGCTGTTGCCCGAGGATGGCGCCCGCATCCCTCGGCCAATCCGGCCGGGTCGCCATGGCAGCTTCAGTGCGCGCGCGCAGTGTCGCCCGTTCATCCGGATCCGACCGCCGGGCGACCGCGAGCGCATAGCCGCGCAGACAGTTCGCCACCTCGAAGAGATCGGTCCAGACGCGGCGCGCCTCGAGCGCCTGTTCGCGGGTCACGGCAGCCGCGCAGCGCTCGGCGGCTCGCTCAAATCGTTCGCGGAGGGAGCGTGTGGCGGTGCGCGGAAGCTCGAGCGTGTCGAACTCACCGTGCAGCGCCTCGAGCCTGTGTGCGGCCTCGAGAAGCGGAGGACCGGAGAGCGCGGCGATTCCTTCCGCCGTCTCGCACAGGGCGATCCCGCGAGCCCGGTTGGCTTCAAGACCCTCGCGGTATGCGGCCGATTCCTGCTCCCGCCGCGCGAATACCGCATCGCACTGCTGCCGGAATGCCGTCCACAGCGTGTTCTCTTCGTCGCGCGGCACGAGGCCGACGGCTTGCCACTGCCGTTGCAGGGTCTTTACCTGCTCGATGCTGGCGCGCGTGTCGGGCTCGTTCGGCAATCGCTCGGCTCGCTCGATCAGTGTCCGCTTCGCCTTGATGTTCCGGTCGTACTCCGCGTCGAGACGACCCTGCAGATCCCCAGCGAGCGCATCGAAGCGCGCCTGCAGCGCCTTCGCGGCTGCGCGATCCACCGGTGAGTGTTGGCGCCACTGCCGGCGCGCGTCCGCGAGGACTTGGACAATCAGGCGCCAGTTCGGGGTCTCCACATCCTGCTCCGCTGCGAAGGCAGTGAGCTTCTCGAGCATCGCTTCACGGCGCTCGAGGTTCTCGCGCCGCACTTGCGCCTGCTGGGCAAAGTACTCGCGGCAGGGCTCGAAGGCGCGTGCGGCGGCTTCCCGGAAGCGCTGCCCGTCGGCCTCGAGATCCTCACCTGCTCCCCTGGCCAGTGTCCGCCAGCCCGCCTGCAGCTCCTTGATGCGCCGGGCGAGCTCAGGGCGGGGGAGCTCCGAGCCGGTCAGCGACTCCATTTCCCGGATCAGCTCGATTCGCTTCGGGGCGACGCTGAAAGTCTTCCAGTCTTTGAGCTCCCCGAGGCGAGCGTCGAGGCGTTGCAACAGCATCGCAACCCGCCCCGGCAGCGCCGCAGCTGCGGGCAGCTGCTCCGACACGAGGCTGCGCAGCCGTGCGGCGCGCGCGCTGCTCCCCTGGTCGAGTGCCGCCAGAGCCTTGCGCACGAGACTCACGATGGTGCGCAGCGCCGCTTCCTCGGCGCGCTGCCTTTCGAGCTGCGCGAGCCGCTCGGCCTCCCGGGCCCGCGCCTGCTCGGCGGCCGCGGTCTCTTCCGCCTGTCGCTCGAGCTCGCGGCGAGTGCGCTCCTCATCTGCTGCTCGGGCGGCGGCGCGCTCACGGGCGGCTTCAGCTTCGAGCCGCTTGCGATACTGCTCGATGGTCTCTCGCGCGCGCCCGAGGTGTCGCTCCACATGCTGCTGGAGCTCGGGCGCGGAGCGGGGAGCGACGGCGCTCCACCGTCTCTCGAGTTGCTCGAGCGTGGGCGTGAACAGCGCGTCGAAGGGACGCAAGCTGTGTCGCTCGATCGCCGCCGACGCGGCCTGGATCTCGGCCTCGAGCCGCTCGGCGCTGCGTTGCTCGGCGAGCACCTCGTCACGCTTGGCCGTGAGGATGCGGTAGACCTGCTTGTCCTTGCCGCCCCGAGTGGCGCGGATCAGCTCGTGCAGCCGTGCGGGGTCGTCGATCGCCTGTGCGGCGCGTTGACGGATCCGAGTCGAGAAGCCTGTGCAGGCGAGGCTCGCGAGCGCCGCCTGATCGGCCGCAGCGATCGCAGCGGTCAGCGCCTCCTCCTCTTCTGCGGCGCGCTGCGCGGCGAGGGCAGCCGGGTCCGGTGGGGGCGGCTGCTCGGCTGCGGGCGCCTGCTCGGGTTGCGGGGCCGGTGTGGGCGCCTGTCTGCGAAACAGCCGGGAGAACAGCGACATACCTTCTCGGGCCCTGGGTTGCCTGGACGTCGATGACCTTAATAGAATCACGTGAGGCGCGGGTGTAGTTCAATGGTAGAACTGCAGCTTCCCAAGCTGCTAACGTGGGTTCGATTCCCATCACCCGCTCCACCCTGCCTCACACGTAGTCGCGCGCTCGTGCGATACG
>Ga0209577_10005685_pt1 | contig 11606 bp, 9 predicted proteins | sample GraSoiAngelo_109_FD_185874 | JGI IMG/M metagenome (GOLD analysis project Ga0209577, IMG submission 185874) | Grasslands soil microbial communities from the Angelo Coastal Reserve, California, USA - 14_0903_12_20cm (SPAdes) (version 2) | ecosystem: Environmental > Terrestrial > Soil > Grasslands ... | reverse complement strand
GAGACGGCCGGCGCCGTGTAGGGCCCGGCCGTCGCTCGCCCGGTTCAGGTGGGGCAGGCCACGGCCAGGGCCCGGGCGGCCTTGAGCTCGGTCTCGGCCCACTCCCCTTCGGGGGTGGAGTCCCACGTGACCGCACCTCCGGTCCCGTAGCAGAGCCTTCCCTCCTCCCACCAGAAGGTGCGGATGGCCACGTTGAGCTCGCCCCGCTGGCTGTCTCCGTCGACCCAGCCCACGGCGCCGCAGTAGACGCCCCGGGGTACGGGCTCGAGCTCGGCGATGGCATCCAGCGCCGCCAGCTTGGGGGCGCCCGTCACCGAGCCCGGAGGGAAGCCGGCCCGGACGAGCTCGGCCCAACCCACCTGAGGGCGCAAGCGGCCCCGGACGGTGCTGACCAGGTGGAAGAGCCCGGGGTGGGCCTCCACCGCCCACAGGGCGGGGACCTCCACCGAGCCGTACTCGCACACCCGGCCCAGGTCGTTGCGCACCAGGTCGACGATCATCACGTTCTCGGCCCTGTCCTTGGCCGTGAACCCGCCGGGCCGGGCCGCGGTCCCCTTGACGGGCCTGGACTCGACCACGCGCCCGTGGCGACGGAGGAAGAGCTCGGGTGACGCCGACGCGACGAACACGCCCGCGCCGGGGAGCACGACGGTCGCGGCGTGGGGTGCGGGATGGCCATGGGCCAGCACGGCACCGAGCTCGACGAGGTCGCACCCTCCCCGGAGGGGCGCGCTCAGGCGGCGGCACACGTTCACCTCGTAGACGTCGCCGGCGGCGATGAGCTCCCGGACGGCGAGCACCGCCTTGGCATGCTCCTCCCTGCTCATGCTCGAGACCCACGACGCTCGCGCCGGGCCCGACCAGCCCCATGGCGACAGCCGAGCGGGGGACGACGCAGCCCCGGCGCGGGCGAAGTGGGCGCACACGGGCGGGGCCGAGAAGGGCAGCACCACCACCCACGACCCGGGAGAGTCGAGGGCGGCAACGTCATCGGTGGTGTCGACCAGGTCGGTGAAGACCCGGCCCCCCACCCACGCCACACCTTCCACGGCCCCATCCTGGTCGCGACGGAGGCGTGGCCGCGGCGGCCGACCCGGGGTTCGGTAGCCGGGGCGGGCCTGTCAGGGGGAGTCGAGCCCGAGCATGCGGATGGCGTTGCCCCGCACGATGAGCTCGACGCTGTGGTCGTCGAGCCCCTTCATCTGCTCCTCGGCGATCTGGCGGGTGTTGGGCCAGGTGCTGTCGGAGTGGGGGTAGTCGCTCTCGTAGGTCACCCGTTCGACACCGATGTCCTCCAGAGACCGCAGCCCGTGGGGGTCGCTGAAGAAGCACCCGTACACGTGGCGCCGGAACAGCTCGCTGGGAGGCTCGAGGACCTTGTTGGCCACGCCGCCCCAGGCCCGGTTCTCCTCCCACACCACGTCGGCCCGCTCCAGCACATAGGGGATCCAGCCGATCTGGCCTTCCGAGTAGGCGATGACGAGCCGGGGGAAGCGGGTGAACACACCCGACATGAGCCAGTCCACCAGGGAGTAGGCGGCGTTGGCGAAGGTCAGGGTCGAGCCCACCGCGGGCGGGGCGTCGGCCGAGGTGGAGGGCATCTTCGAGCTGGAGCCGATGTGCATGCAGATGACCGTCCCCGTCTCCTCGCAAGCGCGGAAGAAGGGATCCCAGAACCCGCCCGGGTCGTGGACCGAGGGCAGGCCCAGGAAGGGGGGGATCTCGCTGAAGCAGACGGCCCGCACAGCCCGGCCCGCGTTGCGGCGCACCTCGGAGGCGGCCAGGTCCGCGTCCCATAGGGGGATGAGGGTCAGGGGGATGAGGCGGCCGCCGGAGGGGCCACACCACTCCTCCACCATCCAGTCGTTGTAGGCCTTGACGCACAGCAGGCCCAGGTCCCTGTCCTTGGCCTCGGTGAAGGTCTGGCCGCAGAACCGGGGAAAGGTGGGAAAGCACAGCGAGGCGTCGATCCAGTTGGCCTCCATGTCCTCCAGCCTGGGCCCGACCTGGAAGGCGCCCGGGCGCATCTGCTCGTAGGTCACCGCTCGCAGATCGACCTCGTCGCGGTCATAGCCCACCGCCGCGTCCAGGCGCAGCAGGGGCCGCCTCAGGTCCTCGTAGAACCACCAGTCGGCATCGGGGCCGTCGCCGGGGTTGCCGACCCGGGGCGAGAACTTGCCGCCCACGAAGCTGATCTCCCCCACCGGGGCCCGCACGACCCTGGGCCCAACCTCGCGGTACCTGGACGGCAGGCGATCGGTCCATACGTCGGGCGGCTCGACCACGTGGTCGTCCACCGAGATGATCCTGGGGAACTGCTCCATGGGCGGATGGTAGCCCTGCACCTGACGAAGTGTCAGGTGTGCGGGCCGCGCCGGGAGAAGTCGGGGTTGAAGGCCCGTCTCCCGTGGGCATCGAACTCCCTGCCCAACTGCTCGATGTCCGCCGGCGTCATCCTCTCGTAGGCGCTCCCCTCGTCCCGGCGCCAGTACACGGGGTCCCTGCCGCCCCAGGCCGACCGGCGCAGGAGCTGCCTGTCGACCTTGTTGGTCCCGGTGAGGGGCATGGCACCCACGACGCGGACGAAACGGGGCGCCCACTTCGTGCCCAGGTCGGGCTGGGAGGCGAGGAAGGCCTCGAGGTCGGTGGGGAACAGGTCGCGGCCGCGCTCCCAGCGGCCGTCGAGCTCCAGTGCGGCCATGACCTGGTCACCAGTACGGACGTCGGGCACGGGAAAGACGGCGGCGTTCACCACGCCTGGGAGACGGGAGAGGATGCGTTCGATGGGAGCGGAGGCGAAGTTCTCGCCGTCGACCCTGAGCCAGTCCGACGAGCGCCCGGCGAAGTAGAACCACCCGTCCTCGTCCCGGTAGGCCAGGTCGCCCGTCCAGTACCAGCCGTCCCGCAGCCGGGCCCGGTTCGCCTCCTCGTTCTTGTAGTAGCCCTCGAACGCCCCCGCCCCGCCCCGGTTGACGATCTCGCCGATGGCCCCGTCGCCGTTCACCAGGCGACCGTGCCCGTCGAAGCGGGCCCGGGGGCACTCCTCGCCCGTCCGGGGCTCGACCACGGCCACGTCCACACCCGGCCCGGGCGGGGGCAGGCCCAGGGCGTCGGGGGGCGTACCGGGTTGACGCAGGATGGTCACCACGCCCTCGCTCGAGCCGTAGTTCTCCACCAGGGGGCAGCCGAACCTGCGCTCGAAGTCCTCGCGGTCGCGAGCCGACGCCTCGGTGCCGAAGCCCAGGCGCAGGCGGTTGTCCCTGTCCTGGGGGCTGGCGGAGGTGGTCAGCACGTAGGTCAGGGCCCGGCCCACGTAGTTGAAGTAGGTCGCCCGGAAGCGGCGGACGTCGGGCAGGAAGCCCGAGGCCGAGAAGCGCCGGCGCAGGGCGACGGTGGCCCCGCTGGCCAGGGCCGGGGCCCAGTTGGCCATGATGGCGTTGCCGTGGAAGAGGGGCATGGCCTCGTAGAGCACGTCCTGGGCCGTGATCCCGAAACGCTCGGCCGCGGTGGATGCGATGGTCGCCAGCCTGCCCTGGCTGCACACGACGGCCTTGGGCGCGCCGGAGGAACCCGAGGTGAACAGGAGCAGGAGCGTGTCATCCGGGTCCGCTCCGCTCGCCTCCTCCGCCCCACCCCCGGACCGCCGGGCCCGGCGCAGCAACCTGCGGTACCTGCCGTCCACGGGCCCGTCCACCACCACGGTCCGCTCCGCGGGCAGGCCCAGGTCGAGACCCGCGATGAGGGGGAGGTGGCGCCTCTCCGTGACCAGGAGCTGGCAGTCGGTGTGGCGGATGTCGCCCGCCAGCTCCTCGCCCTGGCGGGTGGGGTTGATGCCCACCACGACGGCGCCGGCCAGGGCCGCCCCCCCGATCCAGAACAGGTACTCGGGCACGTTGTCGAGCAGGACGCCCACGTGGAAAGGGCCGGGATGGCGCAGGGCGCGGGCCACGGCCGCCCGGCGCCGGGACTCGACCACCACCCTGCGCCAGCTGTAGCGCTCGTTCTCGAATAGGAGCCCGGGACGCTCGTCGCCGGCCCGGGCCAGGAGCAGCTGGGCGACGGTGGTGCCGGGCGCCACGGGCTAGACGGCGGGTCGGGAGCTCACCCCGGCCAGACGATGCTCTGCAGCTCGGTGTAGGCGTGCAGGCCGAACTCACCGCCGTCTCGCCCCACCCCGCTCAGCTTGAAGCCTCCGAAGGGAGCCTCGTGGTTGCGCTGGGCGGTGTTGATGCCCACGTTGCCCGAGCGCAGCTGGCGCGCCACCCGGTAGGCCCGGGCCGTGTCCCGGGAGAACACGTAGTCGTACAGGCCGAAATCGGATCCGTTGGCGATCTGCACCGCCTCCTCCTCGGTGTCGAAGGGCAGGGCGGCGATGACGGGCCCGAAGATCTCCTCCTTCACCGGGGTCATGGAGCTGGTGCACCCCGCCAGCAGGGAAGGCGCCACGTAGAACCCCTTCTCCAGGCCGGGGCCATGCGGCCTCGTCCCCCCCGCGACCACCTCGGCCCCCTCCTCCCGTCCGAGCTCGACGTAGCGCTCGACCCGCTCCCGTTGAGCAGCGGAGATGACGGGGCCGATCACGGTGGCGGGATCGGTGGGTGGGCCCACCTTGAGCTTGGGGGCGGTGGCAGCCAGGCGCTCCACCAGCTGGTCGTAGACGGGCCGGTGGAGGATGGCCCGCGTGGGCGCGGTGCAGATCTGCCCGGAGTGAAAGGCCCAGACGCTCACCAGGGCGGTCACGGCCGCGTCGAGGTCGGCGTCGTCGAAGACCAGGCACGCCCCCTTGCCTCCCAGCTCCAGGAGGAGGCGCTTCATGGTCCGGGCCCCGGCCTCGTAGATGCGCACGCCCACCGCGGTGCTGCCCGTGAAGCTGATCATGTCCACGTCCCGGGAGCCGACCAGGGCCGCGCCCACGTCGGGCCCCGCGCCCGTGACGACGTTGACGACGCCCGGGGGGAACCCCACGTCGTCCATGATCCCGGCCAGCTCGATCACGGCCAGCGGGTCCTGGGGCGCCGGTTTCATGATGACGGCGTTGCCCGTGGCCAGGGCCGGGGCAACCTTGCCCGCCATGTTCACCAGGGGGAAGTTGTAGGGCGAGATGCAGGCGACCACGCCGACGGGCTGGCGGGCGGCCAGGGCGCCGATGAGCCCGCCGGGCGCGAGGGGCGTGGCCGGCATGGCCGAGGGCGGAAGAGCGATGTCGAGGTTCCGCGTCGCCCTCCGGGCGTAGTACTCGAAGCGGCTCACGGCTTGGGGCACCTGGAGCTGGGAGCCCACGGCCACGGTGGCTCCGGTCTCGGCCATGACCAGGCCCAGCAGGTCCTCGCCCCGCTTGCGCAGCTCGTCGGCCGCGGCCTGGAGCAGGCGCCCTCGGTGCTCGGGGGCGGTGGCCGACCACGCCGGGAAGGCTTCCCGGGCCGCGGCCGCGGCCTGCTCGGCGTCCGACACCGAGGCCTCGGGCGCCCGGGCCACGGTCTCCTCCGTCGCCGGGTTGACCACCGGGTAGGAACCGGCGCCCCCCTCCACCCAGGCGCCCCCGACCAGGAGCCGGTAGGGGCCCGCGGCCGTGCTCGCCGCCCTCGCCGTCACCTGCCCGCCCGCGAGCGCGGTGCGGCCGGCCGCTTCTGCTCCGGGGGCTTGCGCCCCGTCACCCCCCAGTGGATGAAGCGGGCCACGTGCTCGGACAGGGTGGCCGTGCGCACACCCCAGAACTCGAAGCCGTAGCGATGGGCCGCGGTGTGGGCCAGCATCGACACGAGCACGTAGGCCGAGGCCGTGGGGTCGACCTCGGGCCCGAGCTTGCCCTCGTGCTGGAGGTCGCCGACCACCTCGACGAAGGCCTGGGTGATGCCCGACAGGGCCCGGGTGCGCAGGCGCTGGAAGCGAAGGTCTCCCTCCTCGGTGGCCAGGTCGACGACGCGGAACACGGCCCTGTGCTCCTCGTAGAAGTCCAGGAATCCCTTCACGATGCCCCGGGAGGTCTCCATGGCCCGGTCGCCCCGCCAGTCACCCCGCACCAGCTCGGCCAGGGCCGCGCCGTCGGCGGCCAGCTCCTCGGCCAGAGCCAGCACCGCCTGCTCCACGTCGGCGAAGTACTGGTAGAAGGTCGCGGGGGAGGTGCCCGCCTCCCGGGCGATGTCGATCACCTTGATGTCGCGGTAGGAGGTCGACGACAGCAGCTCGGCCGTGCAGGCCAGCAGCCGGCCCCGGGTGGCGATGCCCCGCCGGCCCGGCACCCGCCCGTCGGTGGCGCGGACCAGGCTCGCCTCGCCGCTCATCGCTCTCAGGCTACGGCTCGCGCTCAAGGCGAACCCACAAGACGGGGGGCGACCTCGGCTCCGAAGGCGGTGAGCTGGTCGACCTGCTCGTCGCAGGAGCGGGCCTTGAACCTCACCTGCACGTGACCCACCCCCATGGCCTTGAACTCCAGCAGGGACTCGGCGATGCGCTCCGCCGTACCCGACACCACGTGGGGCCCGACGTCCCAGGCCGGATCGCCCACGTAGAGGAACTCGCTGATGGCACCCAGCTCGATGGGGGCCTCGCCTCGCACCCGGCGACGGTGCTCGAGGATGTAGGCGATCTGCTCGGGCATGTGCTTGCGGGGCGTGCCCTGCGGAAGCCACCCGTCCCCTCTCACCGCGGCCCGGCGCAGAGCGGGGGGCGAGGAGCCACCGACCCAGATGGGGGGACGGGGGCTCTGCGTGGGTCGGGGACGCACGCCCACGTCGTGCACCTTCCACGTGGGCGTGTCGACATCGGGGAACTCCTCGCTCAGCGCCGCGGCCAGCACATCGATGGCGTCGTCGAGCAGGTGGCCTCGGGCGGCGAAGTCGAGGCCCATGGCCTCGAACTCCTCGGCCACGTGGCCCGCGCCCACACCCACGACCACTCTCCCCGCCGAGAGGTGGTCGAGGGTGGCGAAGGCCTTGGCCGCGACCAGGGGATGACGGTAGGCGAGGACGTACACGTGGGACAGGAGCCTGATCCGGCTCGTCGCCGCGGCCAGGAAGCCCAGGGTGGCGATGGTGTCGGACCAGTGGGTCCCCATGGCCCCGGCCAGCCGCCTGGGTATGGCCACGTGGTCGCACACGGCCACGTACAGGAAGCCCGCGTCCTCGGCCGCCCGGGCCATGCGCACCAGCTCGGAGGGGCCCGCGGTCCGCTCCCAGTCGGCGACGAACATCGAGCTCTGGGCCTGGATGGGCAGCTGGATGCCGTAGGCCAGCTCGCCCTTGGGCACGATCGACGGTCCGGACGTCCCGACCACGCTCACGATTCGCCCCTGGGCACGATCGACGGTCCGGACGTCCCGACCACGCTCACGATTCGCCCCTGGGCACGAGGCTCGCTCCGGTCATGAAGCTGCTCAGGCGGTGGACACCGTGGTCGTGTCCCGCCCGGCCCGTAGGACCGTCCCCGGGGTCGAACCCACGGGCTTGCCGTCGACCACGGCCTCCACCCCGTTGACGAGCACCCTCACCACCCCGATCGACCCCGCCGTCAGCCTGGGCGCGTCCCCAGGCAGGTCGCGCACCAGCGCCGCCTGCTCGCTGTCCACCGTGTCAGGGTCGAAGACGACCAGGTCGGCGTGGTATCCGGGCGTCACCCTGCCCCGGTCCCTCAGGCCGAACAGCCGGGCGGGAGCGTCGGTGACAAGCTGCACGGCCCGCTCGAGCGGGACCAGGCGCCGGCCCCGGATGGCGTCGCCTATGAAGCGCGTCGTGTAGGGCGCTCCGCACATGCGGTCCAGGTGGGCGCCCGCGTCCGAGCCCCCGATCATGGCCCGCCCGTCGTCCCACACCTGACGGCGCAGCTCCCAGCTCTCGGGGTCGTTGTCCGGGGCCATGGGCCACAGGACGGTGCGCAATTCGTCGTTGACCACCACCTCGACCAGGGCGTCGAAGGGCGCCAATCCCCGCTCCGAGGCGATGTCGGCCACGACCCTGCCCTTCAGACCCTCGTTGGCATCCGAGTAGGTGTCGCCGATGACGTAGCGGCCGAAGTCGGCCAGCCGGCGGAACACACCCGCCTCCTTGCTCGTGGCCCGCTCCAGCATGTTGGCGCGGGTGGCCGGCTCCTGGAGGCGGCGGATGCGGTCGGGAACGGGGAGCGAGAGGATCTCGCCCCACCCGGGGATGAGGTTGAGGGCGCAGTAGGTGCGGAAGCTCATGTTCATGGGCACGAGCACGGGCATGGTCAGGGCCACGATGCGCGCTCCCGCAGCCAGGGCCCGGGTGGAGGCCTCCAGCTGTCGGGTGACCCGTTCGGGGGCCCGGCTGTCCACGGTGAGGACGTTCCAGTTCAGGGGGCGGCGGGCCGCGGCCGACATGGCGACGAGCAGGTCGATCTCCTCGTCGCTGAAGGTGTTCAGGCAGCCCTCGACTATGCCCTCCAGGGTGGTGCCCTCGTGCTCGCCCACCGCCGCGCACAGGGCCAGGAGCTCGTCCTTTCCGGCCCAGCGAGACGCCACGGGCTGGCCGTCTCCGTCGGAGTGGGAGGAGGACATGGTCGTGGAGAGGCCCAGGCCACCGCTGGCGATGCTCTCGTGCAGCACCCGCACCATGGCCGCCAGCTGCTCGTCGGTGGGCTTGTCCCCCACCGCGCCGGGACCCATGACGTAGCGGCGCAGGGCGCAGTGGCCCACCATGAACCCGGCGTTGACGGCGATGGAGCCCTCCAGGGCTTCGAGGTACTGGCCGAAGGTCTCCCACTTCCAGCTCACGCCCTGCTCCAGGGCGGGCAGGGGCATGCCCTCCACCTTGGCCATCATGCGCCTGATGTAGTCGCCGTCCTCCGCCCTCAGGGGGGCCAGGGTGAACCCGCAGTTGCCGCCGATCACGGTGGTCACCCCGTGGACGTTGGATGGTGAGGCCCACGGGTCCCAGAAGAGCTGGGCGTCGTAGTGGGTGTGGGGATCGACGAAGCCTGGCGCCACGACCAGACCGTCGCCGTCCAGGGTCGCGGTCGCGCTGTCGTCCAGGTCGCCCACCCCGGCGATGCGGCCGCCGCTCACCCCGACGTCGGCCCGCACACCGGGGGCACCGCTGCCGTCCACGACGGTCGCCGCCCTGATCAGGTAGTCGAGCATGGTGCCTCCATCGAAGCCCTCGGACGGGCGCCCGCTCCGGGCCGAGGAAAGGTGACGATCCGTCAGATCGTAGCCGACGCTGCTACCGTCCCTCCTCCGTGCCGCCACCGCCCCTGCTCGCCGGCACCCGCATCATCGAGTCGTCCATGCTCGGCCCCGGCGCGGTCACGACGCACCTGGCCGACATGGGGGCCGAGGTCATCAAGGTGGAGCCGCCTGGGGGCGACTACATACGCCAGATGACCTGGCCCCTGGTGGAGGGCGTGTCCCTCATGCACCTCCACATCAGCCGGGGCAAGCGCAGCATCGTGCTCGACCTGCGCACGACCGAGGGCGTGAGCACCTACCTCGATTTGGTCCGGGGCGCCGACGCCGTGGTCGAGGCCATGCGCCCGGGAGGCCTGGAGCGACGGGGGCTGGGCTACGAGCGGCTGCTGGAGGTCAACCCCCGCATCGTGTTCTGCACCCTCTCGGGCTACGGCGTGACTGGCCCCTACCGCGACCTGCCCAGCCACGGGATCGCCTACGACGTCTGGGCCGGGCTGGTGCGCCCCGAGGTCGACGAGGACGGCTTCTGCTCCATGCCCGAGCACCCGTCCGTGGGCATCCACGCCGGCCCCCTGTTCGCGGCGCTGGGACTGCTGGCCGGGCTGGTGAGGGCCCGGGCCACAGGCCAGGGGTGCCGGCTGGAGGTGGCCCAGTCCGACGCGGCCGCGGCCATGGACTGGCTGCGCAGCGAGACCTACCGGGCCTACGAGCGCCCCGAGTCCGAGGTCACGGGCAACCCGGCCGACAACTACGAGCGCCGGGCGCCGGGGACTGCGGGCATGCGGGGCGGGGTGCGCTACCAGTTCTACGCCTCCAAGGACGGCCACATATTGTTCATGGCCTCGGAGCAGGAGCTGTGGCGCAACTTCTGCACGGGTGTCGACCGGGCCGACCTCTTCGAGCGCTGGCCCGGCGCCCGCTACGGGGACCACGCCCGGGGCAACACCGAGCTGCGCTCCGAGCTGGCCCGGATCTTCTCGGGGCGGACCACGGCCCAGTGGGTCGAGCTGGGCAAGCGGGTCAACACACCCATCGCCCCCGTCAACACGCCACAGACAATCGCCGACGACCCCCAGTTCCGGGACCGCCTGCCCTGGCTCGGCGCCGACCGCTTCGGAGCGGACCTCCTCCCCACGCCGATCAAGCTGGTCGACGAGGAGCTACCGGTCCTGACGCGGGCGCCCACCGCCGGCCAGCACACCGAGGAGATCCTGCGCCAGACCCTGGGCTACGACGACGACCGCATCGACGCCCTGCGCGCCTCGGGCGCCTTGGGCTGAGGAGGTCTCGGTGCGCTACGGCGTGACCATCTTCGCCACCGACCGCTCCATCGCCGTGGCCGAGCTGGCCCGGGCGGCCGAGGAACGGGGCTTCGACTCCCTGTGGGTCCCCGAGCACACCCACATCCCCACCAGCCGGCTCACCCCGCCGCCCACCGGCGACGCCGAGCTGCCCGAGCAGTACCGCCGGTGCCTGGACCCCTTCGTGGCCCTGGCCGCGGCCGCCTCGGTGACCGAGCGCCTGCGGGTGGGCACGGGCATCTGCCTGGTGGCCCAGCACGAGCCGCTGGCGACGGCCAAGGCCGTGGCCAGCCTGGACACGGTGTCCGCCGGCCGCTTCACCTTCGGCGTCGGCTTCGGCTGGAACCGGGACGAGATCGAGAACCACGGGGTCGACTTCGCCCGGCGCCGCCACGTGGCCCGAGAGCACGTGCTGGCCATGCAGCGCCTCTGGGCCGAGGACGAGGCCGCCTTCTCCGGCGACCACGTCCGCTTCACTCCCAGCTGGTCATGGCCCAAGCCCATCCAGCGCCCGTGGCCCCCGGTCCTGATCGGAGGGGCGGCCGGGCCCACGCTGTTCTCCCACGTGGCCGAGTACGCCGACGGGTGGATGCCCATCGGCGGCTCGGGCCTGACCAAGGCCCTACCCGAGCTGCGCCGGGTGGTCGAGCAGGCGGGGCGGGATCCGGCCTCGCTCCAGATCGTTCCCTTCGGGTCGATCCCCGAGCCGGGCAAGCTCGAGCACTTCGAGTCCGTGGGCGTCACCGAGGTGATCCTGCAGCTGCCCTCGGCGCCCCGGGATCCCGTGCTGCGGGTGCTCGACAGCCACGCCGAGGTGCTGGCCCGGCTCTAGCCGGGACCGGGGCACAGCCGGGCCAGCGCCTCGGTCGCCTCGGCCATGATCCGCGACAGCAGGGCCTCGACGGTGGGGAGCTCGGCCATGACGCCCACCCCCTGGCCGGCGGGGAGGATGCCCACCTCGGGCCGGCCGTCCACGAGGGTGGCCTTGGTGAGCATGGGGGCGTTGGCGGCCATCACCAGCTGGCTCCACGTCAGGTCCTGGCTGCGGCGCATGGACAGGCCCTCCCGCACCAGCTCGCGGAGGGGTGTGCCCGTGAGCCTGCGGAACTGCAGGGCCGAGCGCAGGGCCCGGGGCAGCCGGGTCACGGGCGAGGCCGACTCCA
>Ga0209577_10005683_pt1 | contig 11611 bp, 13 predicted proteins | sample GraSoiAngelo_109_FD_185874 | JGI IMG/M metagenome (GOLD analysis project Ga0209577, IMG submission 185874) | Grasslands soil microbial communities from the Angelo Coastal Reserve, California, USA - 14_0903_12_20cm (SPAdes) (version 2) | ecosystem: Environmental > Terrestrial > Soil > Grasslands... | reverse complement strand
CGGGGCCTCGCCGTCGAGCAGCATGTCGCGCGGCGGACCCGCGGGGCTCAGCTCGCGGTTATTCGCTACGTCCTCCCAGTAGTAGCGGAAGTCCTCGGTGGTGAAGGGATGGCCGTCGGACCAGCGATGCCCCTTACGCAGGCGCAGCGTGAAGATGCGCTCTTCCTGCACGTTGAGCGACTCGAGGATGTCCGGCACGATGTCGAGATTGCGGTCGTAGCCGACGAGCCGCGCATAGCCGTATATCGTGAAGAGCCGCGTATCGCGCGAGCGCCCGGCGAGCGTGTTGAGCGTGCCGCCATGGCGGCCGGGCTGCGTTCCCGCCTCGCCGAGCGGCACGACGAGCGGCTGCTGCGGCAGGCGCTCTTCGACCGGCGGCAGCTTGCCGGCACGCACCGCCTCCGCGAGCGACGGCGGCTCGATGTACGCCCACGCTGCGCGGGTGAACAGCAGAAATGTGAGCAGCCATCTCATGCGCGGGCGCGCACCAGGTGCTCCTCGCCGACCTGCACCATGTCCGGCGCCGAGCCGTTGGCGATACGGAACTCGCTCGACCACGCCGCGGGATCGGATGCCTTGCCCTGCATGAGCGCGTCGAAGTCGAGCTTGCGCCCGAGATCCGGGTCCGGCACCGCCGCGAGCAACGCCTTGGTGTAGGGGTGCTGCGGATTGCGAAAGAGCTCGGCTGCCGGCGCGAGCTCGACCAGCCGCCCGGCACACATCACCGCAATGCGGTCGGCGAGATAGTTAACCACCGCGAGATTGTGCGAGATAAAGATGTAGGTGAGGTTCAGCGCCTTGCGCAAATCCAGAAGCAGGTTCAGCACCTGCGCCTGCACAGATACATCGAGCGCGGACACCGGCTCGTCCAGCAGCAGGAGCTCGGGTCCCAGCGCCAGCGCGCGCGCGATGCCGATGCGCTGGCGCTGCCCGCCCGAGAAGCTGTGCGGGTAGCGGCGCAGGAACCGTACGTCGAGGCCGACGAGCGCCATCATCTCCTTCACCCGCTGGAAGCGCTCGTCCTCATCACCGATCTTGTGGATGACGAGCGGCTCGCTCACGATGTCGTAGGCGGTCATGCGCGGGTTGAGCGAGCTGAATGGGTCCTGGAAGACGAACTGCACCTTGCGCCGGTAGTCGAAGAGCTCGGCGCCCTTCAGCGCGAGCACGTCCCTCAGCACGCCGTGGTCGTTGTAGATGATCGAGCCCGCGTCCGGCCTGATCGAGCGCAGGATCATGCGCGCGGTGGTGGTCTTGCCGCAGCCCGACTCGCCGACGAGACCCAGGCATTCGCCGCTCGCCACCTCGAAGCTGACGTCGTCCACCGCGACGATATCCTCCGCTTCGCGTTTTCCCGAAACGGCGCGGCGCCGCAGGCCGAAGCGCTTGGTGAGCTGCTGCACCTGGAGCAGCGTTCCCTCGGGCGGCGGCGTGTAGTTTTCGCGGGTTGCGATGAGGTGCTCGTCCGTCACCAGTACCTCGCGGATTGGCGTCAGCCGCTCTCCGGGCACCATGTTGAAGCGCGGCACGGCGCGCATCAGCGCCTGCAGGTAGGGGTGGCGCGGGTCGCGGAAAATGTCCTCGACGCGGCCCGCCTCCATGACGCGGCCGCGATACATCACCACCACCTGGGCGGCCATGTTGGCGACCACGCCCAGGTCATGCGTGATGAGCAGCACGGTCATGCCCAGCTCGCGCTGCAGAGCGCCGATGAGCTGGAGGATCTGCGCCTGGATGGTCACGTCGAGCGCGGTGGTCGGCTCATCCGCGATCAGCAGCGCCGGCCGGCAGATGAGCGCCATCGCGATCATGGCGCGCTGGCGCAGACCGCCCGAGAGCTCGAATGGGTAGGTGCGCTCGGCCTTCACGGGATCCGGGAAGCCGACGAGCCTCAGCGTCTCGATCACGGCGGCGTGCCGCTCCGCGCGGCCGATGCCGTCGCGGTGCAGCGCGAACGCCTCGCCGACCTGGTCGCCGATCGTGTGCAGCGGCGAGAGTGCGGTCATCGGCTCCTGGAAGATGATCGAGATGCGATCGCCGCGAATGCGCTGCATGCGTGCGCCCAGCGCATCGAGCCGCGAGAGATCCAAGACGCTGCCCGGCGCCTTCGGATCGCGAAACAGGATCTCGCCCGATTCGATGTGTGCGATGCGCGGCAGGATGCCCATGATCGCCTGCGCCAGCACCGACTTGCCGGAGCCCGATTCGCCGACCAGCGCCACCGTGCCGCCCTCGGGCACGCGGAAGGACGCGCCGTCCACCGCTTTGACCGTGCCGGCGTCGACGTCGAGATAGACCCTCAGGTCCCGGATGGTGAGCAGATCAGCCACTTCCTCCCCCAGCGAAGGCGGGCCAAAGTATAAGCGGCGCCTTCAGGCCGCCGTAGGGAAAAGCGCGGCCGCGTCCAGCCAGCGTGCGCCGCCGCGGCGCGTGCGCTCGAATAACCGCTCGAGGAATCGCCACGCCGGCGCATCGTGCACTGCATGGTGCGTCAGCACACCGGTCGGCTCGCCGCTTTGCCGGCCGAGATGGCTCACCACCGCGCCGAGCGCGGCCTCCTCGCCGACGAAGCCGCGCGTGCCGCGCCAGTCGACGATGTCGACGTGCGTATTGACCTGCGTGACACCGTCCACTAGGTGCGCCGCACGCGGCCCGTAGGCGCTTAAGCCATACAGCCCGACCGCTGGCAAGCGCGCGACCAGCGCGTGTTTGCAACGGTTCCACGGCGGCACCAGCACCGGCAGGAAACGCGGGCCGGCAAGCCGCGCCAGCCGCTCGCGCGCGGCCGCCAGGCGTGCGATCGCCTGCTCGTCGGGCTCGGCGGCGGAGAATTCGGTTTTCTTCTCGACCGGTGCCGCGCGGTTGCGATGATCCGTGCCATGCATCAGCACGCGCACGTCATGACCGGCGAAGAGCTCCGGCACGGCGGCGAGCGGCACCACGGCGAGGGCTACCGGTACACCGGTCGCTTCGGCGAGGGTCAGCAATTGCAGCAGCGGCGGCGCCGGCGCGGTTGCGTCATCGTCGCGCCACCAGAATTCAGGCGTGCGCCCCGCGTTGCGCAAGCGCGCGAGCTCTTCATCCAGCGCTCGCCAGTTCATCGTCGGAGGGTTTTTGCTTTGCACACGAAAACCCCCCGACAACAAAGCCGCATCACGAGACCCACTCCTTCAGCAACTCAGCGCTACGCTGCGCGCCGCCGAGATCGACGAGGTCGGCGGCCGGGCGCGGCGCGCGCGCAGCACGGTTGACCGCATCGGCAAGCGCCTGCGCCGTGAGCGCCGCTTCGCTCAGCATGATCGCGGCGCCGCGCGCGGCGAGGAGCTCAGCGCGCACCGACTGCTCGGTTTCGCCGCCAGCGGCGAACGGCACGAGCACCGCGCGTACCCGCGCCTGCAATGTCTCGGCGACCGTGTTGTAGCCCGCCTGGCTCACCGAGAGCGCGCAGCTCGCGAGGAGCTCCTGGAAGTCCGCTCGGCTTCTCTCGAGCACGATGCCGGGCTTCGCTTCGCGGCCGAGCTCGCGGAAGTCCGCCTCGCTGCAGTTGAGGCCCGCGAGCAGGCGCCAGGTGCTGCCGCGAAGCAGCGTGTGCTCGCGCGCCGCGATCGCCGTCTCGAGAAGCCGCCGGCCGACCGCGCCGCCGCCGGCGGACACCAGCACCTCGGCTGCGGCGGCCGCTGGGCTTGCAGCCGGTGCCACGACATAGCCCGTGTAATGGAGGCGTCCCTCGAGTGTGCGTGCGGAGCCGAAGGTGCGCTCGAAGCTCGCGAGGCGCGGGTCGCCGTGCACGAGGATGCGATCGAAAAAGCGCGTGGCAAGCTCCGCGGTCTCCTGCTCGCGATCGGGGCGCGGCTGCAAGAGATCGCGCACCGAGCACACGACCAGGGGCCGCGGCGCGAGGCGCCGCGCGTCCTCGAGGAGCGGCATCAGCTCGAAGCGCATCTGCCGCCGACCGAAGGGAAAGAGCTCGACGAGGAGCACGTCGGCGCGCAAGGCGCGCCAGACATCGAGGAGCGCCGCCGCGCGGCCCCGCTTCCACTCCTCGTCCACGGGCCGCCCGCTCTCGTCGAGCAGCGTCTTGAACTTCGCATCGGCCGCGCTCGCCGGCGAAAGCTGCACATCCACGGCGATGCCGCTTACCGGCGCGCCGCCGCTCACCAGCACCACCTGGAAGCCCGCGGCGCGCAGCGCCTGCGCGAGCGTAGCGGCGCGCTTCAGGTGCCCGATGCCGAGCAGGTGCTGGACATAGAAAAAGACCTTCATCGCAGGTTCAACGCCTCGAGCGCCGGCGCGCCGCCGGCGCCGAGCCGGAAGAGATGCACCGCTTGCCAGTCGAGCTTCGCCGGCGGCGCGCCGCGCAGGTCCCAGCCCGTGGCCGCCGCGTAGATCGCGCGGATTACGCCGCGATGCGTCACGGCGAGGGTCGGCACATCGACGTCCATGAGCCAATCGCGTGCGCGCGCGAGCACCTCGCGCGGGCTCTCGCCTCGCGCGGGGCGGAAGTCCCAGCCACGCGCCTCGTTCTCGCGCATCGCCTCGCCGAGCTCGGCGCGCAACTCCGCGAGCAGGCGTCCTTCCCAGTCGCCCCAGTGCATTTCCACGAGTCGCGCTTCAACGCCCGCGCGGCGCGCGCCGATGAGCGCTGCAGTCTCGGTGCAGCGCGAGAGCGGGCTGGTGACGACGCGCATCTCCCGGCAGCGGAGGGGCAGGCGCAAGCCGGCGAGCGCGGCGCGACCCGCATCGGAGAGCGGCACATCGCTGCGTCCCTGGATGCGTCCCTCGGCGCTCCACGCAGTGTCGCCATGGCGCAGCAGCGCGAGGAGCGTCATCTACAGCGCGGCGAGCGCGGCCTGCAGGCGCGCGCCGGCGGCCGCCAGGCTACGCTCCTCGGCAACATGGCGCGCGGCTTCGCGCCCGAGCGCGGCGCGGCGCCCGGCATCGACGAGCAGCGCGCGCACCGCCGCGGCAAAGGCGTCTTCGTCGCCATAGGGAACGAGGCTACCGGTTCGCCCGTCGAGCACGATGTCGGGCACGCCGCGCGTCGCCGCCGCGACGACCGGCACGCCCGCTGCCTGCGCTTCGAGGAGCGCCATGCCGTAGGCCTCGTTCACCGCTGGCCAGGCGTAGAGATCGCATGATGCCAAGAGCTCGGCGATGCGCCGCTGGCCGAGCGCGCCGAGGAAAGCGGCGCGGCGGTCGAAGAGCTTCTCCACCTCGGCGCGCATGGGGCCGTCGCCTGCCACGAGTAACCGGCAGTCAACGTCGCTTAGCTGCGCGAGCGCGGCCGCCAACACGCGGTAGGAGGCGAGCTTGTCGCCGCTACGCATCATCGCCACCACCACAATCCAGGGCACTGCGGCATCGAGCGCATGCTGGGCCGCGAGCTCGGCACGCAGGCGGAGCCGCTCGGCCCGCGCCGCGGCGTAAGGCGCGCTGTCGAGGAACGGCGGCAGGTGGAGGATGCGCTTCTCGTCGACGAGCTGGCGCAGCCCGCCAATATCGTCGCGCGAGGGCGAGATCACGAGCGACGCTTTGCGGATCGCGGCTGCGGTCGCCTCGTGGCCGAGCGCCCACGAGCCGTGCGCGCGCTTCGGGGCGTACGACGCTTCGGCGACCACGTAAGGGATGCCGAGCGCCTCGCTGATTGCGGGTCCGAGGTAATCGGGTGCCTTGTAGTAGAGGTGATAGGTGAACCAGAGCTCGGGGCGCGCCGTCGCCGCGCGCGCGCGCCACCCGTCGGCGAGCTGCGCGGCGAGCGTCTCGCCCTGGGCCGCGAGCGCGCGCTGGCGCGCCGCGTCGCCATCGCCGTCGTAGGTGCGGAAGGTGGACGCGAGCTGCACTTGATGCCCCGCCGCAGCGAGCGCGTCCATCAAGAGCCCCGCTACGCGCCGATCGCCCGAGGGCGTGCCGTGCGTCGGCGACTTAAGCGGTGCGTAGTAGGCGATCCTCATTCGCGGGCCCGAGGCCGAAGCGCGCGGCAAGCCGCTCGAAATTCGCCTCCAGCGCGAACTCGGTGCGCACGCGCGCCTGGCCGGCGTCGCCGAACCGGCGCCTGAGTGCCGGATCGCGGATCAGCGCTTCCAGCGCCGCGGCGAGCGCCGGTACATCGTTCTCTGCGACCAGCAACCCGGTGCTGCCGTCGCGTACGAGCTCTGGGATGGCGGAGACCCGCGTTGCCACGCACGCGAGCGCCTGGCTCTGCGCCTCGGCGAGCACGTTCGGCAGGCCGTCTCGGTCGCCGTCGCGCGCGATGCGGCAGGCGAGCGCAAAAAGATCCGCCGCCCGATACTCCGCGAGGAGCTCGTCCTGTGCGAGTGCGCCGCGCCAGTCAATGCGCTCGGCGATGCCGAGCGCGCGTGCCCGGCGGCGCATCCTTGCGGCGAGCGGGCCGCCGCCTACGTGCACGAAGCGCCAATGCAGCTCCGCCGGCAGGCGCGCCAGCGCCTCGAGCAGGACATCGGTGCCCTTCTTCTCCACCAGGCGCGCGACCGAGAGGACGCGCACGGCGTGGCGCGCATCACTGCCGTCGGCCGCGCCGCGCAACGTACGATGCGCAGGGAAGCGCGCGAGATCGATGCCGTGGTAGGCGAGCTCGACGCGTCCCGGCGGCGCGAGCGCCGCGAGATGCGCGTGGTTCGCGCGCGTGCACGTCACGAGCCAGTCGCACGCGGCGAGCTTCTCGCGCTTTTCCCACTCGGGCGTGGTCCAGATGTCCTTGGCATGCGCCGAGGCGCTCCACGGCAGCCCGCGCAGGAGGGCCGCATAGCGCGCCACCGACGCCGGCGTATGCAGGAAGTGCGCGTGCAGCCGCCCGACATCGCGCGGCAGCTCGGCGGCGAGCACCAGCGCCTGGCCGAAGCGGCGGACACGATTGGGCGTCGGATCGCGCGCCAAGTCTTTCAACCATTGCTCGCGCGCCGCTTTGTATGTAGGTAATTTGCGAACGGTGAACCAGGCGCGCAGCACGCGCAGCGGCTCGCGATAGAGGTACTCGGGCAGGTAGTGCACCGCGGCGCGGATCTCGCGATGCACCGGGTGCGCTCGCTCGTCGGTGGGACGGCGCAGCGAGACGATCAGGATCTCGAGGCCGCGGCGCTCGAGCGCGGCGATCTCCTGCGCGATGAACGCTTCGGAGAGGCGCGGATAGCCCTTGAGGACGAAGGCGACGCGCAACTTAATGGATGCGGGAGACGCGGGCGGCCGCGACGGCCTCTTCGGCGGGCTCGATCCAAGGCGCCACCAGCCGCGACACGTTGATCAGGCCCTCGAGCAACCCCGGGACCACGACTTCCGAGGGCCGGTTCTGGCGCGGCAGCGCCCGCAGCGCCGCCGCCATCACCGACGGCTCGTAGCCGGCGTCGTCGGAGAGCATGCTGACCAGGCCCAGCTCCGCCGCGCGCGAGGCACGGATGTGCTGCTCGAGGCGCGGCGCGGTGCGCGGCACGATGAGCGCGCGCTTGTCGAGCGAGATCACCTCGCAGAAGGTGTTATAGCCGCCCATCGCCACGACGCCGGCGGCGCGCGCCACCAGCGTCTCGAGCTGCTTGTGGAAGGTGATCGCGTCGACGCGCTTCAATTTCGCCGCGCGATCCATGAACTCCGCCTGGCGCTCCGGCTGCATGAAGGGGCCGAGCACGAGGAGCGCCGGATACGGCAGCAGCGGATCGTGTTCGTAGGCGCGCAGCACCCAGTCGATCAGCGCCTCGCCATCGCCGCCACCGCCGGTCGTCACGAGAACGAACGGGCGCTTGGCGATCTCTGGCAGGCGCGCGGGCGCGCCGCTCGTGGAGACCTCGCGATGCAGGTAGCCGGTATAGACCATCTTCTGGCGCACACGCGGCGGAAGGGCGATGCCCTCGAGCGGATCGCAGATCTGCGGCAGGCCGTAGACCCAGATCTCGTCGTAGAGGTCGCGCAGAGCGGGCATCGCTTTCTTGCGCTGCCACTCGGGCTCGAGGAGGCGCGGCTCGTCCATCACGTGCCGCGGCGCTTGAGCGCCTTCAGCGTGGGCAGCACTTCGCCCCTGAGCCCGACCGGCTCCTTGTCGACGATGAAGAGATCCGGGTCGAAGATCTCCGCGGTGTGCTGGATGATCGAGGCGCGCATCGACAGCGTCTCGGCGATGTCGAGGTGCAGGTTGAGCGGCGTGTACTCGCCGTTGCGCAGCTTGATGACGCCGGGCACGCGCACGAAGTCGACGCGCGCGCGGAAGTCGAAGCTGCCGATGATCGGCGAGCCGGAAAGGATCAGGACCGAGAGCTGCTTGTAGCGCTCGACCAGCGCATGCGCGATCGCGCGGCAGCGGCGCAGGTGGCCGAGTCCGAAGGTGTCGTGGCTGTAGATGAGTATGCGACCATCCTTGCGGCTCGCTCGCATACCGGGCCTCCCCTCCCAAAGGAAGGGCAATTCTCGGCTCAAATTTCCTCCCGGGCAAGACAGGCCTTGCAGGCACCGCAGGGCCGAAAACCCGCCGCCGCGCGCACCGGGCGCCGGCACGACCAGGTCATCTCCAGCAGCTCGCCGGGCAGCGCCGCGGCGAGCTCGCGCTTGGCTGCGTGGTAGACGGGGTAGATCCATTCGATGCGCGGCGCGCCGAGCTTGCGCGCGCGATAGCACTCGTAGAGCGCGTCGAACACGCGGCGCTGGCGCGCCGAGCGGTTCTCGATATCGGTATCGCGCGCGAGCGCAGCCACCGCGATGCGATCGCAGGCAGGTGTGTCGATCGCCACCTGGCAGGCGACGAACGCCACGCACAGGTAATCGATCGGAATCGCCTCCAGCTCGCCGAAATCGAGCGCGGACTGCGAATAGCGGAAAGGCCGGTAGCGGCTGCGGCACCACGCGACGATGCGCTCCGCCGCCGCCTGCTCGGCCTCGGCGCGGTTCTCGCGATTCGCCATGCGGATGTGATGCACCCGCAGCTCCTCGGCGCTCTCGGCGAGGAGCTTCACCAGCATCGCGGTGCTGTCGAGGCCGCCGGAGAACATGACGAGCGTGGTCATAGAAGTAGAGGCAGAGGCAGCGGAAATTCTATTAGCATTGCCGCCATGAACGTCCGGCAGCTCTTCGAGCTCGGCGGCAAGCATGCGCTCGTCACCGGCGGCTCGCGCGGCCTCGGCCTGCAGATCGCCGTCGCGCTCGGCGAGATGGGCGCGAAAGTGGCGATCACCGCGCGCAAGAAGGACGAACTCGACCAAGCCGTCGCGCAACTGCGTGCGCGCGGCATCGAGTGCGATGCGTTGGTCTGCGACCTCGGCAAGCGCGAGGCGATCGTGCCGATGGCCGACGATGTGCTGCGCCGCTACGGCCGCGTGGAAATCCTGGTGAACAACGCCGGCGCCACCTGGGGCGCGCCGGCCGAGGAGCACCCGCTCGAAGCATGGGACAAGCTCGTCAATCTCAACCTCACCGCCGTGTTCGTGCTCACCCAGCACATCGGCCGCAAGTCGATGATCCCCGCGCGCTGGGGGCGCGTCATCAACGTGGCGTCGATCGCCGGGCTGATGGGCCAGGATCCGCGCATCGTGCGCACCATCGCTTACAACGCCACGAAGGGCGGCGTCGTCAACTTCACGCGCGCGCTCGCCGCCGAATGGGGCGAGCACGGCATCACCGTGAATGCGATCTGCCCCGGGTTTTTCCCCTCCAAGATGACCCAGGCGACGCTCGACACCACGGGCGAGCTGATCCGCGACTGGACGCCGAACAAGCGGCTGGGCAACGACGAGGACCTGAAGGGCCTCGCGGTGCTGCTGGCCTCAGAAGCGTCGCGACACATCACCGGCCAGGCGATCGCGGTGGACGGCGGCGCGACGGTGATATGAGCGACGCATTGCAGTTCGCGCGCGACTATCAGAAGCGCATCCCCTTCATCCAGCACCTGCAGATCCGCACCGAGGCGCTCGACAAAGGCACGGCGCGGCTCTCGGTGCCGGTCGAGCCGCATCTCACCAACAGCTTGGGCACCGTGCACGGCGGCGTGATCATGTCGCTCCTCGACGTCGCGCTCTGCACCGCGGCGCGCACCCTGCATCCGGAGTCGGTGGGCGTGATCACCATTAATCTCAGCACGTCGTTCATCGGCGCGGGCGGCGGCGCCAAGCTCTACGCCGACGCGCGCGTGCTGCAGGACGCTCGCAGCATGAGCTTCGTCGAGGGCGAAGCGAAGAACGAGGACGGCACGCTGGTAGCGAAAGCCATCGCCACCGTGCGCGTGCTCCACAAGGAGAAGCGATGAAGCGCGAAACCTTGCCCCGAGGCAAAGCGAAGATCCAGGCCACCACGCGCGGCGTGCACCATCTCGCGCTCAACACCGAGGATATGCGCACGACGATGGATTTCTACACGCGCCTCGTCGGCATGCCGCTCGTGCACGCGATGAAGGTGCCGCCCGGCCTCGGCACCGGGCCGGGCAATCGCGGCAATCCCCCCTACGAGGAGATCCGGCACTACTTCTTCGACATGGGCAACGACTCGCTGCTCGCGTTCTTCGAGATGCCGCGCGGCGCCGAGCCGCGCGCCAAGCGCGACGCCATCGGCGGCATGCAGCACGTGGCCTTCGCCGTGACGCCGAAGAATTTCGCCGCGCTGCGCAAGCGTCTCGCCGCGGCGAACGTGCCCTGTGACGGCCCGATCGACATCCTGCCCGGGCTCGTCTCGATCTACTTCCTCGACCCGAACGGCATCCGGCTCGAAGCATGCTGCCAGCCCGCGGCCGCCGAGCGGCCGCGGGTGATCCGCTCGGTGGCGCAGCGGCGCGACGACGCGCGGCGCGAGCTGGAAAGCATCGACCCGGCGTGGGCCGCGGCTACAATTGCGGCGGGGAGGTTCAAATGAGCGCAAATCCGCAAGCGGCCGCGACCGGCATCGCGCACGCGAGAGTCGTGCCGATGGGCAACGGGTGGAACTGGATCGCCAGCGCGTGGCCGATCTTTAGCCGTGCTGCCGGCGTCTGGATCGGCATGGTGGTCGCGCTTTTGCTGATCATCATCGTCGCTCACCTGATCCCCTTCATCGGGGCAATCGCGATCCAGATCCTGTGGCCGGTGTTCGTCGGCGGCCTGATGATCGCGAGCCGCACCATCGATGGGGGCGGGCAGGCCCGGTTCAGCCAGCTCTTTGCCGGGTTCCAGCAGCGCACGGGGACGCTCGTCACGCTGGGCGTCGTGTGGCTCGTCGTTTCCTTCCTCATCGTGGCAGTCGTGGTCGGGATCACCGGCGTTTCGGTGTTCGCTCTCATGGCCGCGAGTCCGGAGCAGGTATTCGCCGCGGCCGCCACGGCGCTCCTCGCCGCACTGCTCATACTCGCGCTGATGCTGCCGCTCGTGATGGCCACCTGGTTCGCCCCGGCCCTCATCGTGTTCCAGGGCATGGGGGTGGCCGCGGCGATGAAGGCGAGCTTTATCGGCTCCCTGAAGAACGTCCTGCCGTTCCTCCTGTACGGCATCATCGCAATGGTGGCCGGCGTGATCGCGTCCCTGCCCGTCGGGCTGGGCTGGCTCGTGCTCGGCCCGGTGCTCACCGCCTCGGTGTACACGAGCTACCGCGACATCTACTTCGAATAGCGCTGACGCTAGCTCTTCGGCGCCTCGAGCCCGCCGATCAGAAAACG
>Ga0209577_10005681_pt1 | contig 11611 bp, 9 predicted proteins | sample GraSoiAngelo_109_FD_185874 | JGI IMG/M metagenome (GOLD analysis project Ga0209577, IMG submission 185874) | Grasslands soil microbial communities from the Angelo Coastal Reserve, California, USA - 14_0903_12_20cm (SPAdes) (version 2) | ecosystem: Environmental > Terrestrial > Soil > Grasslands ... | reverse complement strand
CGTGACAGCGGCACCATGCCACAATTGGTGCAGGCGTGGAGACGGTTGGCGGGAACGAAGGCGAGCGCCGCCCGCAGCGTAGCCGCCACCTCCTGAGGCGTTTCGACCCTGTCGGTCGCGACGTCGATGGCCCCGACCAGCACGTCCTTGCCGGCAAGGAGTCCCAAAAGCTCGAGCGGGACGCGTGAGTTGGCGCATTCGAGTGAAACCTGACGGATCGAGGACTGCGCCAGCAGTGGGAACGTCTGCTGGTATTGCCTCCACTCCGAGCCCAGGGTCGCTTTCCAGTCGATATTGGCTTTGATACCGTAGCCGTAGCAGATATGGACGGCGGTACGGCATTTGAGCCCCTGGGCGGCACGCTCGAGGGCGGCGATGCCCCAGTCCCGCACTTCGTCGAAATAGACGTTGAACGCCGGCTCATCGAATTGGATCACGTCGACGCCAGTGGCCTCGATCGCCAACGCTTCCTCGTTCAGGATTTCCGCGAAGGCCCATGCCAGCTTTTCCCGGCTCCGGTAGTGGTCGTCGTAAAGGGTATCCACCATGGTCATTGGCCCCGGCAAGGTGAATTTCGCCCTGCGGCCGGTCTGGCCGCGCAGGAAATGCGCGTCGTCGACGTAGATCGGGTGCGTTCGCGCGACGGGCCCGACGACGATCGGAACATCGGCATCGTAACGGTTGCGGATGCGTACGGTTTTCTTGTGCTTGAAATCGACACCCTCGAGGTTCTCGATGAGGGTGGTGACGAAGTGCCGGCGGCTTTGCTCACCGTCGGTGACAATGTCGATGCCCGCGTGCTCCTGATCGAACAAGGCGAGCCGTACCGCGTCACGCTTGCCCTCGGCCAGCTTCTCGCCTTCGAGCAGCCAGGGCGCCCAGAGTTGATGGGCCGGCGCCAGCCACTCGGGCTTCGGCAGGCTTCCGGCAATAGTCGTGGGCACGAGCGTGGGCATGGGTTCTTCGCGTGAAACGGCGCTCAAGTCAAGGGCGGCCGATTATAGCGCCGCGAAAGATGCGCCCGCGCTTTCTCGGCAGCCCTTGCTCAATCCCTGGCAGCCACGTACCGTGAGCGACGCTCGAGCATTCGCTGCGTGGCAAGGTCGAGCCGCTCGCCGATTTGCGCCCGGTTGCCTGAAGCCTCATTCCATTCGATGACCCGAGTTCTCTATACCGAGCACGATTACCCCGACGTCAACCTGGAACGTGGCGTGCTCGAGGCCGCCGGTATCGAGCTCGAGCTCGGGAACTGCAAGACCGACGACGAGCTCATTGCGGCAGGCAAGGATGCCGATGCTTTCCTGATTCAGTACGCGCCGATCACCGAGCGGGTGATTGTGGAGCTACCTCGATTGGGGCTGATCAGCCGAATCGGCGCAGGCTTCGACACGGTCGATACGGCGGCCTGCGCGAGGCATGGCGTCTGGGTCGCGAATTCACCCGACTACGGTATTGGTGAGGTGGCAACGCACGCGTTGTCACTCGCGCTGGCCCTGATCCGCAACGTTGTCGGCTTTAACCGCGACGTCAATGCCGGCAAATGGCACTACCTCTCGTCGGGAAAGCTCCGGCGTGCCAGCGAAATGACGCTCGGCATCGTCGGCCTCGGGCGCATCGGCAAGCGCATGGCGCATATTTCGCGCAATACATTCAAGCGGGTCATCGCCTGCGATCCCTACCTCATCGATGGCGATTTCCCGGCATATGTCGAACGGGCCGATCTGGGCGCTCTTTTCGAAGCGAGCGATGTGGTGAGCCTGCACACGCCGCTGAACGACGAGACACGCGGCATGATCGACGAACGCGTGCTGCGGCGCATGCGTCCGGGGTCGTTTCTGGTCAATACGGCCCGCGGCGCCGTCGTCGCGATCGAGCATTTGCTTGACGCACTCGATAGTGGAATACTTGCCGGCGCTGGATTGGATGTCCTGCCGGTCGAGCCGCCTGCTCCCGAGAGCAGGCTGCTGGGCCACCCCAAGGTGATCCTGACGCCGCATGTCGCGTATTTCAGCGCACAGTCGGAAATCGAGCTGCGGCGGAAGGCGGCGCAAAACATCGTGACCTGGGCGAAGACCGGCCGGCCGGATTATGTGGTCGTAACGGGCGCACGGCATCCACGCGCGTAGGCGATCCGGAAGCAGCAGCGGTCCTCAGAAAGGCTTTACAAAGGAGGAGAATGGCAGCGGTAAGCATCAGGGCGGTGCGCAAGAATTTCGGCTCGACGCAGGTGATACGCGGCGTCGACATCGATATTGCTGACGGAGAATTTTGCGTTCTGGTCGGCCCTTCGGGATGCGGCAAGTCGACCTTGCTGCGGATGATTGCCGGGCTCGAGGAGATCACCGACGGCGAAGTCAGCATCGGCGGTAAGGTGGTCAACCGCGTGGCGCCGAAGCAACGCGACATCGCGATGGTGTTCCAGAACTACGCGCTCTATCCGCACATGACCGTTCGCGACAACATGTCGTTTGCGCTCATGCTCGCGAAGCAGAGCAAAAGTGAAATCGAAGCGCATGTTGCCAAGGCGGCGAATATCCTCGGTCTGACGGTATTGCTCGATCGCTATCCACGGCAGCTCTCTGGCGGCCAGCGCCAGCGCGTCGCCATGGGACGCGCGATCGTGCGCGACCCGCAGGTATTTCTGTTCGACGAGCCGCTGTCGAACCTCGATGCCAAGCTGCGGGTGCAGATGCGAACCGAAATCAAGGAGCTGCATCAGCGTCTGAAGACGACCTCGATCTACGTGACACACGATCAGATCGAGGCGATGACCATGGCCGACAAGATCGTGGTCATGAAGGATGGCGTGGTAGAGCAGATCGGCGACCCGCTGACCTTGTACGACCAGCCGAACAACGTTTTCGTGGCCGGCTTCATCGGCTCGCCTGCGATGAACATGATCCCCGGCACCGCGCGCAGCAGCGGCGGCACCGTGGAGGTGGAGTTCGATGGCGGTGTGCGCTTGCCGATGCCGATCAGCGCCCGCGCGAGCGACGGGCAGCGCGTGCTCTACGGCATGCGACCGGAGCATTGCCTGCTCGATGGAGGAGCCGGTTTCCCTGCGGAGGTGGTCGTGGTCGAGCCGACCGGGGCGGATACCCAACTCTATTGCCGGTTCAACGGACAGGAACTGACCTCGCTGGCGCGCGACCGGGTCAGCTGTCGCGCCGGCGATCGCATTTCGTTAAAGCCCGATCTTGCGCGCGCGCATCTGTTCGATGCGGAAAGCGGAGTGAGGCTGGTTGCCTAAGCATCGCCAACGGCCCGGAAGCCGCATCGGCGATCACAGTTTGCAAGTCGTCAACTGGAGGAGAGAAGCATGAACGATTTCAAGCGCCGCGATTTTCTCAAGGCTACCGTGGGCGTTGCTGCCGGCACCGCGCTCGGAACCGGCTCGGTGTTGTTGCCGGCCGAGGCCATCGCACAGCAATACAAGGCCGCGCCGGAAAAAGGCGCCAAGCTACGCGTCCTGCGCTGGAAGCGCTTCGTCCAGGGTGACGAGGACAAGTGGGCGGAGAACACCAAAAAATTCACGCAGGCCACGGGCATCGACGTGCGCATCGATGCCGAAGGTTGGGAGGACGTCCGCCCGAAGGCAGCCGTCGCCGCCAATGTCGGCAGCGGCCCCGACATCATCATCGGGACCTATGAGGACGCGCACCAATATCCCGATAAGCTGGTCGATGTCACCGACCTCGCCAACTACCTGGGTGGAAAATACGGTGGCTGGTACGACACCGGCAAGACGTACTGCACGAACAAGGGCAAATGGATCGCGATCCCGATGGGTTGCGCCGGCGCGTGCATGAATTACCGGGTGAGCGCAATCCAGGCCGCCGGATTCGACACGTTTCCGAAGGACATGGCTGGCTTCCTCAAACTCTGCCAGGGGCTTAAGGCCAAGGGCATGCCGGCGGGTTTCGCGCTAGGCAACGCGACAGGAGACGCAAACACATGGTGTCACTGGGTCGTCTGGGCGCATGGCGGCAAGATGGTGGACGAAAAGGGCACCGTGGTCATCAATAGTCCGGAAACGGTCGCCGCGCTGGAGTACGCGAAACAGCTCTATGAGACGTTCGTCCCCGGTACGCTCTCATGGCTGGATCCGAACAACAACAAGGCGTTCCTCGACGGCCAGATCGGCCTCACGAACAACGGAATCTCGATCTACTACGCGGCGAAAACCTCGCCGGATCCCAAGCTCCAGGAAATCGCCAAGGACATGAACCACGCGAATTTCCCGATAGGTCCCGTCGGACGGCCCACCGAACTGCATCTGGTCTTTCCGATGATGATCTTCAAGTATTCGAAGTATCCGAACGCAGCCAAGGAATACCTGCGCTTCATGATGGAACGGGAGCAGTACGAGCCATGGCAGCAAGCATCGATCGGCTACGTGACGCAGCCGCTTAAAGCATACGAGGCCAATCCGATTTGGACGGTCGATCCGAAGCACACGCCGTTCCGCGACCTGATGAAGAACATGCTGCCCAACGGATACGCGGGTGAAATGGGCTATGCATCGGCGGCGACGATGGCCGACTTCGTCATGGTCAACATGGTCGCCGAGGCGGCGTCGGGCTCGAAGACACCGAAGGAGGCGGTCGAACGCGCCCAGAAGAGAGCTGAGCGCTACTACAAGGTGTGATATGCGCCGGCACGGCCGACGCAATATACGCGCGGATCGAAGCGGGCGCCATGGAGTAGGCGCCACTCGATTCGCGCGGTCGGCTCGGCACGTTGGATGCAGCGCCGAATTCGTTCGGCCGCCGCCGATCTATTGGATTGCTTCGTTCTTCCGTTTTTTCCGATGACCGTCCTCGCGATCCAGCAGACCGCGCTTTCCCGCGCACTCGACAACCGGACCATCCTCGGGCTGCTGTTCATGCTGCCCGCCGCAACACTGTTGCTCGTGTTCTTGACCTACCCGCTGGGACTGGGCACCTTCCTCGGCTTCACAGACACCAAAATCGGTCGCAGCGGTATCTGGGTCGGCCTCGAGAATTACCGTTATCTGTGGGGCGACGCAGTTACGCGGCTCGCGCTGTTCAACACGCTCTTCTATACCTTCGTCGCCAGCGTCATCAAGTTCGGGCTCGGCCTGTGGCTCGCGCTTTTGCTCAACAAGCATCTTCCGTTCAAGGCTTTCCTACGGGCAATCGTGCTGCTGCCCTTCATCGTCCCGACGGCGCTATCCGCAATCGCCTTCTGGTGGATCTACGATTCGCAGTTTTCGATCATCAGCTGGGCACTATTAAGGATGGGCCTTATTAGCGGGTATATCGACTTCCTCGGCGACCCATGGATGGCGCGGTTTTCTACCATCGCTGCGAATATCTGGCGCGGCGTGCCCTTCGTCGCGATTACCCTGCTCGCCGGCCTGCAAACGATCTCGCCTTCCTACTATGAAGCGGCGAGCCTCGACGGCGCCTCACCTTGGCAGCAGTTTCGCTACGTGACGCTGCCGCTTTTGACGCCGATCATCGCCGTGGTGATGACGTTCTCGGTGCTGTTCACGTTCACCGACTTCCAGTTGATCTACGTTCTGACGCGTGGCGGACCGCTCAACTCGACGCACTTGATGGCGACCTTGTCGTTTCAACGGGCGATTTCCGGCGGCAGCTTGGGCGAGGGCGCCGCGATTGCGACGGCGATGGTGCCATTTCTGCTCGCCGCAATCCTGATTTCATACTTCGGGCTGCAACGGCGCGCCTGGCAGCAGGGCGCGGCGGATCAATGAGCGAAGCGAAGAGCAGCGTCGGAAGCGTCGCGGGCCGCAAAGTACGCGTCCCCGCGGAGGTCATCGACTCGCTGGGCATGAATTACCTGGTGTCGCTGCCACGGCGCATCGTCGCCGTTTATCTGCCGCTCTTGGTGTTCGTCATCGTCCTGCTGTTCCCGTTCTACTGGATGACGATCACGGCGCTCAAACCGGACGCCGAGCTCCTGTCACGCGAGGGCAATCCATTCTGGGTGATGAATCCGACGTTAATCCACATCAAGAAGCTGCTCTTTGAGACCGCGTATCCCGACTGGCTGTGGAACACGATCGTGGTCTCGGTGGTGTCGACCTTCCTCTCTATTTTCTGCAGCGTGCTGGCGGCCTACGCCATCGAGCGATTGCGCTTTCGCGGCTCGCGCTATGTGGGCATGAGCATCTTTCTCGCCTATCTTGTTCCGCCTTCGATCCTGTTCATTCCGCTGGCGGCGATGGTGTACAAGCTCGACCTGTTCGACACGCGGCTGGCGCTGATCCTTACCTATCCGACGTTCCTGATCCCGTTTTGCACTTGGCTCCTCATGGGGTATTTCAAGTCGATTCCGATCGAGCTCGAGGAATGCGCGCTCATCGACGGCGCGAGCCGACTGCAAATCCTGATCCGGATCATTCTGCCGCTGGCGGTGCCGGGACTCATTTCCGCAGGCATTTTCGCGTTCACGCTGTCCTGGAACGAATTCATCTACGCGCTGACGTTCATTTCCTCATCCGAAGTCAAGACCGTTCCCGTCGGCGTGGTAACCGAGCTGGTCGAGGGAGACGTGTACCACTGGGGCTCGCTGATGGCCGGGGCGCTCTTCGGCTCGCTGCCGGTCGCGATCCTGTATTCTTTTTTCGTCGAGTACTACGTGTCCGGCCTAACCGGCGCGGTCAAGGAATAATCCCGCGACGCCGTCGGGGTTGAATTCAAGTGGAGTCGCCCCCATTCCGATACAATTCGTATTCCAACGATCATCCGACTCCAAGAAAGCTGCCCATGAGCGCCCAAGACACCATCCGAGAGCAGGTGACTACCCATCCGGTCGTGCTGTACATGAAGGGCACGCCGCAATTTCCTCAATGCGGCTTCTCGAGCGCGGCGGTGCAGATGCTGAAGGCCTGCGGCGTCGAGAGCTTGTTTACCGTTAACGTGCTGGCCGACCCCGAGATACGCCAGGGAATCAAGGATTACGCCAACTGGCCGACCATTCCCCAGCTCTACGTCAAGGGCGAATTTGTCGGCGGGTCGGATATCATGCGCGAGATGTACGAATCAGGAGAGCTGCAGCAGCTCTTGTCGCGGCAAACGGCCTAAGCTTCGGCGACCAAAGTCTGCAATGCCTCGGCAGGAGTGTGACGAATTGGCAACCGCACGGTAAATCGGGTGCCCCGTCCGACCTCACTCGCGACCTCGATCTGACCGCCGTGTTTGGCCACGATCGAGTAAGACACCGATAGCCCGAGGCCGGTGCCCTGTCCCACCGGCTTGGTGGTGAAGAAGGGGTCAAATACCCGCGTGAGGTTTTCTTCGCTGATGCCGCAGCCGGTATCTTCTACTCGAATCCAGACGTCGCTGCTTTCGACGCCCGTCGAAAGCGTAATCTTGCCGTCCGCGCCAATCGCCTGTGCCGCGTTGACGAGCAAGTTGAGGAACACCTGACCCAGGCGCGATGGCAGGCATTCGACTTTCGGGAGCTCGCCAAAGCGAGTCTCGATGCTAGCCTTGTGCTTTACCTCGTTACGCGCGATGTTTAGCGTGCTTTCGAGGACCGCGTTCAGGTTAGCCATCTCCCATGCTTCTTCGGCGCCACTGCGCGAGAAGTCCTTAAGGTCCTGCACTATCCGTTTGACGCGCACCAGTCCGTCGCGCGACTCGCCGAGCAGCGCGACGATATCGCCGCGCAGAAAATCGAAGTCGTGACCCTTACGCAACGTTCTGGCGCGTGCCAGCGATTCGGTCAGCGGCGTGGGCGCGGTTTTGTCCGCCTCGATGTAGGCAGCGAGCAGTCCAAACAGGGTTTTCAGGTACGATTCCAGGCTACCAAGATTCGAAGTCACGAACCCGATCGGATTGTTGATCTCATGTGCAATCCCTGCCGCCATCTGGCCGATGGAGGCGAGCTTGTCGGATTGGATCAGCTGGCCCTGCGTGTCCTCGAGCATGGCGTTCACCCGTTGCAAGGTCTCGTTTAACGACGAAAGCTCAACGATCTGGTTGTCGCGCTCGATATTCATCCGATGATTGGCGATGACCAGCGCGAGCAGGCTGGCCAGCGCCTGACCCCGATCGAGGTCTTCCACCGTGTACCGCTCGCGCGACGCGGCTCGATTGACCGCCAGAGCCCCGATAATCTGCTCCTGAACGATTAGCGGCCAGCACATTGCGGAATGCGCGGGCCGGTCGCGCGGTACGGTCACGCGCAGAGGCAGCCCCGCTTCGGCAGCCGTGCCGTTGATCAGAAGTGGTTGGCGAGTCGCGACGACATGCCCGAATACTCCAACTCCGCGCTGCAGTTTGCTGCCGACCACACCGGGCGGCAGATCCGTGCCTGCGGCAATCTCAAGCTGGTCCTCGGTACCATCGACTATCAAGGCAATCGATCCGCTCTCTGCGTCGAAGCCTTGGACGATATGGTTGAGGATATCCTGCCGCACGCGCAGCGGGTCGGCGCCATGGGCCGCAGTGTGGCCGAACTCATACAACGCGCGGATCCAGGCAAGATCGGCGGTCTTGCCGCTAACCGAGGGCATCATTGGTTCGTTCATGGAGAAAGCGGAAACGCGGCTTTGCCGCCGCCGCGGCTTTGTGGGCTCGAGGTCGGGTCACGCTGCAGCGGCGCGAAGAAACGAAACTGCAGGCGGGTGCCCTTCACTCTTCGAGCAGCACACCGCCGTCCTCGGTCCAGCGTACGCGCGTGATCCCCGGTGTTTCCAACTCCAGCCGATCGAGTTCTGCCTGCTGCTCTGTGATGATGCCGCGCTGCCGGCGAACTTCGTTCGCGAATTTCTGGTTTTCGACAAGCAGTGCGCGATAGGCGAGGACCTGCACGATTGCCGTCTTCAACTCATGGTCTGACCATGGCTTGCTCACGAACCGGAAAACGCCGGCGTCGTTGATCGCCCGCATGATGCCTTCGATATCGGCGTAGGCGCTGATGATAATGCGTGCCGAATGGGGTTGAAGCTCCCGAGCCTGGGTGAGGAATGCAGCGCCGTCCATTTCCGGCATCCGAAAGTCGGAGATCACCAGATCGACTGGATGTTCGCGCAGGTACTCGAGCGCTTGCACGGGGGATGTGAAAGTCACCACATCCGGCTCAGGAATCGCGGGCGCTGCGTCATGATTGAGACACATTCGACGCAAAGCGCTCAGAACATTCGGCTCATCATCTACGATCAATAGCTTTGCCATGATTACTTTCTGGAGCAATTGCAGGGAGTTAGGCTCGGGGAGCCACCTCATCTGAAAGTGACTTTGGCTCTCCGCTTCCGTTGTCTACAAAGCCGAGCAAGCGCTGTGCCACCACCATCCATGGGTAACCGGTCGCGGTTCTGGCGCCGACCCGAGAATAGCCAACGGCCGCGGAATAATGGATCCTGCCCGTTTCACTTGACTGCGATGGGCGCGAGGCACTTTCCGGGCCGAGGGGTGACAACCGGCGCGGTCAAGGAATAAAGAAGCGACGAGGGTGGCGGGCACCGTCGTTGGATTGGCGGAGGCTTGCCTAGTAGGTCACCGTCACCGTGATGGTGTTTTCCTGATAATTGCCGACGGCGAGGTTGGCTTGACCGCTCGCTACACGGCCGTACACCGTCAGTGTCTGTGCAATGCCCAAACCCGCACCGATGCCGGATACCCACGACGGCGCCACGGCCGAGTTGCCCCAGATTGTCGTACGTGCTGCGTCCGTGTAGAGGTTGTAATTCATGATGTCGGCGCCGTTGGCCATCTTGCGCTGGGCAATCGTGGCGCCGGTTGTCGTACCCGCGTCAAGACCGACCGTGTAAGCAGAGTTCTTGGTGCAATTCACGGTCAGGGCGGTCGTCGCGTCCACCTGGCTGCTAAGCGGGTTGATCGCTCCGAAGCTAAGGTTGGCAGCAGATACGTTGCATTGCGCCGCGACGGAGGAAGTGGTGTTGAAGGTGCTGGTTGTCGTCGGGAAGTCGCCGGCATTGGTCGCGGACAGGGTCACCGTGATGGGAGAGGCCATCGCATAGGCCGTAGCGGTAACGTTCTGCGGCGCGCCGATCAGGCCGTACACGGTCTGGGTCTGTGATCCGCTATTTCCCCCACCTTGTGGCACCAAGAGCGATCCGCTTATCGTCGCCGTGCCTGCTGTTCCGTCACCCCAGACCGTCGTATGGGCCAGAGTCGTGTAGTGGTTGAAACTTAGGGTGTCGCCGGCGCCGGTCATCTGCCGAGCCGCGTAGGAACCGGATCCGCTCGACAATGCTATCGTGTAATTGAATGTGAACGCTTGCCCGCCGTGTCTGCAGGTGATGGTAATGGACGACGTGCCCGCAGTTGGATTTATGGTGTCATACGCGCCAAACGCGTGCGTCGTTGGGGCCGCAGTGCAACCGTTCGCTGACCACGCTCCCGAGGATCCAAACACGGCGCAGGCGGCGATGCCCGCTAACAGAGCTTTCGATCTGGGTGGAGTTCCCCGCCTTTCGATTCTTTTCGGCTGGCGCATCAATGCAATCTCCGACAGACAAACGGCCCGAGACGCGGCTGCGGGTCCCCGGTTTCGGGGTAGTCGAATTCGAATGCGCATTCGTGGTCGAGCCATGTCGCGACGGCGCGGTTTCGCGGTGACAACCCGGTGAGATATGCGTCGCCGTTCAAAGCGACCGGGAAGGCGCCGACCTGTCCCTCGACGCGTACCTGCGCACCTGCCGGGACCGGCGCTCCGTCGTCCTGCATGATTTTGACTAATGCGCCGCGAGCAGGTCGCACGGCAAATTCCACGACAACGCCGCTCCGCGCATAAGGGACGGCGTCGTGGGCTAGCACATCGAACTCGGCGTCGAACGGCAAGTCTTCCTGTTCGATGCGCACGGTATTCTTCTGGTACGGCAACAGGCGCGGCACCACCAGCTCGCCCGCGGCGTCGGTGCGCCCGATTTCCTGGTTCTCCGAATAAACGCGCACATCCGGATAGCCGGGCAAGCGAACCAGACCAAAGCTGTCATTGATCGTCCGGCTCAAGAACATGTTGCCGCCGATGAATCCGACGCCGCCGCTCGCGGACACGCGTTCGCCGGTTTGTCCCTGCGCCTGCGCCACCTCCGCCGAATAAGTCCCGTAGCGATTCTGGTAGTCGATCTCCGCCTGGCGCGGGCCTTGGTCGCTGGCACGCAGGCGGTATCCGAACCCTTCGCCGAGCGGAAGGTTGCGCTGGATGCTCAAGGCGCGCTCGTCGCGATCGGCGCCGGGAGCTGTGCTGCGCACGCGGTCGACGCTGAACGCGGCACTGGTCGACGTCCCGAGCGGCAGCGTCCATGTGGCGTTGACCTGCGTCGATCGATCTTCTGCGCGCACTCGCGACACCGATACGCCGAAATAACCCCAGCGGTCCACGTTGAATGAATAGCCGAGCGAACCGATCGTCGTGCTGGGCTGCTCGTGGTAGTTCCGCGCCACATAGGCGATGGAGAGTGTCCCGTAGCGCCCGAAGGTATAGCCGGCCGACGCGAGCAACTGTCGCGCAACCATGAGTTGCAAGTCGGTATCGCCTACGAGTCGAAAATGCGGCGATGCCCATGCGCCTTGAACGCTGAAGGATAGTCCCGGCGACTGCCGGTCGAACCCAAGCGAAACTCGGCCGCCGGTGCCGAGCGGGTTGCGGC
>Ga0209577_10005680_pt1 | contig 11612 bp, 9 predicted proteins | sample GraSoiAngelo_109_FD_185874 | JGI IMG/M metagenome (GOLD analysis project Ga0209577, IMG submission 185874) | Grasslands soil microbial communities from the Angelo Coastal Reserve, California, USA - 14_0903_12_20cm (SPAdes) (version 2) | ecosystem: Environmental > Terrestrial > Soil > Grasslands ... | reverse complement strand
AGTTCGCCCGCGAGCAACAGCAGCGGCCGCTTGCTGCGGTTGAGCAGCACGAGCTGGTTCACGGAAGCCCCGGTTGGCTGGGGAATGTAGATTGGACGGCCATCCCGTCCGCGCACCATTTCTTCCGCGCCGCGCTCCCGGACCACGACTTCCCCGGTGGCTAGGCCTTCTTCCAAAGTCAGAAAGGCGCTGGTGTCCTGGCCATAAGAAGCGACCACAGGAAATACGGAAATATTTTCGTAGGTTGCGGGATCTAGAATTCGCCAATCGCCTTCCGGGTTGGGCTGCCGCGCGGGCGGCGAGGTGCATGCCAGAATTGGCTCCGGATTCGAATCGGACTCAGACCCGCACGGTTTGCTCGGCTGAGCATGCAAGCTGGGGGGCGTAGTTGGCTGGCCATTCGAACCGGGGCTGGCCTCCGGATGAACGAAGGCCAAACCGCCAAGTGTGATGATTCCAAGCAGTCCGCCAACAAGGGCGGCAAAAATCGAGCGCTCCATACAATGCTCCTTCCGTGAACTTGAACCACGTCGCGGCCGGTCGCCGCGATAACGACTCAGGGTTAGAACGAAGCGCTTGGAATTTCTTGCAGAGATGTTTTGCAAAACGGGCAAGAGGACCCCGGGACGAGGAAAGGAACTTCTTTCAGCGCGGCTACCCGATCCGAGCGGCGGTAGGCCGCCGATTCGGACTAGCCGTTAGGATCGCCAAGGTTAATCCGGGTCTTGCGTTTGTTCTTGTCGGCTGCTTCTTCGCGCTCGTAGTCGGCAATTTCCTCTTCGGTGTAAGAAAAAGTGTCTCGCGCGGCGAACATAGAATTGCGGCCTGCCTGTCTTTTTTTCTTGCGAATCGCGCCAAATTCGCGGCGCACCAGGCGGATGGGTGCCGCAATCACCTTTATCTCAACAAGAAGATCGCTGACTTTTTCGAGAAAGTCGTGGAGGTGATAGGGCCGGACCACGTAAGGCAAACGCGCTGCCTCGATTTGCTGGGTGAACTGGCGTTCGCCCGTTTCCGGAATGAGGAAAAGTGCGCGAATGCGCCCGCCAGCGTCTTGCGGGACCGTAGCGATTTCGCGAAGGGTAAAAAAAGCAGGGCTCTCGAGGTCGATTGCGGCGGCGTTGGCCACGACGAGCGACCAGTCCGCGTTTTTCAGCTCGGATAGGAGCATTTTCGCGTCAGGAACAACCCGAACACGCCAGCCTTCCGAGTCCAGGATCTGCTTGACGGCGCTGGCGCCATGGGGGTCATTGTCGAGCACAAGAATCCCCACCTGACGGGGAACGGCCGTAGGACTGGTGCCCATAAAGATATAGTGTACTTGCTGGTCGCCACCCGGAATGGGGCAGTCAAATCCTTGAACCTTATGGAGCAACTGACCGCCAGGACAGCTCGCTGCTTGGAAGTGCCAAAGGTACTCGTTGAACCTAGCTAGAGGCCGACTGCAAGGGAGGTCCCGGCGGCATACTTTTGCAGGCCAATGCCATCCCAAAAGACACGGTAGGTCGTCCTGCGCTTTGCCGAATCGGTGCCCGTAAAGAGGATTTGGAAGCCATCGCGCGACCATTCCCCATCCGTTGCCGATAGGTTGGGGATGGTCAAGACAGAGCGGCGTTTCGAGTGAAATTCATAGAAAAATAGAGCCCCGGCTTGGCCATTCTCAACCGCCGGAGTCCCGGCTGGTGGGCGGAGGAAAGCAGCAGAAACAAGCACAAGGTCGGGGTTCGTGGGATGCAGCCGCGCCGTGAGCATGCCTCCACAGGCAAAATCGGGCTCGCACAAGTCCTTGATGGGAAGCGTTTGCGTGGCTCGGCCATCCTCTCCAATCCAGGCTAAAGCAACCTGATTTGGAGTCGTTACCAGCAAAGTGTGCGGGTCGGCCCAGCCTTGAATGCTTTCGAAAGAGTCTGAGCTTAGGACCGCCGCCTTTGTTGAATCGCTCGCGGGAAAAGCCCAGATCTGCCATTTTCCGCCTTGTTGATTCAAATAGGCGATGCGGGAATCGTCTGGAGACCACATTGGGCTTCGAACATCGCCGCGAAGTAGTTCCTTGACGCTATTGGAATCGTAATCGTACTCGTTGATGGTGCGGACGGCGCCCCCTTGGCGAACGAAGAGCAGCCTCTGGCCATCATGGGAGGCCGACAAATCAGAGCCCGACCCTCCCGGAACGGTTCGAACGATGGAACCGCGCTTGAAAATGATCTGCTGGCTGGCATCCAGGTAGGCGATAGAGATGGGAGATTGAAACTTGGTGACGCTCGAAACCGGAACGGGCGGCTTCTTCTTGGCGTCGTCATCGTCTTCCTGGTCAGGCCGGTTGTTAATTTTGGGGAAAAGCTCCGTCGCGGTGCGGCCGCAACCCTTCAGCGAGCCGATTTGGGCATGATCGATGGAAATCTTGAAGGAGTACCTGCCGCCAAGCGGGGAAGTGGTGGTTAAAGTGTCGTTGGTGGCGTCGGTGCAGGCTTCCCGGGATAGATGCACGGCGACCAGCGCACCGGTAGCCGAATCCTTGGCATGATAGGTCCAGGCTTGCCCTGAGGGTTCATGCGTGACTTCCGCCGGTTCCAATGGAATCGGAGGATAGCCTTCGCGGTCGAAGCGTTCGGGACCCTTTAGCCCGATACGCACGCTCCAATTGGGCTGATTGCCAAACCCAAGCAGCAGAATGGGATAGTGCGTGGACTGCGGCGCTGCGGGAAGGGGTTTCTGCGCTTGCGTCTGTACCTGACGCGGGGCGGGCGCCGGCTTCCCTTGCCCCCCAAAGGAAGGCCGAAGAAAGGTGCAGGACACGACCAACGCACCGAGCACGACGTGAAACCGCTGGGCCATGCTCAACAGGTTCCTCCGCGAATGTAAAAGGATACCGTCCCTACCGAGAGTAGGCAATTGGTCTTACTCGCAGCATGCCGTTATTTCCACAGGGCTGGCCACAGGCAAGAGAGACGCGCGCCGCTGCATGCGAATAAAAAGCGAAAAATTAACGCTTGACAAAGCGAACAAAAAGCGAAATACTGTGAGCCTGCCTCGAGGCGGGCTATGTCTCCAGTTCACTCCACCATGGCGCTCGATTCTCCGATTCGGCGCCGCCGCGTTTCACCAACTCCAGAATCACTCTTTCCTGAGTGTCCTGACGACCCGAGCCCAAAGCAAGTGGCTGGCAACCTTGCCCCGGTTGCCGGCCAGCGCGGCACCATTTCGGATCGCGCCACGCCGGATTGCCCCCCGGCGTCACCGGCTAAACAGCGGACCCCGGACCGCTCCAATAGCCCGGTCCGAAATCTTGCCACGGACCCCAGTGACCGCGCTTGCGCGCGGCTGGTCGGCATCGCCCGCCTTGCTGCAGCTTCGCCGCCGGCGGAGACAAAAAGAAAATCGACGGAGCGGCCGGAATATTTTGTTTTGCCGGTGAAATCGATTCTCAATCGCTGCGATTCCGAGCGCGTGCCGTTTGAGTGGACCATCAATCCATACCGGGGATGCGAATTTGCCTGCAAATACTGCTACGCGCGCTACACGCACGAATACATGGAACTGGACGGCGGCGAATTCGAAAAAAAGATTTATGTGAAAAAAGACGCGGGTCCGCTGCTGGCCTGGGACGTGGCGCACAAGTATTCCTACGCCTCAGCGGCATCGGGCGGAACGCAAGCCGAGCACATTGCCATCGGCACGGCGACCGATCCTTATCAGCCGGCGGAACGCGAACATGGCGTGACGCGCGCATGCTTGGAGGAACTCGCAAAGCGAGAAGGGCTCAGCGTTTCGATCATCACTAAGTCGGACCAGATTGTGCGCGATATTGACGTGCTGCAGCGCATCGGGGAACGCTCCGACCTGGCCATCGACATTACGATTACGACGCTGCGAACGCGTCTGGCGCGCATGCTGGAACCTCGCGCGCCGCGGCCGGACTTGCGCCTGGCGGCGGTAAAGCAATTGAGCGAAGCGGGGCTCGCCGTGGGAGTTTCCGCTTCGCCGCTCATTCCGGGAATCACCGACCGCGAAGGAGATTTGGAAGCAGTAGCCGCGGCGGGAAAACAGGCTGGCGCGCAATGGTTCTACTCCGGAGTGCTATTCCTGATGCCGTCGTCGGCAAAACAGTTCTTTCCGTTTTTGGAATCGAAATTCCCGCGGCTGGTCCAGCCGTACGAGAAATGGTTTGGCAAGAACGGCTATGCGCCGGAAGACTATAGGAAGAAAGTTGCCGAGCGCGTGGCGCGGATCCGGCAAACGTATGGTTTTCGTTCGCGCCCACAGCTCGAGAAGAAGCATGCGATGCGTTGCACGCAAATGTCGCTCGAGTGGGATGCCGCCGCGGTAGCCAAGGAGCGAACCGCCGACCCAAGAGGATATTCCTAGACCGTCCGGGCGCCCTCGGCGAGGGATTTTCACGGGATGATGATGCGGGATTCTTCGCGCCTCAATTCGGGAGCTTGCGGGAATTGGCCGCGCAGGAATTCGATGAACAGACGCGAGCGCGGCCGGCCGTTCGTCCGCAGCAGACCCATGCGGTAAAGGAAGACGAGCAAATAGAAGATCTCCAGGTCTTTGAAAGAGGCGGAATTGGCGCGCTCAGCCTGGTGCTTTCTGATTTCTTCGAGGAATGCTGTGAGCGCGGCGTAAAGCTCACGCGGCAGGGGAGCCTGTGGCGGCTCTTGGTAGATGAGGCCGGAGCTTAGCGTTTTGTAGGTCTGCGCAAGAGCCTCGAGGGCAGCAAGGACGTCGTTGTCCATGGCCGAAGGCTGGGCCGCGCAGAATTTCGCAATTGAAAACGCCAGCGCAGCCATGAGTTGTTGATGAGTGTGAAGGATGTCCTGAGGGATGGTTTCGTCGAGCAAGGGAGTGTTGCCCGGGATGTCGCGCGGATGCTCGTTTTCGTAGCGATGCGCGGCGATGAGGTACGGGCAGTCGGCAGGGCAATCCATCGTGACTTCGCGCTCGGTGCCGCAGCAGACCGCGCAAATCTTTTCCCCCTTGGCGGGGCAGAAGCGCGAAGCCTTGCGTTTTTCACAGACCGGACAGGACACCGACACTCCTCGAGCGGGACAAGACAGTCCAGCAGAATACGCCCGTACCAGCCAAATCGCAAAAGACAGGAGAGGTTTCTCGCTACGGGGAACACAAAACGGGACTCTAAAAAAAATCACGCCATGATGACTTTGTTGTGGAAACGGCGGGCGGCCACAACGAGCAGAAGCGTACCCATGGCCGTAAGCGCAAGAGCGTCGAACCAGAGATGCTGTATCCCTGCGCCGCGCAGAATGATGCCGCGAGCGATGTTGATGAAATAGGTTGCGGGAATGAAGTTGCTGAGCCAGTAGAAGATCCAGGGCATGGTTTCGCGAGGGAAGATGTAACCGGAAAAGAAAATGCTGGGCAGAAAGGTGAGGAAGGAAAGCTGCATGGCTTCTGACTGCGTAGTGGCCTTGCTCGAAACAAGAATCCCGATGGAGAGGGACACGAACAAATAAGGCAGAGAGAAAAGTGCAAGCAACAAGACGTTGCCGTGAATCGGAACCAAAAAAACAAAGCGCATAAAGGCGAGAATCATGCAGAGTTCAAAAAAGCCGATGCCAAGATAGGGAAGCAATTTGCCAAAGAGCAGCCCCATGGGGCGGACCGGGGTAACGAAAAGCTGCTCGAGCGTACCGCGCTCTTTTTCCCGAACGATCGAAAAAGCCGTGAGAAACGTGGTGACGTTGAGGAGCAGGACGGCGGTCAGGCCGGGCAAAAAGAAATTAGGCGAGCGAGAGTCGGGATTAAAGAGAATTTTCGGTCGCATGTCCACCGGGAACGCAGCGGAGCGGTCCTGGAGAACGCGGCGCAGCGATTCATCGAGGCCGATGGCGGTGGTGACATTGATGGCTTGGCCGGCTACCGAGGAATCGGAGCCGTCAATGAGCACCAGGACCTGGGCGCTCATTTGGTGGAGAAGGCGGTCGGAATAGTCGACGGGAATCTTGACGCCCACGCGCGCGCGGCCGGAGATGATGGCGTCGTTGAGGTCCTTGTCGTTCTCCACATAGCGGATAATGTGAAACGTGTCGGAATTTTTCAGGCGGTCCAGCAGTTCCCGACTCTCCTGGCGGCCGTCGGCGTTGTAAACGACGGTATGGACTTGGCGAATGTTGGTGTCGATCGCGAAGCCAAGAACGGTCATCTGGAGCAGCGGAATAATCAGCGAAAAAAACAGGGTCGCCGCATCCCGGCGAACGTGCAGGACTTCCTTGTAAAAGACGGCGGCGAAGCCGCGGAAGATGTTAGTCACTGGCGGCCTCCAGAAGCGCCTGATGCTTGTAGGTGAGTTCTACGAAAACGTCCTCCAGACTTGGCGCAAGCGGGCGGATTTCCGTCACGGCAATGCCATGGTTCCCGAGCTGATGGCGCAGGCTCTCCATATCAAAACTCTCGTCAACGAGCGCATGGATGGATTGCCCGAAAATCGTGGCGCTGCGAATCCCGGGAATATGGCGGGCCAGCCGCAGGGCGCGGGTAACTTCGGGCGCGGTGATTTCCACGCGCATCGTCCCGGCCGGCTGGACGTCAGGAAGCTGGCGAAGCGAATCGGGCGTGCCGTCAGCAATGAGCTTGCCATAATAAATGTACGCGACATGGCTGCAGCGTTCCGCTTCATCCATGTAGTGCGTGGTCACGAAAAAAGTGATGCCGTGCCCGGAGAGCTCGAACAACAAATCCCAAAGCTGGCGCCGCGCCACCGGATCGATGCCGGCGGTGGGCTCGTCGAGAAAAAGCAGCTTCGGCTGATGCAACATGGCGCAGCCGAGGGCCAGGCGCTGCTTCCACCCTCCGGACAGCTGGGCCGCTAACCGGTTCAAGTAAGGCGCAAGCCCGTTTAACTCGATGATTTCTTTTATTCGCTGTTTGAGCCGGGCCGGTTCGAGGCCGTAGATCCTGCCGTAGAACCTCAGATTCTCCATGACCGTCAAATCGTAATATAGACTGAAATTCTGCGACATGTAGCCGATCTGCTCGCGCACAGCTTCGGATTCGGTGCCAACATCGAGGCCTTCCACTCGAGCGGAGCCGCCGCTGAGCGGCAGCAGGCCGGTGAGCATCTTGATGACCGTCGTTTTTCCGCTGCCGTTGGGACCCAGGAACCCGAAGATTTCGCCTTTTTCGACCCGGAAGCTTACGTCATTGACGGCCGTGAAGTTCCCAAACCGCCGCAGGAGATGCTCGGCAGAAATGGCCGGCTCGTTCGTGGTTTGCACCGGGGTTGCCATTTCTGTCAGCTCGCTGATTTGAGCTTCACGTCGGCCGCCATGCCCGGACGCACGTGGCCTGTCGGATCGTTGATGCGGATCTTCACGCCGAAGACCTGGTGGACGCGTTCCTCGAGGGTTTGCACATTGCGCGGAAGAAATTCGGCTTGCTGGTTGATCTGCTCCACTTCGCCGTCGAAAACCGTGTTGGGAAAAGAATCGACGCGAACTTCTGCCTTTTGGCCCACCTTCACGCGGCCAAACTCGGTTTCGGGAATATAAATTCGGACGTAAATCTGGTCTTTTTCGAGAAGCGTGGCGACCGGAGTGTTTGGGGCGATCAAGTCTCCGGGGCGGACATCGAGAACCTCGACAAGTGCCGCGGAGGGCGCAACGACCTGGCGTTCGCGGAATCGAGCGAGGTCGTAGGCGTAGGCCGCTTTGGCCTGCTCGATGTCTTCAGGGCGATTGCCGTGCTCCATCTTTTCGAGGGTCGCCTGGGCCTGAAGATAGCGCGCCTCGGCGGAGGCGATTTCTTCAGGCCGATAACCTCGCCTCATTTCATCGTACTTGTGCTGGGCCATTTCTCTTTGCGCCAGCGCCATTTTCCAATTCGCTTCGGAGGTGTCGCGCTGCTGCTGGGAGACCAGGTCTTTTTTGGCCAGGGCGTCGTAGCGCTCAAAATCGAGGCGCGTGCGGATTTCGTCGGCCTTGGCGCGTTCCAGATCGTCTTCGGCGGCGTCGACGTCCTCTTTGCGGTAACCGTTTCTTCTCAGTTCGTAATCAGCCTTGGCCTGTTCGGCGGCGGCGCGCGCTTCGGCAATTTCTTCCCGGCGGTAGCCGCGTTCGGCTTTTTGCGCATTGGCCCGCGATTGCTCGAGCGAAGCTTTCAGTTCCTGGTCATCAAAGGTGAGCAGGATCTGCCCGGGCTCGACCGCATCGCCCTCGCGAACCAGAACTTGGTCAATGCGCCCGCCAACCTTCGAGCCAACGCGAATGTTGCGCGCCTCGACGGTTCCGGAGCCCAGGAGGGTGGTGTCCCGGTGGAACCAATTCGCGTAAAGAGCGGTGGCCGCCACCACGGCCGCCACTCCAACAATGAGGAAGAGGCGCTTCCGTTTCATAAGACTAGGCTCCTCGAATCGAAGACCGGCCTGCGGAGGGATCCGTGACATGGTTGTCGTTGCGCGGCGCCATGCCCGTCCAGAGCAGGTTAAAAGCGGCCTCAATGCGAGAATGCAGCGTGGCGTCCCCGTAGAGGGACCAAATCAAAAGCGTTCCGAAGATGGTTTGTCGAAACACGTAGGCCATCTGTTCGGCGGGGACGTCTTTCCGAATGGCCCCTTGTTCCTGGCCGATCCGAATCAACTCGGTGTGCACGGCCAGCACGCGGTTCTGCAAATCCACCATCGCCTGTCGCACCGGTGTGGTCGAAAGATAAGCCTGAAGAAGCGCGCGGATAATCTCGGGATTGCGCGTGGGTTCCTGGGTCATGCGAACGCCCAAGGCGCGCAGAAATTGCGGTATGGGCGCGTTGGTGCGGCGGGCCTGTTTCACAGCCGCTTCCAGTTTGCCAAATTGCATCTCGGCGAAGGCGATGAGGAGGTGATCCTTGCTTGGGAAATAGTTGAAAAAAGTGCCCTTGCCGAGGTCGGCAGCTTCGGTGATGTCCTCGATGGTGGTTTCGGCAAAGCCTTTCTTGCCGAACTGGGCGAGCGCGGCGCGAAAGAGCCGTTCACGGATTTCGGCGCTGCGACGCTGACGGCGATCGGAGGCGGGAACCCGGACGGCGGACTTTGGATGGCCCCTTGGCTTCGCTGTGGGTCTCATTGTGACCATCACTCATAAATGACCATAAGTCATGTTCAGGTGAAAGGCAAGCGCCATCTTTCAGCCGCCCCGGGGCAAGCACCAAGAAGGGACTGGCTTGGAAATAAAACCACTACCCCGGCAGCACCCCGGGGTACGCGCTTGAGAGCAACGGCATACCGAGGGCTATTCTTGGAGCGAAGCGGGATCGGAAAGGTTCTTCGGCGACTTTTTGTTAAGAACGGAAATCAGTTCCTGCGCCGCAGGAGGCACGGCAACGGCGCCTTTCCGCACGATGGCCACAGCGTCTACTTTCTTGCCGTAAATTTTCTCGTTTGCGCCATTATCCGGGCGCAACGTCGACCCTTCCAGGGAGAGGCCCGCAAACAGGCCGCGGGCTCTGGAATAGCTCAACACCTCCGAGCGTAACGTCACGTCCGTGGCCGCCTCGGCATCCCGGCCTTTGGGACCGGCGGCCGCCGAGGCGTCCGCACCGAGCTTAACCTTGTTGTTGAGGATGGCCTTGGCGCCGCGCGGATTCATAACCAGGAGGACAAAATCCGTGGCTTGGCCGCCAAGTTGGAGCCCGAAGCTGCCACCTTCCAGGGCCATCATCGTTGGCGCGCCCCAAGGACCGGTAAAGTGTTCCCCCGTGCGGCAGGTCATCGCTCCGCGGCCAAAGCTTCCGCCAAAGATGAAAGCCGCCTTAAGCACCGACGGATAAATGATGACGCATTCGGCCTTGTCGAGCAGGTCTTGCGGAATGTCGTCGGGAATATCCAAAATCTCCTTGAGAACCGTACCGCAGTTTTCCAGACGATCGGCTTCTTTTTTGCTGTCTTTTGCGGTGAGGGGTAAAGCGACCAGGGAAAACGCCATCAGGAAACACGTCATGCGCTTCAACACGATTCACCTCGTCATAGTTTTCTGGGCCACGAGCATCATAGAGCGCAACAAATCTTCGCGCAACTTTGGAAAATGACGGGGTTAAGAGAGGGCCTAACTTGTAATTACGACGCCGCAAGCGCGGAAGGGGTTGCCTTTCGACTATAATTTCGCAGAGCGGAATTCCGGCCGAGACAAAAATGAACAAGAGAAAAATAATCCGGCGATGTGCGGCAGGGATCCTTCTGACGGCAGCCAGCGCGGGCGTGGGATTCGCCCAAAAAAAGGCGGAGCCGCGAAAAACGGCGAATCAGCAGGCGGCTGCTGGACGGCAGAAACAGAATGCGCTCGCGAAAAAACAAGCTGCAAAATTTGCCGCGCGCGCCGAGGAACTGCTTGGCACAGGTCCCGCCGGGAAAGGCGAGTGGGGCTTGCTGATCGTGGACGCGGCGACCAGCGAAGTGCTTTACCAGCAGAACGCGGACCGCTACTTCGTACCCGCTTCGAACATGAAACTGTTCACCACCGCGCTGGCGCTAGGGAAACTCGGCCCCGATTACCGGTTTCACACCACGCTCGAGACGAGCGGAAGCATCTCGAATGGAATTTTGAATGGGAATCTGACGCTGGTCGGCCGCGGCGATCCGAATCTTTCCAACCGCAAATTTCCCTACAACCTGAAGGAAGAGTTCGACGGGCCGCCGGAAAAAACGCTTGCCGAATTGGCGGATGCGGTCGTCGCCAAAGGCGTGAAAGAAATTTCGGGGGACGTGATCGGGGATGACAGTTATTTCCCGCGCGAACGCTATCCGAGCGGCTGGGAAATTGACGACATGGTCTGGGAGTATGGCGCGGCGATTTCCTCGATCGTTGTGGACGACAACACGGTCGCGCTGACGCTGACTCCGGGCGACCAGCCGGGCAGCCCGGTGCAGGCCAGCGAAAGTCCCGCCACGCCGGACTTTACGGTGGAAAACGACGTGACCACTTCGGCCCCGGACGTGAAGTCGGACTTGACCCTGGCGCGCGAGCCGGGAGCAAGCCTCGTCGTGACCAAGGGCACCATGCCGGCGGGCGGCGCGCCGCGGAAATTGGTCCTGGCCGTGGAAGAGCCGTCTCAGCACGCGGCGACGGTGTTGCAGCATTTGCTCGAAGACCGCGGTGTGCGAGTGGACGGCGTTGCGCGCGCCCGCCACGAAGCCGCGAAAAAGCAGGAAGATCCAATCGTTTTGGCGGAGCACGTTTCGGTTCCCTTGAGCGATTCCGTCAAACTCATCAACAAGATCAGCCAGAACCTGCACACGGAAATGCTGCTGCGAGCCGTGGCGCGGCAGAGCGGAACGTGGGCCACCACGGACGACTTGATGAAAGTCCCTCAGGATTTTTATGCTTCGGCGGGAATCTCGCCCGACGACGTGATTCAATCCGATGCTTCCGGATTGTCGCGGCACGATTTGGTGACGCCGCGCGCCATCGTTGCCCTGTTAACGTTTGCGCAAAGCCAGCCGTGGTCGGAGATCTATTACAATTCGCTGCCCGTAGCCGGAGTGGATGGCACGCTTGAAGATCGCATGAAAAATACTCCGGCGGCCGGCCACATTCATGCAAAGACGGGTTCGGTCGAGCACGTGCGCACGCTTTCCGGCTTTGCCGAAACTCCCGCCGGGCGACGGCTGATTTTTTCTTTCC
>Ga0209577_10005679_pt1 | contig 11613 bp, 5 predicted proteins | sample GraSoiAngelo_109_FD_185874 | JGI IMG/M metagenome (GOLD analysis project Ga0209577, IMG submission 185874) | Grasslands soil microbial communities from the Angelo Coastal Reserve, California, USA - 14_0903_12_20cm (SPAdes) (version 2) | ecosystem: Environmental > Terrestrial > Soil > Grasslands ... | reverse complement strand
GAGGTCCGCCTCGAGGAACGGCTCGAAGACTGATCAGCGTGGGGCGCCGGCCGGGATCAGCGCCCCTCCACCACCTCCCAGAGGTCGACCGGCACCTGCGCTCCGGTGGGATTCTCGATGTCCACCGTGAAGGCGCCGATGCCGTTGGGACCCCAGCGGAGCGCGATCACCCCGTTCTGGACCGTTCCCGAGGCGACGACCTTACCGGCCGGGTCCCTCACCGTCACCGTGACTCCCGGCGCCGCCTGGACGATGGTGTCCAGGCCGACGGTGTTGGCGGTGGCCAGCAGCGTCTGGGTCGTCCCCACCAGCGGTCCAAGCAAGGAGTCGACCAGCGTGGAGACAGCGGTCGGACTGCCGCCGCTGCCGGTGGTGAACCCGCCGTAGATGTTGAAGCCGTCCACGTAGACCATGTTCTGGGTGCCGACGCCGGTGTCGTCGAGGACGTCGATGCGCAGCGTGTGGTTGCCCTCCGGCACTGCGAAGTGCTTCGTGACGCCGAAGGTCAGGTCGGTCCGTCCCGTCAGGTCGGGGTGCGTCGGGTCGGCCGGCGGCCGGTAGTCACTGACCTTGGTGGGCGCGCCGCCATCGAGGCTGACGCTGAAGTCGCCGCCCCGCGGCCCGGTGGCTGTCACCAGGTCGATGCCGCTGCCGTTGAAGGGCACCGACATCCAGGCTTGACCGCCCCCGCCGACGACGCGGCAGAGGGTGCCGTTGCCCGCCCCGGGCTCATTGAGCGTGTGCCAGCCGCCGGACTCGCTGATCGAGTGGTCGGTGCAGTCGATGCTGGTGGTCTGAGTGGGTTGCGACGCCAGGTTGCCGTCGAAGGGCGGTGTCGCGTCGAGGGTTCGCATCGAGCTCGCGATGGTGGTCGCGAGGGGATCGCTCTCGGAGGGCCCGGCCATCGAGAAGGCCGTGACCTGCTGGACGGCAGACCCGCTGGAGAGGCCGAACTGGGACAGCGGTGCGACCAGTGTCAGGGTGCCGTTTGAGAGTGAGCCGGAGACGGTGAAGCTGGGGTCCGCCACGTAGCGCGCTGCCACCACCGTGGCGGTGCCGTTGGTGACCCCGTCGCTGGAGTCGAGCCGGCCGCCGAAGAAGCGGACGGCGCCGCTCTTCGGCGTGTAATCCATGTCGAGGTGGAAGATGTCGTCGCCGGCGGCGAAGCGGAAGACGTACTGGACGCGCGCACCGGCCTCGGTTGTGACGCTGTTGTAAGTCTTCAGGTCCCGCTCCATGCCGGCGAGAGTGGCGTCACCGAGGGGCATTTTGGCCACGACCTCGGTGCCCTGAGGCGAGAGGGCCAACGAGGCGCCAAGCAGATCCAGCGACTTCAGGTTGACGCCACCGGCAGTGTTGGGCCAGGTCGCGTCGCCTGCCGCCGAGGTCCGGCTGTTCTGCGGGATCGTGAGGTTGATCGCCGGCGTGTTCGCCAGCAATGAGGGTCCTTGCGTTTCCTTCGCGAAGAGCGCGAAGGGCCCGGCCTTGGTGGCGTCGACCAAGGTCGGCGCCGCCAGCCGGTTGTTGTTGTCGGTGAAGATGACCCCCACCCGGCCACCGGCGTCGAAGCCGAGGTCGATCATGTCCAGCAGGGAGCGGTCGGTCATGCAGGTCGTGCCCGAGGTGCAGATCGCGCCCCGGTGGTCGACTCGATGGCTGACGAAGCCGCTCTGCACGACCAGCGGGTTGCCGCGGGTCACCGCCAGCGCGTCGGACAGGAACTCGGTGTAGGTGTTCCAGTGGGCGTCTGGTGCGCAGTTGTCGGAGAGGCCCTTGCAGTCGGTCGTGCCCATGAAGGCGATGGCGATCCGGCCCAGGTCGCCGGCCGTCACCTCCGGGAAGACGGTGCTGCCGACCCCGGGCGGGTTCAGCAGTGCCTGCCTCGTCCAATACGTTCCCGGCCGCCCCGTGGCGGGGTTGTTGCGGGCGTCGAGGATCGGCGAGACGCTCAGGTAGAGGTTGCCGTTGGTGATCCAGACCAGGTAGGCGTTGCCCTGGCTGTCGATGTCCAACCAGGGGAAGATCGAGGCGTTGTCGGAGCTGACGGTGGTCGACTGCCAGCTGGCGGGCGACTGGTAGCCGGTGGCGTTGGCGGTGCCGACCACGACGCCGCCGCCACCGCGGTAGGGCTGGTAGATCCAGCCGTGAGCCGGGCCGCTGGAGTTGTCGACGCGCAGCGAGCCGCTCTGGGCCACCCCCGTGATCTGCGTCACCGGCTGGGGGATGGGCAGACCGCTGCTGTCGATGCCCTGGACGTACTCGCCGACCAGGGGTACGTGGTAGCTGAGGAAGGCGTCGACGGGCCGGCCGGCGACGTTCGCCACACCCGGGTCGATGTACGCCAGCCACTGCCGGTCGACGGCCGTCGCCGCGTTGCTGATCGCGAACTGGCGGGCGGCCGGCCAGCTGTCGCCGTGATCGGTGGAGCTGGCGACCGCCTCATTGACGAGCACCTCCTGGTCGGCGAAGAAGAGGTTGCCGTCGTAGAGGTTGACCTCGTTCTTGGAGTCGCCGCCACCGCCTGACTGGCAGTTGGGGCGGTCGCGCTGCGGGCAGGTCTGGAGGTCGAGCAGCAGCCTGAAGCTGTCCCCGCCGTTCAGGGAGCGGGAGAGCTGGCTGGTCTGCGTGCGGCTCGAGAGCGGCCAGTCCACGAAGACGCGATTGGGGTCGATCCGGCCGCCCTGGCTGCCCGGTTGCGGGTGCTCGAGCGTCGTCTCGGGCTCCCCACCCAGGAAGCTCGGCGAGACGACCGTCGAAGGCGCGAACGAGATCGGCGTGGTGGTGTCGAAGGTGACGGCCGGGCTGGTCGGAGCCTTGACGAAGCTGAAGCCTGAGGGCGTCGAGGTCGCGTCGTAGTAGACGACCGCTCCCTGGCCGGCGTCATCGAAATGGGGGACGGCCTGGATGAGGAGCATCTTCGCGACGCTGCCGCCGACCGGGACCAGGCTCGTGTTCTCGGTCGGGGCCGGGGTCACTGTGAGGTTGACGGTCGCCCGGCCGAGCAGGGTCCCGTTGCCGCTCGAATCGGGATCGCCGAAGACGGCGACGTCCATCGAGAGCCCGAGCAGCTGAGCCGTCGCGTTGGTGGTGCTCCACCACCAATCGAGCTGGAGGTCGCCGCTCAGGGTGCCCGTGAAGGCACCGGTCCAGTACGCGGCCAGCGGGTTGCCCGCGAAGTCCCGGTTGGCCGCCGGCGAGGTGGTCTGGGTCACCGGCGTGCTGCCGGTGGTCGGGCCCGAGCTGAAAGTGGCGGTCGGGGAGCCGGCGATCTTGTTGGCCTGGTCGGCCGCCGTGCCGTGGAAGTAGAAGGCGGAGGTGGCCGCCGCCGGCACCGGGCCGGCGAGGCCCATGAAGGTGGCCGCTACGAAGGCCCCGACGAGCAGCAGCGAGCGCTTCATTCCGACCCTCCCCTTCAGCTGAGCTGGATGGAGCCGGAGACGAGCGTCCCGGCAAAGCTGTAGCCGTCACTCAGGACCAGGCTGTAGGTCCCGACCAGGGCGCCGCCCTGGAGCTCGACAATCGTGTAGGCGACAGGCAGCCCGTTGTCGGTGCCGCTGCCGGTGACCGTCATCGTCCCTGCAACATCGTCGAAACCGACCGCGTCGAAGCTGGTCGCCGCGAAATTGTGACCGCCGCCCGAGAACTGCTCGGCCGGCCCCTGCCCGTCCTCCGCGCGGTCTTCGTCGGAGCTGAAGCTGGCGTTCTGCCCGGACTGGTTGCGCGCCGTTCCCTGTCCGTCAGCCGGGTGAATGGGGAGGGGCGCCGAGGTCGGCGGCCGCGTGTTGTAGCAGCAGATGCCGTCGATCTCGAGCGGGACGTTGTCGGCCTCGGCCTGCGGGTTCGTGATGGCGCCCGAGAGCACCTGGGAGGCGAAGCTGTAGGCGCCGACCTCCTCGAGCAGGCTGGAGTTGGTGGGCGAGCCGGCGTCCGCCGCCTTGACCTGGACCGTGAGCGTGCAGGGATTAGACGCAGAGGGCGACACCGGACAGCTGACGCTGCCGGTCTCGGAGCTGCCGCCGGTGCCTGGCTCGGGGTAGGTGATCACGTGCGGGGAGCAGGCAGACACGGAGCAAAGGTCCACGCTCTTGGCGGCGCCCGCGTAGTAGATCGGCACGCCGGAGGCGGTTGTCTCCATCGCCGCGTAGTAGATGGTGTCGCCCAGCTGCCAGCGGGTGACGTACTGGAGATTCAGCGCGCCCGGCACGCTGGCGAGGGTTGGCCCCGGCTTCGAGAGATCGGCGACCTGGGTGCGCACGGTCAGGATGCCGCCTGCCAGGCTGAGGCTGGTGTTGACCAGGTCCAGGCCGGGCACATTGGGGCCGCTGATGAGCGGGTAGCGGGCGTCGCCGGTGTTATCGGTGAGACCGGTGCGTGGTGCGTTGCCGGCGCCGCTGACCCCGCCGCCGAAGAGCCCGGGCCCGGAGGCCTGGCGGGCGATGGTCACGATCGGGGCGCCGGCATGGTCGACCAGCTGCTGGTTGGCGGGCGTGAAGGTCGGCTGGACCAGCCCGTTGGAGGTGTCGTCGTAGACGATCTCTGCCGCGCCGGTCTTGTCGATGGTCACCTCGAAGAAGTCGGCCAGGTTGCGGTTGCCCTGGGTCTGGATGCAGCCGGTGCCGGCGAGGCAGATCGAGTGGTAGTGCATGGGGTGCGGCGTTACCTTCACCTGCGTCACGCTCGGTGCGGCGCCCGTGATGGCGCCGGTCGAATCGACCGGGTACACGACCTGCGCCATGAAGACGTCCCAGGCCTGACCGAAGTCGGTGCTGGGATCCTGGGCCAGGTTGGAGCCGTACCAGACCGCGTCGGCGCGGCCTGGACCGCCCGCCCTGAGCCACGGAAAGACGCTGACCATCGACGGCGCGGAGCTGACCTGGACCGGCTTGGTCCAACTCTTCCAGCCGGAGGCGGCGGAGGCCGCGCTGACCCAGGTCTGCCGCTGCGAGGCGGGCTGGGTCTTGGGGTCCGCTCCCACCACCCAGACCAGGTGCAGGTTCCGGGCGCTGTCCATGGAGAGGACCGAGAAGAGCGTGTCAGGACTGGCCGGGAGCCCGTCCGCGACGTGGATCAGCTGGGTGGGAAGCTGCGCGGCGGTTGTGCTCGGGTTGTCGAGGAAGGTCAGGTTGCCGCTGCTGTCGGGCGTCCCGATGTTCAGCAGCATCGACCAGGTGCCGTCTCCGTTCGGAAAGCCGGCCGCCTCGAAGACGTGGCCGGTGACCTGGTCGATGGCGGGATAGCCGTCGGGTCCGAAGGGCGCCCAATTGGCGAGCGCGGTGCCCGCCGGCTGGCCGCTGATGGCCTGGGAGTAGTTGAGGCCGTCCGTGCTCTTGTTCCACTGCGACCCGCCGTTGGGGTAGCTGCTGGTGACGCCGAGGTCGTTGTAGTCGAGGTAGACCAGCGGAAGTTGACCCGTGTAAGCCGACTGTGACTTTCCCTTGGGCGGATCGAAGATGGAGATCCACTGCCGGTCGGAGCCGGGTCCGCTGCCCTCGCAGCCGCCTGCGACGCTGCCCATGACCGTTGCGCCGCCGTCGGTTGTGGTCGCCGTCCGGTCGCAGGCCAGCGCGTAGAGGTCGGCGAAGTACTGCTTGCCGGCACGGTCGAACTTGATCTCGGTGTCGCCACCGCCCGGCGGCTGGAGGGTGCCGCTGACCACGCTCGGCGGCGTGCCGGCGCTGATCTGGCTGAAAGTGTGGCCACCGTCGCGGGAGCCGTACCACATGCTGCGCTGGGTGCCGGTGCCGGTCGGCCCGCTGCTGAAGACGCGGCCCTGAGGATCGATGCCGATGTCGGGCTCGCCGTTCGCGTGGTCCGCGTCGGCGAGGGTGGGCGTGGAGAAGGTGATGGCGTCGGCGGCCCCGGCCGTGATCGCCTTCAGGCTGGTCTGGGCCGCCCCGCCGGCATCGACCAGCAGGGCCGCGGACAGCGCCACCGCAAGCAGTGCTCGCACCAAGGTGTAACAACCCCCTTCGCTCGGGCGAACTCGATCCATGAGCGGTGTCGCTTTATCGTCGAGTTGCGCGCGCACTTCGTTGTAGCGCAACTGACAGTTTGGCGTCAAGCGCAATTACATCTTTTGCTGCGTTCGGGAGTGCGGAACTGTGCGCTTCAGCTTTCAGACCGCGCCTTGGTCGTCCCTCGGCCCGGCGTAAGGTGGCGAGCGTCGTGTTGCTGAACAGCATCGTTCAGGTGAACTGAGACGGCCCGCCGCGGCCGGCCGCGCGACCCAGGCGTCGACGGGGCCGTGCTGGCCGCTGCCCAGAGCCTGCTGGCCGAAGCCGGCTACGCGCGCCTGACCATGGAGCAGGTCGCCGCACGGGCCGGGGTGGGCAAGGCGAGCCTGTATCTGCGCTGGCCGAACAAGGTGGCGCTGGTGGCGGAGGCGATCCAGCAGCGCGCCGGCCTCGTGCCCGAGATACCCGACACGGGAAGCCTCCGGACCGACATGCTCGATTTCCTCCAGGGCTTGGTGCGCAGGGTGCCCGGCGAGCTGGCGGTGGCCGCCGTGAGCGGCGAGGTCGAGAGCAACCCCGAGCTCCGGCAGGCGTGGCGCCGGAGCATGGCCGGGACGCTGGCGGAGAGGCTCCTCACCATCCTCGAAGGCGCGGTCGAGCGGGGCGAGCTGCCACGGGACGCCGATCTCGAGCTGCTCTCGCTCCTGCCCCTGGCCCTGCTGCAGTACTGGCGCCTTGGACACGAGCAGCGCCCCGATGACGACGTGGCCACCCGGATCGTCGACCAGTTCTACAGCTAGCCTACCGAGGTTACTGAACGCTCCCGTTCAGATATAGTGCGGGTCGGTGTTCGACGCCCTCGCGCGCCTGACGATCCGGTTCCGTTGGCTGATCGTCGCGGCCTGGATCGTCGGAGCCATCGCCGGGGTCCGCCTGCTGCCCGGCTTGTCGGATCTCACCCAATCGAGCAACTCCCAGTTCCTCTCGGCGTCGAGCCCCAGCGTGCAAGCGGCCGGCCTGGCGGCGCCCTTTCAGGCCCGGAACCCGTCCGGGACGGCGATCATCGTGGCCTACCGGGCCTCGGGCCCGCTGACCGCCGACGACGCGGCTGCGGTCGGCCGCGTGGAGGAGGCCGCGCGCCAAGTTCCCGGCGTCTCCCTGGTCACCGACGCCGGCATCTCCAAGGACGGCCAGGTCGCCGAGGCGCTGGTGACGGTCACCGCCGCGGCCGCCGACAGCAGCACCGCCTCCAAGACGCTGGTGGACGGCATTCGGGCCGGCTTCGCCCGAGCGGGAGCACCAGCCGGCCTGAGCTTCCACCTGGCCGGCCAGCTGGCTCAGAGCGTCGACGCCCAGAGCGGCACCGGCGGGACCATCACCAGGTTCACGCTCATCTTCGTGGTCGTCCTCCTGTTCATCGTCTACCGGGCCGTGCCGGCGCCCCTGATCACCCTCCTGCCGGCCGCGCTGGCGGTGGTGGTGTCGGGCCTGCTGATCGCGCAGACGGCCAAGGCCGGCGTGACCGTGCCTTCGATCGCCCAGCTGCTGCTGATCGTGCTGCTCCTCGGCGCGGGCTCCGATTACGGCCTGTTCCTGACCTTCCGCTTCCGCGAGGAGCTCGCCGGGGGTGCCGAGCCGCGCCAAGCTTTGGCCACGGCGGTCTCCCGGGTCGGCCAGGCGATCACCTACTCCGCCCTGACCGTGGCGGCAGCCCTGCTCACCCTCCTGCTGGCTCCGTTTGGCGTTTACCGGGGGATCGGTCCAGCCCTCGCGATCGGGATCGGAGTCATGCTGGTCGCCGCCCTCACGCTGACGCCGGCGCTGCTGGCCATCTTTGGGAGAGCCACCTTCTGGCCGGTCCTGCCGAAGCTCGGGCCGCCGCAGGCGATGCTCTGGGGCAGGGTCGCGGAGCAGGCCGTGCGGCGGCCCTGGCTCACGCTGGCGGTGGGCGTGGTCCTCTTCGGCGCGCTCGCGGCCGGCCTGGTCGGTTACCGCACCGGTGGAGTGAGCAGCATCGGAACGTCGGGCACCGACTCCGCCGCCGGCGCGGCGGTGCTGACCCGTCACTTCCCGACCGCGGGTGCCGCCGACCAGCTGCTGCTGCGCTTCAGCTCCTCGGTCCGGGGTAACCCGGCTCTGCTCGCCGACGCCGGGGCCCGCCTTGCCGCCGCACCGGTGTTCCGGTCGATCGCGGGGCCGCAGGTCAGCCCGGACGGGCTGACGGTCCAGTTCCTCGCGGTCCCTTCGGCAGGCCCCGTGGGCAGCACCGCGGCGGCCGGCTCGATCCCGTCGGCCACCGCCGCCCTGGCCGCCGTGGCCCGCACCACCGGCGCCCGGGCGTACGGCGTGGCGGGCCCGGACGCATCGGCCTACGACATCTACTCGGCGTCGAACGCCTCCTTGGTCGTGGTCGTCCCCGTCGTCCTGCTCCTGATCCTGGTCCTGCTCGGCCTGCTGCTGCGCAGCCTTGTCGCACCCTGGTACCTGGCGCTGACGGTCGGGCTGTCCTACCTCGCGACGCTCGGGTTCGCGATGCTGGTCTTCGTCCACCTGGGTGGCAGCGACGGGCTGATCTTCGTGCTGCCGCTGCTCCTGTTCGTGTTCTCGATGGCGCTCGGCGAGGACTACAACATCCTGGTCATGAGCCGAATCCGCGAGGAGGTCCAGGGCGCTACCACGCTCTCGGCTGCGCTGACCCGCGCCATCGGGGTCACGGGCGGGACGATCACCTCGGCGGGGGTGATCCTGGCCGGCACCTTCGTCGTGCTCGGCCTGGCCGGAGGGCGTAGCGACGCCCGGGAGCTCGGCTTCAGCATCGCCTTCGGGGTGCTCCTCGACACCTTCTTCGTGCGCACCCTGCTCGTCCCCTCCATCGCCGCCCTGCTCGGTCGCTGGAACTGGTGGCCGGCGGCCTTGTCTCGTCCACCTTCGGCCACGCCTGCGGCTGCGGTCGGACGATGAAGTTCGTCGCCGTCTTCGCCGCGCTGAGCAGCCGCTCGGCGACTGCCGGGAAACGCCGGTATGCCGCGATCTGGAAAGCCGTCAGTGCTGGCAAAGGCCGCTATCGGGGTTCCTCTCCAATGTCACCTCAGGAGCCAAAAGCTTCAGGCGGTTTCGGCGAAAGCTCCCTCGAACTGGCTCCGGTAGAGGTCGGCGTAGACGCCGCCCTTTGCCAGCAGCTCCTCGTGGCCGCCCTGCTCGACGATCTGCCCGTGGTCCATGACCAGGATCGAGTCGGCGTTGCGGATGGTCGAGAGCCGGTGTGCGATTACGAAGCTGGTGCGGCCCTGGCGCAGCCGGGCCATGGCCTGCTGGATCAAGACCTCGGTACGGGTGTCGACGCTGCTGGTCGCCTCGTCGAGGATCAGGATCGGAGGGTCGGCGATGAACGCGCGCGCGATCGTCAGCAGCTGTCGCTGACCGGCGGAGATGTTGGAGACGTCGTCGTCGAGCGGTGTGGCGTAGCCCTCGGGCAGGCTGCGCACGAAACCATCGAAGTGGGCGGCCTCCGCCGCCCTGAAGACCTCCTCGTCGGACGCCCCGAGCCTCCCGTAGGCGATGTTGTCGCGGATACTGGCGGCGAAGAGCCAGGTGTCCTGGAGGACCATCCCGAAAGCCCGCCTGAGCTCGGCCCGCGGGAGCTCACGGATGTCGACGCCGTCGAGGCGGATCGAGCCGGCGTCGACGTCGTAGAAGCGCATCAGGAGGTTGACGACGGTGGTCTTGCCGGCGCCGGTCGGGCCCACGATGGCGATCGTCCGGCCCGGCTCGACCTCGAGGTTGAAGTCCTCGATCAAGGGGCGGTCGGGCTCGTAACGGAAGGACACGTGGTCGAACGCGACCCGGCCTTTCACCGGCGGTAGCGGTAAAGCCAGCAGGGGGTCGGAGGTCTCCTCCTCGGCGTCGAGCAGCTCGAAGACCCGCTCGGCGGAGGCGATCCCGGACTGCAGGAGGTTCAGCTGGCCGGCCAGCTGCATGATCGGCATCGTGAACTGGCGCGAGTACTGGATGAAGGCCACCACGTCGCCGAGCGACATGGTCCCCGAGGCGACCTTGTAGCCGCCGATGACCGCGATGGCGACGTAGTTGAGGTTGCCCACCAGCTGCACCGCGGGCTGGATGATCCCGGACAGGAACTGGGCCATGAAGCTCGCCGTGTAGACGCGCTGGTTGAGCCGCTCGAAGTCGGCGAGCGCCCGGTCTCGGTGGCCGAAGACCTGCACCAGGGCGTGCCCGGTATGCATCTGCTCGACGTGCGCGTTCAACAGCCCCGTCGACTTCCACTGCTCCACGAAGCGGCGCTGCGAACGGCGCGCGACCAGGATGGTCACCCCGGCCGAAAGCGGCACCACGACCAGCGAGATGGCGGCCAGCCCGACATCGATCGAGACCATCATCACCAGCACCCCCACCACGGTCAGGATGGAGTTGAGCAGCTGGCCGAGGCTCTGCTGCAGCGAGGTGGAGATGTTGTCGATGTCGTTGGTGACGCGGCTCAGCACGTCGCCGCGCTCGTGGTGGTCGAAGTAGGCCAATGGCAGCCGGTCGAGCTTGCCCTCCACGTCCAGGCGCATGCGGTAGACGGTGCGCTGCGCGACGCCGGCCATGATGTAGCCCTGCAGCCAGGTGAAGGCCGCGCCCAGCACGTAGACGAAGACCGCCAGCAGCAGGACCGTCTCGATGGCGGCGAAGTTGACGCCCGCCCCGGGGGTCACGTCCATGCTCGCGAGCATGTCGGCGAGCTGGTGCTGTCCGCGCAGGCGCAGCATCGCGACCAGCTGCGCCTTGCTGACACCGGCAGGCAGGTTCTTGCCGACCAGCCCGTCGAAGAGCAGGTTGGTTGCGCTGGCCAGGATGCGCGGTCCGACGATGGTCAGGCCGACGCCAACCGCCGTGAAGAGGATGGCGAGGGCGATCCACTGCCGCTCCGGACGCAGCCTCCCCAGCAGCCGCCGGACGGTGGCCCGAAAGTTCCTGACCTTGCCGGCCGGCGCGGCCATCCCGAAGGGGCCGGCACCGGGGCCCATGCCCCTGCCGCCACCGGCGGCCGCACCGCCGCCGGGAGGGCGGCCGATCAAGCGATCTGCTCCGCGCCGCGCAGCTGCGAGTCGACGATCTCCCGGTAGGTCTCGTTGCCGGCCACCAGCTCGTCGTGGGTGCCCGCGCCGACCACGGCGCCGTCGTCGATGACGATGATCTGTTCGGCGTGCATGATCGTGCTCACGCGCTGGGAGACGATCAGCACCGCGGCCTCCGAGGTCGGCTTCCGCAGCGCCGCCCGCAGCCGCGCGTCGGTGCCGGCGTCGAGCGCCGAAAAGCAGTCGTCGAAGAGGTAGATCAGCGGGCGATGAACGAGCGCCCGAGCGATCGCGAGGCGCTGGCGCTGCCCGCCCGAGACGTTGGTGCCGCCCTGCGCGATCGGCTCCTCCAGACCGGCCGGCAGGGCCGCGACGAAGTCTTCCGCCTGGGCCACGCGCAAGGCTTCCCAGAGCTCTTCGTCCGTCGCCTCGGGTCGCCCCAGGCGCAGGTTGCTGGCCACCGTCCCGCTGAACAGGTACGCCTGCTGCGGAACCAACCCGATCGATTCGCGGAGCGTCCGGAGCGACTGCCGGCGCACGTCGACGCCGTCGACCAGCACCGAGCCGGCTGTCACGTCGAA
>Ga0209577_10005678_pt1 | contig 11614 bp, 8 predicted proteins | sample GraSoiAngelo_109_FD_185874 | JGI IMG/M metagenome (GOLD analysis project Ga0209577, IMG submission 185874) | Grasslands soil microbial communities from the Angelo Coastal Reserve, California, USA - 14_0903_12_20cm (SPAdes) (version 2) | ecosystem: Environmental > Terrestrial > Soil > Grasslands ... | reverse complement strand
AGGCGCGACGACGCACGTCAGCAGCGCGCTCGCGACCAGCAGCGCCGCGTTTTTTTCAGTGCCGAGCTGTTTGAGCAGTTCCTCCTTCGGCGATTCGACGAGCAGCGCCCACGCGCCGCTGAAGACGAGGAAGACGACGATCGTCAGGACAATCAGCCCGACCGCGCGCCACAGCCGCGTCGGGCGCAGGCCGAACTGCGAAGCCGTGACCGCATGGCCGCCCAGCTGCGCGAAGAAGACCGCGGTGACGACGAAGCCGACGTCCTGGACGAAGGTGTCCAAGTTGACGATGCCGGGAGGAATGTGCGAGGACGTGATGCGCACGCCGAGCGCGACCGCGGGGATGTCGACGATCAGCCCGCCGATGCCGGCGACGATGAGCGCCCCGAAGAGCGCGACAAAGCCCGTCCACGGGGCCCATGACTCGGTGCCCGAGCGCCGCGCGTCGGCCTGCCCGCCGAGCTGCGACTGCTCGTCCGGTGGCGTGGGCGCGGGCGCCGCGGAGGACGGCGCCGCGGGGGCGATCTCGTCCACGCGCTACGCCACCCAGTGCCAGGTCGCGAACTGCGCTGCGGAAACCGCCATGAAGGCGGCGGACAGGACGAGCGCCAGCGCGCGGGCGCGCGGGCGCTCCGCCAGCCATGCGGCGCTCGCGATCGTGAGCGGGAACAGCACCAGCAGGAAGCGCGGTAGCGACATGAGCGGCTCGGTGACGATCGGATAGGAGAGCGCGAGCGCGAGCGCCGCGAGGACGTAGGCGAAGTACGCGAATGGCAGCCGGCGAAAGATCGCGATCACCGCGGGGATGGCCGCGAGCAGGAAGGCAAAGTCGACGAGGTTGTGCGACGCTGCGATCGCCGGGGTGTCTTTGGCGGCGACCGGGAAGTAGGCGTGGTGCGTCTGGAAGGACAGCAGCTGGCGGGCGCCCTGGAAGGCGGCCGACACGCCGTCCCACAGCCCGGTGAGCGGCCCCGCGAACTGCCGGCCCCACTCCTGCTGGGCGTGAAACGGCGCCAGCGCGTCCCCGCCGCCGAGCGCGAGATAGGCCATGAACAGGAGCAGGCCGGCGGGGAAGAGCGCGAGCCACAGCGCATCGCGCCGAACGCGGTAGCGCGGGGCGAGCGACACGGCGAGACGGCGCAGACGCGAGAGCTCGCGCTGCGTCGCGCGCGAGAAGTCCGGCGCGCGGTCCTCGCGCGGGCCGTACAGGTAGAGGATGAGCACGGGGAGCAGCAGCAACAGGCCCGCGCTGCGCGTCGCGCCGGCGAGCGCCCCGAGCGCGCACGCGAGCGCGAAGCGGCCGTTGCGCGCGGCGTAGAAGACGCCTATCGAGAGCGCGAGGTACAGCGCCTCGGAGTAGACCGCCGAGAGAAATAAGGCCATCGGCCCGAAGGCCGTCAGCAGCACCGCGAGGCGCGCGACATCGCGCGAGCGCGCGCCTGACGCGACATCGCCTGACGGCGTCCGTGACGCGAGGCCGCCCGACGGCATCCCTGACGCGAGGCCGCGGCCGCGCGCGAGCTCGAGCGTCGTGAGGCGGTGGATCCCGTACAGCGCGAGCGCGAGCGCGGCGAGCGAGATGAGCACGCCGCCGAGCACCGCCGGGATGCCGATCTCGGACAGCGCGCGGATCCCCAGCGGGTACAACGGGAAGAACGCCGCGCGCGAGGCCGTGAAGTGGCCGAGTTCGGGACGGTAGCCGTAGTGCGCGATGACGAGGTACCAGGACGAGTCCCAGCGGGCGGCGGGCGCCGCGAGGAGGTCGCCGAGCCAGCCGAAGCCCTGCGTCGTGTGCGGCGGGTTGAAGGCATGGCGCAGCGGGCCGTAACCAAACGTCAGCACGATCGCGGCGACGCCCACCCAGATGAGGACACGCGAGCCGAAGAGCGCGCGCGCCGCCTCGCGCATCGCGACGGCGTGCTCGCTGGCGGCGGTGTGATCACGCGAACGACCTGCCGCGCGCGCGCGCGCGAGGGCGCGCCCGCGCGCGCGCAGCACTCCCGAGCGAAGCGATGACGGCGGCCGGCCGGCGGTGCGCCCAGGGACGCGTGCCCCACCAACCGCGGCGCGCGGAAGCGGGGCGGCCATCTCGGCAGCGCCGTCGGTGACGGCCAGCTCGGCGTTGGGGGAGTTCATCGTGGGCGCGACAGCGCGAGGCGCGGGGGCGGCTGCACGGGCAGGAAATCACATTCTGAGGGGTAATCTCGAAGGTCCGGATGTCGCGAGGAGCACGTATGCGCAGGCGCCGGCACAATCGTGCGGGCGCGACACGAGTCCTGCTGATCGGCGGTCGGCTACGTGCTCAGCGTCGCTCACTCGGCGCCGTCGCTGGCTTCGCGCCGTCCGATCCTCGCCGACGGCTCCTCGCAGGTGTTCGCGGCGAACGGCCAGCCGCTCGGCTTCATCCAGGCCGACGAGCTGCGCACGCCGGTCGGCTGGGGCGAAATCCCGGCATCCCTGAAGGACGCGACGGTCGCGATCGAGGACCAGCGCTTCTACAAACACAAAGGCGTCGACTTCGAGGCGATCATCCGCGCGGCGATCAAGGACGTCACGCACGGCGCGACGCTGCAGGGGGGTTCGACGATCACGATGCAGCTGATGCGCAACCTCTACCTCGGCCGCAACAACCACTCGTTCAAAGGGAAGATCGAAGAGGCGAAGCTCGCGCTCGAATACGAGGAACACCACACGAAGAAAGAGATCCTCACGAACTATCTCAACAGCGTGCCCTACGGCACGGTCGGCGGACAGACGGCGCTGGGCGTGCAGGCCGCGTCGAGGATCTTCTTCGACAAGCCGGTCTCGCGGCTGAACCTGCAGCAGGCGGCGCTGCTCGCGGGCCTGCCGCAGGCGCCGTCGCAGTACAACCCGCTGGCGTACCCGCGCTCAGCGCGCGAACGGCGCAACGAGGTGCTGACGAAGATGGCGCAGCTGCACTACATCCCGTCGCAGGCCGCGGCGAGCGCCGAGGCGGCTCCGCTGGAAGTCAAGCGCGGCTACTTCTACTCGGAACGCAGGGAGAACTTCTTCTTCGAATACGTGCACCAGCAGCTAGTCGGACGCTACGGCGCGCGCACGGTCGCGCTGGGCGGCCTGCGCGTGTACACGACGATCAACCTGCGCATGCAGGAACTCGCGCGCAAAGCGATCAAAGAAGTGCTCAATGAGCACGAAGACCCGGCGTCCGCGATCGTGACGCTGAACCCGGCGAGCGGCTACATCGAGGCGATGGCGGAGTCCGCGAGCTACGGCTCCTCGCAGTACAACCTCGCAGCCGACGGCCACCGCCAGCCGGGGTCGACGTGGAAGGCGATCGACCTCGCAGACGCGCTCTCGCGCGGAATCGACCCGAACGCGACGTACTACGACTCGCACTTCCTCGCCGCGGGGTGGCTGCCGGGCTACCCGGAATACAGCGTGAAAACGTTCGGCGGCGAGCAGAGCGGGGTGATCAACCTCGTGCAGGCGACGCTCAAATCCGACAACACGGTGTACGCGCAGCTGGCGGCGGACCTGGGCGAGGAAACGATCACGCAGATGGCGTACAAGATGGGTGTCAAGACACACCTGCAGAGCTATGCGGCGGAAGCCATCGGCGGGCTCACGCTCGGCGTGACGCCTCTCGAAATGGCCGTCGTGTACGCGACACTCGCGGACGGCGGCTGGCGCAACACGCCGATCGCGATCACGAAGGTCGTGTTCCCGGACGGGCGTGTGGACTCGAGCTGGGGCCAGCCGCATCGGGTGAAGGTGCTGAGCGAAGCAATCACGGGCGAAGAGACGAACATCCTGCATCAGAACGTGCTCGGCGGCACTGCGGTGAAATCGGCGATCAACTGCCCGACCGCGGCGAAGACGGGGACGACGAGCGAATTCATCGACGCGTGGCTCGACGGCTACAACTCCGAATACACGACGATCGTGTGGATGGGCTACCCCAACCGGCGCGTGTCGATGACGGACGTGCACGGCGAAGTGCAGCAGGGCGGCGCGCTGCCCGCGGACATCTGGCACGCGTACATGGGCCCGGTCACCGAAGGCCATCCGTGCGGCGCGCTGCACACCTCCAACTCGGGCATCTCCTACCAGCCCTTCTACGGCAAATACGCGACGACAGGCCGCGCCGAATCTTTCGAACCTGCCCCGAGTAACAAGGGCGGCGGCGGGCATCACGGCGGTCGCCCTCGCGGCGGCACTCCCGCTCCGCCTCCTCGCGAAGCGCCCCCGCACGGTGAACCGCCGGCGAAGGAAGCGCCGGAAACGCCTGCCCAAGGGCCTGGCGCGGGCCAGGCGGTCGAACCGAGCGGCGGCGCAGGCCTCGGCAAATAGCCGCGCGCGCGGCGCATTGGTACTTTGGTTCTCCGGATTTCGTAAAAGTGCGCGGCCGCGCGCGGTGACGCGCGGCGCAGATCGGATGTGTTGCAGGTGGCGAAGGAGGACAAGGTCGAATTCGAGGGCGAGGTGATCGAGGCGCTGCCGAACGCGATGTTCCGTGTGAAGCTCGACAACGATCACATCGTCCTGGGCCACGTCGCGGGCAAGATGCGGCGCTTTCGCATCCGCATCCTGCCGGGCGACCGCGTGCGCTGCGAGCTCTCTCCCTACGACCTCGACCGCGCGCGGATCGTCTATCGCCACCGGTAGGGTGCGGCGGCGGGCAGGGCGGTGCCCGAGCGCGCGTTGATCGAGGCGATCGCCGCCGAGCTTCAAAGCGCGGCGAGCGCGCACGGGCGCGTCGTGCGCGGCATCGGCGACGACGCCGCGGTCGTGCGTGCGCGCCCGCTGAGCGTGACGTCGGTCGACGCGATGATCGACGGCGTGCACTTCCGCCTGCGCGACGGCTGGGTGAGCGCCGCCGATGTCGGGCGGCGCGCGCTCGCGGGAGCGCTATCGGACCTCGCGGCGATGGGCGTGCACGCGGGCGAGGCGTACCTCGTGCTCGGCCTGCCCGACGGCTTCGCGACGCAGGACGCGCTCGAGCTCGTGCGCGGCGCGAGCGCGCTCGCCGCAGCGAGCGGGACGGTCATCGCGGGTGGCGACGTAGTCGCAGCACCGGCGCTGACGGTGTCGGTGACCGCAGTCGGGTGGGCTGAGAGCGAGCAAGAGATCGTGGCGCGCGAGGGCGCGCAGCCGGCCGACGCCGTCGGCGTGACCGGCCGCCTCGGCGGCGCGGCGGCGGCGCTCGCGGTGCTCGAGGGGCGTGCCGCGGAGCCGCAAACGGGCCGCGCGGCACTCCTCATGCGCGTGCGCGCGCCGGTGCCGCGCCTGCGCGAGGGCGCGGCGCTCGCAACCGCAGGGGTACACGCAATGATCGACACCTCGGACGGCCTCGCGACCGACGCGGCGCACGTCGGCCGCGCGAGCGGCGTGCGCCTCGAGATCGAGCTCGCGCAGCTTCCGCTCGAGGACGGCGTAGCGGAGGTCGCCGCGCAGCTGGAGCTCGAGCCGTGGCGGCTTGCAGCTGGACCGGGGGACGATTACGAGCTGTGTTTCACCGTCGCGCCCGCGCAGCGCGAGCGTGTCGAGGCGGCGCTCGCTGCGGCCGGCGGAGAGGGCGTGACGTGGATCGGAGAGGTGGCCGCTGGCGCGCCGGGTGCTTCTATGCGCGCGCCGGACGGTTCCGAGCCCGAGCTCGCCGGCTTCGAACACTCGTGGTGAGGACGCTCACGGCGCCGGCGATCTCGGCGCTCTGAAGGCGCGCGAACACGAGCAGCCGTTTGGCGGCGCTGAACAGCGGCGTGCAGGCGGAGAGAACGAGCCGCGAATAGCCGACCTCGGAGATCGCGGCGCGGACGTCGGTGGGTGCGACGACGCGCGAGGCGACGACGGTAAAGGTGAAGTGCGCGTAGGGCATCCGCAAGATGATGTGGTTGCCGGGCCGCAGCGCGTCGATGTGGCGGAATGGCGCGAGGTAGGTCGTGCGATGGCCGGCGACCGCCGTCGTACCGGGCAATCCGGGGAAGGTCGTCGCGGGGTAGATCCCGGGCCCGCTCTCGAGGTCGGAGGTGCTCGTGCCCTTGACGACGACGAAGCTCGCGCCGATGCGCGGGATGACGATGCGTCCGACGGCGCTGCCGTCACGCGTTTTGCGTTCGAGCTCGCTGGCGAGGAACGCGATCCGCTGCGTCGCGCTTGGCAGCGTCCCCAGCACCTCGCGCTCGCCGGGCGTCGCGGGCGCGCGTTCCTCGCGCGCGAGAGCCCCGCGCAGGTCGTCCTGGCGGAATTTCGTGTACAGCGCGGAGATCGGCTCCCACCACACGAGCGTCACGGCGGCGTCGGCGAGCGCGAGCGTCCCGAGGGCGATCAGCGCGATCGCGAGCGCGCGCACGCTGCGGCGAGGCCGCGCTCTGCGCCCGGAGCGAAGGCGCGGCTGGGTGCGCGGGCGCGCGGGCACGAGCCTGAGCACGATCGTCCGACGGAGATGTTCCTCCGCGAGGCGGACTGCGCCATGCGGCTTGTGCCCGAGACCGCGCATCTCGTATCTCTATCGGCGCAATTACCCGTCCCCAGTACGCCGGTTAGTCGGGGCGGCATGAGCCGCGCGCGTGCACGCAGGTACGCGAGCAGCGCAGCAAATCGGCAATCCGGACGACGAGGCGCACAGCGTGCGCCCGCCAAGACCGCGGTGCGCGCCGCGCTACCGCCGCAGCGCGGACTCGGTCCCGCCTATCGAGCCCGGCCCGGCGTAGTTGAGGGGCCCGCGGATGGTGATCTCTATCGGCTCTTCGGAGCCGGCGCGAGAGGCGGAGCGCGGAGGTGTGAGCGCGACGAGCACCGCGGCGACTGTGCAGCCCGCGGCGAGGCTCCAGCCGAGCGCGGCTGGAATCGAGACGACGCCGCCGGCGACGAGCGAAACCGCCAGCCACGCCGCCCGCACGGGACCGAGCGCGAGGTGGTGGGCGAAGAACGCGACCAGCAACACGACGGGCGCGAGCGAGAGCGCCACGACGGCGAGCGCGACGCGAGGCTGCGGGCGCAGCTCGTCGTCGGCGAGCAGCAGCAGCAGATGGGCGGCGGGGACGAGTAGCAGCGCGGCGTACGGGTTAGCGATCCAGACGAGGAACGCGAGCGCGAGCACTACGAGCTCGAGCGCCAAGCCGGCGACGTCGCTGCGGGGGCGCACGCGGAGCGTGACGCTGCGCAGCAGCCGAGGCCAGGCGAGCCACGTGAGCAGGAGCAGGAGCAGAACGGCCGACGTGGTCCGCACGGCGGCGCCGTCCAGAGGGAGCCCGCCGGCGCCGAGCGGATGCTGGGGTACGGTTGCGATTTCGGCGGCGCCGAGCAGGCGCGCGAAGAGCGCTGCGGCGGCGAAGGGCAGGGCGCACGAAAGCACCCACACGCTCGCGCGGCGCACGGAGCGCCGCCCCTGTCGGCGCCTGCGCGCGCGCGCAGCGCCGTCGAGTGCGGTGACGATCGGCGGGGCGAGCAGCATGAGGACGAGCAGGCGGACTGCCCACCCGGGCAGCGTCATCCCCTGGACGACGAGCCCGGCCTGGGGCGCAGCGCTGACGTCCTCACCCGCGTCGAGCGCGCCGGTCGCGCTCAGCACGGCACGCCCGAACGCCGCGAGCCGTTCCTCCCCGACAGGGTCGCGGGCGGGCGGCGCGCGTTCGCCGCTGCGCTGCACAAGCACTGCGGGGACGCCGGCGGCGTCGAGCGGCGCCTGCTCGCCGACCGCGAGGGGGAACGCGAGGTGCGCGAACTGGCTGAGCTCGCTCGGTTCGCCGGGGTCGACGCCGGTTTCGTGGGCGATCGCGTCGGAGAGCGTCCGCTGGAGCTCAACGGGAGCGGCGCCGAGGCCGTCCGAGTAGCCGGTGACGAACGGGCCGTGCGCGCTCGCGCCGGCCACGTCGCCGAGCACGATCACCGCATCGACCGGCCCGCGCACGCCCGCGCTGGCGCTCGCGGCGGCGAAGTCGGCGGCGCCGGCATTGCCGCCGCTGCCGCCGCTCGTGGAGACGATGACGAGCGTGCGCTTCGTCTCGCGCGCAGCGAACACGCGTGCGAGCTCGAGTAGCGCAGCGGTCGCCGACAGCTCCGCGCGCGCGCCGCCCGCGGCGGCGGAATCGCGGTGCGCGAGCAGCACGAGAGGCTTCTCGCTCGTCGAGCCGGGCCGAGTGGCGACGACGGTCCGTAGCGTGCGCAGGCCTTCGACGGTCGCGGCGGAGAAGGTGCGTTCGCGCACGGCGTATCCGCCGCTGCCCGGGCCGCCGAGGCCCTCGAGCGTCGCGGCGACGTGGCGCGCGAGCGCGTCGTCTGCGCGCGAACCGGGGGCGCGGTCCGGGTAGGCCGATGCGAGCGATCCCACTTCGGCGAACGCGCGCGCGCCGTCGAAGGCGTCGGGCGCGAGCGCCGAGGAGAGCGGATGCTCGCGCGCAGCGAGCGAGAACGCCGAGATTGCAAGCACGACGACGAACGGCGCAAACGCGGCGCGGTAGAGCCGGCCGTTGAGCACGGCCTAGACCATAGTCGCGCGGCTCGCGGGCGGCGCACGATAGCGCGCGCTAAGCGTTAGATATCGTCCCGCCGCGTGCTCCAGCCCGTCGCGGTCGCACACAAGAACCTCGCCGACTACACGCACATCGTCGGTCGCGACCTGATTGCCGAGATCGCCGAGCTCGCGGAGCCGCTGAAGGGCAGGCGCGTGGTGCACATCTCCGCAACGGCGTTCGGTGGCGGGGTCGCGGAGATCCTCTACACGCTCGTGCCGCTGATGCGCGACGTGGGCCTGGAGTGCGAATGGCAGGTGATCTACGGGCGCGAAGAGTTCTTCAACGCGACGAAGCTGCTGCACAACGCGCTGCAGGGCGCACCGGCGGACCTCGATGAGGAACATTGGGCGACGTGGCGGCGCTACAACGAGATCAACGCGCGCGAGATGTCCGACGGGTGGGACGTGTGCCTCGTGCACGACCCGCAGCCGGCGGCGCTGCACGCGCTGGTGCCGGAGAAGTCGAAAGGATGGTTGTGGCGCTGCCACATCGACCTCTCGACGCCGAACGCGGACACGTTGGCGATGCTGATGCCGTACCTCGAGAACTATCCGGCTTCGCTGTTTCACATGCAGGACTATGTCCCGGACGGGATGCGCGGGCGCGTGTATGTAGTCCCGCCGGCGATCGACCCGCTGACGCCGAAGAACATGGCGCTCTCGCCCGAAGACGGCGCGTTCGTGTGCGGCCAGTTCGGAATCGACGTCGACCGCCCGCTGATGGTGCAGGTGTCGCGGTTCGACCCGTGGAAGGACCCCCTCGGGGTGATCGACGCCTACCGCATCGTCAAGCAGGACCTTCCCGAGCTCCAGCTCGCGCTCGTGGGTTCGATGGCGAGCGACGATCCCGAGGGGTGGGACTACTTCAACGCGACGGTCGCGCACGCAGACGGCGACGCGGACATCCACATCCTCAACAACTTCAACAATGTCGGCGCGATCGAGGTGAACGCGTTCCAGTCGCACGCCGACGTCGTCGTGCAGAAGTCCACGCGCGAGGGCTTCGGCTTGACGGTGTCCGAGGCGATCTGGAAGGCGCGGCCGTTCATCGGCGGCGACGTCGGCGGCATCCCGCTGCAGATCGAGGACGGGGTCACGGGCTTCCTCGTGTCGAGCGTGGAGCAGTGCGCGCAGCGATCGCTCGAGGTCCTGCGCGACCCCGCACTCGGCAAGTCCCTCGGGCGCGGCGGCAAGGAGCACGTGCGCCGGCACTTCCTCATGCCGCGCTACCTGCGCGACTACCTGAAGATCTTCCACGAGCTCGCGTGAGCGGCGGATGACGGCGGCAAGCAGGGACCCGTCCGCGCCCGACGTCCCGCTCGTGCTCGTGAGCAACCGCGGGCCCGTGACGTTCGGCCCCGGCGGCGAGATCGCGCGCGGATCGGGCGGCGTGGTGACGGCGCTGATGGGGCTCGCGTCCTACCGCGCGGCGATCTGGATCGCCTCGGCGATGACGACGGAGGACGCGGAGGTCTCGCGCGAGCATTCCGGCAGGTCCTTCCCGGTGCGCGCGCCCGCGGGCGGGGAATTCCGCGTGCGCCTCGTCGTCTCGGACCCGGACGCGTACGACCGCTTCTACAACGTCGTCGCCAACCCGATGCTGTGGTTCATCCAGCACTACCTGTGGGACCTCTCGAACGCGCCGGACATCCGCCGCGAGGAGATCGAGGCGTTCGAGTTCGGCTACAACGCCGTCAACGAGGACCTCGCGGCTGCGGTCGTGGAGGAGCTCGAGGACACGGCGGAACCGGTGGTGATGATCCACGACTACCACCTGTACACGCTTCCGGACCTCGTCCGCCGCGCGCGACCGGACGCGTTCCTGCACCACTTCGTCCACATCCCGTGGACGCAGTCGGACGCGTGGCGCGTGCTGCCGACGCGAATCCGCGAGGAGATCTTCCGGGGGCTGCTCGCGAACGACATCGTCGGCTTCCACACGCGCTCGTACCGGCAGAACTTCCTCCAGTGCTGCCGCGACCTGATGGACCTCGAGGTCGACTTCGAGCGCGGGCTCGTCCGCTACGCGGACCGCGAGGTGTGGGTGCGCGCCTACCCCCTGCCGATCGACCACGAGGCGACGCGCAGGCTCGCGCAGAGCCCGCGCGTCGAGCGCTTCGAGAACGAGCTCCTGCGCCGCCGCCGCGACCACCTGATCCTGCGTGTGGACCGCGCGGACCTGAGCAAGAACGTGCTGCGCGGCTTCTCCGCCTTCGACCTGTTTCTCGAGCAGCACCCCGAGTTCTCCGAGCGAGTCACGTTCGTCGCGCAGCTGATGCCCTCGCGGACGGACGTGCCGCAGTACGCCGAGTATCTCGAGCGCATCGAGGCGCTCGTCGCGGTCGTCAACCACCGCCACGGCACGCCCGACTGGATGCCGATCCAGCTAAAGCTGCGCGACGACCTCGAGGAGGCGATCGCTGCGTACAAGCATTACGACGTGCTGCTCGTCAACGCGATGTTCGACGGCATGAACCTCGTCGCGAAGGAGGGTCCGATCGTCAACGAGCGCGAGGGGGTCTCGATCCTCTCCGAGAACACCGGCGCGCACGAGGAGCTGGGTGAGTTCGCGCTGTCGGTAAACCCGTTCGACATCCAGGAGCTCGCCGACTCGATCTTCGCGGCGCTCGCGATGACGCCGGCGGAGCGCAGGCGCCGCGCTCAGGGCCTCTTCGAGATCGTCACCTCGCGCGACCCGGGCGACTGGATCGACGAGCAGCTCGCCGACATCCGCGCCAAGGGCCGCAGCGGGTGACGACCCGCTAAGGTGACCGCCTCATCGAGATGACCGCGGCGCCTCCGACATACGACCTCGTCCTGCTCGTGGATCCGCAGGCCGATGACAGCACGCGCGCGAAGCTCGTCGCCGATGCGCGCGCGGCGATCGAGGCCCAGGGCGAGCTGTTGCGCCATGACGAGTGGGGCACGCGCGCGCTCGCCTACCCGATCAAACGCAAAACCGTCGCCGAGTACCACATGATGCAGTTCCACGCTTCCTCCGCCGATTTGCTGCGCCAGCTCGATCGCTCCCTGCGGCTCGCCGACGAGGCGATCCGCCACCGGATCATCAAGCTCGCGCCCGGCGTGCCCGAGGCGCCGGACATGCGCTCTATCGCCGAG
>Ga0209577_10005675_pt1 | contig 11615 bp, 8 predicted proteins | sample GraSoiAngelo_109_FD_185874 | JGI IMG/M metagenome (GOLD analysis project Ga0209577, IMG submission 185874) | Grasslands soil microbial communities from the Angelo Coastal Reserve, California, USA - 14_0903_12_20cm (SPAdes) (version 2) | ecosystem: Environmental > Terrestrial > Soil > Grasslands ... | reverse complement strand
CCTCAAGGGGTACGCGGGCGTCCTCGATACCGATCCGCCGGAGCTGGCGCTGGAGAAGATCCGCAACGTCGCCACGGACCTCTTCGACCCCGATCCCGGCCAGGACGCCGAGCGCATCACGGCGGCGCTGGCATACACCGTGGGGATCGAACACCCCGACATCTCCTTCCGCGGGGTCGTACCCCGCCAGGTTCGGATGGAGACCCACGCCGCATGGCGATCCTTCCTCTCCATGCTCTCCACGACCAGCCCGGTGGTGATGGTCGTGGAGGACATCCACTGGGCCGACGGGGCCATGCTGGATCTCCTCCAGGAGCTCGCCGATCGAATGCAGGGCCCCGGGCTCATCGTGTGCCCCTCGCGCCCCGAGCTCACAGCTCGCCGCCCGGATTGGGGTGGGGGCCGCCGGAGCTTCTCCAGCATCTTCCTCGAGCCGCTGTCGACCGACGATGCCGGGCGACTGGTCGCTCTGCTCCTCACGGTGGCGGAGCTCCCCACCGTGGTGTTCGAGCGGATCCTGGCGCGGGCCGAGGGCAACCCGTTCTTCCTGGAGGAGATCGTCCGCCAGCTCATCGACGCCGGGCTGATCGTCCGCCGGGACGGCCGGTGGCGGGCCGTCGCGGAGATCGAGGACGTCCAGATCCCGGACACGGTGCAGGCCGTTCTCGCCTCGCGCCTCGACCTACTGCAGCCGACGGACAAAAGGACGCTGCAGCTGGCGGCGGTGGTGGGCCGGGTGTTCTGGCCGGGCCCTGTCGCCAGGCTCATCGACGGCGAGGGCGAGCTCCTGGACGAGACCCTCGACCGCTTGCAAGACCGGGAGCTGATCCTGGCCCGTGTCAGCTCGTCGATGGCCGGGCAGCAGGAATTCATCTTCAAGCACGTGCTGACCCGCGACGTCGCGTACGAGAGCCTCCCGCGCCGGGATCGGGCTCGCGCCCACTCGGAGGCAGCGCGATGGATCGAGGAGACCGCAGGCGAACGACAGCTCGAGTTCGTCGAGCTCCTCGCCCACCACTACCGGCAGGCCTACCGAGCGGCCGGCCAGGATCCGCGGACGGATCCCGCCGAGACGGAGCGCCTTCGCACCAGAGCCTTCCGGTCCCTGCTCGCGGCGTCGGCCGATGCCAGGAGCAAGCTGGCTTCCGGCAAGGCGCACCAGCTCGGTGGGCACGCCCTGGAAATCGCGGCGGACGATGCCGAGCGAGCACGTGGCCTCGCTGCGATGGGCAACGCGGCCCAGGATCAGTACGAGGGCGACGAAGCGTACCGATGCTTCCGGGACGCGGCGGACGCGCTGCATGCCGCCGGAACCGAGCGGACCGAGGATCGCTTGGAGCTGGCCATGCTCTGCGCCAAGGCCTGCGAGGTCCCGACGAGATGGCCGGGGTCCATGCGTGTCGTCCCCGATCGCCGGGAGGTGCGCCGCTACCTCGACCTGGGACTTCGCACAGCCCCGTCGGACGACAACGAACCGCGGGCCCGCCTCCTGTCGGCAAGCGCGTTCTGGCCTTGGACCTTCGTCGAGGGGACCACCGAACAGGGAAGACGATCCGCACTCGACGCCGGGAACGAGGCTGCCCAGATGGCCCTGCGTATCGGTCGAGCAGACCTCGCGTCCGGTGCGCTGGACGGTGTCGGGGCGATCCTCATGACGCAGGAGCGGTTCAGCGATTGCAGGGACATCGTGGAACGCCGTCTGAGCCTCCTCGACCAGATCGACGACCCCCTCGAGATCGGGGACATCCTGTCCCTGGCGGCGTGGGTGCGGTTCGACATCGGCATGTACGAGGAAGCCGTCGAGTTCGCCACGAAGGGATACCAGCGCGCGGCGGACAGCATGCCGTCGGTGGCGGTGCACAGCCAGGCGTGGCTGGCGATGGCCCGGTTCCGTCTTGGGCAGTGGGACCCGTTCCTCGAGGACCTCCGGTTCCTCGAACGGCAGCTCGGAGACCGGTGGAACGACCCCCCGTACTTCGCGGTGCGGCCGTACGGTCCCGGAGCGCTCGTCCACGAGGCGAGAGGTGAGCGCCCTGCAGCCGACCGGCTCCTGGCCGTCGTGGAGGGCATGCCGGGCCAGGTCGAGGGACGGGGAGGCCTGGCCCTCGCCTTCGCGTCTCTGGCATACGCACGACGCGGAGACTTCGACACGGCATGGAAGCTGTCCGATCGAGCCCTGGCGAATCGCCGAGCGTTTGGACCGGCCGTTTGGGAGGCCCGGTGCGACCTGATCGCGGAGGCAGATGCCTGGGACAGAGCGTCCGATGTGCTGCGGTCGTGCAGGGAGGCGATCGAACGAGGCCGCTTGCTCGCGCTGCCGGCTTTCGCCGATCGACTGGAGGGAAGAGCCTCCGCCGCCAACGGCGACGCGGAACGAGCGGTGCAGCTGCTGGAGGGAGCGAGGGATCGATTCGAGGAGCTGGGGACCCGTTGGGAGTGGGCATGCACCGAGCTGTCGCTCGGCGAGGCCCTCCTCACGACGGGCGATGGCCGGCGCGCCCGTGAGGAGCTCACTCGTGCGATGCCGGTGTTCGAAGAGGTGGGTTCGATCAGAGAGCTCGATCGGGCGACGGAGCTGCTCGGGCCCTAGCGTGAGAGCGTGCTCCCGAGCAGTACGCCGTCCGCGAGGTAGTCGCCGGTGGGACCGGACGGCAGCAGGTCATACGTGAACCCCCGGTACGGGATCGACGTGACGGAGCTGACCCGGGAGCCGGCCAGGCCGTCGCCGACGTGCAGCCAGCCGAGGAGCCTGCCGTTCGCGGTGGGATGTCCCGGCGAGACGACGACGGTCCTGCCGTCCGCCAGCACGATCCTGAGGATCGGGCCCGAGGCCCTGCGGCGCCTGGTCCGCAGGACGGTGGCGCGGATCCGCCTCCCCGATCGATCCGTCGACCACACCGCCCTGCCGGCCCGCACGTCCTGTACTTGGACTGGACCGCTCGGCGTCGCGATGGCGACGCCCCGGGCCAGGCAGATCGGACACGCCGGCCCGGCCGTTGCAACGCTGCGCTCGATCGTGACTTGGCCGGTCGTGGTGACCGTCCCTGACACGAGGCGGTGTGGACTGCCCCGCGGTCCGGCCACGTAGGCCCGGAAGGAATCGCCTCCGTCGGCCGGACCGAGCCGGATGGCGAGGAGCTGTTGGAACATCCGGTCCACCCGAGCGAGGTCGGGCTCCGTCCGGGGCGGTCCACGAAGGTCCTCGTGACGAAGGATGGCCCGGTACGTGGACGGGTCGCTCCGACGCAGCGCCGAGACCTCGCGAAGGAACCGCTCGCGCGTCGGGACCATCACCACCGGCGGGCCGCAGAAGAACACGCGCTCCCGCAGGGCGTCCAGGACGCGCAACAGGAGCTCGGGCCGGGACAGCGGCCGCGAGGAGGGAGACGGGGTGGCGGGGCCGGCGCACCCCGCCACGAGCAGTCCGACGGCGAGGATCGCCAGGGATCGCTTCATCGAAGGGTGGGACGGGTGGGAGGCGGGGCCGGTTCCCCGCCCGGGCGCCACTCCGCTCCTATGCGGTGCGCTCCTTGCGCTCGCGCGTGCTCTTGGCGGCCGCCTCCGAGCGCGGCACCAGCGTGGGGTTCACGCCGCGCAGCACGACGTCGGCGTCGATGACGCACTTCGTCACGTCCTTGCGGGAGGGAAGCTCGTACATCACGTTGAGCAGCACCTCCTCCATGATGGCGCGGAGGCCGCGCGCGCCGGTGCCGCGGAGGATGGTCTGGTCGGCGATGGCTTCCAGAGCGTCATCGACGAACTCGAGCTCGACGCCGTCGAACTCGAAGAACATCTTGTACTGGCGCAGGAGCGCGTTCTTGGGCTTGGTGAGGATGTCGACGAGCGCCTGCTTGTCGAGCTGGTGCACGTGGGTGAGGACCGGCAGCCGCCCCACGAACTCCGGGATCAGTCCGTACTTCAGCAGGTCCTCCGGCAGCACCTTGCCCAGGATCTCACCGAGGTCCTTGTCCTCGATGGGGCGAACGTCCGCCCCGAAGCCGATGCCAGTCTTGCCGATCCGCGACTCGATGACCTTCTCGAGCCCCGCGAACGACCCGCCGCAGATGAACAGGATGTTCGTGGTGTCGATCTGGATGAACTCCTGGTGCGGGTGCTTCCGCCCGCCCTGCGGCGGCACGCTCGCGGTGGTTCCCTCGAGGATCTTCAGCAGCGCCTGCTGCACACCCTCGCCGGACACGTCCCTGGTGATCGACGGGTTCTCGCTCTTCCGGGCGATCTTGTCGATCTCGTCGATGTAGATGATCCCGGTCTCCGCCTTCTTCACGTCGTAGTCGGCGGCCTGGATCAGCTTCAACAGGATGTTCTCGACGTCCTCACCGACGTATCCAGCCTCCGTGAGCGCCGTGGCGTCGGCGATGGCGAACGGGACGTTCAGCATCTTGGCGAGGGTCTGCGCGAGAAGGGTCTTGCCGCACCCGGTGGGGCCGAGGATCAGGATGTTGGACTTCTGCAGCTCGACGTCCGCCTCTTTCTGCCCCACCTGGATCCGCTTGTAGTGGTTGTAGACGGCCACGGACAGGACCTTCTTCGCGGTCTCCTGGCCGATGACGTAGTCGTCGAGGAACTCGTAGATCTCGCGGGGCTTGGGGAGCTCTTCGAGCTTCAGCTCGGAGGTCTCGGAGAGCTCCTCCTCGATGATCTCGTTGCAGAGATCGATGCACTCGTCACAGATGTACACGCCGGGGCCGGCGATGAGCTTCTTGACCTGCTTCTGGGACTTCCCACAGAAGGAGCACTTCAGGAGGTCCGAATCCCCGAACTTCGCCATCTTCTCCCGGCTCCCCGATCTCTCCAAACCCGTTCGGCCGGGAGGTCAAACCGGACCACCCGGCCGAGGGGTCCCTATCTTACGAGCCTCCCGCCGCCGCGGCAGCAAGTTCGGGCTGCCTTTTTCTGGAGGCGATGACCTCGTCGATGATCCCGTACTCCTTGGCCTGCTCGGACGTCATGATGAAGTCACGGTCCGTATCGTGCGAGATCTTCTCGAGGGGCTGCCCGGTGTGCTCGGCCAGGATCTGGTCGAGCAGCTGCCGGTAACGGAGGATCTCCTTGGCCTGGATCTCGATGTCCACGGCCTGGCCCTGCGCGCCGCCGTGCGGCTGGTGGATCAGGACCCGGGAGTGCGGCAGGGCGAACCGCTTGCCCCTCGCACCGGCCGCCAGGAGCACGGCAGCTGCGGACGCGGCCTGCCCCATGCAGATGGTGGAGACGTCGCATCCGATGAACTTCATCGTGTCGTACACGGCGAACAGCGACGTGATGTCGCCTCCCGGCGAGTTGATGTAGAGGTTGATGTCCTTGTCCGGCTCCTCCGACTCGAGGTGCAGGAGCTGCGCCATCACCAGGTTCGCCACCTGGTCGTCGATGGGCGTGCCCAGGAAGACGATGCGCTCCTTCAAGAGACGCGAGTAGATGTCGAAGGACCGTTCGCCCCGGTTCGTCTGCTCGATGACGATGGGAACGAGGTAGCTCTGCAGGTCGCTCATGGTCTGGCTTCCCCCTGATCTTGGGTGGGATCGGCGGCACTCTTCGTCTCGGCGGGTTCCATCGCTCCCTTGAGCGGCTGGTCCACTTCGACAACCTCCGCGTGCTCGACGAGGACGTCGAGCGCCTTGGACCTGATGATATCACCGGCAAGTTGCACGACCGCTCCCGATCGTTCCAGCTGACGAGCCACCTCCTTGGGCTCGCGGCCGACGGCCTGCGCGAGCTCCGCGACTCTCTGTGAGAGCTCGTCGGGGGCCACCTTGATCCCTTCCTGCCGGGCGACGGCTTCGAGAACGAGGTCGGCCTTCAGGGCCCGGACCGCGTGCGCCCGGGCGTCGCTCCGCAGGCGGAGCTCGTCCCACCCCTGCGCCTGGAGCACCTGCTCGAGGGTCATCCCGATCCGCTCGGCCCGCTCCTTGGCCTGCTCCACCCGGTGCTCCACCTCGTGGTCGACCAGGCTGTCCGGAAGCTCGACTTCCACTCGGTTCACCAGCTCCGCAAGGACGCGCTCCCTGAGCTCGGCATCCGACTGCTGCTTCTTCACGCCGGCGAGCTTCTCGCGGATGTCGGCGCGCAGCTCCTCGAGGGTGTCGAACTCCGACGCGGTCCTGGCGAACTCGTCGTCGGCCGCCGGCAGCTTCTTGGACTTGACCTCCTTGACCAGGACGCGGAACGACACCTCGTCTCCTGCGTGCTGTCCGAATCGTTCGGGGAGCGTCGCGTTGAACTGGAGGATCTCGCCCTTGCGCTTGCCCTCGAGCTCCTTGTCGAGCTCCTCGACCAGCTCCTGCGAACCCACCTCGTACTCGGCGTTCGGCTGGCTCAGGACCTGCTCGTCATGGACGTGCGCGGAGATGTCCGCGAGGACGTAGTCGCCGCGCCTGGCCGGGTGGCCGACCACCTCGAGTTCGGCGAACCGGTCGCGCAGGCGATCGATGTATTCGTCGACGTCGGCGTCTGTGACGGCGGCGCTCGGGCGCTCCACCTTGACGCCCTTGTAGTCCTCGAGCGTGAGGCGGGGCCTGATCTCCACGTCGGCGCTGAACTGGAGCGGCTCTCCCTCCTCGATCTTCTCCACCTGGATCTCCGGTTCGGAGATGGGTGCGAGCTCGTGCTCCCGGACCGCGTCGCGGTAGTAGAGCGGGATGGCGTCCTCCAGGAACGTACGGAGAACGGCGCCGGGGCCCACCTGCGCGTCGATCACCTTCCGGGGGACGTGTCCCTTGCGAAACCCGGGCACCTTGATGCTGCGCGCGACCTCCCGGTACGTCTTCTCGAGGTCCTTCTTGAACTGATCGGCCGGCACCTCGACGGTCAGCTTGACCGTGTGCTTCCCCGTCTCCTCGATCGTGCTCGGCATCGTGCATCGAGCGTAGCCGATGGATGCCTCGAGTGGCTCCGCTACAGTCGGCCCCGTGTACGAGGCGGAGCTCGGGTTCGCCAACCAGCTCGCGGACGAGGCGGCCGAGATCGGCATGCATTACTTCCGAGGGTCGTTCGAGGTCCGGCGCAAGGCGGACGCGACGCCGGTGACGCAGGCCGATCTGGAGATCGAGGCCATGATCCGCACCTCGATCGCCGGCCGGTTCCCACAGGACGCCGTCCTCGGAGAGGAGCAGGGGCAGGTCGGCGAGGCAGAGCGCGTCTGGGTCGTGGACCCCGTCGACGGGACCAAGAACTTCGCGGCGGGGATCCAGGTCTGGGCCACGCTCATCGCCCTGGTGGTGGGCGGTGACCCGGTGCTCGGCGTGGTGGGAGCCCCGGCGCTCAGGGAGCGGTACGCCGCGGCGCGAGGGGCGGGCGCCACGATGGACGGCGAGACCATCAGCGTGTCGGCGACGTCCACGCTTCCCGACGCCACGATCTGCTCGAGCGGTGCCAAGGACTGGCTGTCCGGCCCCAGGGCCGATGCGTACCGGCGCATCGCCGAGGCGTCGTATCGAACCCGCGCGTTCGGCGACTTCTGGGGACACATGCTCGTCGCCCGGGGATCGTGCGAGGCGATGCTGGAGCCCTCGCTTCGCACGTGGGACTGGGCGGCCCTGAAGGTCATCGTGGAGGAAGCCGGCGGCCGGATGACCTCGCTCGAGGGCGGACCGATGACGGACCACGGCTCCGCGCTCACCACGAACGGCCTGGTGCACGACGAACTGGTGGCTCGCCTGCGCTGAGCCGGCGGCCGGAAGGATGCGGCCGGGCCTTGCCACGCGCCGCCGCTTGTGGATACAAAGGACTCTCCCCGTTCGGACTTGCGTCGACCACGCGCCGGACACCGGCTGGCTCTGAACCGACACTCCTTTCGGAATTTTCGGGCAAGGGCGACTTCAGGAGCCGAGATCGTTTTGCTTGCCCCGGTGACGGGTACCTCGTGCTCGTAAGGAGCGACGCCATGAGGATGCTCTTCACTGGTTGCGTGCAGTGCGGGCGGAACACCACGTCCGTCGAAGGGGTGTGCCCTTCGTGCGACGACCGCCCGGACTCTTCCCCTCGCCCCAGGGAACGACTTCTGGCGCAGCGCAGAACCACGAGATCCGATTCCCGGAACGCCTGATCGCCGTCATCGGGTGACGCGTTCGATTCGGCTCGGGCCCGGATGTTCGCTACCCTCCCCTGCCACACCGAGCTCCTGACCGCGGGCGACGAAAGGCAGGACGGATGCGGGTCGGCGTGCCCAGGGAGACCTATCCGGGGGAGACCCGCGTCGCCATGACGCCCGGCGCCGTGGCGTCTCTGGAGAAGGCCGGGATCGACGTCGTCGTGGAGAGGGATGCCGGCAGCGCGGCCGGGTTCCCCGACGACGCGTTCGCGGACAAGGGCGCCGCGCTCGGCTCTCGCGACGATGCGTTCGGGGCAGACGTCGTGCTGCAGGTCCGGACGCTCGGCGCCAACCTCGACGCGGGCCGGGCCGACCTCGAACGCTTCGGCCGGGGCCAGGTCGTGATCGGCTTCTCCAACCCCCTGCAGAACCCCGAGGCGGCGAGGGAGCTCGCGCCGACCGGCGTGACGTCGTTCTCCATCGAGCTGATGCCGAGGATCACCCGGGCCCAGTCGATGGACGGATTGTCGTCGCAGGCCACCGTGGCCGGCTACCGCGCAGTGCTCATGGCCGCCGAGTCGCTCCCGAAGATGTTCCCGATGCTGACGACGGCAGCAGGGACCATCGCGCCGGCGCGCGTCCTCGTGGTCGGCGCCGGCGTGGCCGGCCTGCAGGCCATCGCCACGGCCCGGCGCCTGGGCGCCGTGGTGGAGGCGTACGACGTCCGCCCCGCCGTCAAGGAGCAGGTGCAGTCGCTGGGTGCGAAGTTCGTGGAGCTCGAGCTCGAGACCGGCGAGGCCGAAGGCGCGGGCGGCTACGCGAAGGAGATGGACGAGGAGTTCCTCCGGCGGCAGCGCGAGCTCATGGCCCGCGTGGTCGCCGCCTCCGACGCGGTCATCACCACGGCACAGGTCCAGGGCAAGAAGGCACCCATGATCGTGACCGCGGAGATGGTGCGGGGGATGCAGAAGGGCTCGGTGATCATCGACCTCGCCGCCGAGCAGGGCGGCAACTGCGAGCTGTCACGCCCCGACGAGGAGGTGGTAGAGCACGGCGTCCGCATCCTCGGCCCCACCAACCTCCCGGCGGCGGCGCCGTTCCATGCCAGCCAGATGTACGCCAAGAACCTGGCCAACTTCCTCGCGCTCCTGGTGAAGGACGGCGAGCTCGTCATCGATCTCGAGGACGAGATCGTCGACGGGACACTGGTCACGCGTGACGGCCGCGTGGTGTGTTCGCGCGTCCTGGAGGCCCTCGGTGAACCGGTCGCTGCGGCCGAGGCGGCGGAGGCCTAGGTGCTGACGCGGGTCGAGATCGGCCTGTACGTCTTCGTCCTGGCCACGTTCCTCGGGTTCGAGGTCATCCGGCGCGTGCCCTCGCTCCTGCACACGCCACTGATGTCGCTCACGAACGCCATCTCCGGGATCGCGCTCGTGGGATCGCTGGTGCTGGCCGGGTCGAACCGGGGGACGCTCGCCACCGTCCTCGGGACCCTCGCCGTGACGGCATCGACGATCAACGTCGTCGGCGGCTTCATGATCACGGACCGCATGCTCCGCATGTTCAAGCGGCGAGGGGAACGGGCGCCCCGCGAAGCGCCCTCAGACACGAGCCGGGAACCCGCCCAGTGAGCAGGGTCTCCATCGACTTCGTGTACCTGTTCGCCGGCGCGTGCTTCGTGCTCGCCCTCCGGTGGATGAGCGCGCCCACGACGGCCCGCCGCGGCATCTGGGTGGGCGAGGTCGGGATGGCCGCGGCCGTCGTGGCCACGCTGCTCAAGACCGAGGTCGTGTCGTACCAGTGGATCGCGGTGGCCCTCGTGATCGGTGCCACCATCGGCGCGCTCATGGCGATCTTCATGCCCATGACGGCGATGCCTCAACGGATCGCACTGTCGCACGCGTTCGGTGCGCTCGCCGCGGCGCTCGTGGGGACGGCCGAGTTCTATCTGGACACGCCGCACATCCGACCATTCAAGATGGCCGTCCTCGGAGCCGAGGTCTTGCTCGGGTTCCTCACGTTCACCGGATCGCTGATGGCATTCGGGAAGCTCCAGGAGCTGATCCCCACCCGACCCGTCGTGTTCCGCGGCCAGAACGTGGTGAACCTGTCGATCCTGGCCGCGGCCGTGGGCATCGTCGTGTTCCTCGTGCCGCACCCCTCGTCCAAGGAGCTGTTCCCGATCCTTGCCGTGCTGGCGCTCGTCTTCGGCGTGGAGCTCATCCTCCCGATCGGCGGGGCCGACATGCCCACCGTCATCTCGATCCTGAACTCCTACGCCGGCCTGTCCGGAGCGGCGCTGGGGTTCGTGCTCGACAACAAGGTCCTGATCATCGCCGGAGCCCTCGATGGCTCCTCCGGCTTCCTTCTCTCCGTGATCATGTGCCGGGCCATGAACCGCTCGTTCACCAACGTGCTGTTCGGCGCGTTCGGGCAGGTGCAGACGGGTGGCCCGGCGGTGATCGAGGAGCGACCCGTCCGCTCCGGCTCGCCCGAGGAGGCCGCCATGATCCTCGACGCCGCCCGCTCGGTGATCATCGTCCCGGGCTATGGCCTGGCCGTGGCGCAGGCGCAGCACAAGGCCAGGGAGCTGGCCGACGCGCTCGGCGCGCGGGGCGTCGACGTGAAGTTCGCCATCCATCCCGTTGCCGGCCGGATGCCGGGACACATGAACGTGCTGCTGGCCGAGGCCGAGGTGCCGTACGACCAGATCTACGACATGGACTCGATCAACCCGGAGTTCCCGCATTCGGACGTGGCCCTCGTGGTGGGCGCGAACGACGTGACCAACCCGGCGGCCCGCACCAACAAGGGGTCCCCGATCTACGGGATGCCGATCCTGAACGTGGACCAGGCCCAGACGGTGATGGTCGTCAAGCGGTCGATGAACCCGGGCTTCGCCGGGATCGAGAACGAGCTCTACTACAACGAGAAGACGATGATGCTCTTCGGCGACGGGAAGGGGATGCTCACCCAACTCGTCAACGAGCTGTCCAACGCCCGCGTGTAGCCGGCGCCGGCCGCGCTATCCTCCCCGGCACTCCCGCTTGTACGCCTCGAAGTCCCACGTGGACAGGAACTTTGTCGCGGCGGCCCGTCCGTTCGCGAACAACGAGTCCTGCGTCGCCGTGTCGATGTGGAAGTCGGTGGCCTTCACGTCGAGCGTGTCCACGAACATCGTGCGCCGCACCACGCACGGGTCGTCGATGTGCATCTGGTCGTGGAAGTTCATCATCGTCCCGATCATGGCCTTGGCCATGTCGAACGTGCCGTCGATGTGGAACTTCTCCGGCTGAAACGACTCCGGCCGGGCCGACAGCTTGATCCCGAACGTGGGCCACCGGGGCGGCTTCCCGTCGGTCCGGTCGAACACCTCGATGGGGAAGTTCGAGAGCATCCCACCGTCGACCAGGAGCGACTCGGCCGCGTGTCCCTGCGCGTCGGACCACTTCAGCCGGACCGGCTCGTAGAAGAACGGGATGGACATGGAGGCCCGGACGGCGTCGGCCACGAGCTGGTCGTCCGCGGAGAGCCCGTACTTCGGGTAGTCCCACGGGAACCGGACCAGCTC
>Ga0209577_10005674_pt1 | contig 11618 bp, 9 predicted proteins | sample GraSoiAngelo_109_FD_185874 | JGI IMG/M metagenome (GOLD analysis project Ga0209577, IMG submission 185874) | Grasslands soil microbial communities from the Angelo Coastal Reserve, California, USA - 14_0903_12_20cm (SPAdes) (version 2) | ecosystem: Environmental > Terrestrial > Soil > Grasslands ... | reverse complement strand
GGTCCGCCGGTAAGCATGCCACTGCTGCTGATGATACACGCCGGCGGACCCGCGAGGATCCGCTCGCGTTCACGTTCATCGCGCACAAAGGTTACGGTCCGGCCGGTGAAGGGCGTGTAGCCCTTGCGGATCTGCCGTTGCAAGGTGGGAGAAAGTGCTTCGGGCAGCAGCAGGTACGTCGAGCAGACTCGCCGCACAAGGCCGTCGACATAGATGGGAAATTCAGGAATTTGCCCCTTATCCTGGGCGGCCTGCAATAGCAGCAGTAGTTCCTGTCCTCTACCGAGCGCGAAGCAGGGAATCAGTGTATGCCCACCACGGTCGATCCCCTCCGCGACGGCCTGTGCCAGGCGCAACTCTTCCGCCTGGCGGTTCGGGTGCAGCCGCGTGCCGTAGGTGCTTTCCAGGATGAGCAGGTCTGGCCTGGTAATGGGAGGCGCAAGAGCGCCCTGTACCGTGCGCTGCGGCGTAATACTGATATCGCCCGAGACGACAAGCGATCCATCAGATGCCGAAAAGCCCAGGCTCACTGCCCCGGCGATATGTCCCGCCCGGCTGGCCTGTACCGTCACTCCCGGCAGTTCCGGGAAGGTCAGGTCCTCTCCAATTGTGAGGGGGCGCACGTGGTTCAGCATGCCTGCGACCAGCCCTTCAGGGTAGAGCGGCAGTTCCATCTCCTCCATCGCTCGCTTATTCATGATCTTGAGGGCATCGCTCAGCATGACTTCCATCAATAGCCCGGTTGCGCGCGAAGCATAAATGGGAGCCGTAGGAAACGCCTGGTGAACGAGCGGCAGGGCCCCGATATGGTCAGCGTGCGCGTGCGTCACGAAAATGGCACGAACATCTTTTCCCTCAAGCAAGGCAAGATCGGGCAGCGGATCTGCTTTCTTATCGACGCGCACACCCGCGTCGACGACAAACCACTGGCCGGCAAGTTCAATGGCAAGGCAACTTGCACCAACGCCGCTAGCACCTCCTAAAAAGACAACCTGCATTACAAAACATCCTTCTACTTAACTGGATACCTTAACTGTCCCGGCATCCCCATCGACTGTGACACGCTGTCCACTGCTCAGGCGCCCGGTTGCCACGCCAGTCCCCAGTACAGCCGGAATATGATACTCGCGGGCTACAATGGAACTGTGGCTGAGTGGACCGCCCACATCGGTAACAACTCCCGCGGCAAGGGCAAAGAGTGGCGTCCAGGCGGGCGTCGTGATCCTTGCCACCAGGATATTACTGAAAACTCTCCTTCAGAAGAGTTATGACTATATCAAATAGCAATATGTTATAACGTGACTATAATATATTTCTTAAGCCCCTGTCAAGTATTTCAATGTTTGAACCCACTTGCCACATACGTTATAATCTTCCCATAACGAAAAGCAACCACAATGACCGTGGACTGTTCCATTGAGGGATCGAAAGGAACCGTACCACGTCATGCGTATAATCGAAAACGAAACACTTACAGAAACCTCCGATGCCCATCAAGCTGTTACCATAGCGGACATCTGGAAGGCTCATAAGCTGCTCAAACCGCGCCTCCATCACACTCCCCTGGAGCCATCGCGCACCTTGCAGGATCTCACGGGCGCCCATATCTACTTGAAGGCCGAGCATATGCAGCGCTCAGGCTCATTTAAGGTACGCGGCGCAAGCTATAAACTCTCACGCCTGCCTGAACAGGAGTATAGCCGTGGAGTGATCGCCGCCTCGGCGGGCAACCACGCGCAGGGCGTTGCCATTGCCGCCGCCAACTACAATATCCCCTGCACAATCGTCATGCCAGAAACTGCGCCGCTCGCCAAAGTCACAGCCACGCAGGGATATGGTGCCAATGTGGTGCTCCACGGCTTTACCTACGATGACGCCTATCAACACTGTCTCGATTTACAATTGGAGACTGGAGCCACTTTTATTCACGCCTTTGATGATCCAGATGTTGTCGCCGGGCAGGGGACACTTGGCCTGGAAATGTTGAGCGACTTGCCCGACGCGGATGCCATCGTCGTTCCTGTCGGTGGTGGGGGGCTTATCGCCGGTATTGCTATTGCCGCGCGCGCCCTGCGTCCCGATATCACTATCATCGGCGTGCAGGCTGCGGGAGCCGCTAGCTGTCGCCGATCCCTCGATGTCGGTGAGCTGCGCGCGCTGCCCGCAATTACCACCATCGCCGATGGTATCGCAGTGAAGCAACCGGGAACGCTGACGTTCTCTATTATTCAGCGTTTAGTTGATGAAGTCGTTCTTGTCAAGGACGAAGACATTATTAGCGCTGTGCTGCTGCTCATGGAACGCAACAAGATGCTCGTCGAGGGAGCGGGCGCCGCCGGTGTCGCTGCACTGTTAAGCGGAATAATCAAGCTAAAAGGCAAAAAAGTGCTCGTGCCATTGACGGGTGGCAACATCGATATCAATCTCGTGAGCCGCTTTATCGAGCACGGCCTCGCAGCCGCCGGGCGCTACTTCGTCATACATACGCTCCTGACGGATCGTCCAGGAGAATTGATGCGTTTGCTGGAAATCATCTCGGATATGCGTATCAACGTCATCGACGTACGCCACCAGCGTATCTCCAGCCGACTGCCCATTATGCAGCGTGAAGAAACGCTCACCCTTGAAACGCGGGACCGGGCCCAGTGCGAGCAACTGCTCCAGCGCCTGCGCGAAGCAGGCTATGTTGTAGAAGAAGCGCAGGCGCTAGAATAGAACATGGGTTAGCAATCTACAAAAGCAGAGAAGCAAGTGATTAGAATGGCTCTAGCCTATGAGGACGACCCACAATCATCTGCCGGTGTACCTCGAGCATCCGTTGGTGATCCTCGACCATCTCGTGATGTTCCTTTAACGCTCTTTGATAGCTTTGCCAGGCTTGTTCTTGCTCTGACCTTCCTCGATGGGATTTTAGCACATCTTTATATAGGGCCTGCACCAGATAATGATGTTCCAGCAAGAGCTCATGATGATCCATCAGCTGGTGATGGTGATCCCTCACAGCTTGATAATGGTTCTGGAGCGCCTGGTAATAGGCCTGGTTCCGAACGTATTCAGGGTCAGGGCGGCGCGTTTGCTCGCTGTGCTCTCCTGATTCTGGTTCCCCTCTGGCTTCTTCATCGTTTTCCATAATTAAAATGAAACAGGCTCCCTTTGGATTAAGCTGTTTCGTGCAGATCAGGTTATCAGAACACGAATACTTAGATATGGGGAGTTATGCCGGAAAACATCCCCTTGTTCATCGAAGATTCATATGACAGAGATGAAACGGGTTATCTACGGGTCGCTACGCTCATGCACACTATACGCTATCTGGATAGTGCCGGTCAACCATGAGAATCCAGGCTATTGCTCAGTTTGAACAATCATCTTTCGCTTCTTATAATGGATTAAATGGCGTAAAAAAATATACAGGAGGAAATAGCTATGGCAAACCAGCAATACATAGATTTACTGCGGCAAGGAGTGAAAGCCTGGAACGCATGGAGGCAGGAAAATCCAACTGAAGTGCCGGACTTAAACGAAACCGATCTCGGTGCTGTGGATCTGAGCGGAGCCAATTTGAGTAGAGTCAACCTGAGCGGCGCCAGGCTGAGCGGAGCCACACTGATAAGAGCTGACCTTAGCTGGTCCAGCCTCGTGGGAGCCGATTTGAGCAAGGCAAACCTGAGGGAAGCCAACTTAAGTGGAGCCGATCTCAGCGCCGCCGACCTGACGCTGGCCAATCTCAGCAATACAGACCTGAGCAATGCAGTCCTCATTGATACCGTCTTGATTGAAGCAGACCTGAGCGAAGCGAACCTGACCGGCGCAGATCTCACAGGCGCCTTCCTCAGGCAGGCCAACCTCAGAGGAGCCATCATCACGCAAGAGCAAATCGACAAGGCCAGATCACCTGATGATATTCCTTGAGCTCCTCTGATTGAGCAATGCACTAATTTTGAGTCGTTTCATCGATCGATGAGGTAAGCTCTTCAATCACTTCAATATCAGCTTCCTTCAGGGCTACCTGCGTGTCGGAATGTTTTTCTGTGACTTCTACCAGGATCATGGCGTCATAGCCGTTCTGACCGCCCTGATTGCCCTGATTGCTGATCGTCTGAAACTGTATCACTCGTACAACGGTGAACCCAGGGTCACCAGGTACTTCTTTGCCAATGAGGTTATTGGCCCATGCTGCAATCTCGCTAACCGTTACCGCGTGCTCATAAGCGAGTAGGCGTGTCTCCATGAAGTTCCCTTCTATCTACGGCTCATTGCTTAATGGTTGGGACATCCTCTTTGTGGGTGGCTTTTCTGGCTCTCTAAGGTAGAAAGTCGTATGTCCGCAAGCCGTACAGATGCATGTCCAGAATGGACGGGTTGGGTCAAACTTGGAATTTTGGGCATATGAAACGATCGCAGGACCGGCATTATAGAGCATTCGGTCTCCTCCGCACTCTGGGCACGTTTTCGAAATTGTATGTTGTGCTACAGGAATTGGTGCTTGAGAGTTCATATCATTTTCCTTTCTTTAATCATACATTGCAATCATACATTGCTTTTTAAAACATCGCGTATATTTCCTTTTGACACGAATCAAGGAGGTGTTTAAGTGACAATTAAAGTGTGGGTAAGCAGTTCAAGGGTCCGTGGCAGCGCCATGGACCCTTGAACTGCTTACCCACACTTTAAATAATTAACCCTGCGGCAGCAGCGGAAACATGCGTTCTTTGAGTTGTTCCACGATTCGCTCAACGGGTTGGACCGCGTCAATCACCTCAAAACCATATTCCACGGCCATAGCATCAAACTGTTCAAGCAGCCGCGTCTGGTAATTGACAAAGCTGTCAAAGAGATCGCCCCCCATCTTCATGTCCATACCCGATTCCCAGTGGTCGAAGCCTCCTCGCTGCAGTACGCGCGGTATGAGATCATCCACGCTAATGCGCAGGTAAAAAATGGCGTCGGGTATCAACGCCAGCCCATAGATCGAGCGAATCCAGAGGGGATCAGCGCCACGTACGATGGCGCGAGCCATAAGAGAATAAATATATCGATCGGTGAGCACGATAAAGCCCGCGCGTAGTGCAGGCAGGATCAGGCTCTCGAAGCGATCGACAAAGTCGGTAGCGTAAAACAGGTTAAGGGTTATGGGGCCAAGCGTATGTCCCTCTTTGGCTTGCTTAAGGCCCGCGCCTATCAACTCCGAGCGCGTCATCTCGGTGTCGACCACGGCATAGCCGCTGCTCTCCAACCAGGGCCGCAAAAGGTGCAACTGCGTGGAACGGCCAACGCCATCTGTGCCTTCGATAACGATCAAGCGACCAGGCAATATTTCATCACGTTCTTTCAGGTGGATAGCGTCAATACCATAAAATTCCAGCCTGGTCATAAGTCGCCTCTTTTCCCCACTCGTGTTCGATACTTTGAACATCCTTTATGATACATCCCAATGACGCCGCTCATCCCCTATGCCTCCCTTGCAGGTCAGCGTGTGACGGACGCATCTCTCTTGCCAGGCCAGCCCAGGCCGAATCCTGTGCGGACGTGCGTATGCGCCGTACGCTTTGCAGGTAAGGCCGTATGAGCGTGCGCATCCTGCGCTGCTGTTCTGGTATGGGCAGCGTAGCGTCCATGACCGTCAGGTCAAACTCATCCACCATTGCTTCGTACTCGTTCACGATACGCTGCTGAAAAAGCTTGAAGCTCTCGGCCGGATCGTTGCTGAGGCCCAGGTCCATTCCAGCCTCGTAATATTTCAGTTCAGATCGCCCGGTGAGAATACGGCTCAGCGACACCTCCAACGGCACTCTGTAATAGAAGGCCATCGTCGGTTTCACCGCGAATTGATAGAGCTCTCGTACCCACTGGCGATCAACATTGCGGGCGACATCGCGAGCAAAAGCTGTATAGATGTAGCGATCCGCCAGCACAATGGCTCCTGCCTTGAGTGGAGGGATGATATCGTGCTCTGTACGGTCAGCAAAATCTGTGGCATGGATCAAGCTAAACGTTGTCGGCGTGAGCAACTGCTTTTTCTTGCCACGGCTCGTCGTCTTTTTGACCAGGGGAGATGAATTCCATTCGCTAAAAAAGACAGTGTACCCTTCGCTGATAAGCCACTGGCGCAGTAAGGCAATTTGCGTACTTTTTCCTGAACCATCCACCCCTTCCACAATGAAGAGGCGTCCAGGATATTCGTGTCGTCCATAGGTTTCCATAGAAAAGTAGATCCTTCCACTTAACCCGTTGTGGAAAATGATAGGGGAAAAATATATCTTCGATTATCATCGAACAGGTAGCCCCTTGTCAAGGGTTAATCGGCTGAAAGCAGTGCCATTTTACCCGAGAGTGCAGAGATGGCCACAACCCTTACACCTTCATGGCAAGATTCATGATATACTAACGTCACATATATAGTGGCGACTCTGGCGGTCGCCAAACTCACACATCTAACCTTTCATTTTCAGGGAAGAGAGGACAAGTACACCATAGGCCAGATACTTCACATCAACATACCAACTCCACAGGGTTACCTGGAGGGGATACTCAAACCCGAAGAGCAGGGAGAAACTCCCAAATTTACCGGGCTTGTCTGCCATCCACACCCGCTGGGTGGCGGCACTATGCATAACAAGGTGGTCTTCAAGGCAGCGCAAACATTGCAGGCGCTACATATCCCCACGCTCCGTTTCAACTTTCGCGGCGTAGGTCATAGCACGGGAACATACGACGAGGGGCGCGGTGAGATGGACGATGTACGCTATGCGCTGGAGTTCTTGAGCCGCCGCTATGCAGGTTTACCGGTTATACTGGCAGGTTTCTCATTTGGTGCCTATGTCGGGCTGCGTGTCGCCTGTGTTGATGACCGCGTTCAAGCGATTATCGGCCTTAGCGTACCCGCTCGCATGTTTGAAGGGGAGACACTTCAAGGCTGCCAAAAACCCAAACTCATTATTCACGGTACCGAAGATGAAATTGCCCCGTATGAATTGACTGCGAAATGGTTTGAACAGGTGCCCGCGCCCAAAAGCATGGTAGCCGTACCGGGAGCCGACCACTTTTTCCAGGATCGCCTGAATGAAGTAGAGGCGATCATCATTGGCTTCGTGCAAACGCTATAATTCAAGGACGAACATTATCAAGTCGGGCCCTTTGCCAAACCCGTTCCAGCGTTGGAGAAGCAAGCAAAACAGTCTTTGGCTTATTTCTTTCTCCAACAGTCAGAATTACCCCTCCACCACCTCCGTGCGCCAGACACGCACCGCGCCGTCTTCCGCACTGTTGGCGAGCAGCCCATTTGCGCCAAATACCACGCCATAGACCTCTATGCGATGATTAATGGTCTGCAGCTCACGTCCCTGGTGGACATCCCACAGGCGCAGCGAACCATCCTCTGACCCCGATACCAGCAGCCGTCCGTCAGCGGAGAAATCAACCGTCCACACCGCGCCATCATGTCCCGTCAACGTATGCACAATCTGCCCATTGCTTGTGTCCCAGAGACAAATTGTGCCATCGGCTGAACAGGAGGCCAGCAGTGTCCCGTCGGGTGACCACGCGACCCCGTAGACGATATCGCTGTAGCGCAATTTGCGTTGCAGGATCCCATCCCTCACATCCCACAAACAGATGCTTTTATCGAATGAGCACGAGGCCAGCAGGTGACTATCATAGGAAAAATCGACGCCCACGACTACGTTGTGATGACCCTGCAGCGCCAGCAGCGTCTCCCCTGTCGAAGGATTCCATATGCGCACCGTCTCGTCGTTGGAGCAGGAGGCCAGCATACGGTTATCGAGAGAATAAGCTACCGTCCAGACCGCGCTGCTGTGCCCTTCGAGTATTCTCGTGGCTTGTTGCGTCCTGATATCCCATATGCGTACCGTCTTGTCTTCGGAACAGGAAGCTATGTAGTTCCCATCGGGAGATATATCCACGCCCATCACCGCGCCTTCGTGTCCATAGAGCGTGGCCAGCAATGCTCCGGAATCGGTAGACCATATGCGCACCGTCATATCTTCACCGCACGAGGCGATGTTCGTACCATCGGGCGAAAAGACCACGTCATCGACGTGTCCCTGGTGTCCCACCAGGATATGTAGCGGCGTTACTTCAACCCCGATCACGCGTTGGCCTTTTCCCACCGGCAGGGGAGCAGACGCCGTTTTCCATTCCGCCCATTCGATCAAAACCATGGAACCGCGCTCAAAACCGTATTTTCCTGGATACTGGATTGTATCCCAATCCATTTTTTCATCGAGGTAGTCATACAGAGTGCCGAGCGTAATGCGCCCTGTGCGTGGATTGGCTGCCTCGCCCTCCAGGGCATCGAGCAGGTGGGCCATGAAGACGCCATGTCCCCGCGCCATCTCTTTCTGTGAGACTTCGCCTGTGCGCCGCGAAGTAATGATGACCCGTCCATGCGTTCGCGGCAGATCGAGCAGAGACTGCCCAAAAAGCAATCCTATGTCATCTTGATTTTTCTGTTGTCGCCAGTTGGGTCCCGCGTGCGCAATATCCAGTATCGTCAGGATATTGTTAGCCTTCGAATCATAGAGGTAGTGATCGACAAATGTAGGAACGTGCAGGCCCGTAACCGGCCGGTCTATCCGGGTAGTCCTCAGTGCTAAATAGCCGTCCCGTGTTGCCGGGTCCAGGAAAGCATTGCCGGCAAAATAAAATAGTACCAGGTCACCGGGCCGTGCGCGAACCAGGCAGAGCTCGCGCAGCTGGCTTTCAATCTCATCGCGTGTCGCAACATCACCCGAGAGAAAGATCACATCCTCCGGATTCCATCCCCCTCGTTCGGGATCAACCAGCAATTCATAGAGTGCGCGGGCGTCCGCCTGGGCAAATGGCAAAGGAATAAAATGGGCCGTATCATTGTAATTGTCTATACCAACTATCAAGGCGTAGCGGTGTTCCATGATTCACCTCTGTCGAACGTTTTATGGCGTATTTTATTCACGCGTGCAGGTTTAATCTGTCTCTATCTCCCTGTTCAGATTGATTATACTACGCGAAATCACTCCTAAGATAGATAGGGATACAAAGCGACAGCGTATACTATTCCCTCACTCCCAACGTCATGTAATATAGCAGCGTTTCGAGATGTAAGTGAATCGAGTAGCAATCTTAACGAATGACTGCTAATTTTAGCAACTTTCCGTAAACTGAAACGTATTTCGTACGTATAATAAGTAATAACCCTCTTCCTTTTTTCTCTCGCCGCCGCGGGCAGTCAGTAAAAAAAGCAGGGTCTCTCAAAAGTCGAGCAGGGTTCTTAGGGACGGCCGTCCCTAAGCGGGGTGTGGGGTGTCCCCACTTTCTCTCTTCTCTCCCGCCGAAGGCGGGAAAAAGAACTTTTGAGAAGCTCTGAGTAAAAAAAGGCCAGAGGTAGACGTAATAGACGTACAAATTGTATGATAGTAAAATATAAAGTCATTTTGACAGACAAGGTTACTTCTACAACTGGCATCCCTTGTAGAAACCGTGTCAGTTGAAGAAAGCAGGTCTGGATCTATGGATGCTCAGGCTACATATATGTTCCAAAGAAACCCTAATGAGCAGGGGCCAAATGGCTCACCACGCCCAAACAATAGCAATAATGGCAACGGCAACGGCGGTCCCAATAAAAACATCACGAGATCGCTGATCATGCGCTCGTTGCTCATCGTTGTTGTCGTTCTGTTAGGTTGGGGCCTTTTCCAATACTTCACTCAGAGTTCGAATAGTGGCCCGCAGGATGTGCTGGAAGTCCCATACAGCACGTTCTACCAGCAGGTCAAACTAGATAATGTACAGAGTGTTGTCTTCCAGGCGCAAGATGCCACTGGTTCCTTTAAGAATCCTATAACAGTACCAGGCAGCAATAATGGTTTGCCATCGAAGCATTTTCATTTTACGCAGCTGCCCAATGGCGATCCAACACTCATACCATTGCTGAACCAGCATCATGTTAGCTACCAGGCGAAGTCCGCTGGCGACAGCAACTTCTTCTTGAATCTACTCTTCAACCTGTTACCATGGATACTGGTCTTTGGCGTCTTCATCTTCATCGCCCGCCGGGCAACGCAGAGCCAGCAGAACATTTTCAGCTTTGGCAAGAGCCGTGCGAAGTTGGTGATGGAAGACAAGCCAACCACAACCTTCGCCGATGTTGCGGGCGTTGATGAGGCGAAAAACGACCTGGTAGAGGTCGTAGAGTTCCTCAAGACTCCTGGCAAGTTCCAGCGGCTGGGCGGTAGAATACCTCGCGGTGTCCTGCTGGTTGGCCCTCCAGGAACAGGTAAGACATTGATTGCTCGTGCCGTAGCAGGTGAGGCTAGCGTGCCGTTCTTCTCGATAAGCGGTTCCGAATTCGTTGAAGTGCTGGTCGGTGTCGGCGCGAGCCGCGTGCGTGACCTCTTTGAACAGGCTAAGAAAGCTGCGCCAAGTATCATCTTCATCGACGAGATCGATGCAGTTGGTCGCCAGCGCGGGTCCAGCATCAACAGCAACGATGAGCGCGAGCAGACTCTAAACCAGCTGCTCGTTGAGATGGATGGCTTTGATACCCACCAGGCGGTGGTCGTTATCGGCGCCACCAACAGGCCTGATGGCCTGGATAAGGCGCTGCTGCGTCCAGGACGCTTCGACCGCCGTGTCACCGTAGAACGCCCTGACTGGAATGGCCGCCTGGCAATTCTCAAGATTCACTCTCGTGACGTACCTCTTGCGAAGGATGTCGACCTCATTACCATCGCCCGTGCCACTCCAGGTATGGTTGGCGCCGACCTGGCGAACCTGGTCAACGAAGCCGCACTGCTGGCTGCCCGCCGCAACCTGGAGGCGGTTACGCAGAACTGTTTCGATGAGGCCCTTGACAAGATCCTTATCGGCGCGGAGCGTCCGCTCGTTCTCTCCGAAGAAGATTTGAATGTTGTTGCGTACCACGAAGGTGGTCATGCGCTGACGGGACTGCTGCAAGAAAACGTCGACCCGGTCTCCAAGGTCACGATTGTGCCTCGTGGACAGGCCCTTGGCGTTACGCAGTATACACCGTTGGATGATCGCTACAACTACTCGAAGGATTACCTCGAGGCGCAGCTGGTAACCGCTCTTGGTGGCCGGGCCGCCGAGGAGGTGGCCATAGGGCACATTACGACGGGAGCGGAGAACGATCTCCAGCGTGTCACAGCTATTGCGCGCCAGATGGTTGCCCGTTGGGGTATGAGCGAAAGGCTCGGTGCCGTCTCCTTTAGCGATCGTGATGACCCGTTCGCCGGTACCGCCCTGGCAAACAATTCCCGCGAATACAGCGAGAAGACGGCCACGCTCATTGATGAAGAGGTCGATCGCATCGTGAAATGGGCCTATAATCGAGCCGTTAGCCTCCTGTCGGAGCATCGCACAACGCTCGACCGTATTGCAAAGGCGCTGCGACTCTATGAAACCATCGATGCCAGGCAATTGCGCGCGATCATGGTGGAGACAGGCGCGATCGAGGCCGCACCTTTAGCGTATCAAGGCTAGGTAATAATACGACAGCCAGGGACAGCGAACGAGCTGTCCCTGGCTGTCGTATTGAGTATTTGTGTCTGCTCAGCTCCTGAGTAGCGAACGCAACGTCTCCAGCAACAAATCTTGCGGAC
>Ga0209577_10005673_pt1 | contig 11618 bp, 6 predicted proteins | sample GraSoiAngelo_109_FD_185874 | JGI IMG/M metagenome (GOLD analysis project Ga0209577, IMG submission 185874) | Grasslands soil microbial communities from the Angelo Coastal Reserve, California, USA - 14_0903_12_20cm (SPAdes) (version 2) | ecosystem: Environmental > Terrestrial > Soil > Grasslands ... | reverse complement strand
CCCCGGGCGCCCGCGGCGCTCGCCACCCGCCTCGCGCAGGTGGTCGACGATCCCGAGCTGGCCAGGCGCGTGGGCGCCGCGGCGCGGAAGGCGGCGACGGAGCTGACGAACCCGCAGCTGCTCGCGCTCGAGCTGACCCGCTGCTGGGCGGCGGTCTCCCGTCCGGCGCCGACGCCGTTCACGGGCCTGTACCTGCCGGAGCCTCCGCGCACGCTGCGTGCCTGAAGCCAAGCGCAGGCTTGCCTTTCCGGCGCCGGTTGCCGTCTTGCCGGGCGGACGGGCGCTGCACAGCTTCCTGGGCATTCCGGTTCCCACCATGGCTGCGACGCCCAAACTGCTCCTCGTCGGGGACTTCCCGCCGCCTCACGGAGGGGTGGCGGTGCATGTCGAAACCGTGCAGCGGGCCGTCCGATCCCGCGGGGGCCAATGCACGGTCCTGGACATCGGGAAGGGCCAGGTGCCGGCGGATGGGGTCGTGCCAGCCGGTGGCTACGCGAGCTTCACCGCGCGCCTCTTCGGGCACGCGCTGCGGGGCTACCGCATCCACGTGCACACCAGCGGGGCAAACCCGAAGTCGTGGGCGCTCGCGGCCATGTGCGCTGCCGCGGGCAAGGTGGCGCGCGTGCCTCCCCTGATCACCTTCCACTCCGGGCTCGGCCCGGCGTGGCTGGCGGAAGATCCGGCGCGCGCGCGGGTCGCTGGCGCGGTGGGGAACGCGTTCGGCCGCGTGCTGGCGGTCAGCGAGGAGATCCGCGAGGCGCTGCTGACCTGTGGAGTCACGCGGCAGCGCATCGAGGTCCTGCCAGCGTTCTCCAGCTCGTTCGTGGAGCCGGGGGCGCCGCCGCCCTGCTTCCCCGAGCTGCGCGCGGAGGCCGCGCCGCTCTACTGCGCGATGCTGGCGCCCGGGCCCGTGTACGGCGCCCAGGTGCTGCTGCGCGCCTTCGCCGAGGTGCACGCGCGCAACCCGCGCGCCCGGCTCGCGCTCTACGGACCCGGCACGCTGGAGCTGGACCTGGCTCGCTCCGCGGGCGAGGCGGCGGGAGCAGTGCGCCCGTTCGGCGAATTGCACCGGGCCGTGGCGCTCGCGCTCATCGGCGGCAGCGACGTGTTCGTGCGGCCCACGCTAGCCGACGGCGATTCGGTTTCCCTGCGCGAGGCAGTCGTGCTCGGCCGGGTGGTGGTCGCCACGGCGGTGGGCACGCGGCCCGCGGAGGCGCGCCTGGTCCCGCCGGGAGATTCGCGCGCGCTCGCCGACGCGCTGAGCGAGGCGGCCGAGGCGCGGCCCGTGCTCCGGCTGGCGCGCGAGAGCGATCCCGGCGCGGACTGCATCGATCGCCTGCTGGCGCTGTACGGATTCGACTCCGGCGAGGAGCCGGCGCCGGCTCCCCGGCCCCACCGCTCGCGCCCGTCCGTGGAGGGGTCCGCATGTGCGGCATCAGCGGCTTCCTGAACCGCGACCCCGCGCAGCCCGCCGACCGCGATCTGGTCGTGCGCATGACCGAAGTGATCGCCCACCGCGGTCCCGACGGGAGTGGCCTCCACGTGGACGGCCCGGTGGCGCTCGGCCACCGGCGGCTCTCGATCATCGACCTCTCGACCGCCGGCGCGCAGCCGATGACCAACGAGGACGGCACCGTCTGGATCACCTTCAACGGCGAGATCTACAACTTCCTCGATCTACGCGCGGAGCTCGAGGCCCGCGGCCACGCCTTCCGCAGCCACTGCGACACCGAGGTGCTGGTCCACGGCTACGAGGAGTGGGGCGAGGCGTTGCCGGAGCGGCTCTGCGGCATGTTCGCGTTCGCCATCTGGGATGCGCGCAGGCGGCGGCTGTTCCTCGCGCGCGACCGGCTGGGCAAGAAGCCGCTCTACTACCACCTCGGGCGGGAGCGCCTTTGCTTTGGTTCGGAGGTGAAGTCGCTGCTCTGCGATCCGGCCGTGCCGCGCGAGCTGGACGAGGAGGCGCTGGACCTCTACTTGAGCCTTCGTTACGTGCCGGCCGGACTGACGGCGTTCGCGCGGATCCACAAGCTGCCGCCCGCCTCTTGCGCGACGTACGAGAACGGCAAGCTGAGCGTGCGCCGCTACTGGCGGACCGTGTTCCCGCCCGAGCCCGACCTGCGCTCCGACGACGAGCTGGCCGCGGAGTTCTGGGAGCGCCTGCGGCACGCCGTGAAGATCCGCTTGATGTCCGACGTGCCGCTCGGCGTCTTCCTCTCCGGCGGCCTCGATTCCTCGTCCATCGCCGCCCACATGGTCGACCTGCGGCGCGAGAGCGGCGGCGAGCGCGTGAAGAGCTTCTCGGTCGGGTACCTCGCCGAGGACGGGTCCTCCGAGCTCGACCAGGCCCGCCACGTCGCCCGTGCCCTGGACACCGACCACAGCGAAGTGGTGGTGACGGCGAAGGACTTCGCCGCCTTCCTGCCGGGACTCGTCTGGCACCTCGACGAGCCGGTGGCGGACGCGGCCTGCGTCCCGCTCTACTACCTGTCGAAGCGCACTCGCGAAGAAGTGGTCGTGGTGCTCTCCGGCGAGGGCGCCGACGAGGTGCTCGCCGGATACCCCATCTACCGCACCATGCTCTATCTCGAGCGCGTCCGGCAGGCGGCCGCCGGGGCGGTCGATCGCACCGCACCGCTGGCGGCGCGCGCCGTGAAGAACCCGAAGGTGCGCAAGTACCTCTACTGGGCGACGCTGCCGCTCGAGGAGCGTTACCGCGGCGTCTCCTGCGCCTTCGTCGACGAGGAGAAGTCCATCCTGCGCGGCGAGCGAGGCGGGATCGTCCCGCCCCGCAAGATCAGCGCGAAGCTGGTCGACCGGCTGGCGATGCACTGGGCGGAGACCGAGGGGCTGCCGCCGCTGGAGCGCATGCTCGAGCTCGACCGGCGCGTGTGGCTCCCCGACGACCTCTTGGTCAAGGCCGACAAGATGACCATGGCCACCTCGCTCGAGCTGCGGGTGCCCTTCCTGGACCACCAGCTGATCGAGTGGTGCGCCGGGCTGCCCGAGCGGAGCAAGCTGCGCGGCCGGCTGGGCAAGTGGCTCCTGCGCCACGCCGCGCACGAGCGGCTCCCGCCCGAGTGCACCGCTCCGGGGAAGCGCGGGTTCACCGTGCCGGTGTCGGGTTGGTTCCGCAAGCAGCTGCACGAGCCGCTGCGCGAGGCGCTGCTCGCCAAGGACGCCTTCTGCCGGCAGCGCTTCGGCGAGAAGCCGCTGCACCGGCTTCTCGAGGACCACAAGCACGGCGTCAGCGACCGCAAGGAAGAGCTGTACGCGCTGTGGGTCCTCGAGCTGTGGCTGAGGCAGCACCAGGTGGGGTGGAGCGCCCGCGCGCCCGAACGGCGCGCGCCCGAAGTGAACGCGAGGAGGAACGTGTCGATGGGCGGAAAGCTTCAGGGGCGGGACATCGTCTGCTTCTCCAACGACTGGGACGGCGATCCGCTGTCCAAGATGCACGCGATGAAGATCCTGGCGCGCGAGAACCGCGTCTTGTGGGTGAACAGCATCGGCAACCGCAGGCCGACCGCCTCCGCGCGCGACATGAAGCGCATGGCGAAGAAGGTGCGCGGCGCCATCGAGGGCATCCGGGAGCGGTACCCGAACATCTTCGTCCTCACGCCGCTGGCGATTCCCTTCTACGGGTCCGAGCTCGTGCGTGCCGCGAACGGCGCGCTGCTCCGCGCGCAGGTGAAGCACGCGATGGAGAAGCTCGCGTTCAGGGACCCCATCAGCTGGTCCTTCCTGCCCTCGTCCGCTCCGGTCTCGGGGACGATCGGGGAAGAGCTCGTCGTCTACCACTGCGTCGACGAGTTCAGCGCCTTCTCCGACGCGCCCGCGCAGCAGATCCGCGAGCTGGAGCGCCGGCTCCTCGCCAAGGCCGACGTGGTGATCTGCTCGGCCGAGAAGCTGCGCAAGGACAAGGAGCGGGTGAACCCGAACGCGTACCTGGTCCAGCACGGCGTGGATCTGGAGCACTTCGCCAAGGCGTTCGATCCCAAGACCACCGTGCCGGACGAGGTGAAGAGCCTGCCCGGCCCGGTGATCGGCTTCTGGGGCCTCATCGCCGACTGGGTCGACCTGCGGCTCGTCCGCCATGTCGCGGACGCGTTCAGCGGCGGGTCGGTGGTGCTGCTCGGGTCGAGCACCACGGACATGTCGGCGCTGGACGGGGCGCGCAACGTGTACTTTCTCGGGCGCAAGCCGTACGCCGACCTGCCGCGGTACGCGAAGGCGTTCGACGTGGCGCTGATGCCGTTCAAGGTGAACGAGCTGACGCTGGCCTCGAACCCGCTCAAGGTGCGCGAGTACCTGGCCGCCGGCCTGCCGGTGGTGTCGACCGCGATCCCCGAAGTGGAGCGGCTGGGCCTGTGCCGTATCGGCACGGACGCGGACTCGGTGTTGCGGGAGATCGCCGCCGCCATCGCCGCCGGGCCCGGCCCCAGTGAAGTGCGGGCGGCCCAGGTCCGCAGCGAAGGGTGGGAGCCGCGCGTCCTGGAGATGCAGGAGATCGTGGCGGCCGCCCTGGCGGCCCGGAAGAAGGCGGCGTGAGCGGGATCGACCTCGGCTACTACGCGTATCTGGCGAGCGCGGTGCCGACGCGCGAGTTGGCCCGCGCGGTCGCGGCGCGGGCGAGGCGGGCGCTGCGCGGCGGCATCCGCCAGGTACTGGGACCGGTGGCGAGCCATCCGGCGCTCCGGCCGCCGTTCTTCATGCAGGTGCCGGCGGAGCAGCGCAGGCGGCACGAGCTGCGCGGCAAGCGGCCTTCGATCCTCGATCCGTCGATGCGCGAGGTGACCGCCCGCATGCTGCGCGAGCGGTTCCCCGAAGCCTGCAAGTTCGTGCTGCACGAGGCGGAGGCCTGCCGGCGCGGCGAGGTGCCGATCTTCGGGAAGTGGAAGGACTGCCGCAAGCACGCGCTGCACACCGTCGGGGCGGACGCCATTCCCCTCGACTACAGCCTGGACCCCATCGGCCACGGCGTCCGCTACGACCCGCGCATCCCGGGGATGCGCATCGATCATTTCGTCGACGGCGCCGACGTGAAGGCCGCCTGGGAGATCGGACGCCTGCAGCAGCTCTGGCGCTTCGGGCAGGCCCGCTGGCTCTCGGGCACCGCCACCGAGCGCTCCACCTGGGCACGCGCGTACATGGCCACCGTCCGCCAGTTCCGCGCCGACTGCCCCGTCGGCATGGGCGTGCAGTGGTCGTGCGCGATGGAGGTCTCCTCCCGCGCGTTCCACGCCGCGCTCGCCTTCGTGTACGTGCAAGACGACCCGGCGGTGGACACCGCCTTCGTCGCGGAGCTGGCCGAGATGCTCGACGAGCACTGCGCCTTCGTCGAGGAGCACATCGAGGACACCGGCGCGGTGCGCACCAACCACTACGCGGCGGATCTCGTCGGCCTGGTGGTGGTGGGCTCGCTGTTCCCGGAGCTGCCTCGCGCGCGGGTGTGGCGCGACGTCTTCGGCCGCAAGCTGTGGGAGGAGATCCCCCGGCAGGTGCGCGCCGACGGAACGCACTTCGAGTCGTCGACCGGCTACCAGCGCCTGACGGCCGAGCTGTTCCTGGGCGCCGTGCTGGCGGCCCGCGCGGGCGGGACGCCCGCCCCGCGCGAGGTGGAGCTGGCGGTGGCAGGGCTGTTCCGCAGCATCGGGCACCTGCTCAAGCCGAGCGGGCGGATCCCGCAGATCGGCGATCTGGACTCGTGCCGCGGCCTGCCACTGATGCCGCGGGCCGCGCTCGACTGCGGGTATCTTCCGGCGCTCGGCGCCGCAGCGCTGGTCGACCCGACGCTGAAGCTGCCCGATGCGCCGTGCCCGGTCGAAGTGGCGTGGCTCCTCGGCGCGCCCGGCGTGGAGCGCTTCGACCTCTTGCCGGCCCGCGGTCACGCGGGCAGCTCGCTGCTGCGCGACGCGAACGTGGCCGTGCTCCGCCGCGGCGCCGGCTATCTGTGCCTGACCGCGGGACCGAACGGGCAGGGGGGCTGCGGCGGGCACGCGCACAACGACAAGAACTCGGTCGAGCTGTCCTTCGGCGGCGTGGACCTGGTGCTGGACCGCGGCACGTTCGTGTACGCCCGCGAGCCTCGCGACCGGGATCTCCGGCGCGGGACCGCGGGGCACAGCACGGTGCAGGTCGACGGGGCCGAGCAGAACCGCATCATCCCGGGGCGCCTCTTCGCGCTGCCCGATACTTCGCGCGCCCGGATCCGCTGGATGGACCGCCCCAACGGGCACGAGATGGCGAGCGGCGAGCACCTGGGATACCAGCGGCTGCCGCGCGGCGTCGTGCATCGCCGTCTGGCGGCGCTCGGCGAGGAGTTCGCCGCGTTCCAGGACGAGCTGTTCGGGGACGGCGCACATCTTCTGGCAGCGCGCTGGTTCATCCCGCACACCGACGTTTCCCGACGCGCCGCCGTGCCCGAGGAGTTGCGCCGCATCAACGCCCAGGCCCCGGCCGGCTTCGCCCCGGAAGGGTTCGACGCCGTGCGCTGCGTCGAGGTGAGGGTGGATGGGAAACCGTTTGCCCTGTTCGCGTTCGCCGCCTCGTTGCCCTTCGAACTCTCGGTGGACGAAACGGACGTCTCGCCCGGCTACGCGGAGCGCCTCGCGGCGCGCCTCGTCACGCTGCGGTGCGAAGGCCACGTGCCCGCGCGGATCTGGACCTGCGTTCTCGTGCTTCCGCGCGAGTGAGTGCCTAGCTTCCGGCATCCAGATGGACCGGGCGCTCGCCTGGTCTACAAACGCCAGCCCGGAACGGGCACACGAGGGGGTTTGTGGCAATGCTCCAGGTCAAGGAGCCGACGCTGCTCGACAAGATCGAGGCGCGTCAGGCGGTGGTGGGAATCTGCGGGCTCGGATACGTCGGTCTTCCGCTCGCGCTCACGTTCGGGGAGAAGGGCTTCCCGGTCATCGGGTTCGACATCGACGCGCGCAAGATCTCCGCGCTCGAAAAGGGCGAGAGCTACATCCGCCACATCGATGCGGGCCGGATCCAGAAGCAGAACGCGCGCGAGGACAAGGGCTTCTCCGCGACCTTGGACTTCCGCAAGGCGCGCGAGGCGGACGTCCTCATCATGTGCGTCCCGACGCCGCTCAACGCGAACCGCGAGCCGGACATGACGTACATCGAGGCCACGGCGCGCGCGATCGGGCCTTACGTGCGCTCCGGCCAGCTCGTCGTGCTGGAGAGCTCGACGTATCCGGGCACCACCGACGAGGTGGTGAAGCCCATCGTCGAACAGCTCTCCGGCCTGCGCGCCGGAATCGATTTCCACCTCGCCTTCTCGCCGGAACGCGAGGACCCCGGGAACCCGAGCTTCAACACCGCGACGATTCCGAAAGTGGTGGGCGGGTTCACCAAGCAATGCACCGAGCTGGCCTGCGCGCTCTACGCCTCCGCGATCACCAAGGTGGTGCCGGTGAAGGGCACCCGCGAAGCGGAGCTGACCAAGCTGCTCGAGAACATCTTCCGCTGCGTCAACATCGCGCTGGTCAACGAGCTGAAGCTCCTCTGCGAGCGCATGAACATCGACATCTGGGAAGTGATCGACGCTGCGAAGACCAAGCCGTTCGGCTTCATGGCCTTCTACCCGGGCCCCGGCCTGGGCGGCCACTGCATCCCCATCGATCCCTTCTACCTGACGTGGAAGGCGCGAGAGTTCGAGTTCAACACGCGCTTCATCGAGCTGGCGGGCGAGATCAACTGGCAGATGCCGTACCACGTCGTGGACCGGACCATCGAGGCGCTCAACGAGCAGGGCAAGTCGGCCAAGGGCGCCAAGGTGCTGATCCTGGGGCTCGCCTACAAGAAGAACATCGACGATCTGCGGGAGAGCCCGTCCATCCGCCTCATCGAGCTGTTCCGGCAGAAGGGCTTTACGGTCGAGTACCACGACCCGTACTGCCCCCGGATGAAGGAGATGCGCCACCAGCCCCGGTACATGCTGGAGATGCAGAGCGTGCCGCTGGAGCAGGGCGTCGAGTGGGCGGACGTAGTGGTGATCGCCACCGACCACGACTCGATCGACTACCAGAAGCTGGTGCGCGACGCGAAGCTGGTGGTGGACAGCCGCAACGCGACGAGGAACGTCACCTTCGGGCGGGACAAGATCAAGAGCGCGTAGCGCAGTCGCCGAGCAGCAGGCGCGCACTGCCGCGATGCTCGGGTCGGTTGCTCTACCGAGGAGGCCGCAAATGCGCGCATCGAGCGTCGCGGCAGTGCTTCTCGCCACAGTCGGCTGCGGTCACGCCGCGCGTGATCCGGACGCGGCAGCCGAATCAGACACGCAGGTCGGCGCGCAGCCGCCGCTGAGCTCCGACTGCACCGGCGTCATGCCAGACGTCAGCGGGCCACAGTTCACGGTGACCGTACCTGGTCAGTACTGCAGCATCGGCGAGACGACAGCCGGCAACGGAACGCTGACCTTCGTGACGGCGGACGCAAGCGGGCGCCGCGGGCCCATCTACTTGTACCGCGCCTGGGACGGTGCGCCGCTCGGCTCCGTCGAGCTCGATCCGGCGGCTTCCAATCTGTTTGCTTCCGACCAGTTCTTCGTCGCCCTGCAAACCGACGCAAGCCGCTCGTACTGGGAGGTCCGGTCGTACGACCATGACGGGCAGGAGATCGCGCGCGTGCGCCTCGTCGGGGCGCGCTCCTCTTATCCGGACATCGCGGCCGCGCCCGACGGCGGCGCGTTCCTGGTCACCCATGAGTTCGATTCGTCCGGCGCCGCGCTCATCTTCTACCGTTTCGACGCGCAGGGACACGTCGTTTCCGGGCCAGTCGAGATCGATCGGGAGCCGTTCGGCCCGATCGGCGCGCCTCAGGCGTCCGTGTGGCCTTCGCCCGCTGGCGATGTGCTGGTCGGATTCTCCTCGACGACGTCGGCCGACGTGATGGGCCTGTGGGTGGATCGCGACGGACGGGTCCTCACCAGGCGCCTGCCGCTCGTGGTCAACCCGAACGGCTTCGCGTTCTGGCCGTCGAAGTTGCCGGCCGTCGCCGGCGGCGTGCTGCCGTGGCTGTCGTCCGCACCGGGATTCGTGCCCGAGCTGGCGACGAGGCTTGCCGAGATCCCGGAATTCCTCAAGGACCGCCCGTGGATTCCACCGTGGGCGTTCGCTTCGCTGCCGCGCCAACGCGCCTACGTGGTGGCGACGACGACCCCCTTCTACGAAGTGGTCGCGCCAGCAGGAAATACCTGCGGAACGTTCCGCACCGCGGCGGCTGGCAAGTTCGCGGTCGGTCGCGACGGATCGTTCATCGTGAAGTCGGACGGATGCACGTTCACGTGGTGGCCCCGCGCCTTCCGCTGAGCTCCTGCCGCGCTCCGGACTGCACGCACCTCCTCCTACAGCACGGTCGTGCTTGTGTCGCGCGCCGACGCGAGGCACAACTGATCCATGGCCTTCGCCTTGTTGCTCTGCTCGCTGCTCGCCGCCGCGCCGGATCGGAACGATCCGCGCCAGCGGGTCCTGTCCGCCCTCGTCGAAGAGCTTTCCCGCTCGCAGAAGGACCTGCGCATCCGCGGGCACGAGGCTCCCTACTTCCTCTCGTACTCGGTGCGCGGCAGCGAAGCGCGCGAGGTCGGCGCGAAGTACGGCGCGATCTTCCTCGACCACGTCCGGCGCGAGCGCGGGCTGCAGGTCGACGTGCGGGTGGGGAGCTACGAATTCGACAACACCGGCTCGCAGGAGATGTTCGACTTCGACGGCCAGGACTCGGGCTACAGCGCGGGTCGTGACGCGCCCCTCGACGACGACCCGGCCGCGCTGCGCAACGCGCTGTGGCTGCTCACCGACGATCTCTACAAGAAGGCGCTTTCGGCCTACCTCAAGAAGAAGGGCAAGGAGGTCTACCGGCCCGACGATCCGGAGCGGCCGCCCAGCTTCTCGCGCGAGGAGCCGCACGTCGACGTGATGCCCAGGGCGGAGCACCCCTTCGACGCCGAGGCGTGGAAGCGCGAGCTGCGGCTCCAGTCGGACCGTCTGCGCTCGCACCCCGAGCTGTTCGATTCGCAGTTGCGTGCCGGCGTCGACCGCGAGGAGCGCGAGATGGCCAGCACCGAGGGCGCGCGCCTGATCACCGAGCGCGTCATCTACGGCCTGCACGTGCAGGCCTGGGCGCGCGCGCCCGACGGCATGCTGCTGGAGGACAGCCGGGACTTCTATGGCGCGGGCGAGGCCGAATTGCCGCGCGGAGAAAAGCTCTCGGGAAAGATCGACGAGATGGTCGCGGAGCTGCTCGCGCTGCGCAGCGCGCCGGTCTTGGACCCGTACACGGGGCCCGCCCTGCTCGCGCCCGAGGCGGCGGGCGTGCTCTTCCACGAGGCGGTCGGACATCGGCTCGAGGGCGAGCGTCAGAACGACGACAAGGACGGGCGCACGTTCAAGGGACGGGTCGGCAAGCCCATCCTGCCGGGCTTCCTGACCATCCTGGACGATCCCACGCTGGCGCGGTTCGGTGGCGTGAGCCTGAACGGCCTCTACAAGTACGACGACCAGGGAGTCCCGGCGCAGCGCACCGTGCTGGTCGAGCGGGGTGTGCTGAAGACATTCCTGCTCTCGCGCGCTCCGGTGGCGGGTTTCTCGCGCTCCAACGGACACGGCCGCTCGTCGCCGGGCCGCGATCCGGTCGCGCGCATGGCGAACCTGATCGTGCAGTCCGATCGCACGCTGCCGCCCGCCAAGCTGAAGGAGGCGCTCATCGCCGAGGCGCGTCGCCAGGAGAAGCCGTTCGGGCTCCTCATCCGCGACGTGACCGGCGGCAACACCGACACCAGCGGCTACGCGTACCAAGCCTTCAAGGGCCAGCCGCGGCTCGTCTACAAGGTGGACGCGAACACCGGCGAGGAGACGCTGGTGCGCGGCGTGGAGATCGTCGGGACGCCCCTGACGTCGCTGGGGAAGATCACCGCCGCCGGCGACGACCCGCGCGTGTTCGACGGCTATTGCGGCGCGGAGAGCGGATTCGTGCCCGTCTCCACCGTCGCGCCGACCGTGCTGATCACCGAGATCGAGCTGCAGCGGACGCGCAAGGACAGCGGCCGGTCGCCGGTGCTCGCCTCGCCGTGGGCGACGCCGCCGGTGACGGCGGTCAAGCGTTAGGGCCCCGCGGCCCCGAGCGGGAGGGGTGGGCGGAAGGAAGCCGCCGAGTAGCCGGACCGGATCGCCTCGGTTTCGAATCCGGCAAGCGGCCGTCCGGTCGCGGCGGCGAAGGCGTCCTCGAACTGCGCGCCGGAACGCGCCGCGCGGAGCACGTCGCGAACCGGCTGATCGCCGCCCAGGGCGACGAGAAGCTCGAAGGCACGGTGCGCGGCGGCGTACACGGCTTCCTTTTCCGTCCGGTACAGCTCCGCCGTGGGGTGCAGCAGGTCCGCGGTCGGGTGGGCGCCTTGCCAGCGCCGCAGGTCCTCCAGGGCCAGCCGGCGGTGTCCCTGTCCGGCGGTGACCGAGGCCATGCCTTCGCGGAACCAGAGCGGAGGCTCCTCGGGGAAACCGCCTTCGGCCGGCTGCAGCAACTGGTACATGAGCGCGTGGGTCAGCTCGTGTACCAACAGCTCGGACATCTCCTCGCCCGCCGCGGCCGGCGGATCGCCCCAGCTGCGCGGGCTCTGC
>Ga0209577_10005672_pt1 | contig 11618 bp, 12 predicted proteins | sample GraSoiAngelo_109_FD_185874 | JGI IMG/M metagenome (GOLD analysis project Ga0209577, IMG submission 185874) | Grasslands soil microbial communities from the Angelo Coastal Reserve, California, USA - 14_0903_12_20cm (SPAdes) (version 2) | ecosystem: Environmental > Terrestrial > Soil > Grasslands... | reverse complement strand
CCGCCATCGGCGAGCGGCAGATGTTGCCGGTGCACAGGAAGAGGACCTCGATGAACCAACTCTAGGTGCTTGGGGGCTGCGGTCTACGCTCCCCCGGCGATGACTCTGGACCCCCGAACACCTGTTGTGGTGGGGGTCGCGCAGACCCTCCGCCGGCCTGATCCCGCGGAAGCGACGGATCCGGTCGACATGATGATCGAGGCGTTGCGCCTGGCAGCCGACGACAGTGGCGGGTCCGGTCTCTTGGAGAAGGCCGACAGCGTGCGAGCGGCCGCCGTCCTGTCGTGGCGCTACACCGACCCGGGCGCGCTGGTGGCCGAACGGTTGGGGATCTCGCCACGTCAGACGGTCGTCACGACCACGGGCGGCAACAGCCCCCAGATGCTGATGAACGACACGGCGATGGCCATACAGCGTGGCGACATCGACGTCGCGCTTGTCGCAGGCGCCGAAGCCATGTACACCCGCTACCGGGCCCGCAAGGTCAAGGTGCACCTCGAATGGGAACAGCAGGATCCCGACACGGCGCCGACACAGGTGCTGGGCGACGACCGGCCCGGGGTCAGCGACCTCGAGATGGCCCGCTCGATCATGCTGCCGATCCAGGTGTACCCGGTGTTCGAGAACGCCCTGCGGGCCGCCGCCGGGGAGTCGATCGAGGAGCACCAGCAGAAGATCGCTGCGTTGTGGTCACGGTTCAGCGCGGTGGCGGCCCGAAACCCGCATGCGTGGTTTCCTGACGAGAAGTCGACTGCGGAGATCGCAACCGTGACGCCCGACAACCGGTGGATCGGGTTCCCCTACACCAAGGCCATGAACGCCAACCTCGACACCGACCAGTCGGCCGCATTCATCGTGTGCTCGGTCGAGGCGGCCCGGGCCGCCGGCGTGCCGGCGGAGAAGTGGGTGTTCCCCAGGTCGGGTGCCGACGCCCACGACCACTGGTTCGTGTCCGAGCGCGCCGACCTGCACTCTTCGCCGGCAATCCGCCTGGCCGGCGCGGCTGCGTTGTCGCTGGCGGGGATCGGCATCGACGACGTCACCCACGTCGATCTCTACTCGTGCTTCCCGTCGGCCGTGCAGATCGGCGCCGCCGAACTGGGTCTCGGCCTCGACGAGCCCGACCGCCCGCTCACCGTCACCGGTGGGCTCAGCTTCGCCGGCGGCCCCGGCAACAACTACGTCACGCACTCGATCGCCGCCATGACCGACACCCTCCGCGCCGACCCCGGCTCGTTCGGGCTGTGCACGGCGCTCGGCTGGTACATCACCAAGCACGCCGTCGGCGTCTACTCCACCGAGCCGCCGCCGAACGGTTTCCGCCACGCCCGCCCGCAGGAAGACGTCGACGCGCTGCCGCGTCGCGAGCCGGTCGCCGACTACGAGGGCCCGGCCACCATCGAGTCCTACACGGTGGTGCACGAGCGTGACGGCGAACCGGCCATGGCCATCGTCGCCTGCCTCCTCCCCGCCGGCCGCCGCACCTGGGTCAACAGCAACGAACCCGGCCTGATGAAGTCGATGACTCTGGAGGAGTTCGTCGGCCGACCCGCCCTGCTGAAGGCGGGCGGTCAGATCGAGCTGCCCTAGGCCAGCGAGACCCGCGGCATGTCTCGGCGGAGCATGGCGACGCGGCCGTCGTGTTCGTCGTCGGAGACAGCGTTGAGGACGACGCCGACGACGAGGCCTTCGATCTCGTCGAGGACGTCGACGGCCCGGGCCAGCTCACCGGCCTGCCCGGCCGGGGCGCCGGCAATGACGAGGGCGGCGTCGGAGATGGAAGCGACGACTGCCGCGTCACTACTCGGAGCCATGGTCGGCGTGTCGATCACGACGACGTCGGCCTGGGCCTGCAGGGCGGCGAGCACCTCCACGGTGCGTTGAGCCGAGAGCAGCTGTCCGGGCGCCGGCGGGGTGGGACCGGCAGCGAGCACTTGTAGCCGCGGTTCGTCGGGCACGTCCTGGACAGCGCGAGACAGCGGTGCCTCTCCCCGGAGCACGGACGTGAACCCGGCCTCGTTCGGAAGGCCGTAGACGCTGTGCAGCTGCGGGTTGCGCAGGTCGCAATCGACCACGACGACCGTGCGGCCCGCTCTGGCGAGCACGATCCCGAGGTTGGCGACGACGGTGGTGCGCCCGTCGCCCTGCGCCGGACTGGTGACCACCAGGCTCCGCAGCGGGCGGTGGGGAAGGATGTGCTGCAGGGTGGCGGCGAGCGCCCGGAAGCCCTCCGCCGCCGGCGAGGTCGGCTGGTCACGCCGCAGGAGCGGACGCTCCTTGGCCCGCCACGGCGGCACGGCCGGGATCATGCCGAGCACAGGGACGCCAGGACCCGAGCGGTCGACAGCGGGCTCGACCTCCGGTTCCGGTGCCGGCACCTCTTCTTCAACTGGTTGTTCCTCTACGTCGGGGACCGCTGCTTCGGCTGGCGCGGGAACGGCGACGGCCTCCGATACCGCGACTGGAGCCGGCTCGGGCTCTGGCTCGGGTGCGGGCGGAGGCGGGCGCGGTGGCGGTGGCGCTGACACCGATACTGACTGCGGCGGCGGAGGTGCCGGCCTGTTGGCCGCGGGCACGAGCGGCGGCTGCCTCGGGTCACGCTTGGCCCGCTTCGCCTTCGGCTCGCGCTTCAGCGGCTTCGACTCCGTCTTCAACGGCTTCGGCTCGCGCTCGGGCTTCGGCTCTCGCGTCGTCAGCCGGCCGAGGGCGAAGGCGACGAAGAGGCCGACGAGCAAGCCAACGGCCAGGCCGACGAGCGTGTTGCGAACCGGGTGGGGCGACGATGCCGCGCTCGGCGGACGGGCCACCACCGCCACCTGCGGGCCGGGCACGTCGGTCAGCTTGGTCAGCTGGGACTGAAGGTCGGCGAGCTGGCGCTGGAGGGTGTCACGCCGGGCGACGAGGGGGGCGGCGGCCTGGGGTCGGGCGGCCGCGATCTCCGGGGCCAGGGCGTCGAGCTGGTGCTGCGTGTCGGCGATGCGGGTCCGGAGGTCGTCTGCGGGGCCGGCCGTCGCTGCCGCTTGATCGTCGCGGACCTGGGCCAGGTGCACGCCGACGTAGCCATTGGCCAGGTTGGCCGCGCCCCGAGCGCTGTCCGCCGCTGCAGTGACGTTGATCCGATTGGGCTCGCCGGCGCGCGCGATCGTGACCTTCGGCGTGATCCCCGCCTTCCGCGCGACAGCGGCCCGCACACGCGTACTGCGCAGGTGGGCGATCTCCGCGGACGTATCTGCCGAGCTCGGCACGCGCACGACGGCCGTCGCTCGATAAACCTTCTTCTGAGCGAGGGTCGCGAACAGAGCCGAGGCCGCAACGACCACGGTCGTCAGCGCGATCAGGCCCTTGTGTCGTTGGAACGGTCGCACAGAACGGGGAACTACGGGTCGGCGCTGCTCAGCGCCGTCGACGGCGATGGTAGTGGGCGGCGCCCGATCAACCGGCCACCCCCAGCACGTCGGACCAGGGCACCGTGCCCTCTCGCACGAGGACGGGGCGGCTCCCTGTGCAGTCGACGACCGTTGACGGCGACCCCTCGCATCGACCGCCGTCGACGACCACGGCCACGGCGTCACCGAACAGAACGCGCACTTCGTCAGCCGTCGGCGGTGTTGCCTGACCGTGGAGATTCGCACTTGTCGTGGCCAGCGGTCCCACCTCGGCGCACAGCGTGCGCGGGACGGAGTGGTCCGGACAACGCACGCCGACCGTCGGTCCTCCCGAGCCGTGACCGAGCACGATCTCGACGCTCGAAAGGCGAGGCAGGATGATCGTGAGACCGCCGGGCCAGAACCGCGCCATCAGCGTTCTCGCCCGCTCGTCGACCTCGGCCAGGCGTTCCGCCTGCTCGACGTCGTCGACGAGAACCGGGAGACGCACGTCGGTAGGCCGTCGCTTGGCCTCGAAGAGACGGGCCGTCGCGCCGGCGATGAACGGGTCGACGGCGATCCCGTAGACGGTGTCGGTCGGGATGGCGACGACCAGCCCCTGCCGAAGGGCGTCCGCGGCGGCTTCCAGGCTCAGCGGCGGGCCACCAGGACGCGCGCCCGGCCGTTCAGGTCGGGGCGGACCTCGACGGCGGCGAAACCGGCCTCGTGCGCCAGGGCGAGCGCATCATCGGCCTGATGCGGCGCAATCTCGACGATGGCTGCGCCCGCGGGAGCCAGCCAGGCACTCGCACCACTTACGATCTCGGCGATGGCCTCGGTGCCTTTCGCACCAGCCACCAGCGCCGAGCGCGGCTCCCAGTCCGCTACCTCGGAGGGCAGCGCCTCGCCCTCTGCGATGTACGGCGGGTTGGAGACGACGACGTCGAACTGGCCACGGAAGGCTCCCGGCAAGGCGTCGAACCACCGGCCTTGCGCTATCCGCACGCGCACGGCTGCCGGGCTACCGATGCCGGCCAGGTTGGCCCGGGCCACGGCGAGGGCGTCCTGGGATGCGTCGGTCGCCCACACGTGGGCGTCGGGGATCTCGACGGCGATGGAAAGAGCGATCGCTCCGGAACCGGTGCCGAGGTCGGCGACGAGGGGACGCTGCGAATCGATGCGGCGCAGCTCCCGGATGGCGACCTCGACCACGACCTCGGTCTCGGGTCGGGGGATGAGCACCCGTTGGTCGACGAGCAGGTCGAGCGTGCGGAAGCCCCAGCGGCGCAGCACGTACTGCAACGGCTCCCCGGCGATCCTGCGCTCGACCATGTCGTCGAAGAACGGCACCGCCCGCTCCGGCACGTGGTCGTCGAGCGTCAACAGCCAGTCGGGCCCCTCCCGTCCCGACGCCCGCTCGACGATGCGCCGCGCCTCGATGTCGGACCCGAGCCGTTCGGTGGCGAGGGTGTACAGGTGCCGCCACGTCAACGCGACCTGCGGCGCGGCCGCTGCCTGCCGTAGTTCGGGCTCTGGCTCCCCCGTCGTCATCTCAGGCGTCCGCGCCTGCCAGCTGGCGGGCACGCTCGTCGGCGACCAGCGCGTCGACGAGGTCGTCGAGTTCGCCCATCAGGACCTTGTCGAGCTTGTACAGCGTGAGCCCGATGCGGTGGTCGGTGACGCGGTTCTCCTTGAAGTTGTAGGTGCGGATCTTCTCGGACCGCCCGCCGCCCCCGACCTGGCCTCGCCGTTGCTCGGACTGCTCGGCGGCCTGGCGGTCCTGCTCGGCCTTGAGCAGGCGGGCCCGCAGCACCTGCAGGGCCTTGGCCCGGTTCTGGATCTGGCTCTTCTCGTCCTGCATTTCGACCTTCTCACCGGTCGGGAGGTAGGTGATGCGCACGGCCGAGTCGGTGGTGTTCACCGACTGGCCACCGGGCCCGGACGACCGGTAGACATCGATCTTCAGGTCGTTCGGGTCGATCTCGATGTCGACTTCCTCGGCCTCCGGGAGCACGGTCACGGTGGCCGACGAGGTGTGGATGCGGCCCTGGGACTCGGTGACCGGTACGCGCTGCACGCGGTGGGGACCCCCCTCGTGCTTCATGCGGCTCCACACGCCGTCGCCTTTCAAAAGGAAGGTGATCTCGTTGAACCCGCCCATGTCCGACGCGTCGGTGCCCAGGATCTCCAGCTTCCACTTCATGCGGTCGGCGTAGCGCTGGTACATGTCGAAGAGATCCTTGGCGAAGAGGTTGGCCTCCTCGCCGCCCTCGGCCCCGCGGATCTCGACGATGACGTTCTTCTCGTCGTTGGGGTCACGGGGCAGCAACAGAACCTTGAGCTCGTCTTCGAGTCGCTCGATGGTGGCTTCGCTCTCGTCGACCATCGACCGCCAGATCTCACGCTCTTCGCCCGCCGAGTCGCCGAGCATCTGCTTCGCTTCGCCGAGCTGGTCGAGCGCGGCGCGGTAATCGCGGTAGCGCTGCACGATCGGCTCCAGCTGCTTGTGCCGCCGCGACACGTCCCGCAGGGCGCGCTGATCACCGATGACCGCAGGGTCGGCGAGCTTGCGGAGCACCTCCTCGTACTCCTGCTCCAGATCGGCGAGACGTTCGAGCATTGCGAACCCAGGTTACGGGCGGCGCCAGTCATCAGGGACGGTGATCACCTCGGCCGGTTCCTGCAAGGCCTCGGCCAATGGGCGCAGGTAGGGATGGTCGTCGCGCTCGGGGACCACGATCACCAGGCGCGCGTTGCGGCCATCCGCAATGCGTGCGTCGACCGCGGCAGGCACGAGGTCGACATCGACGCCGGTGGAGAACACGGCGACCAGGGGGCGGCCTTCGGCATCGATCCCGGCGGCCGCCGCGGGGGCAGGCTTGCGCAGGTCGTCGACCTCGACGGGAGACGGCGCGGGCGCCAGCTCGGCAGCGCCGGCCAACGCCGGTTCGGTGATCGCTCGGGCGCGCAGCCAGCGCTCGGGTGCGAGCCGGTTGTAGGGGTGAGGGGGGGCGGCGGCCCGACGGTGCCCTTCGACCATGGCCACGACGCGGGCCAGGCCCCGGTCCGTGGGCTCGTCGCCGTGCACCATGCCCTGGGCCTGGCGGTCGTGCTTGCCCACGCCGACCTCGAGCATCGGGCCATGTTCGTCGACGAGAGCGCGGGCGACCTCGAGACCCAGCACCTCGCCCCGGAGCACGCCGCGCTCGACGACCGGCTCGGCCCCCGCTGCCCTGATCACGTCGGCAAAAGGCGCCACATCGGGATCGAAGACCGGCTCGGGTGGCAGCGGCGCCGGCGAGGCCTGGGTCAGCGACGTGCCGTCGACGAGCCAGATCGTGGGCGGGTTCGTAAAGGCGGCGGCCCGCCGGGCGAGCATGCCGGCCGTAGCCGCGTCATCGACGAGGAGGTGGAGATGCCCGACCGGACGGCGCTGAGCCCACAGGAGGGCCTTGCCGAGGCCGCGCTCGGCCTCCTCGTCGGCGTAGATCCAGGCCGCGTCTTCATCGACGAGGGCGGCCCCACCGGGGAAGCGCTCCGGCCGGCGGTCGGCGTCGCCCCACTGCGTCCGGACGAGGGCGCGCAGCTTGGCCTGGCGAAGGGCTTCCTGCCGCCCCCCTTCGGCTACTTCTTCTTCCCCCCGCGAGCGCCGTAGCGGCGCTCGAAGCGCTCGACCCGGCCGCCGGTGTCGACCAGCTTCTGCTTGCCGGTGAAGAAGGGGTGGCACTCGTTGCAGAGCTCGACGTGGAGATCGCTCTCGGTGGAGCGGGTGGTGAACGTGTTGCCGCAGGAGCACTTCACCGTGGCCTCGGTGTACTCGGGGTGGATGTCTGCCTTCATTGCTTCTCCTAGTAGATCTCTGCGGTTAGGCGCCGGGCGTGGGGGCCTTGGCGATCTCGGCGAGGAACTCGTCGTTGCTCTTGGTGGTCCTGATCTTGTCCATCAACAACTCGAGGCCCGCTCCGCCTTCCAGGGCGTTGAGCACCCGGCGGAGCTTCCAGACCTGCTGGAGCTGGGTGCGCTCGAAGAGCAGCTCCTCGTGGCGGGTGGACGACCCGTCGACGTCGATCGAAGGATAGATGCGGCGCTCGGCCAGCTTGCGGTCGAGACGCAGCTCCATGTTGCCGGTGCCCTTGAACTCCTCGAAGATGACCTCGTCCATACGGGACCCGGTCTCGATGAGGGCGGTGGCCAGGATGGTCAACGAACCACCCTCCTCGATATTCCGCGCCGACCCGAAGAACTTCTTGGGCGGGTACAGAGCCGCCGAGTCGACACCGCCCGACAGGATGCGGCCCGACGCAGGAGCGGCCAGGTTGTAGGCCCGGGCCAGACGGGTGATGCCGTCGAGGACGATCACCACGTCCTTGCCCATCTCGACGAGGCGCTTGGCCCGCTCAATGGCGAGCTCGGCGACCTGGGTGTGCTCCTCGGACGGACGGTCGAACGTGGAGGACACCACCTCGCCCTTCACCGACCGCCGCATGTCGGTGACCTCCTCGGGGCGCTCGTCGACGAGCAGCACCATGAGGTGGACCTCGGGGTTGTTGGTCTCGATGGAGTGGGCGATCTGCTTGAGGACGGTGGTCTTGCCCGCCTTCGGCGGCGAAACGATCAGACCCCGCTGGCCTTTGCCGATCGGCGAGATCAGGTCGACGATGCGGGCCACCATGTTGTTGGTGTCACCCGGCACCTCGAGGCGCAGCTTCGAATCGGGGAACAGCGGCGTGAGGTCCTCGAAGCGGGGACGGGCCTTGGCTTCTTCGGGCGTCATGCCGTTGACGGTGTCGATGCGGAGCAGGGCCGGGTACTTCTCACTGCTGCTCGCCGGGCGGCTGGCGCCGCTGAGGAAGTCGCCCTTGCGCAGCGCGAAGCGCCGCACCTGGCTCAGCGAGACGTAGACGTCCTTGCCGCTCGACAGGTAGCCGCCGGTGCGCAGGAAGCCGTAGCCCTCGTCGCGCAGGTCGAGCAGCCCTTCCACCGGCACCGGTTCACCCTGGAACTGCGGCTCGCGGTCACTCTGGCCCTGGCCCTGCTCCTGGGGCTGGCGGTCGCCACGATCGCGGTCGCGGCCCCGACGGCGACGGCTGCGGCGGTTGCCAGGCTCGGCGACGCCGCCGTAGGCCTGCTGGTTGCCCCGGCCCCCGCCGCCCTGACGCTCTTGGTTCTGCTGCTGGTCCTGCTGACGCTCGCTTCCGGCGTCGGGCTGAGCCTCCGACTGGGGTTCCGACTGCTGCTCGGTCGTCGTGTCGGCGGCCGCCGGCTCCTCGCTCGGGTCCTCGGCGTCCGCCTCCTTTTCTTTGGCCGGCGCATCCGTCTGCTCGGCGGCATCGGTGCCGGCGCCGTTCTCGGACTTGGCCTTCGTCGCCCGCTTGGGCTTGTCGTCGCCTGTCTCGATGCCGGCCTCGCGGAGGATCTGACCGATGAGATTGGCCTTCGAGGTCCTGGCCCCCGCCTTCACGCCCATCGCCTCGGCGATGGCGGCCAGCTCGTCGCGCTCCTTGCGTTCCAGCACAGAACGCTCGAGGGCCTGCGGCTCAACACTCACGGGCGCTCCCTTCGGGAGCTGCCCCGTGAGCGGGGCACGCGCCCCACATTGGAGCTGCGCTCCTCGCTGCGCTCCGGTGCTCGCTCATTGGTAATACCTCTGTTGTTGCGTGCTGCTTGGTGCGACTCGGGGGGTCGGATTGCAGAGTCAGTCTGGAAAGAAAGACGGCTCTCCGACGGCCCGGATCAGGGAAATGGTCGGCCGCATGAGGGAGGGGCTCCGATGCGACTCCGCGTCGTCGACCGCCACCAGCATAGGCACGATCTCGGGCAATAGCCACCGGATCGCCCGCTCATTTTAGTTCTGTCACAGTGGGGCCGTGGACGAGGTCGTCCGCGCTTCCCGCCTCACCAAGCGCTTCGGCGACGTGACCGCCGTCGACGGCATCGATCTGGTCGTGCGCGCCGGCGAACGGGTGGGGCTGCTCGGGCCCAACGGCGCGGGCAAGACCACCACCCTCCTGATGCTTTTGGGCGTCGTCGCCCCCGACGAGGGGTGGATCGAGATCACGGGCCGGCGCCTTCCGAAGGGGCGCAGCGCGGCCATGGCGGACGTCGGCTTCGCCGCCGGGTACCTGCCTTTGCCGGAGCGTCTCAAGGTCGACGAATACCTGCGCTTCTACGGCCAGCTGTATGGGCTTCGCGACCCCGACGTCGAGGCCGCCCTCGACCGGTTCGGCATCGCCAATCTGGCACCCGCTCGGGGCACCGACCTGTCATCGGGCCAGCGCACGCTCGTCGGAATCGTGAAGGCGATCCTTCATGGACCTCGACTGCTGGTGCTCGACGAACCCACGGCGTCGCTCGATCCCGACGTAGCCCTCCGCGTGCGCACCGGATTGCAGGACCTGTGCCGAGACGAAGGCACCACGTTGCTCATCACTAGTCACAACATGGTGGAGGTCGAGCGCATGTGCGACCGCGTGGTGTTCATCGCGTCCGGTCGCATCGTCGCCGACGGCACACCCGCCGATGTGGCTGCCAGTTTCGGCGGCGCCGACCTGGAGAGCGTGTTCCTCCGCTTGGCCGCCAAGGACGTGCCCGAGCATCCGCGCGAGCGCTCGCAAGAGACTGAGCGGCCCTAGCCATGAGTCTCTCGTGGCTGCGCATCAAAGCCGTGGCTCGCCGGCATTACTACGTGCTGTTGCGCGCCCCGCACCGGCTGTTCGACGTCACCATCTGGCCGCTCGTCGACGTGCTGCTGTTCGGGTCCATCGCCGCCTTCGTCAACCCGGGAAATGCAACGGCGGGGCGGCTGGCCGCCGGCTACCTGCTGTCGGGCATCCTGCTCTGGCACGTCGTGTACCAGTCGCAGATCGCCTTGGCCACGGGCTTCCTCGAGGAAGCGTGGACTCGCAACCTGCTCAACCTCATGGTGACGCCGCTGCGCGAGGTGGAGTACGTGCTCGGCGTCGTGCTGTTCGGGATGGTGAAGCTGTTCATGGGCCTCGCCGTCGTGTCGTTGACGGCGCTGGCGTTCTTCGCCTTCAACGTCACCGACCTCGGCATCGGCCTGATCCCCGTGGCGGCAGTCCTTCTCGTGTGCGGGTGGGTGATCGCCCTGTTCGTCATCGCCCTCGTGCTGCGGTTCGGCACGGGGGCCGAAGCTCTTGCGTGGGGGATCTTGTTCGTGGTGATGCCGCTGTCGGGCGTCTTCTATCCGATCGCCGCCCTGCCCTGGCTCCTGCGCCCGCTCGCCACGGCCCTGCCGACCACCCACGCCTTCATCGCCGGGCGCGCCCTGTTCGACGGACGAGGCCTGCTGTGGGGGCAGCTCGGCATCGCGCTGGTCAGCTGCATCGTGATGGGCGTCCTCGTCCTCGTGTTCCTGACGCGCATGCTGTGGAACTTCCGCGCCCGCGGCTACATCAGCCGGTACACCTAGCGCCCCTTCCGCAATTCGCCATGGTTTGTGTTCCCTGACGACACAAACCATGGCGAGTTGGTGGGGTTAGGCCCGGCGCAGCAACTTCGCCATCAGAGAGTGGGCGGGCCCGGCGTCGCAATGCGACACCCCCGTCTCCGTGTACTCGCCGCCGGGGCCGTCGTCGTTGGAGTCGGCGAGGAGGTAGGGCACGGGGTCCGGGGTATGGGTCATCAGCGCTGTCGGTGTGGCGTGGTCGGGCAGCAGCAGGAGGCGCCACGGGGCCAGGTGGCCGAGCTCGTCGACGAGGGGGCCGATGATGTCGGCGTCCCAGCGCTCGAGGGCGTCGACCTTGGCGGCCACGTCGCCGGCGTGGCCGGCCTCGTCGCTGGCCTCCACGTGCAACAAGAACAGGTCGGCGCCATCCTCGAGGGCGGCGACGCACGATTCGCGCTGGGCCGCGTAGTCGGTGTCGTAGCCGGCGGTCATCCCAGCCACGTCGACGACGTCGATGCCGGCAAGCACGCCGAGACCGCGCACCAGGTCGACCGCCGAGCACAGCGAAGCGTCAAGCCCCCAGACGTCGGTGAACGCGGGCAGGTCGGTGGCGCGGCCCTGGCCCCACAGCCAGATCTGGTTGGCGTCGAGGCCGAAGCTCGTGACGACCGAGCGGGAGGCGTCCATCAGCTTCTGCAGCTGCGGCGCCGCCGGTCCCTCGGGCCAGATGGCGGCCTGCCCGGTGAGGTCGTGAGGTGGCGTGCACGTGGCGTCGACCCAGTCGGCCGGCGCCACCATGATGTGCCGGTACTGCACGCCGGGGTGGAAGGTGACGTCGCCGCCCA
>Ga0209577_10005670_pt1 | contig 11619 bp, 22 predicted proteins | sample GraSoiAngelo_109_FD_185874 | JGI IMG/M metagenome (GOLD analysis project Ga0209577, IMG submission 185874) | Grasslands soil microbial communities from the Angelo Coastal Reserve, California, USA - 14_0903_12_20cm (SPAdes) (version 2) | ecosystem: Environmental > Terrestrial > Soil > Grasslands... | reverse complement strand
TTGACGGCCGGGGTCGGCAGCCGGACGTCCGATGGGGCCCGCGCAGCCACGCGGCCTTTGACGGCGTACTGCGGGTGCGGCCTTGGTAGCGGAACGCGGGGGGCTGCGGTGGCCACTCCTGGCGGGGCTTCCGGTGGCTCGGGCACGTCCGGGGCCGGGCCGGTTGGGAGCGGCACCGTGACCGCCACATCCGCGGCGTCGCCTGGGGCGGATCCCGGTTTCTGGGCGCGCCCGGCGGGTCGCGGCACAGTTGAGGCTGGGGTCGTCACCCACGCGGGCAGGACCTGCGCTGGGGGCATCGGTGGGGGGGCAACAGCAGACGCTTCCACAGGGCTCGCGGTCACTGGCGATGTGACCGTGGGCAGCAGCATCACAGTTGCGGCGACGCTGGACACCATCCCCACCCCGGCGGCGGCGGCGATGGCGGCGGGCCTGGTGGCGGCTTCACGCCACACCCAAGCGGCGGACGCGCTGATCGCGACCAGGGCCGAGCCGCCGTTGATGGCGCGGAGGTGGCGGCGGCGGTGCTCGTCGTCGGCGTCGAGGAGGGCCTCGATCTCTCGTGCCCTCTTGAGCCGGTCACCCATCTCCTGGTGGAGGCGGGTGAGTTCGTCTCGTAGCCGCTGGTATTGGGCGGGATCCAGCTTTCGTCCCATTGTGCTGATGGTGACTACACGCGAGTGGGTTCGCTACTGGGGGAACGGTGGTTCACTCCGATGGAGCATGGGGTTACCCGGCGTCCCGGCTACACGCCTCCCGTTCATCCAGTCGTGCCATGAGACGCCCCAGGGTTTCCTGTGCTTCGGCGAGCTGCGCGGCTAGGTGTTTGGTCTTCGCCCTTAGCTCCTGCAACTCGTCTTCGGGCTCGGCTGCCTGGTCGGGGGTGGCGCCGCGGCTGAGCGCTTGGAGGTACCCGGGGCGGCACCCGAGTTTCGCGCCGATCTTGGCGAGAGTGTCCATGCTGACTGGCTGCCCTTTTTCTAGCCGGGCAAGGGTGGCGTAGTGCACGCCTGCGACGGCGGCGAGCGCGTTCCGGTTGGGATGGTTGCTTGTGACGCGCCGGCCCCGGACTTCGTCGGCGACGGTCTGCCACCACTGGGTCGCGTTCATGTCGCTTAGGGTGCGGGACGGTACGCGGCGCTGTCTACGGCTGTCCAGGTTTGCCCACGTTTGCTGCTCTAGACGGCTGAACCGTGTTGATGGCTGCTAGGAGCAGTCGTAGTGTCGCCGGCACGGAACCAGAAGGATGATTGTGCACCCGCCCGGGTGCGGCACCCTCCCAGGCCGCGAGTGCGAGGTACACGGGGAGTCACGGCGACCGCAAGGATGGTGTAGGCGCTTGACGCTAGGCGGTGGATACCGTCGGGGGCACCTCAGCGATGCCCGCCAAGAGATGACGGGGGAAGCGGGAAGGGAGAGGCAGCGTGGCGGCGATCTACTACGAGCCGGAGGACCCCAGCGACCTAACCGCCATTGGGCGGGCCACGCTTGACGCGCTCGCGCATGATCTCGCTCCCCCTCGGCGTCACGGACCGCGGATGACGATGCGTCAGTGCATGATCATCGCCCGGTACGTCGGCCGCGACGCCGACGGGGCTGAGGTGAACCAGTATGTGGTGGACTACCCGACGGGTAACGTGACTGGGGACGACGAGATGAACCTGCTGTCCCGCGGGATCGGTCAGGGCACGCTTGGGAGGGCGTACAGGAGGGCCGACGAGTTGCGGGACGACGAGTTCTAGTCGGAGTCGGCGTCTTCGGAGGGCTCCACCCTGCGCAGGGGTGGGGCCTTCCGTTCTTCCACGACCTTCCTGGTGCGCAGCTCGGTGTCGCCGTAGTCGGTGAACTCGGGGTTGCGGATGGAGTCGATGAAGGCGAGTAGCGCGCGCTGTTGGCGTGGGGTGAGGTCGGCGGCTGCGGTGGTGATGCGGCGGACGAGAGCTGTGGGCCTGCCCGTCTTGCCCGTCTGGTCGGGTGCTGGTTCGCCGGGGTCGCGGTAGCGGGCCGGGTTGATGCCGGCGAGACGTAGCCAGTCGTCGTCGCTGAGTTCGCGTTTCTCGTCGACCACGCGAGCTATAGCGAGGATGTACTCGGGTTTCGGGCCGCGACGTGCCGTGTAGGGCTGCCCGTTGGATCGGCGGCCTTTGATGATGTTCTTGCCGGTTGACTTGTTGAGGCCGGCGATGTCTGCCGCAGCGTTCGCGCTGAGGCCGAGCGCTTCCAGGCGTCGCTCGACTTCGGCACCGTACGGCCAGTTGTGGTGGTCGTCGTTGCTGCCGTGCTCCCCGAACGTCATGCGGGCATGATGACGCAACTACCGAGAGTAGTCCAGTCGGGTTGGCCAGATGTTGGCCAGGTTGCCACGTTCGTGGTTTGTCGGTGTCGTTGACAGCAGTCTTGAAGTTGGCCACTTATCGACGTAAGATGGCCGCATGACCTCGACGCCCCCCAAGAGCCCCGGCGAGCGGCTACGCGCCGCCCGGGAAACAGCGGGACTCAGCCAACAGGCCCTCGCTGACCTGCTCGAATACAAGTCCAAGGCCAGCATCCAGTTCCTCGAATCCGGGAAGTACCCCCTCACCGGCAAGACCCTCAAGAAGGTCGCCGGCGCCCTGGGTATCTCCCCAGACGACCTCAACCCCGACGACGCCCAGCGCGCCGCCGTCAAGAACGACCTGCGGGTCCTCGTCACAGAGTTCCGGCACCGCCTCGACGCCATCGAACGTCGCCTAGCCGCCACCGACGACTGCGACAGGACCGCGGCGTGAGCGGCCATGTCACTCCCCGGATCGCGGAAACCGCCCGCCAACTGGGCGTGTCCTCCGAGGAGTACGCGGCGCACCTGGACCGGATCGTGGACGGCGCCCCGGCGATGACGGCTGCGCAGCGCGACCAGATCGCCGTGCTCATGCGCCCCCAGCCAGCCGAGCAGCGGAAGGCGGCTGCGGCATGAGCGCCCCCACCCTCACCGTCGTCCGAGGCCGCCGCCAACGCCCCACCCTCGCCCAGTACGCCGCGCAAGGCGACATCCGCATCTCCATCCACGACATCGACGAACGCCAGTGCGACTACTGCGGCTACGAGGACCGGTTCACCACCGTCTGCGTCTACGGCCGGCCTGCTGATGACGTGGACGCCACCCACGAGGTGTGCGACGAGTGCGCCCCGGCAGTGGTGGACGAGGAACTGTCCCGGGCGGTGTCGACCCCGCTGACGGTTGAGGTTGCGCCGTCGTCCGCGTCGGTCTCGATCCCCGCGCAGAGGAGCGCGGCATGAGCCCCCGTCGGATCCAGCGCAAGCGCGTCAAGGGCTGGAAGGCGCCAGAGGGCGCCGTCTACGTCGGCCGCCCCACGCGCTGGGGCAACCCGTACCCGGCGGTGACATCGGTGCCGAACTCCTACGCCGTGGCAGTGGAGTTGTACCGGGGTTGGCTCGACGCCAGGCCGGAGTTCGTGGAGACGATCCGCCGCGAGTTGGCCGGCCGGGACCTCATGTGCTGGTGCCCGTTGGGGCAGCCGTGCCACGGGGACCTCCTGCTTGTGGTCGCGAACGGCATCGAGGCGTGAGCAAGCCGTCCCCGGACGAGTTACGCGACCTCGTCCGCGACCACTTCGACCGCAACAAGGCCGACCTCGACGGCCGCCAACGCAACTAAAGGGAGCAGAAGTGGCCACCTCCGGAAAACCCCACGTCCTGATCGTCAACGAGTTCGACCGCGATGACCCGGACGCCTCATTCGAGCTGCAGCACCACGGCGACTGCCCCACCGAGCAGCGCCACTTCGGCGGCGACATCTACTACACGGAACACGCCTGTCACGTCGGCGCGATCGTGTCCTTCGCCGGGCTGGACATGTCCTTCATGCACCGCGACGACCCCCGCTACGACTGGGGATGCGTACGGCTGGAACCGGGCCAGTACCTGATCGAGGCGTACGAGGAGCACTACCCGGCAACGCCCGACCGGTTCATCGATGAGTACGACGAGGGCCTCCGGCTAGTCGAGAACGCCGAGGTGCCGGCATGAGCGACAACCCCGTCGAGCTCGCCGAAGAGGCCGCCGTCTGCAAGCTCATCGCCGACGCCCTGTACGCCCGCTCCAAGTCCCTCTCCTCCAGGGCCGGGCAGATCATGGGCCGGGGCACCCTCTACCCCCGCCTCCCTGACGGGTCGGAGATGGCGTCGTTCGTCATGCCGTCCCCCTCCACGGTCGTCTCGGTGGATGTGGACACGCTGCTGCCGTTCGTCAGAGCCAACTACCCCACCGAGGTTGTCGAAACCGTCCGCCCCAGCTTCGTGGACCGGCTCAAGCAGACATCGAAACACGCCGGGCAGCCGTGCGCACCCGACGGAACCCTCGACGTCCCCGGCATCACCGTCACCCAAGAGCCGGCCAAGGGCCCCCGCATCACCCCCACCGACACGGCCAAAGCCCAAGCGCAGGCCGCCGTGAACGACGTCCTCAACGCCGCCATCGAGCGGTTCGAACGCCCACAACTCTCGGCCGCGCCAGACCAGCGCGCCGCCTAACCCGGGGAGACCCTGACCATGGCCAACAACTTCGCCGCCGACTACATCGACGTCGCAACCCGCATCGCCGAGTTCCGCGCCAAGCACCCCGACGGCTCCCTACAGCCCGCCGACCCGGCCAGCCCGTACAAGATTGAGACCATCGGCGACAAGACGTTCATCGTCTACCAGGCCGCTGCATACCGCACCGCCGACGACCCTCGCCCCGGCATCGGACTCGCGTGGGAGCAGTTCCCCGGACGCACCCCGTACACCCGGGACTCCGAGCTGATGAACGCGGAGACCAGCGCGTGGGGTCGGGCGATCATGGCTGCCCTGGCTGCGGACTCGAAGAAGGGCATCTCCACCGCCGAGGAGGTGCGGAACCGGCAGGCCGAGCGGGAGACCAACGGCCAGCCCGCCACCCAGCAGGTGCCCCGGCAGCAGCCGCCGTCGCAGCAGCGGGCCGCCGCCAACGACCTCGCCCGCAAAGCGGCAGCGGGAGTCACGCACATCCTCACCGCTGCCACCGAGGAGCAGGCCAACAACATGCTCGACGTCGCCGAGAAGTCGGAGGCGTCCGGCAAGGACGTGTCTGGGCTGCTCTCGGCCACGGAGCGGGAAACGTTGGGCCTGGGTGATGCCCAGGAAGTGACGTTGGCTGAACTCGCCGCCCACGTGTGCACCTATGTGGCGAAGCACAAGGCCGCGGTCCGCCACGAGCCCCAGGCGGCTGCGGCATGACCGGGCCGGAGCACTACCGCGAAGCCGAGCGTCTGCTAAGCGAGGCGTCGTTCATCGCCTCCCCGGATGACCCGCAGCCGGTCACCCGAGGTGGGTTCGAGATGAACTTCGACGCCCATCGCGCGTTGATCCTTCGGGCTCAGACTCACGCGATCCTCGCCCACGCTGCTGCGGCTTCCCTGCCGACGGTCACCCAGTTCATGGGCGACAGCACGCTGGTCACAGAGTGGGGACAGGCCACGGGCTGGGTCAACCCCGCCATCGAGGAGAAGGCCGGGGAATGAAGGACCGCCCACCGCTCTCCGAGCAGGACGCGCCGGAAACACCGACGGACGCGGCGCGGCTGCTCTGGGAGACCGACCAGGAGAAGGACGCGGTGACCCGCTACCTGCGGTCGCTGCGGCGGCAAATGCCCCCGCTTCTCAAAGCCCACCGGCTGGCGTTCGCCCGCGCTTACCTGGGCGGCGAGGGACCGATCGAGGACCGGAAACGCGCCGCGGAGGAAGCCACGGTCGACGAATGGTTCGAAGTCGAGACGAAGCAGCAGGAGATCGAGGCGTGCAAGGACACCCTGCGCGATCTCGTCGGCAGGGCCGAGGACCTGCGCGCGATTAACAGCAACCTGAAGGAAGAACTCAGGAATTTGGGGGCGACTTACCAGCCATGACAACTCTTCCCGAATCCCCCACCGGCCAGCAGCTCCGCGACCAAGGCCAAGCCGACGTCATCGCCGCCGACACCGCCATCCACCGCGGTGCAGGCGACCACATCCGCATCGCCCTCGCCTCCCTCATCCTCAAAGGCCAGCCGTTCACCGCGGACGACGTGCGCGACCGGCTACCCGAGGATGTCAAACCCCACTCGGACAACCTCCTGCCGGCTTTTATCGGGTCGGCTGCCCGCACTGGGCGGATCACCGCTGTGGGGTGGGCGACGTGCACCCGCCCGGAGCGGCGTGGGGGTCCGATGCGCAGGTGGATCGGCGCACACGCAGAGGACGTGGCGGCGTAATGGAGCAGCGGAAGGGGTTGCAACGGCGGGCGGGGCTGGTCCGCCGCACCCCCCTCAAGGCCGGCAAGGGGCTCGAGCGGAAGCCGAAGCTGCAAGCGGTCGACGGGGACAAGCCGAAGCCGGCGAAGCGGAAGACGGCTCGGGGCACCGGGCCAACCCGGAAGACCCGCGCAGCCCTCGCCGAACGGTCAGGCGGGGTGTGCGAGATGTGCGGGCAGCGCCGCGCCACCGACGTCCACCACCGGCATGGCCGGCTCATGGGCGGCACCAAACGGGCATGGATCAACGAACTGAGCAACCTGCTGCACGCGGACCGGGAATGCCACGTGAAGGTCACGGACACCGCCGGGAACCGCGCCGAGTACGAGGCGAACGGGTGGCTGCTCCGCGAGGGCCAGCACCCCGCCGAGGTGGAGGTGCTGTTGTCCCGCGAATCGGGTCGGGACTTCTACCTGCTCGACGACGCGGGTGGCGTGCAGTTGGCGCTGTTCCCTGCCCCGGTGGACGCCCACCCCGACGACCTCGACGTGACCCGCCCCGACCAGACCGGAGACCAAGCAGCATGAGAGGAGCCGGAATTTGCGTCGACAACGGTTCGACCCTGAACGCGATCTACCGGCACGAATGCGGTATTCTGGGGGAACAATTGAAAAAAGACGGGCCCCGGGGTGCGCCAACACCAACCGGAGCCCTAACCCACACTTCGAGGCACCGAAGGGGGCTGGTAGCAATGCTGCCATCCTATCTCCAGCGGCGTGAAGACACCGCCGCAACGATCACCACCGAGCGTGTGCTACCGGCCGTTTGCGCTGGCGGTGCGGCATGATCCCCGCCCGTATCGTGCGCATAGCCGAGAGCCTCGTCCGCACCAGCAGCCAGGACAAGATCCTTCAGGACGTCCACCGCCTGGTCCCCATGTGCAAGGACCGCCCCCAGGACATGGCGCTGGTCATCACCGTCCTTGCAACCATGGCCAGCGCCGACCAGGACGCCCTCTCCAAGGTGATGAAGCTCGGCCGGCACGCCGACCCCGAGAGCATCGAGATGGCGGCCAAGCGCGCCCATGCCGCCTGGGCCCGCGGTGTCCGCACCCCGGAGGTTGTGGCTGGGGAGCGGTACTACCAGCGGACCAAGAAGCAGCGGAAGCGGGACGCGCGGAAGGCGAAACTAGCCGACATCCTCGCTGGCCCTCGAGGCAACTACTCACCCAGTGAGGCTGCGGCATGAGCGTCTCCAAGCGACTCCGGTATGAGGTCCTCCGCCGAGATGGCAACACTTGTCGCTACTGCGGCGGCACCGCGCCAAATGTGGAACTGACCGTTGACCACGTTCTGCCGGTAGCCCTCGGCGGCGCCGACGAGGCATCGAACTTGGTGGCGGCTTGCCGTCAGTGCAATGCGGGCAAGTCTGCATCGAGCCCTGACGCGCCGTTAGTCGCAGACGTCGCCACCGACGCGATGCGCTGGGCGCAGGCGCAGCAGATCGCCGCCCAGCAGATGCTCGACCAAGTGAACCGTCGCGATGCCCTGTATGCCGAGTTCACAGACGTGTGGGACTCATGGAGGAAGGGGTACAGGAACCAGCCTTGCCCACTGCCGGAGGACTGGGAATCGAGCATCGCTAGCTTGCTCTCCGCCGGCCTGCCCATGGCGGTTTTGCTCGACTGCGTCGACATCGCCATGAGGACGCCGAACGTGTACGCGAACAACCGGTTCCGCTACATGTGCGGGGTCGCATGGAAGAAGGTTGGCAAGCTGCAGGACGCCACACGCCGGGTACTCGACGGAAGCCCCACTACCGCCCCTATTGAGCAGGAACTACCGGCCGACGACCTGCTCTACGAGGCATGGGGGCTCCTGCCGTTCACCGTGGACGATGAACACGTCAAGACGTGGGCGCGCAAGTTCCGAAACGACCGCGCGTGGGACGACGAGCCCGAATTCGACTTCACGCAGTGGCCGGACGACGCCTGCGGGTTCCTTCGCATACTCGAGCACCTTTCAAGTGAGCACCACAGCATGTTCTCGACGATCCGAGACGTGTTCAAACGGCTGCCTGTCGACCTAGTCGACGAGTGCCGACGAGAAGGTGCCCGTGTCTGCGAGGAGCAGGGCGAGGACCCGAGCATGTTCCGGACGGAGATCGACCGGTACGCCATGCGCCTCGCGCTCGACAAGCTGCTCCCTCTCGCCGACGACGAGCGTCCGGAGCAAAACCAGATGATCCGCGCCGAAGTTGGAGACGAACACTGATGGCCCGGTCCTACGCACGCATCATCACCGGTATCTGGCGCAACGCAGAGTTTCGTCGGCTCCCTGGTCGCGCGCAGCGGCTCTACCTCCTGCTGGTCACTCAGCCGGACATCACGGCAGCCGGCACCCTGCCGCTGACCATCCGCCGCTGGGCAGACATGGGTGGCGATACCACCGTGCAGGAGATCAAGGACTCGCTCAGCGAGCTCGCCGCGGGCAAGTTCATCGCGGTGGACGAGATCGCCGAGGAGTTGCTGGTGCGCTCGTTCGTGAAGTGGGACGGCGGCTACACGAACAGCAAGCGGCGACCGGTGATCCTTGATGCTGCGAGCGAGGTTCAGTCCGAGCAGCTCCGGCGGGTGCTGGCGTTCGAGTTCGATCGGTTGGACTTGCCGACCGCCCGGCTGGGCGATGTGGCATCCGATAGGGCATCCGATGCGCCTTGTCCTGAGACCCCCGGGCCGTCCGACACGTCCGAGAGGCCCGAAACCTCATTGTTCCTGGTAGATAGCCTATCCGATGCCGTATCCGATGCCACATCGCCTTCCGAACGGGTTGTGGTTACGGAAGTAGGTAACTACTCCTCATCCCTCAATCCTCAATCCGTTCCGCCTACGGCGGACGCGGACGAGGTCGAACCTCTCGGCACCCAGCAGATCGTCGGCGCATGGATCGACGCCTGCCGAAAGCGACCGCCGCAACGGGTCATCGGCCACATCAGCCGGGACGTCAAGGCAATGCTCGCTGAGGGCATCGACACGGCCGACGTACAGGCCGGGCTTATGGAGTGGCACACCAAGGGGCTCAACCCCTCGACACTGGCCAGCGTTGTGCACGAGGTCATGAACCGCTCGGACCGGCGCCACCTCCGTGCCGTCTCCGGCGGGTACCAGCCGTTCCGTAACCCCACCGACCCGTCCGTCTACGACGAGGAGCTCCTGTGACCAACCCCGACGAATCCCCGCTCGTGTCCCTGCTGCGGGACTTCCCTCCGGCTGAGGGCAGCCCGGCTTGGGATGACTGGCCGTTCCATGCCGAGCAGAACATCGAGCGCGGCCGGGACCGGATCGCCCAGCTCGTTCCGGCCCGCTACGCCGAAGCCACGGCGACCGCCCCGGAGGTTGCCGCTTGGGTGCGTGCCCTGGTCGAGGGTGCGGCCCGGTCCCGCAAGTCGGTGTCGCCTCTGGTGAACACCGGACCGTCCCTGCTCGTTCTCGGCCCCACGGGCACGGGCAAGACGCACCAGGCGTACGGGGCGATGCGCGCCCTGTCCCTGTCTGGGGTGTCGGCGCCGTGGCGGTTCTCCACTGCGGCGGACATCTACGCCCAGATGCGCCCGCGCCACAAGGTGGACTCGGAGGAGGTGTTCGAGTCCTACGCGAAGGCCCGCGTGTTGGTGGTGGATGACTTGGGCGCGGCGAAGGGCTCGGAGTGGAACGAGGAGGTCAACTACCGGCTCATCAACTTCCGGTATGAGCAGGAGTTGCCGACGCTGATCACGTCGAATGTGCCGGCGAAGGAGCTGGGCTCGGTGGTCGGCGAGCGGGTCGCGTCGCGGTTGACGGAGATGGCTCAGCGGGTTGTGCTCCGGGGCGAGGACCGGCGCCGCACGGTGAGACAGGCCGCGTGATGGGTGACGTTGAGTGGCTGAAGGCGGCTGGCGCGGACGGCATGGAACGGGTCGTTGCTGCCCTGGCCCGCCACAAGGCCGTCAAGGCTGGTGAGGACCCGGACATGGCGGCGGACATCGCCGAGGGTGAGGCTGCGACCCGCCGAATGGTGCTGGCGGTGCGCTGTTCGTGGTGCAAGGCGAAGCCCGGCGCGGCGTGTGTCGACTACAAGCGGCGCCCGCTGACGAAGACCTTGGTTCACCCCTCGCGGCGAGAGGCCGCTGAGGCTGCCAACCAAACGACCTACGACCTGAAGGAGGCATCGTGAACCGCGAACAGGTTCGGAACCTGCTGAAGCTCATCTACTCGCACGACGAGCGCGAGGTCACCGACCTCGCCATCGACGCTTGGCAGTGGCACGCGAACAACGGCAACTGGGACGAGCAGACCGCCCGCGACGCCGTCCACCTGTTCTATGAGGCGCCCGGTAACGGGCCCATCGAGTGGCGCAACGGGCCGGTCGACGGCGAGCCGAGGCCGATCCTGCCGGCCGACATCAACGCTTTTCACGCGCTGCGGCGCGACGTCATCCAAGGAGAGCGGTAACCATGCCCCTGCCAACCATGTCCGGAACCGGCCGCCTGGCCTCCGATGGGGAACTGCGCTACACGAACAGCGGGGTCGCCGTGTGGAAGGTCAACATCGCGTTCAACTCGCGGAAGAAGGACGCCAACGGCCAGTGGGTCGATGACTCCAGCTTTTTCGTCCGCGGCACCCTGTTCAAGGAAACCGCCGAGCACGCGGCCGACAGCTTCTCCAAGGGTGACGAGGTGGTCGTCACTGGCCGGTTGCAGACCGACCGGTGGGAGACGAAGGACGGCGAGAAGCGGTCGGAGACGTCGCTGCTGATCGACGCGATCGGGCACACGACGCGGTGGGCGCCGTCGAAGTCGATGAAGGCGGATCGGAGTAAGGGTGGTTCGGCGCAGTCCGGCGACGCCTGGTCGACGCCGGCTCCGGCCGCTGCGGGCAGCTCGTTCGACTCAGATCCCCCGTTCTGATCATGTCTGGCATGGATGGCTCCTCCCCTCGGCACACGTGCGGTGGGTGTTTGACGACGTGGACGGGGACGGGTCGGGCGCACTGCTCAGCCCGGTCCTGCCATTTGACGTTCTCGACGTCTCGGTTGTTCGACGAGCACAGGGTGCGCGGGCGTTGCGTGTCCCCGGTTCGCCTGGGCATGACGTTGGTGGGTGGGGTGTGGTGTAGGGCGGCGGCTGTGGCGGCCTGAACAGCGTTGAGGCCCGGTTGGTCCTGTGGGACTGGCCGGGCCTTTGTCGTGTTCGTGGGCGCCGGGGTCGGCTGGGTTTGGTGGGGCGCACCCCTTGTAAGTTGGCCACTTGTACCCGTAAGATGGCCATAGCGAACACGCCCACAGCCTCCCGGGAGGGACGCCATGACCAGCACCAAGGCCACGCCGATGATGCGCCGGGC
>Ga0209577_10005668_pt1 | contig 11621 bp, 10 predicted proteins | sample GraSoiAngelo_109_FD_185874 | JGI IMG/M metagenome (GOLD analysis project Ga0209577, IMG submission 185874) | Grasslands soil microbial communities from the Angelo Coastal Reserve, California, USA - 14_0903_12_20cm (SPAdes) (version 2) | ecosystem: Environmental > Terrestrial > Soil > Grasslands... | reverse complement strand
CAAGCGTGAATTGGCCAGCACTCAGTTGGCTTTCTACAGCGGCGCGCGCGGAGTCCTAAAGGTCCTGGCCTACTTGATCGAGCATGGCGACTACGAGGAACTGCACGACACGATCAAGTTCGGAACTGATATGGAACGACCGGTCAAGGTGACGTTGATTCCGGGTCTTCATCTCTTCTGAAGTTTGAAGCGCAAACAGGCAGTGGCCGAGGCGGCGAGATGCGACGGTTGATCACTCTGATATTCGCGGGTTGAGACCGCATGGTCGTGATCCGTCGGGAGCTGCCTCTGACTAAGAGCGCGAGTTTGGGCGTGTGAGCCTGGTCGCATAGTTCCGACGAGGATTCTCCTTTGCCGTGCACCGCCCCAGCCACTGTCGGTTTGCGCTTCAAGAGCGCTCGAGCCTCTTTCAGGCGGCGGCCGCGAGCCGAGGCTGCGGTGCCTGCTCGGCTTGCACACCAATCGCCCAGATGAACCCCAGCAGCTCCCGTCCGATGGCCGTCACGACTTGCTGCTTGGATTTGCCGACGGCCATGAGCTTGCAGTAGCGGTGGAAGAGCCGATGCTGTGCTTTCCAGGCAATCTCCTTCACCGCTTCGCTTTGCCCGCGCTGTCGTGCGGCCAAGGCTTTGCCGATGCCAGGCCGGTGGCGATAGCTCCAGGCCGCCTCGATCACGATGCGCCGCAAATGAGAGTTGCCCGCCTTGCTGATCGCGCCGCGGCGGATGCGCGCCCCGCTGGAGTGCTCGCGCGAGACCGCTCCGCTATAGCCCATCAGCTGACGCGCGCGTGCAAAGCGGCTGATCTGGCCGAGCTCCGCCACGATCGTCACGGCCGACACCTGCGCCACACCGCGCAATGCCTGCAGAGCCTCGATCACCGCACGCATCTTCGGCGGTACCGTTTCCACCGCCACATCGATCGCTTGTTCCAGGCGCTGGATGCGAGCGGCGGCATGCTCAACCTCGTGCACATAGTCGATGAAGGTCGCCGTCTGCGCCGGCTGCTCGAAATGCACTCGGCTCTTCACCCAATCCCAGTACTTGCCCGTCCACGCCTGTACCCCTTCGGCGGCTCGTCTGCCGTGGCGCAGCAGAAACTTCGACAGCCGATGCCGGGCGCGCAATTGATCAGTTTTGGCCGCTTCGCGCGCCCGTACCAAGTCCCGCAGCGCTTCATGAGCCGCATCGGGCACCCACACCGCAGTGAGATCTCCCGCGCGGTAGCAGCGCGCCAGACGCTCGGCATCGCGCCGATCGGTCTTGACCCGATCACCGGCTTTTACCGGCACCAAGGTCGGCGCCACCACTTCGCATTTCACGCCCAATTGCGTCAGCTGCCAGTACAGCGGGTAGCCGGTAGGTCCGGCTTCATAGCAAACTCGCAATTGCTCAGGCTTCCCCAGCTTGCGGATCAAGCGGCTGACCGACTCGGCGCGGTTGGGAATGACTCCCAGACTTCTCACCTCGCCCGTCTTTTCCGCAACCGCCACCGCAATCGTCTCCGCATGGACATCCAAACCTACAAATCGTACGTTCTTCATCGCCGGCTCCCATTCGTATGCGGCTCTGCGCCGCGGGTCTTTCCCGATCCAAAGCGTAACCCGCGCTTTGCGAATCGGGAGCCGGTCGTTCCATTGTGACTAAGACGGAAAGCCGTCCACGGAAGCGGGGCAGCTCCAGCGACGTGAACTGCTACTGTGTAGTGCCGTTGCTTGAGAAGGCGGAAGGAGAGTGCATATCATCTCTGGGCCTACTTCATCCCTTGCCCCTTCCGCTGCGGCATCACAAGCTCCGGCTGTTGCTGCGCATTGCAGCGATGCTCGCTTGGAGCGCGTGAGCGGGCGACTCTGCCAGTCGCCGCCCGCTCAGTTGAGGCGGCCGGTGCCGCCGAAGATCACGCGCAGTTTCTGCGTGTCCCCGGTTGGCCTGCGAATCTGCGCCTCGCGCCAGTCCTCCGCCGGCATCTGCGGCATCTCGAGTATCGCCTGGCGCGCCTGCGCCAGCTGGTGCTTGAGCAGCGGCCGCAGCGCGTCCATGGGAGCGATCGCCTGCTTCTCTTCCTCGGTTTCCGCCAGCGCCACGTCGCAGTACGCGCGGAAGTACTCCGAGTACCACTGCTCGTACATTCGCAGCGGCTCATCAAAGGCCGCGTCCTGCATCAGATGCTCGGCGAGATGGTAGGTACACAGGTAGCTCGAGCTGCAGCGCACGTAGTTGCCGTGCTCGGCGAGCACGGCGTTGCTGTAGTCGCGGATTCCATAGAACAGCGCAAACACGCGGTGCCGCCTCACCCCGGTGGTCTGTCGATCGCGCAGGTATTCGAATATCGCCTTGCGATGCACCAATGCGAACGCGGTGGAGCGCAAAGCGACCACCTGGCGAGGCAGGCGCATCTGTTCGGAGACCGCCCGCATCAGGCGATTGTGCTCCGCTTCCCAGCGTCGATAGGCGTCCGGATTCTTGAGTATGCGGTCCGCCACGAGCGCGTCCGCCGGCGAGTCAAAGCGCGCCGCCATCTCGACACGCGCCTCGGACTCTTCCATGAGCCGCGAATGCTTATACGCATGAACAGGCACGCGTCTCCCTACCTAGTGCGACCATCTAAGTCTCGCCACCTCCGCAATAGCATGCCCTCGCGCATTGATATTACTAAAAGCCCCTAGTTCCCACGATTATTGGAATCTCGTGCATGCAGTCGGTGCGGTAGCGCACATCGGGAGTGCCGCCGAGCCCTGAGGGCGGCGCTCGTCGGAGCAAGCGCTGCCCGCCAAGCTAGAGCTGAGGCGGGTCAGACGGGTCCGCGGACGGCTGGTGCAAGGCTTGGTGCATCCTCATCGATATGTCAGTGGGTACCCTTAGAGACGGCGCGATACGCCCCAATATTGGGTACTAGAACGGAACGGATTTCCGATTTGACAGGAGAACGAAATGATGAATCTTGTGTACTATCAACCGTGGTCCATGATGGATCGCTGGCGCCGCGAGATCGACGAGTTATTCACCCGGAGTTCGGACGAATCACTCGCCGCTAATAGCACGGCTTCTTGGTCGCCGTCGGTGGATTTGCAGGAGGAAAGCGACCACTTCGTGCTGCGTGCGGATGTGCCGGGCGTCGCGCTCAAGAACATAGAAGTCTCCGCCGAGGACGGCACCTTGACCATTCGCGGCGAGCGATTGGCGAGGGAGCACGTAAGAAGCGACGGCTTCGAACACATCGAACGCGCCGCCGGTACGTTCTTACGCCGTTTTACCCTGCCGGATTCAGCACGATCTGAAGCGATCAAGGCACGGTATGTCGATGGGGTGCTCGAGATCGAGATTCCCAAGCAGCCTCGAGTTGAGGCCAAGCGAATTTCGGTAACGGTCAATTGAAGTCCGGCAACCCGATCCAGCCTCGAGACGTTTGGACATGGCGGCGACAGAGTACTGTCGTCCGCCGTGGGGCTTTACCTCACCCGTGAGACTGCGGATGCATACGATTCGCCGGCTCTAGCGCGCGCACTTCCATGTCCGGCTCGAGGAACCGATGGTTGCTGCGCCCCTGCGCCTTGGCCTGGAACAGCGCCATGTCCGCGCTTTTCAGTAGTGTCTCGGCGTCCGCGCCGTCATCGGGGTATACGCCGATACCGATGCTCACCGTGACATGCAGCTCTTGATGGTCGATCAGGTGGGGTCTGCTCACTGCGGCGAGTATCTTGTCAGCAGTAAAGGCTACATCCTCGGCGCGATCCACTTCCGAAAGCAGAATCACGAATTCATCTCCACCTTGACGACTGACGGTGTCAGAGCTGCGCACGCAAGTTACCAGGCGCTGTGCGATCGACTTCAGAAGCTGATCGCCGATCGCATGACCCAGCGAGTCGTTGATGTGCTTGAAGTGATCCACATCCATGAATAGAACCGCGAGCGATTTACGGTGACGGTGCGCCGACGCTATCGCCTGCGTCAGTCGGTCGTTCAGCAACATGCGGTTGGGCAACTCGGTGAGAAAGTCGTGCTGGGCCAAATAAGACATCCTGAGCGACATCGCACGGGCCACAGCAACGTCGTGGAAAACGATCACGGCGCCGGTCACTTGCCCGCGCCGGTCGTAAATGGGGGCCGCGGTATCTTCGATGGCAGACTCGTAGCCGTCGCGGCGGATCAGAACACTGTTAGCGCCCAGGCCGACGATCTTGTTGTACAGAATCGCCATCGCCAGGGGATTCAGAGCCGGTTCGCGGCTATCCCCGTCGATGATCCGCAACACTTCCTGCAGCGGCCGCCCGCAGGCCTCCTGCCGACACCAGCCGGTCATGCTTTCGGCGACCACATTGAGATACGTGACGCGGCCTGCGACGTCGGTGCTGATGACAGCATCCCCGATCGAGTTGAGCGTGAGTTGTGCGCGCTCCCTTTCCAGGAACAGGGCTGCCGCGTGCTCCGAGCGCTCGAGCATGTTGCTCAAAGCCTTCGGCAACGAATAACCGTCGAGGCGCTCTTCCAACAGATAATCCTGAGCTCCGCGTTGGACGGCAAGCCTCGCGATACCCTGGTCGCACAAGCGGCTCAGGACCAGGATCGGAACGTGGGGCGCTGCGCGCAACAGCTGCTCGAAGGTCTCGATTCCCTGGCTGTCCGGGAGAAACAGATCGACCACGACCGCTGCGATTTCCTCCCCTTCTTGGCTGCCCAGCCGTTTGATGGCATCGCCGCAGCCACTCACCCACTTGACTGCGAAGGGACCATCGCGTGAATTCGCCAGCGACCGTCGAACAACCTTGGCTTCCGCGGCATCCGACAGGACAAGAAGTACGTTCCGGGACATAGTCTGCACCTCCAATGTACCAATGTACGTCCGCAAGGATGCGCCGAAGTGCCTGCTGCTCCGTCTGTTACCGTACAGAGGGGCAGAGGGGAGCAGAACTGCGTCACAGATGACGCGTGCGGACTCGCGGGGCCGCCCAGCGAACAGACCCTCGCTCGGCTGTCCATCATGTTGGGAGATTGGGGATTGTCTCCGAAGACAGACAGGAGAGTTCATGTCACAGCGGTCGCGGTCCGCCGTGAAAAATCGTCTGCTCGCCGCTCTACCCGGCCCGGATCGTCAGCATCTGCTGGCACGCTGCCAGCAGGTTAAGCTGCGCTTTGGCGACGTGCTGTGCCGGCCCGGGCAGCATATTCGCCATGTCTTGTTCCCCACCGACAGCTTTGTCTCTCTGATCACTCCGATCGACGGCCGCGCCCGCCTCGAGGTGGGACTCGTCGGCGACGAAGGCATGCTGGGGATCTCGTTGATGCTCGGCGTAATCGCTGCACCGAATGGAGGCGGCGGCATTTTGCCGTGAGCTCAAACAGCCCGGCGCTGCAACGAGCTCTGAACCGTTACCTCTACGTAACGCTGAGCCAGTTGGCACAGACAGCCGCTTGCACCCGCTTCCATCTCGTGGAGGGCGCGGCTTGCTCGTTGGCTCTTGATGACTCGAGATCGGGCGCACGCCGATGAGTTCCACATCGCGCATGAGTTCCTGGCCTACATGCTGCGCGTGCGCCGTGCAGGCGTTACTCAAGCCGCCAGTTCTCTGCACAGGCACAACACGCACGCGGGCAAGCATGGGCACTCCCGTGAGGCCGACTGCTATACCAACCCGCAATCCGTGACCTTCGCTTGAAGCACGTCGACCTGTCGCTACAGCATGCCGATCGCTGCCGGCGATTTCTGGTGCGAATGAGTCTAACTCGCACTACCGTGGCGCACCTCGCCGCCCGAGATTGACCGTGGCCAGGAGGATGACTGCTCCCAGAAACGACACGAGCAAGCTGGCTGCGGTGAAGTTGCTCTGATTGATGGTCGATACCCCGACGAGCGGGCTCAAGAACCATTCACCGAGGGCCGCGCCGACGATTCCCGCCACGACGTCGAGCAACATGCCCCCTTGCGTTCACACGACCGCGCTCGCCGCCCATCCGATCAGTCCACCGACCACGAGCCAGATGATGATGTCCATAAAAATGCCTCCTCTGATTTAGCCGGTAGAACTACCCCGGCTTTAAGCGGCTGGGTCTGTGTACGGTACCGCGCAAAGCGGGAAACTGGTGAGCTATACTTTCTGCTCTGATACCCCCGTGGTTGACCAGAGGTGCTCCATGCCCGGCTCCCACAATCCTGAACAAAATCACCTGCTGGCTGCGTTGTCCCCCGCAGAGCGGGATCGACTCTATCCACTTCTGCGGCTCGTCCCGATGCCGCTCGGGGAAGTTTTGTACGAGTCCGGCGATGTCCTGCGTCACGTTTTTTTTCCGACCGACTCCATCGTGTCGCTGCTGTACGTGCTAGAGGACGGCGCGTCGGCGGAAATCTCCGTGGTCGGCAACGAAGGCCTCATCGGCATCGCGCTGTTCATGGGCGGTGATACCACCCCGAGTCGGGCCATCGTGCAGAGCGCCGGCCACGCTTACCGGCTGATCGGACAGCAGCTCAAGGACGAGTTCCATCGAAATGGGGAGCTGCAGATTCTGCTGCTGCGCTACACGCAGGCCCTGATCACGCAGATGGCGCAGACCGCCGTGTGTAATCGCCATCACTCGGTGGACCAACAACTGTGCCGCTGGCTGCTGCTCTCTCTCGATCGCCTGCCATCCAACCAATTGACCATGACCCAGGAGCTCATCTCCAACATGCTCGGCGTGCGCCGTGAAGGGGTCACCGAAGCCGCCGGCAAGCTGGAGAAGGTCGGTGTCATCCGCTACGCCCGTGGGCAGATCACGGTACTGGACCGGCCACGGCTGGAACAGCTGTGTTGCGAGTGTTATGCCGTGGTCAAGAAGGAGAGCGATCGCCTCCTGCCGCGGCCTGCGCTTCAGTGAGACCACCAGAACGCGATGGTGACGGAACCGCTGTGTCGGCGACGGTTGGCAGACGCTACTGGCACGTAAGTGGATTCGTCCGCATCCACCGGAGCCGTACCCGAGACCACTACCAGTTACTGGCTAGACCGGGACAGAAGCAGGAAAACGGCGCCACAAAAAGAAGGGCCGCCAGCGTGGATAACCGCGCCAGCGGACCAATGCTGAATCCGTCGAACAGTCACCCGGGCAGAGGACGTTCATAAGGGAGTCTGGATTCAGGCGTCGGACGGTACTGGGCCAACGTGAGTTGGTCCGTGCGGCAGCCCACATACCCGGGCAGGTCTCAAGTGCACCTCAAATCAATCGATACGCCGTCTGAGTAGCGCGTAATAGGCGTTGCTGGGCCTCGAACGGATCCCAGCCCGACTGAGGGCGTGCCGGGCTGGCCCGACCACTCACCATTCCGGTGATTCGTCGTTCGTCGCCGGTGACATCGGGTAGACGGCGGCACGTCCTTCTGCTCCATTTGGTTTCATCTGCCTGCGCTCCTGCTTGTTGTCTTAAGACGCATCCGGCAAATGTGGTGGTCAGCTCCCTCGAATCGCACGGTGCTCCGCCGCCGGAACTTTCTTTTGTGCGGTAGCGTACGTTAACGCGTTGCCTGGCGGACACATTAGCCGGAGCGCCAGCCTGGTCTGTGCGGCAGGCACATTCGACATTGAACAGGTCGCGACGGATATCCGCGATAGTGCACCGGCCATCGCCAGGCTTGTCCACCGAGGCAGTTCCGATGAGCCCTACCGTATAGAATCGACGGCCGGATTCGGCGCAAGCTGTGGTGCACCGCAAAGGACCAGGCGTGACTGCGAAAAAGAGTGCGACTCCGCGACTCCTGTCCAAACTGGCGACAGGCTTGCAGGGCTTTGACGAGATCAGCCGCGGCGGACTGCCGCGGAATCGGACGAGCCTGGTCATGGGCGGTTCGGGCACGGGCAAGACCGTCTTCGCTCTGCAAACTCTGGTCAACGCGGCACGGGAGCTCAAGCAGCCCGGCATCTTTGTCGCGTTCGAGGAAGGCGCCGACGAGATCTTCGCGAATGCCGCGACGTTCGGCTGGCGCCTGCCCGCTCTGGCGAAGAGTGAGCTGTTTTTCCTCGATGCCCGACTCTCACCGACGGTCGTGCAGTCCGGCGACTTCGAGCTGGGCGGCATGCTGGCCATTCTGGTGGCCAAGAAACAGGAACTCGGCGCAGCCTGGATCGTATTCGATGGAATCGATGTGCTGCTGGCGCTGCTGCAAAATCGAGGCGCCGAAATGCGCGAGATCTACCGTCTGCGCGACTGGTTGGCGCACAATGAGTTGACCGCGATCATCACGGCGAAGGTGGATGGCGATGCTTTCAGCCCTGCGAACTACGGCTTCATGCAGTTCATGGTCGATTGTGTCATCCGCTTCGATCGGCGCCTCGAGCAAGGGATTTCGGTGCGCCGACTCGAGATCACGAAATATCGCGGCTCGGATTTCGCGCCCGGCGAGTTTCCGCTGAGCTTCGGCCCACACGGCATGGAAGTGGCCGCGCGGGGCAGAGCCGGAACTCTCAACGGGGCTTCGACCGAACGAGTGTCCAGCGGCTTCGGGGGCCTCGACTCGATGCTGGGCGGCGGCGTGTTCCGCGACACCACTACCCTGATCACGGGTGCGCCCGGCACCTCCAAGACGACTCTGGCGGGGAAGTTCGCGGAAAGCGCGTGTCGGCGCGGAGAGCGGACGCTGTTCGTGAGTTTTGACGAAGGCGGCGAGCGGATCCGGCGCAATCTCACCTCGGTCGGGATTCACCTCGATGCGCACATGAAGTCCGGTTTGTTGCGCATGTATTCCGGCCGGACCGACGCGATCAACCCCGAAGAGCACCTGATCAGAATCGCAGCGCTGCTTCTCGAGCATCAACCGCGTTGCATGGTGATCGATCCGTTGTCGGCCATCGCCAAGAGCGGCGCGCTCAGCTCGGCCCGTGCCGTCGGCAACCGCCTCATCTACCAGGTGCGCGACCACCACATCACCGCATTCATCACCTCGCTGGTCGAGGGCAACGATCCGCAGGCTGAAGCGACCGAGATGCAGATCTCGACGATTGCGGATACCTGGATCCATCTGTCGTATCAGGTCCGTGGTGGCGAACGCAATCGAGCGCTCACCATCATCAAGTCGCGCGGCACGCACCACTCCAACCAGGTGCGCGAGCTCGAGCTGAGTGCAGCAGGGCTGGCGCTAGCGGATGTCTACTCTTCGGGCGGCGAGGTGCTGATGGGCACGCTGCGCTGGGAAAAGGAGGCCGAGGAGAGAGCCCGAAAACTGCAGCGGCACGCGGAATTCAGTCAAAAACGCCGTGAGCTGCAGTTTGCCGAGGCGGATATCGCTGCCCGGATCGCGGCTTTGCAGCTCGACCTCGAGCGGCAGCGGGCTGAGCTGACGCATTACACTGGTGACGATGAGGCACGTCAGGTGGCCTCGGGAGAATGGCAGAGCGAGTTGCGCAGAATGCGCAGCGCAGACGGGGCGGCTGCGGCGGCACCCGTGCCTGGGAAGCGCCGCGGCGCCCGCATTTCTGCAAAGTCCGGCGGGAACGGTGACTAGGAACCGCAACGTGGCCCGTAAGCGAACTAAGGCGAGTGCGGCCGGCGCGCCGGTCACCACCGTCGTGGTGATGCGCCTGTACGTCGCGGGCACAGCGCCCAACTCCGTCAAGGCCATCGCCAATCTGAAAGCGATTTGCCGACGATACCTGAAGGACGGCTACAAGCTGGAGATCGTCGACGTCTGCGAACATCCGCGGCGCGCGCTGACCGATGGCGTCGTCGTCACGCCCAGCCTCGCCAAGCTGTCGCCCGCACCCGCCTCGAATGTCATCGGCAACCTCAGCGACACGGGCAGCGTGTTGGCCGCGCTCGGATTGCACGCGGGAGCGATGGAGTGAATCACGCGCCGCCGGCGCGGAGCCCTTCCGACCTGACGGCAGAGGCCGCCTTCAAGGACTGGATCCGCCGGCTCGTCAAAGGGGCCGCCGAGCTTGAGGCTCTCGAAGCGGGCCAGATCGACGCCGTCATGGATGCCGCAACCGGCAGCGCCATTCTGCTGCCCGGGGCGCAAGCCGCGCTGCAGGGCTCGAGCCGCCTCGTTCTGAGCGCCCTCGAGGCGCTGCCTGGCGAAGTCTGTGTGCTCGACGCAGCCGGGACGGTCGTGATGACTAACAAGGCCTGGCGCGCGTTTGTCGTCGCGCGCGCCGGCGCGGGACTCGGTGTCTCCGAGGGTGCCAATTTTCTCGCGGCGTGCCGGAACGCCGGCGCACCTGAGCGCGTGCACGCCGAAGCGGTCGCCGCAGGGCTTCGGGAGGTGCTGGCCGGCAGGCGCAAGCTGTTTCGCTGCGAGTATGTCTGCCAGTTTCCGGGCGGGCATTGTGCGTTCACGCTGACGATCGCCGGGATTGCCCAAGACGGCGCGGTGCACGCGGTCGTTACACGCGAGAACGTGACCGAACGCAAACGCGCCAGATTAGCGCGTGGCTCCGGGCGCGCTAAGACGAGCCGAATCGCGGCAGTGGCACGGGCAGGTACTCCAAATCGACTGCTCGCTTCTCTGCCCGCCAAAGAGTATGAGCGGCTGCTGGCCGGCCTCGAGCTGGTGAAGCTCAGCTACGGTGACGTGCTCTACGAGCCGGGCGAACAGATGCGGTACGCCTATTTTCCCAGCGACTGCCTGGTGTCGTTGCTGACGGTTGTCGAGGGCCATCGGGCTCTGGAAGTCGGACTGGTCGGCCGTGAAGGCATGGTCGGCTCTCGCCTGGCACTGGGCATCACGGTTTCGCCCGTTCGCGCCCTGGTGCAAGCAACCGGGATGGCCGTGCGGATCAAGTCAGCGCGCTTTCTGCAGGAATTCCGGCGTAGCCCGGCGCTGCAGCGAGCGCTGTTCCGCTTTACCGATGCGTTGATGATTCAGGTCACCCAGACCGCGGCATGCAACCGCTTCCATGTGGTGGAGGCACGGCTGGCACGCTGGCTGCTCATGACTCGCGAGCGCTTACTGTCCGGCGAATTCCATCTTACGCATGAATTTCTCGCGGACATGTTGGGTGTGCGACGCGCGGGCGTGACGGCCGCTGCCAGCGCGCTACAACGCCAGAAACTTATCCGCTACCAACGCGGCATCATCACGATCCTCGATCAGCAGGGACTCGAACTCGCCGCCTGTTCCTGTTATCGCCACCCACAGGTCATGGGGCTCGAAGCCGCGACGTGATCGGCAACAATCCGACGACATCGATGCCGGTACGAGAACCAGAAGCTCGAAGGGCTGACGATCCACCTGGATGACGACGAGATCATCGGTTGCCATCTGGTCGATTGCAGGATTCCCATCGGCGGTCAAACGCATGTTGAGCCTGGGCCCCTGCGGCCAGCCGGTGCGCTGACATACAGACTGTGCTGCGCACAAGACACGCCTCTCGAAGCTGCACCGTGGTAGTTTGCTTTTCCGTCCGAGGCTCAGCGTAGCGTCATGACATGCACTCCCCCTGCTCTTACGGCATCGGTTGTGCCAGATTGAAGACTGTGGATCGTTCAATCACAGAGCAAGGGCAGTCACGATGAAGTTTAGGCACACGTTTGGGCGGCGCCTGCGGGCCGCGGGCGTGAGCCTCGAGGATCGGCAGGATCTGCTGGGGCACGAGGCGGGAAGGATCACGACGCACTACAGCGCGGCGGAGATCGAGAACTTGGTAACGGCGGCTAACCAGA
>Ga0209577_10005667_pt1 | contig 11625 bp, 5 predicted proteins | sample GraSoiAngelo_109_FD_185874 | JGI IMG/M metagenome (GOLD analysis project Ga0209577, IMG submission 185874) | Grasslands soil microbial communities from the Angelo Coastal Reserve, California, USA - 14_0903_12_20cm (SPAdes) (version 2) | ecosystem: Environmental > Terrestrial > Soil > Grasslands ... | reverse complement strand
ATCAGAATTTACTAAGAATTTGACCTCTGCGAATTATTCCGTGGAACCAGGACTAGTCGGCAGGCTCGTACCGTCAATCGCATGTGGAATTGCCCCCAGATCGTAGTAACGGGTCTCAACCCTCGGCTCTAATCGGACAATACGAAATCCTGATCGGCTGCCACCCATCGGCACACCCACCGCTCCCGTTGTGATCATCTCAAGCTCCTGGTCGTGCCCAGAGGCATTGCGATGATAGTGGCCGGAGAACACACAGCTAACGCCATAGCGATGAAAGAGCTGCAAATAGCGTCGGCGGATCACCGTGGGAATATTGAAATATTGATCCGGTTCATCGGGTCGCTCGATAAAATAGGGGATGTGCTGGAAGACGAGAATCTGCTTCACGCCCTCGCTGCGCGCGCGCTCTAATTCTGCGATCAGCCATTTCTCCTGCGCCTGTGATTCCTCCGGCACACTCTCTGGACTTGCAATCAAGTTCGAGTCCAGCACAATACCGCGGACCCCTCCCCAATCAAAAGCGTAGTAATCTCGGCCGAATTCTTTCCGGTACTGCGCTAATGTTTGCTCCGTGGGCTGATTCCCGACATCATGATTCCCGGCTACGTTGTAGACCGGAATATGCGGATCCAATTCGCGCATGATGCGCTTGTATTGCCTGATCTGTTCCGCATCCCCAGTGTGATTCACCAGGTCACCGCATACCACCACAAACGCCGGCTTCAGTCGATTGATACTGGCCACGACGAAGGTAAGGTTGGCTTGTTCTTGCTGCGTGTCCTGGTTTGTCGCGTACATTCCCATCTGCGGATCGGCCATAGTCACGAAGAACTCCGGTCCGCTGGCATGCACGACTTCGCATGCCAGCAAAATCAAAAACAGAAGCGGCCGTCTCATTATTGTGACCTTCAGAACTGATAACGCAGGGCAAGCTGAACGATTCTTGGATCGCCCGCCGATGTAATCGCGCCGAAAGTAGATGCGCTGCTTACATTCGCGCCCGGCGCGTTCAGATGAACACCATTGAATACGTTGAAGAAGTCGGCCCGGATCGAGGTTTTGTGATTTTCGCCGAACGACTTCTGCACCGACCAGTCGAGGTTGAAAAGCCCGGGACCGCGCAGCAGATTACGCGGAGAACTGCCGAAGGTGCCGGGAGCATTGAGGGCGAAGGCGGCTGTGTTGAAGTACTCAGCAATCAGAGACGCCCGTGAACGGTCGCCGTGCAGAAACGCGTCGCCGGACAGATCGGCTCTATCCTGGCCCACTCCGCTGAACGAGCGATCCTGCCCGGAGACGACGGTGAAAGGCGTGCCGCTGCGCCATGCAAGTGCGCCAGCCGTCTCCCATCCACCCGCTACTGCGCGCAAAAGCCAGGGCATGCCGCTCAAACGCGGCAGATCGCCGATTCCCCAAATGGAAAGATTGTGCGGGGTATCGAAATCGGAAAGTCCGTAGTTGAAGTGGGGATCGAAGGGATCGGGATCCGATACGGTGAATTGATTATCCACCGATTGATTGTCGAGTGACTTCGAATAAGTATAGTTGGAAACGATCGAGAATCGCGAACTGAAGCGTTTCTCCAGGGTCAACTGCAGGGAGTGGTAATTCGAGATACCGTCATTAGTCATCTCGATCAATGATGCATACGTCGGAGCCAGCGGACGACGGGAATTCGTATTGCTTACCGTGGCGCCTGTCTTAAAGACAGCGGGATTGCGCTCCTGAAAGTACTGCAGATCGCGTCCTTGTGTCCCCACGTAAGCTGCGCGGAAGACCAGGTCGGTGGCCAACTGCTGTTCGATGGTGAGATTAAACGCGTTGGTATGCCCTAGGCCCCAATGCGTATTGAAATACTGGTACTGCTGTGGCAGAGGGAACCGAGAATTAGCATCGGCGTGCACGGGAGCAAACGGAGGAAATGGATTGGTCACGCCTGCGCTGCCATAGGGATCGAACAGATTCGTGCCGAACAACGTTACGGAAGGACTGAAGGGCGCATTCTGCACGAAGTTGTTGTACAACTTCATAAAAGGCATGATGTAGAAGATGCCCCAGCCACCCCGAATTGTGGTGGGATGCTGCCCCTGTCGCAGGGCATACGAGAATCCCAGCCGCGGCGATAAATTATTAGTATCGGCATAAATGCCGCCTTGAGGGAACCCAGAATCCCCAGCAAAAGCAAGGCCCGCAGGAGCATTCGGAAACCTCTGTGACTTGAATCCGGGAATGAATCCGCCCACCTGATTCTCGAGCGGATCGGTATAGGGAATAAATGGCTCCCAGCGCAGGCCCAGATCGAGCGACAGCATGGGCAGCACGCGCCAGGTGTCCTGAACGAATGCGCTGATCTGAGGACCTCGGGTAAATTTCGCTTTGCCCGCAGTTTGCGTAAATGAGCTCACATAGCCGGTCATCAGATCGACGAGTGCGTTGCCGGATCCGGAGCCATCGAACCTGAGCACCGGTTCTTCCTGAAATCCCGTTTTGGAATCAAACTTTGCGTAGGGAGTGTAGGTCGCTCCCAGATGCATCATGTGATTGCCGCGGAGCCAGGTCACTACGTCGGAGACCTCGTAATTGCCACGGATCCATTCACCAGGAGGTTGGGAGCCGCCGGTGCCCCAGCCGGAGAACCCAGTCACGTTCAAACCAGTCTCTTGGAACTGTTCTGCAGGCTTCGTCGCATTGATAGTGCCAAAGTCGAAGATGGAAAAGGGCGCGGTGCGGGTCTGGATGGAGTCGAGATTCAGGCCGTCGAATGTTGCCGAATTCAGCAGGTTCGAGCTGATCGTCCAGGTGTCGCTGACTTTAAACTCCTTTGTGGTCTGAAGCTGGCCAATCTTATAGTTCAGCAGCGTATCACTGCCATTCCAGCCCGGATCCCTGTAGTGCACATAGAAAAAGCTTCCGGAAAGCTGATGCTTTCCCAGGTTATAGTCCAACTTGGCCAAGCCCTGGTGATTCCGAATCTCGCTGGGTACTCCATACAAAAGCTTTCCCGTTGGGTCGCTGGAAGTGGGAATCTTGGCGAAGAGCGCGCTGGCGAAGCTCGAAACGGGAACCTGATTGCCGGGGAACGGCGCCTTGGTAAACGGATTCACAAGTTGATTCTTGACCGCGGAGAAATCGCCGCGCCGCTGTGCATCTGTCGGTACAAAGGCTGTATTCGCATTCGACGTGGTCGCGATGGTTGTGCCCTGGTAAGAACCGAAGTAGAACAACTTGTCGTGGACGATGGGGCCGCCGATGGAACCGCCAAACTGGTTGCGCTTCAGCGCGTCCTTCTGCGATGCAAAGTAGTTTTTCGCGTTCAGGGCTCCATTGCGCAAGTACTCGAACAGCGAGCCATGGAGAGAGTTGGTTCCGGATTTGGTAACGATGTTCACCACGGCGCCTCCGGAGCCTCCATATCTCGCATCGAAGTTGTTCGTCTCCACGCTGAACTCGGCTAATGCGTCCGGATTGGGGAAGGCGGCATTCAGGTTGGTGATGTTGTCTTCGTGAGTTGCGCCGTCGAGTTTGTAGGCCACTTGGTTGCCATAAGTACCATTCACCGATACAGCAATGGTGTCGCTGGTGCTGGCGTACGTCGCCCGGTCAGTTCCCTTGCCGGTTACCGTCCCGGGCGCCATGAATACGAGCGCCGCAGCATTCCGTCCCTCCAACGGCATTTCGTGAATATATCTCTCGTTCACAACTTGGCGCAGCGCTCCCGATTCGGTGTCAATCATAGGAGCGTTCTCTATCACGTTCACCTGCTGCACGGCGCCCCGCACCGTCAGTCGCACCTTCAAATTCGCGGGGACATTGACGTCGAGCTGGATGCCGCTCTGGTGAAAGGCGGCAAAACCGTTCGCAGAGACGTTCAGTTCGTAATTGCCCGGGGGGACGAGATCAAAGACAAACCATCCTTCGCCATTGGTGATCGTGTGCCGCGTGAACTGAGTGCCGGACATGACCAGGTCAACCTGCGCTCCAGGTACGTAGGCCGCCGAGCTGTCCACTACCTCACCCGAGAGTCGGGTGGTGGGAGCGACCTGCGCGATGAGTTCTGGACTCAGCGTCAACGTCAGTGGAATAACGAACGTCAGTGCAAATAACAATTCAGGAAAGAACCGCAAAGACTTGGAAGGCTGATGAAGGAAGGCGGAACGGAGGGCTTTCACGAGCGACTCCTTGTGTGTTTCATACTCACGCTGGCGATGAGCGGTCTAACCAGTTCTCCCTGGCGCGCATCGATCGGAGAGGAACAACCGACAACGTTGTCGGTACCGAACGGAGCTGAATCCTAGTACGACAAAACCGTAACAGTCAACCGGTCGCCAAATAGTAATCGTGTGGGCTTTACGGTTACTGCTCACGAAATCAGGCCAGCGGGAAGGCGACGCTCATCGATGTGGCGAAATATGCCGGCGTTCTCTAAAGACAGCTTCCCGCGTGCTCAATAACGAACCCGGTGTGAGTGCCATCACTGCCGAACCTGTCCGCGCGGTCATGCATCGCCTCAGCTATCACCGGAAATTGCTGGCACGGGGACTTAAGACGCGTGCTTCATGCATCATCGGCATGATTGTTCCTGACATCTCCGATCGTTCGCGGCGGCGGCCATTCACGGCGTGATTCTGGACACTTCCACCTGTGATTCTTGGGCAAGAAGCAGGATTTTTGGACAAGATGAATTTAATGGGCAAAGCCACATTTGGTGGTTGCTGCGGCTTCGCTGGTTGCTGTGCGGTGTGTCGGGGAGGATCAAAACCCTGCGCTGCTGCGCAGCGGACAGACGCTGCAAACAAAACCCAGAAAATATCTGTGAGAATCCATTTCCTTCCCCTTCTGCCCAGCTTTCCCCTTGGAACTAGCCGCCGCACGTCTGAAGATCGGCTAGAGTCTCCTCGTATGTTATTGTCCCTCCTGAGTTGGCGGCGATCTTCCGGGCTAACGCCTCCCGTTGTGTCTCCACAGACGGGGCAGGAAATTTCTTCCGTACGGGTCTATTCCGCCGTTCGCGTACACGCTGTTCGACACCGCACCCAATCGCTATTGATTGGACGCGCATGTGGCTCAAAAGCAACCGGCGGCCCAAACTGGCGTCCTGCCGGAGCGAACTATGGCCGATGATCCCTAGGAGGAATGAAGTTCGGTAATCTGGCTGCGCTGTATCACGCGAAAGCTTTGAACGCCTTCGGAAGAGAGGGAAGCGGGTTAGCGGCACTTCATTGTCTATTTCGGGTTACAGTTTCAGATCAAGGATACTTGGGAGCCTCGAAGATCATGCCAAGAACAAATGAATTCCGCCCGTCGTGCACATTGGTACTCCTCGGTCTAGCAATTCTCCTTTCCATGTGTTCCTCCGCGGCCGTTGTTGCTCAGAAAACCCCGGCTGCCAAGCCGACGCTTAGATTTGTCGTTATCTTGACCCGGCATGGCGTACGCTCTGTGATCCGGGGTGTCGAGGATTTGAACGAATACGCCAGCGCGCCTTGGCCCGACTGGCGTGTTCCGCCAGGTGACCTCACGCCAAACGGCCGCAAGTTAATGGTGTTGTTTGGTTCCTATTATCGCGATTACCTCTCCGTTAACGGATTGCTGTCTCCCACCGGCTGCGGAGATGCCACTACTATCCACATTCGTGCCGACATCGACCCGAGGACTCAGGAGACCGGTCGTGCGCTGGCTGCCGGGATGATGCCTGGCTGCGGCGCGGCTGTGCATGTCCTCACGACAAACGATGTGCATGTCCTCAGCACAAACAAAGATCCGCTATTCAGCCCCCTGGCTGTCGGCATCGGCGAGCCGGATCGTGCTCTGGCTGTTGCGTCCATCGCGGGCCGCATCGGCGGCAACCCTGATGCCTTAGTAGCACCTTATCGAAGCGCATTCGACACCTTACGAGAGGTACTGTTCGGTTGCAAACCAAATACCCGCTGTCCGGCTGAGGAGCGACCCGGAAAACAAGCGATCTTGCAGCAGCCCTCAAGCATTGAAGCAGGGAAAGATGGGTATGCCGCTGACTTCCAGGGGCCCCTCAAAATCGGATCAAGCCTTTCAGAGGCTCTCCTGCTCGAGTACGCAAATGGTATGGAAGGAAAGGATTTAGGTTGGGGCCGACTGACCCCTGGCAAACTGCTAGAGATCATGAGAATTCATGCCGCTTATGCCGACTTGGCACGACAGACGCCGTATGTAGCTCGCATTCGGGCTTCAAACCTGCTTAGCCATATTGCTCGTTCTATGGAACAGGCGGTCAGCAACACGCGGCTAACGGGGTCACTGGGCAACGCGGGCGATCGCGTCCTTATTATTGTCGGACACGATACAAACATCTCGAATATTGCTGCAATGCTCGGGATTTCATGGCTGCTTAACGGCTATCAACCGGATGAGACACCGCCTGGCGGAGCCTTGATATTTGAACTCTGGCAGCAGATAAACGGGGAGTTTGTAGTCAGCACCTACTTCACCGCGCAGAGCTTGGAACAGATGCACAGGCTTCTTCCCCTATCGCTGGATTCGCCGCCTCTAAAATCGCCCATTTTCGTGCCTGGTTGCGGCAGGGGAGATCAGAAGATGACCTGCGCGTGGAAAGACTTCGAGCGCACGATTGATAATGCCATTGATCCAGCATTCGTGAATCCCTAATTCGCAGCTCGTGGCGGTTACCGAGCGGTCCAGTTGGAACGGGTCGGATTGCGGTTGACCTTTGTTGAGCACTTGCGACACAAAGAACATAGCTGTGATTAACTGGGTGCGACAAACCACTCCTTTTAAATTTAGAGGGGTATCTGCTTGACTCAGCTGACTACAACAGATTGCGCTCGTCGGCCAAGGGAAACCGCAACATGTTGTGTTTAGCTGTGGTTGGCGTGCTAGTGCTCCTCGTCTCGCGCTCGCTGCGTTGTCCATGATTACACTTCGGACGTTTAGAATTAGTTTCGATGATTTAGGAGGGTTGCTGATGATTAAGATACTTGTACGAGTCTGGCTAGTTCTGTCACTGGTAGCAGTCTGTGTGGCAACAGATGCGTCCGGTTACAAGGTGACGAGGAAATACCCCGTCCCTGGGGACGGTGGGTTTGATTACATCGTCTTTGACGGCTCTTCGAACCGGCTTTACGTCTCGCACGGAACAGAGGTGAACGTCTTGGACGCAAACTCGGGAAAGGTGCTCGGCAACATCGAAAACACGCCCGGTGTGCACGGAACCGCGATTGTGCCAAATCTGCATCGTGGGTTTGTCACCGATGGCGGTAACGCGACGGTCACGGTGTTTGACGCTAACAGCCTTAAGACTCTCAAGACGATATCGGTCGATAAGGATCCGGATTTCGTGTTCTATGATCCGCAAACCAAACGAGTCTTCGTTTGCCACGGCGATGCAGCGGAAATTACGGCCATTGATCCCGAAAAAGAGGAAGTGGTCGGAAAGATAACCCTTGGCGGCGGGGCAGAAGCGGCGGTTGTGGATGGAAAAGGAAACGGGTTCGTGAATCTTGAGGAATTGGCCGAAGTGGCCAACTTCGATCCCCGGGCACTCACTGTCAAACAAAAGTGGCCGATTACCGGATGCAAGACTCCGACCGGCCTTGCAATTGATAGCACCAATCGACGCCTTTTCATCGGCTGCAGGAGCAAGGTGCTGGCGGTAATGGACGCGACCAATGGAAAAGTGATCACCACGGTTCCCATCGGCGAGCGCGTGGATGCGGTGGCGTTTGATCCCGACGATAAACTGATCTTTGCTTCGAATTGGGACGGAACGGTCTCCGTCATCCATCAGAAGAGCGTGGACGAATATGAGTCCGTGGGCGACATTCAAACTCAGAAGAGCGCTAAGACAATGGCATTCGATGCGAAAACCAAGCGCTTGTTCCTTTCTGCGGCAGACATGGAGAGCGCGCCGGCCGCGAACGGCCGCGCTCGCATGAGACCAAAGCCCGGCACATTTAATGTTCTAGTGGTTGAGCGGCAGTAAATCGCGTTTAGCGCACGAACAGAAGCCATCCGGAGGGGGATGGCTTCTCGCTTCTGGGCTTCTTGTGAATCAAGCGCCACTCGCTATGCGTTTTGCCCGCCTGCCGCGCGCCTGTGTTGACTCCTGGTCACCTGGTCAAGCACCTTCCCGAATTTGTCCACGCCGCTGCCGGCGTTCCAGACTTCCCAATTGGAAATCGGCAGCCTGGTCGCGGGACCTGCCTGCGCATCTGTCCAGCGCCCGCAACAAAGGCTAAGGGTCCGAAGACTTGTTACACCATCAGAATTCCGCGCGCAGCATGAGCTGCAAGCGTCGCGGTGTTCCGGTGCCGACCGCGCCAGTATTCAGGATGCTGGTGATAACACCGAAGCTGGACGTCGACGAGATATTGGCCGCGGGATTAGCGAAATTCGGATGGTTGAACAGGTTAAATGCCTCCGCTCGGAAAGTCAGGTTCACCCTTTCCCCAATGGGCGTGCTCTTCTCGAGCGCCGTATCCGTTTCCCAATAACCGGGACCGCGTGCCGCATTGCGTCCTAAATTGCCCCACGTCCCTTTCGCTGGCACCGCAAAGGCGGCGGGATTGAGCCAGTTGTTGATTGTCTGGTTGGCCGGGTAGAGCGCCACGCCAGGAACTCGGTCCGGCCGTTGATTTCTGCTATTGCCATCCAGCATGTCCGATGCTTTGCGGGTTACCAAGATGTTGATGGGAAGACCAGTCCTCGCCGACACAATTCCACTCACCTGCCAGCCGGCGAGCAATTTTCCCGCAACGCCCTGCATGTTCCAGTGACCCCGACCCGGTCCAATTGGAAGCTGGTAAACGGAGTTCATCGTTATGTTATGACGAACGTCGAAGTTCGCGCTGCTGCGGTCGCAGGCACGGCAGGAGGCATTCTCGACCTGTGCGGTTTCGCCCGTTCCGACGGTGCCGTCGGCAATTGTGTGCGACCACATATAGTGCGTTTGCCACAACCACCCGCTGGTGAAAGAACGCTCTAAAGATGCCTGCAGCGAGTGGAAGTTGCTGTTGCTATCGTTGTACTTGATTTGGAACTGGCCGAACTGCGGCAGAGGCCGTTTGCCTGTAATAGGATCCTTGAGATTGACCTGACGGCCGCCAAACAGTTTGTGTCCTTCGCTGCCGACGTAGCCGACCTCGGCGATAAAGCTGTGCGGCAGCTGCCGCCCCACCATCAAGTTCCAATTCTCGTAGTAGCCATCTCGCCGATGCACGTCAATGCCCTTAGGGCTGGCGCCTTCCGACTGCAGCAGGCCCAGAAACGGAGTAAGCGGATACGAGAGGTTCGGCACGTCGGCTGACGAAAGGGAGAACCGGCCCGCCGTACTCTCGTGTGGATCACTGAAGTCATCGTTCTGATTGGGAGCGAAATAGATCCCGAATCCGCTTCGGATGACCGTCTTTCCGCTGCCTCCTCCGGGCGCCCACGCCAAACTCACGCGCGGCGCGAAATTGTTGCGATCGGGGGAATACATGGGCGTGCCCGCAGGACAGAAGCCTCCACAGGCGAAGTCCACCACGGCGATGCGCCCCAGCACCTCCTTCATGACCGAGTAGTACTCGTAGCGCAATCCTAGATTGAGCGTCAGGCCGGGACGAACTTTAAACGTGTCCTGCCCATAGCCCATCCAGAGCGTGCGCCGCATGCCGCCCACGCCTAACTGCGCGTCTACGCTGACGGAATCAATCTGGTTGTTGATGAAATCGCCCGGACTGTTGAACGAAATGGTTGTGATGGGAATGCCAACGCTTGAATTGTTGAGCCGAACGCGCTCGATATCCGCACCCATTTTGAAGGTGTGGCGTCCCCGGATGACAGTGAGATTGTCAATCCCGGAAATCGTGGTACCGACCTCGAGGTCGAGCTGGTTGTCGTTCAGGTCGTCAAAGCCGGGCACGCTGCTCACGGCGACAGGAGCGCTTCCGGTTACCGGGTGGTGGAAAGCGGAACGGTTCATTCCGGCTTTCACCTCGTTCAAGATATTCGGCGAGAAGATGTGCGTGAGCTGCACCGCCAGGTTGGAGGGGCGAATCGGCTCAGTCTCGATTGCGCCGACGTTGTCAAAAGGCCGGTGGATGAGCGCGTCGTCAATGTTGTAGCGAACGTACATCGTGGTTCGATCCGTGAACTTATGATCGAAACGCACCGTTCCGCTGTCTTCGCGAACCGAATTCACGCCAGCGCTCGTGTATTGGTCGGTAATCGGATTATTCGGCGTTTGCCCCGTCGGCCAGCCGTCGAGGAGTGGCTTGAGAGCGGGCGAGGTCGCCAGCACCTGTGCCCGAAATGCGGCGTTGGGCACAAACGCAATCTGGGTGTTTGTAAGGCTCTGCCGGATGCCTTCGTAATTCACAAAAAAGAAAGTGCGATTCTTCAGGATAGGTCCGCCCAGGCTGGCGCCGAACTGGTTCATTCGGAACGGAGGAATTTGCGGCGGATCGAAGGGTGAGCGCGCATCCACCGCGCTGTTGCGCAAGAACTCATAAGCTGCGCCATGCAACTGATTGGTCCCGCTCTTCGACACGGCGCTCACTTGTGCGCCGCCCGATCCACCGCTTTCAGCCGTGTAGACAGCGGAATCCACACGAAACTCGGCGATCGCTTCGAGCGAAATGTTCAGCCGTGCATCCGCCTTCTGGCTCTGCTCCTGGACGCCGGTGGCATCAATTCCATCGAAGGTGAAGTTGTTGTCGTCGCGGCCCCGTCCCATGAAGCGGATGCTTTGCTGCCCGCCGTTACCTGAATTGATGGCGCCCGGGGCAAGCATCTCGAGCGTGGCCCAGTTGCGTCCGTTGACTGGTATGTCGCTTAGCTGTTGATGTTCGAGCACGCCTGCCACGTTGGCGTTGTTGGTCTCTAGGGCTGCGGCGCTGCTCTGCACCACAACCTCTTGTGAAACTCCGCCCACTTGGAGTTGCGCATCCAACGTGCGGATCTGGCCCACAAAGAGCTGAATGCCTTTTACGTCAAGGGTGCGAAATCCCGCCTTCGAGATCCTGAGATCATAGGTCCCGATTGGCAGCTCGGTAATGCTGTAAACTCCAGCCGGCCCGGTTTCGGCCGCTCTGGTGAAATCTGTGTCACGCGAAACGACCTCGACATGTGCGTTGGTAACCAACGCGCCGGTTGCGTCCGTCACAGTTCCGTTGAGACCAGCGCGGTCCACCTGTCCATAAACCACCCCAATAGATAGGGTCACGACCATTGCTAGCAACAGACTTTTTCCCAGCGTTCGGTAGACAGAGCGCAAGCAATCAAGAGCATGTGGCATTGTTTTCCCTCCTGGCGTTGCTTGAGATTCTTTCCGAATCGTCGGTCAATCACCGCTGCTCCGCGAGTCAATCACTGATCTTCAGGTGCTTCCGTAAATTCCAGCCGATGGCTCGACAGACTGGGCAGCAGAGAAACCGCTTACCTAACCGCTTAGATACGGTAGCCCCATTAACATCAGGTGGACGCGTATTGTCAACAAATTTTCGTGAATGGCAAGAATGGCAGCAATCATGATCTTGCTGCCGTCGCACTGAAAACCGCGCTCCAAACAGGACGGTGGCAGTCGACGCGAATGCAAGCGCACGGCGTTGTTAGAATGTTTCGCCGGTAAGTATCTCGCCGGTAAGTATCTCT
>Ga0209577_10005665_pt1 | contig 11627 bp, 12 predicted proteins | sample GraSoiAngelo_109_FD_185874 | JGI IMG/M metagenome (GOLD analysis project Ga0209577, IMG submission 185874) | Grasslands soil microbial communities from the Angelo Coastal Reserve, California, USA - 14_0903_12_20cm (SPAdes) (version 2) | ecosystem: Environmental > Terrestrial > Soil > Grasslands... | reverse complement strand
GCCAAACCATGCCGCCAGGGAAATAGGTAGAAGGTAAAAGAGAAGCAGCGAGCGCTCGTATCCCGTCAAATAATCGGCATAACCAATGAGGCCGGCGAAAATGAGGCAGGAAAGCATTAAAGCCATACGGGAAAATTTGAGCTGACGAAAATCCCGCAGGCTGGCTGTTACCCCGTCAAAGGCGATTCGGCGCACAATTTTATCAACCTCTGCTCGTTTACTTTTAACCGGCGCGTCCGCGTTTCAAGCAGATTTGAAAATTGTAGGGCAGGCGCACCGCCTGCCGTCGCTTGGCAACCGGAGCGGTCACCCTGCAATGACTCTCCCGCGTCACAGTTTCCAATCTGAGCAGTCCCAGCCGAGCATCTGCTCAACTTTTGCGATGTCTTCCGCGAATAGGTTGTAAAGGAAAATTCTCTCCTCCCAATTCATCGCTCGCTGGTATGGCACAATGTTTCTGTCTTTGCTGCGCACCCAGCGCATTGGTTTTCGTCCAAGAAAGGAAAAGATGGATGCGAGGGTTTCCCGCTGGTTGTTCTTGAACTCTTCGAACTTCACGATCTTCATTTGTTCGCGCGGAAAAAATTTGAGGAAACGCTCAAGTTGTTGTCCGTAAAATCCGCGATCTACATAAGCAAAACGGCGCGCTTCAGTCGGAGGCGCACCAGAGATGCGCGATTGCTCTTCGCGAACTGCATCGAAAAAATCCAACGGCTCGCGACCTCTGAATCGTTGCATGTTCCAGTGCGCAAAGGCTCGCTCAACCGGATTTCGCAGAATCATGAGCAGTTTGATCTGCGGGTTGTATTTCCAGATCCGTTCCGCCGCTGGCTCGTAGTAGATGTAACTCGGCGTGCAATCACCGGCGATGGTCGAGCGAGCCAGCGGCGGATAATGTTTGTGCAACTGCTCGTAATCAGCCCCGGAAACGAACAGCGCGTCATTGTCGAAAAAATGTATTTCCTGTTGGTCGCCCATGGCGATATCAGGGTGCCTGCTTAAAAAATAATGCAAAGCCGTCGTGCCGGATTTTTGGGCACCGGCTACAACGAAATCCAGGCGCTCAATTCTTCGCCGCTTGGCCCTCCACATAATTTGAATCAAGAGCTGCCGATCGCACCGCGCAATCGACCATTGTTCCAGTCAGAAAAACCATATCATCTGAAGATGTCGATATTTTTGTAACCCGGCACTTCGGTCTTGTGTCTTAGATACCGATGTGTTCGGCTTTGAGGGCGATCGCGTATGGAATATTGATTTTCCTCGAAATTGCCATCGTCGTGCTCTTCATCATGTCACTGGCTGCAATTGCCGCCTTTCGTTCCGTCGGCGCGCGCAAGCGAAGCCGGAGACCAGAAAGCGCCAAAGTGCCGTGTTTAATCGGTTCGGGCACCGGTCGCTGATCGCCGATAGCCAGCCGAAACCTTGTCGCCGCCATAGAAGCTTTGCCCGGATCCAAAGCGGCAGAACACTGCCGCACTCTCCCGCAGACGCAGGATAGCAGTCACTGTTAGCTTTATTCTTCGCTTGCGTCTTGGAGTGCGGCGGTCCTCCGCCGCTTTCGAACTAGAGTGTAGTTGTCGCGATTGCCGGTGCCCTTTATGATCCGCGCATGTCAAACCGATTTGGGCCGCGTTTTTGCTACTCACTTTTTGTTTTCGCAGTCGGATTGAACACATCGGCACTAGCCGATGAAGGCATGTGGCCTTTCAACGCTCCGCCGCTGAAACAGCTCAAAGAAAAATATCAGTTCGAGCCGACGTCGCAGTGGCTTGAGCATCTGCAAAAAGCCAGCGTCCGGTTCAACTCCGGCGGGAGCGGATCCTTCGTTTCGCTGAACGGCCTCGTCATCACAAACCATCACGTTGGCGCCGACACGTTGCAGAAGATGGGCAGCGCCGAGCACAATTATCTGCGGGATGGTTTCTATGCGAAAACGCAGGTCGATGAGATCAAATCTACGGATCTGGAGCTGAACGTGCTGATGTCCATCGAGGACGTAACCTCGCGCGTCACCGGCGCATTGAAACCCGGCATGACGAGCGATCAGGCTTCCAAGGCGCGCAACGCGGCCATCGCTGCCATTGAAAAGGAAAGCAAAGATAAAACCGGGCTGCGGTCGGATGTCGTCACACTTTACCAGGGCGGCGCCTACCACCTTTACCAATACAAACGTTATGACGACGTGCGGCTGGTCTTCGCGCCTGAGCAGCAAATGGCCTTCTTCGGCGGTGATCCCGACAACTTCGAGTATCCCCGGTACGATCTCGATATCTGCCTTTTTCGGGTGTACGAAAATGGCCAACCCGCAAAGATCGAGCACTTTCTCAAATTCAATTCCAATGGGCCCAACGACCGCGAACTTATTTTCGTAAGCGGCAGCCCCGGCAAAACCGACCGGCAACTCACCTTGGCTGAGATGGCCGATATGCGCGATCGCTATCTGCCGTACGTCCTGAACATGTTTTATCGTCGCGAAGTCTTGGAATCGGCCTACAGCGCGCGTTCATTCGAGAACGCACGTAAAGCGCGCGAGGACTTGTTTGGCGTTCAAAACAACCGCAAACGCTACGACGGTTATCTGGCTGGACTGCTTGATCCGCAAATCTGGTCAGCGCTTGAGGCGCGCGAGGGGAAACTGCGCGACGCGATTGGGCGCGATGCGAAATTCAAGTCCACACTATCTGCCTACGACCGGATCAAGCGTGCGCAGGCTGAAATTGCGAAGAACGCGCCGGTGTACAATTACCTCGAGCAAGAACGCCCGGTCACAGTTGGTTACCGTGGGCCACGAGCATTCTCCGGAGATCTTTTCAAGTATGCGCGCCTGGTACTGCGCGCAGTCGATGAACGCGCAAAGCCCAATGGAGAACGGATCCCGACTTTTCGTGACAGCGCGCGCGAATCACTGGAACTGGAGCTTTTTTCCACCGAACCGATCCATGATGATTACGAGATTTTGCGACTCACGGACTCGTTGACCGATTTCGCCTCTGCATTCGGCGCGGACAGTCCGCTGGTAAAAAAAGTGTTCGCTGGAAAATCGCCGCACGCGCGCGCGGTCGAGCTTGTCTCAGGCACAAAGCTCAAGGACGGCTCTGTGCGGAAAGATCTCTACGGCAAAGATGCGGCCACGCTGCAGGCGGCGCACGATCCGATGATCGATCTCGCTCGGATGATCGATGCGCAAGCCAGGGAAGCGCGAAAGACTTACAACGCGCAGGATGAAATAAAAAAACAAGCGTATGCAGATATTGCAAAGGCACGGTTTGCCATTGAAGGCGCTAGCGGTTACCCGGATGCCACCTTTACGCTGCGGCTCTCCTACGGAACGGTGCGGGGCTACGAGCAGGACGGAAAGCAAATTCCCGCGTTCACCGATTTTGCCGGTCTATATCAGCGGGCGACCGAACACGACAACCGACCGCCATTTGATCTGCCGAAACGTTGGCTCGACAAAAAATCGGACCTCAATCTGGCGATGAAGTTCGATTTCGTTTCCGACGCCGACATCATCGGCGGCAACAGCGGCAGTCCCGTAGTGAACAAAGCAAACGAATTCGTCGGCATTATTTTTGACGGTAACATTCAATCACTCGTGGCTGATTGCATTTACACGGACACGCAGTCGCGCGCCGTCTCTGTTGATTCCGCCGCCATTATCGAGGCGCTTCGCAAAGTGTACGACGCAAGCGCCCTCGCCGACGAGTTGGAAGGCAGGAAGTAATTCCAAGGTTGGCGGCGAATCCAAATGGACGAATACAGCGCCAAGGCATACGACAATTATCGTGAAGCATCTCAGCGATTTGAATACTTCATTCTGGGGCTGTGCGTTGCGGTTGTTGCCTATGCCGGTCAAACGCTACAGCCAGAAAGATTCGGTTCCAACTCATCGACAGTCGAGATCGGCGCGATTTTACTGCTAATCGCTTGCGTTGCGCTTGGTCCTAAGCGCGTTGAAAAGATTATCGCTTTTCATGTAGCGAATTTGAACGTGCTTGAAGTTAAGGGAAGACGCTCCGCTTTAGCGAGGTTTGTCCTTGAGGGCGGAAGCCGTGTGAATCCTGAAACCAGCGAACTCTGGCGGCCTGACGATATGAAAAAACAGATCGCGGAATTTGATAAAATCATTCCCGACCTGGAAAAGAAACTTAACAATCTGAATAAGGCGCTTGTGCGTCGGTACTCGTGGCGGAACTCGTTGTTGATTTTGGGTCTGATAGGACTCGTTGTTTCAAAGGTTCTCGCGCCTTACGTTCACTGATCTCGCGATCGGGATGATAGAGGTCACGCAGACGCCGCCACTATTCCGCCCAGTGTGCACGATACAAAAAGCCAGTCTACGCGTTGGCCACTCACAATCGCGCTCACCATCGCTACCTTTTGCGCTTCGGACATCCAGTAGAAACCATAGATAACAACCAAAATGAGCATCGTCGCCTTCTGGTGGTTGGGAGCTATCCAGCCAGCGATAAAGATGCAGAGAAATCCGGCAATAAATCCTGTAACCATTTTGCGATAGCGAGTCGGCCAAGGTGGCGAGATATAACTCGGGCAAGCATTGTTGAGATGATACCGCAAGCGAATGAAACCGGAATGACAAGAATCCATCGCAGCAGCGTCATGAGATATTAGCCGGCTAACGTCCCCGCCTTACAACTGTCTTAGCAACTTCTTCCAGCGCGCCCATGCTTCGTCGCGCGCTTTTTTATCAGCTTCGCGAACTGCAGGGTTGGACGGCTCACCTGAACGCATGAATCCGTGGCCGGCGCCTTTGTAGATCACCGGTTCGTATTTTTTCCCAGCGGCTTTCATCAGTTCTTCGGCCTTCGGGATGGTCGCGTTCACGCGCTCATCGTTCTCGCCATAAAAACCGTAAACAGGACATGCGATGTTTTTCACTTTGTCTGCAGAGTCGGGCGCCTCGCCGTAAAATGAATAAGTCGCCTTCAATTTTTGATTTTCGTTCGCATACATGAACGCCCATCCCCCGCCCCGACAAAATCCACAGACAGCAAGTGTGCCGTTGCACGCCGGGATTTTGAGCGCGTAATTAGACGTCGCATCAAGAAGCGCTTTGATCTGATCGTGTGTCACGGCCGAGACCGCCTTGCTCGCGCCATCGGCGTCTTCAAACTTTTGACCATTAAGAAAATCGGGCGCAATCGCGATGACTCCATTTTCTGCCAGCTCATCGCACATGCTTCGCAGCCAATCAGTCAGGCCAAAAATTTCCTGAATGACCAGCACGGCGGGGGCTTTGTCTTTACGCTCGGGATAAACGACGAAGGCTTTGATCGTACGGTCGCCTGATTTGATATCGACCCATTCGCCGTGGCGTGGCGAATTGTTCAGGCGGTCCTTGCCGAAATCTTTGTACTCCTGTGCGGAAATTGATGGGGCGACGCAAGCAAGAGCGATCGCGAACAGAAGAGATTTCATGATGGAGATGTCGATCTTAGCTAAGTCGTTGCCGTGGCAGCGCCGGTTTTTCCCTTCCTAATCCACGCGTCGATACTCCAGCGTCCAGCGCCATAAAAGACGACGAACAAGAAAAACCAGCAATAGAAGACAGCCAATTCGCCTTTGTTCGATACTTGCGGTCCGGCGCTCGAAATCGGAAAGAACTTCGCCATCGGAGTTGGGGCGTTGGCCACGTGAATCATGAAATAAGCCACTGCCATCTCGCCACTGCAGATGAATGCAGCCAAACGCGTGAGCAATCCAAATGCAATAAGCAAGCCGCCGACAAGCTGAATCCAACCTCCGACCTGCATCATCATATTGTCCGAACCGGGCATCCCGCCGAACATGCCCAGCACTAATTGCCCGCCATGAGAGGCAAACATCAAACCGACAATCAGTCGCGTAACGCAGTAAAACGGATCCGCAAATCGATTCAGAGAATTCATAGCCGTCAGGCTGACTGATTTCGAGCCGGCATGTCAAGCTTGTAACCGTTTTGTAGCCAGGCCCTGCGGGCCGTCCACACCTTGCGTACGAACAACTGGCCACAGTCCGGTGGCTACAGCTATGCTGCTTTCCTGGCAGGTTGCTTGTGTTTCCCGCGCGATTTGGCCGTCGCCTTTTTCTTCGTGCCGGTTTGCTCCAAGCTCTTCTGTAACACGGAAACCAGATCGATTACCTTGGTCGGTTTGGGCGGTTTTTTCGGTTTCTCTTCGATTTCCTTACCGCCCGCTTCCACTTTTTCCTCGATCACATCCATGAGCGCCTTGCGATAATCGTCCTTGTATTTTTCAGGCTGCCATTTCGACGTCATGCTGCCGATAAGTGATTTGGCCATGTTCATTTCCCGTTTGCCGACTTCCAGTTTCTTTGGAACATGAAGCTGCTCCGGGTCGGCGAGCTCGTCAGCGAAATGCATCAATTCGAGAACGAGTGCGCCGTCCTCCGGCTTAACACCGGCCAGATACTGCCGCGTCTTGATGACCACTTTCGCGACGCCAACCTTGTTAGTATCTTTTAACGCATCCCGCAGGAGCGCGTAGGCTTTATCTCCGCCTTTCTGCGGCTCCAGATAGTACGGTTTATAGAAGAACATTGGATCAATTTCTTCCAGATCGACAAAGTCCTGGATGTCGACAGTCTGAGTGGCTTCGAGATCAACCCGCTCAAAATCTTCATCCTTGAGCACGACGTATTTGCCTTTCTCGTACTCATAGCCCTTCACAATCTGGTCCCACGGAACTTCCTTGCCGTCCTTCTCCGCCACGCGCTTGTAATTAACGGGACTCAAGTCGCCCTTACGTAGCAGACGGAACTTCAGTTCCTCGCGTCTCGTAGCCGGGTAAAGAGCAATGGGGATGTTAACCAGACCGAAGCTGATGCTGCCTTTCCAGATTGCGCGTGCCATACAAGGTTATTTCGCGGCGTGGCTGCAAAATGCGCGGGTTGGATTCAAGGCTGTAGTGTCCACTGTCCTCAGCGGATCAGCGTTGCGATTGCCGACCTACGCCGCCAGCTCGAGCTGATGGTGCGAGATGCCGCGCAGCTCAAAAAGGCGAATCAACGTTTCTTCAATCAGGTTGTTCGGGCAAGATGCACCGGCGGTGATGCCGATCACGGCCGGCCCGTTTGGCACCCAAAAATGCGATACAACCTCGCGTTTCTCGTGCAAATCGTAATGCTTGATCTCGGTAGCAGAAACGAGACGCGACGCGTTTAACACGAAATAGGTAGGCAACTTTTCTTCGCCCATCTCGGCAAGATGCGACGTGTTCGAGCTGTTGTAACCACCTACGACTAATAGCAGGTCCATTGGCACATTGAGCAGTTCGCGTAATGCATCCTGGCGTTCCTGCGTGGCACCGCAGATCGTGTCGAAAAATCGGAAATTTTTCTCTGCAAGTTCAGGTCCGTCGCGATCGAGAACGGCCTGCCGAATTCGTCGTTGCACTTCCTCCGTCTCGCCGCGCAGCATCGTCGTCTGATTGGCTACGCCAACAGTTTGCAGATGCACATCAGGATCGAAACCCGGCGAATGCGCTCCTTTGAATCGTTCCAGGAACGCCTGCTTATCCCCGCCGTGCCGGATGTAATCGCAAACGTAATCGGTATCTGCAAGCGTTAGCACGACGACATAATGTCCACTGCCGTCGCCTAGCGCGCGCGAGCTGGTGGCCTTCGTCTCTTCGTGCTCAGCTTTGCCATGGATAATCGAAGTAGCGGATTCGCTGGCGTATTTGCGCACCCGTTTCCAAACGCTCATCACGTCCCCGCACGTGGTATCCACGATCTGGCAGCCGCGGTCTTTGATCTGTTGCTGGATCGATAATTCAGTTCCAAATGCCGGCACGATGACGACATCGTCGGGGCCGAGATCGGAGATATCCGCCTCCTTATTTTTGCCCGTCAGGTTCTTGATACCTAACGAGGCGATTTGATGATTGACCTCGGGGTTATGAATAATTTCTCCCACAATGAACAGGCGGCGATCCTTGAAAACCTTACGCGCGGCGTACGCCAAATCGATCGCGCGTTCGACGCCGTAGCAGAAACCAAACTGCTTTGCCAGGCGCACTGTCGTATCTCCCACGGAGATGATTCCACCGGCGCGCCGGACCTTTTCGATGATATCGCTGCGGTAGTGTGACTCGACCTGTTGCTGCACGGCCGCCATCACGTCCGGGGTACGCAAGTTCACCTTCTGCCGGGCAGTTGTGCCACTGGAAATCAGGTTCGTACTCATGGCTGTGGTCAACGTAACCCTAACGGGCCATTTTCCAATGGCCGGGCCATCGGCCGAAATCTGCAGACGATCACTGCTCGACCAGCAGCGCACCGGGAGGATCCTTAAACCAGCTGGGGGACAGCAATACGGAGCGTGGCGGGTCCGGGTCACGGCTTTGATCGAGCCGTTGAACCAGGTGACCATATTTCGCATCCTCGGGAAGCGAGCTTTCGATTTCCACCGGGGTGCCGACCCGAACCAAGGCGAAGAGTCGAGCAGCCGCTTCGCGATGGAGACGAACGCAGCCATGGGTATGCGGCACGGGCCAGACAAATCCTTCGTGAAATCCGTAGGCCGGCGCAAATTCGCACCAGTAAGCCATCGGATAACCTCGGTCCGGCTCGCTCGCCCGGCGGCGCTCTTTTTGTTTGCTGAAAATCGTGAAGTGGCCATGTGGGGTTAAGGCACCAGGCTTGCCCACGTTAGCCTGAACAGCCATTAACAGCCGGTCGCCTTCCATTACAAACAGGTTTTGCGTCGAGGTGGAGAGTTTCACTTTCACATTGGAAGGATCGTGCGGTTTGTAAGCCGTCACATGATAAGAGCTTGCAGAGGCCACCCTTCCTGTTGCACAACCGGTAAGCAGTAACACCGAACCACCAGCAGCCAGCAATATTAATCCGGAAACTTGTCGCATATGTGCATACTGGATAAGACGGCGCGGCCTCTTGTCAACTTCGTGAGCTGATTGCTATTTGGCGCTAAAGATTGTCAGGAAGGCGACCTCGATTGCTAGCGCTTCGTGAATATTACGAGCGAGTTGATCGCGCAATTCTTCCACACAACGAATGCGTCTCAAAATTTCGGCGGTGCTGAAGCGGGTTGCCAAAGCGGCGGTTGCCTCTTTTGCGTGAGGAAGATCACGCTGCGCGACTCCGTTGCGGGCTCGCAGAACATCAGTCCACCAGGCGAACAATGTCTCGATCATTCCGGCGCGGCGTTGCAGGTAAAAACTTTCGGTGAGCGCCTTGTAGTATCCCTCACGTTCATCCAGCCACGCGCCATCAGTAGAATCCTTATACTGTGTGATTTCTTTGTTCAATGCCTCGTCTGTTTCGCGCTTTACCTCCTCGCGAATTGTACGGAGCAGACGCTGAAATTCCAGGGCTAGCCGGTATGCACACTGAATAGTCCAGTTATTTTCACGGGACGCTTGTTGTAATATTTTCACCAGTTTCTCTTCTTCGTCGCGGGTTTGTCGTTGGCCATCCGGTTCGAGCGGAATTCCAATGCACCGAGAAAGAATTGTCTCCGGCAGACTTTCGGGCAGAGCGCTTAGCAGAAGCAGCAAGGAGTCTCTTGGTGGTTCTTCCAATGTTTTAAGAAACGCATTTGCCGCCTCGGTTTGAAGCCGGTCGGCATCGGAAATAATGGCAACCTTGCGCCGGCCGTTTGATGCGCGCATTTGGAGCGTGTGCTCCAGATCCCGGATCTGCGCGATCACAATGCGACGCGATTTCGATTCGGGTCGGGCAACGAAAATGTCTCGGGCCCTGGCGGAGAAGACGTCCTTTGCCGCCGTGCCATTAACCAGACTGGCGAGATCTGCCGCCAGCAGTTGCTTGCCACTGCCCGGCGGTCCTGTGATCAAATAAGCGTGCGCAAGCCGGTTCTGTTTGTGGGCGCGTCGCAAATGTTCAAACGCCGTTGTGCGGGAAAAGGCCATGTTAACGAGAACGAATCGGCGAAGCCTCAGCCGCCAGCGCATTTTGGCAAATGTCCAAATTGCAGAAATACGGGATCGGTTTTCGCGCCGTTTTGCCGTGTCGCCGTTTCGTCCATCACTGTCCTTGGTCAGCGACGAGATTCGAAAAGCGAGACGCAAGAATCTTCCAAATCTCTTTCTCGATCTCGTCTGCTGTGCGCGACCCGTCGATCAATACAACACGACTTGGTTCGCGTTTAGCCAGCGCACGATAGCCTTCGCGAACACGCTCGTAGAAGTCAGCGGGCTGTTGCTCCATGCGATCGGTCTTGCGCGGCCCCTGCATTCGTGATTTTGCCGTCGCGGCATTTACATCGAGCACGAAAGTGACATCTGGAATGCAATCACCCACTGCAAACGTGTTCAGGCGCTCGATTAGCTCGCGATCCAAAGTTCGTGCAGCGCCTTGATAAACAGTCGTGGAGTCAAAGAAACGATCGGCAATCACGCAGATGCCGCGTTCGAGGGCTGGGTTGATGATCTCTCGCACCAACTGGCTGCGGCTGGCTTCAAAGAGAAACAGCTCGGTTTCCGGCGTCATGCGGGAGTTGTGCGGAGCAAATTGCAGAAGCTCGCGAATCGTTTCGCCGATAGGTGTGCCACCTGGTTCGCGCGTTACCAGATGTGTCACTCCAGAGCCCGCGAGCCGCTCGGCCAACTTCTGCGCCTGCGTCGTTTTTCCGCACCCTTCCGATCCCTCAAACGTGATGAATGGCAGCCGCGGCATGATGTTGATTGTGAAATGAAACGGTTCGCTTGTCGAACAGTCAGCATAGCTTGTCATCCTGAACCGCGCAGACGGCGAAGGACCTCACACATTCTCCAGTGGCACGCAGACGTATCTGTGTAATCAAATGAGTTAATGTGAGGTCCCTCGCTCCGTTCGGGATCACAAGCCTGTGCTATTTTAGCCCATGAAAAATTTTTGGCTCGTGAAACAGGAACCGTCCTCATACTCGTGGTCGGACTTTGTCGCAGAGGGCCAGACAAGCTGGACAGGCGTGCGCAATTACGCTGCGCGAAATAATCTCCGCAGAATGCGCAAGGGCGATGAAGTCCTTTTCTATCACAGCGGTGAAGAGAAAGCCGTCGTGGGAATAGCGAAAGTGACCGGAACCGCCTATCGAGATCCGACCTCGAAGGAAGAGGACTGGTCTGCTGTAGATCTTGCCCCAATGAAGCCACTGCGACGGCCAGTCACTCTGCGGGAGATCAAAGCCAATGCGCGATTGAAACAAATTCCATTAGTCCGGCAATCGCGTTTGTCGGTTATGCCTTTGGCCGAGGCGGAGTTTCGCGACATCGTAAAATTGAGCGCACCCTAGTGCTGCAGTGTGCGCTGACTCAGCGCATCGGCGGTGAAGATTGTTCGCGCGCCGGATTTCCGCTGAGGACAGCGCACGCTACAGCGCGCTTGCCACCTGGAAAGTCGCGCCTTGAGCTTTTGTCTTGTTCAAAGCTGCTTCGGAGCCGAAAATTCCCGAATGAGTACGCTTGCGGCAACGGAATTTCTCCCACTCGTTGCCACAGCGAGCGCTGCAAGGGATTTTATCGTCGTCTCTTTGCACGACGTCGCTCCTTCAACCCAGCAAATCGCAAACGCAATTATCTCAGAACTGGCTCGCCGCGGCGTCCGCGTTTGTTCTCTTCTAGTCGTGCCGGATTATCATC
>Ga0209577_10005664_pt1 | contig 11627 bp, 8 predicted proteins | sample GraSoiAngelo_109_FD_185874 | JGI IMG/M metagenome (GOLD analysis project Ga0209577, IMG submission 185874) | Grasslands soil microbial communities from the Angelo Coastal Reserve, California, USA - 14_0903_12_20cm (SPAdes) (version 2) | ecosystem: Environmental > Terrestrial > Soil > Grasslands ... | reverse complement strand
CCCGGCCCGGCCGCAGGTGAACATGTGGACCCCGCTGCGCCCGTCGACCCTGCCGTCGATGAGGAACCAGCGGTTGCCCCGGTACTGGACGATGCAGTGCAGCTCGGGGTCGTAGTAGACGGTGTCGCCGCCCTCGCCACCCCCGCCGATGCTGAGGTCGTGGTGGAGGAAGACCCTGACCTCCCGGGAGCGGCCCGCGAGGTCGTTGACCTCGATGTGGCGGACGAGGACGTCGCTCTCGAGGTCGACGGCGTCGCGGATGCGGACCTCGATCGCGAGCCCGCCGTGGTGGCCGGTGATGTCCCCGACCAGGGTCTCGTCCTCGTAGGCGACCCGCCGCTCGAAGGCGTCGAACCAGGCGAAGGTGCCGTCGACCCAGAAGCCGATGAAGCTCGGCATCCCCGCGTGGGACTCGTGGCCCACCCAGGGGTGGTAGAGGTCGCGCAGTCGGCCGCCCTCGTCGAGGTTGACCTGCAGGCGTCCGTTGCCGAGGACCAGGGCGCGAGGCACGCGGCGAGTATAAGGAGGCGGACGCTCTGCGACCCTGTCGTTGCCAAAGCGTCGGCGGGTGCACATGGCCTGGGCCGTAGCCTGTCGCCGGTGCTGCTGGGGAGGTCGCGCGTGCTTGCTGTTTTCCGGACGGTCGAGGGGGGGGCGCCTGCGACCACGCTCCGCGCCATGCCGCTCGAGCTCCGGTCGGCGGTGGAGCGCGACCGCCGCGCCTCCGTGGAGCGGACGATCGAGCTCGGCCGCTGGCTGGTGCTCATCCTCACCGCGGCGAGCGCCAACTTCCCCTCGGCGGCGCGGAACGTCGGCGCCGTCAACCTGATCCTCGGCGCCTGGGCGCTCTTCAACCTCGCCCTCACCCTCAGCCTCGTCTCCCGCCACCTTCCCGGCCGGCGCACCCAGTACGCGATGACCGCAGTCGACATGGCCGTGGCCACGGGCCTCGTCTACCTCGACGGTGGCATCAACTCGAGCTTCGGCTTCACCTTCTACGCGGTGGTCATCGCCGGCAGCCTGCGCTTCGGGCTGTGGGGCTCGCTGCTCTGCGCCGCCGTCGTGAGCACCCTCTATCTCGGCGCCGGCGTCGCGGTGGCCGGGGGGTTCAGCCAGGCGACCATCGACGTCTTCCTCTCCCACCTGCTGCTCTGCCTGCTCATCGCCATCACCAGCACCATGGTGACCCGCGAGGTGGTCAGCGCCCGTGCCCGGCAGCTCACCCACACCCTGCAGCTCGAGCACGCCGCGCTGCTCGAGCTCCGCGAGGTGGATCGGGTCAAGACCGAGTTCATCATGCTCGCCTCCCACGAGCTCCGCACCCCGCTCGCCAAGGTGAAGGGATGGCTGGCGCTGATGCAGGACGCCGGCGACCGGCTCCCGATCGAGGCTCAGCGCGAGGGCATCGAGGTGCTGCGCAGCGAGACCGAGCACCTCGCGCGGCTCACCGACAACCTGCTCTGCATCGCCCAGCTCGAGGCCGGCGAGATCCGGCTGAAGACCGCGCCGGTCGAGCTCGACTCGGTCTTCGTCCAGGTCGCCGCGCTCTTCTCGGGGGACTCCCACGAGCGGGGCAGGCTCAGCCACTCCGCGGGCATCGGCGAGCGCGCCGTGCTCGCCGACCGCGACCGTCTCGTCCTCGTTCTGGCCTGCCTTGTCGACAACGCGCTGAAGTTCTCGCCGGACGGCAGCCCGGTGCGGCTCGACGCCCGCCGCGAGAGGGCGCTGATGCGCATCGAGTGCCACGACCAGGGACGCAGCATCCCCGCCGACCAGGCGGAGCGGATCTTCGCCTCCTTCTACCAGGTCGAGTCGCCCCTGCAGCGTCAGCGCGGTGGCTGCGGGGTGGGCCTCTACCTCGCCCGCCAGCTGGTGCAGCGGATGGGCGGCCGGGTCTGGCTCGTCCAGGACGGGACATCCCGGGGCAACACCTTCGCCCTCACCCTGCCGGTCGACCCCACCGCCTAGCCCGGAGCACCTCGCTACCCTCGGCGCCATGTCGAGCTGGGACGTCGCCGTCGTGGGCGCCGGGATCGCCGGGGCGGCGGTCGCATGGGGCTGCGCTCGGCGCGGCGCCCGGGTGGTGATCCTCGAGCGCGGGGCGCCGGCGTCCGGGGCCTCCGGCGCCGCCGCCGGGATGCTCGCGCCGGGCAGCGAGGCGCCCGAGCCGGGCCCGTTCCTCGACCTCTGTCGACGTGGCCGGGGTGGACTGCGAGCTCGACACCGGCGGCCTGCTGAGGGTCGCCCTGGATGGAGCGGAGGCGGCGCGGATCCGTGAGCGCGCCACGGGCGAGTGGCTCGACCCCGACGAGGTCGCCGACCTCGAGCCCGCGCTCGGCCCCTGCGCCGGGGCGGTGCTCCACCGGGGCGAGGGCCATGTCCACAGCGTCCGCGCCGTGGAGGCGCTGCTCGCCGCCGCCGCCGCAGCCCGGGGCGCCGAGGTCGTCGCCGGCGTCGAGGTGACCGGCTGCCTGCCCGCCGGGGGCGTCCGGCTCGCCGACGGGCGCGAGGTCGCCGCCCGCGCGGTGGTGCTCTGCGCCGGCGCGTGGAGCGGCGCCGTGGGCGCCTCGCTCGGAGCGCCGGGGCTGCCGGTCGAGCCGGTTCGCGGCCAGATCCTCGCGCTCCGCGGCGTCGACCCGGCCCCCCGCCTCGTCGTCTACGCGGGAAGCCGGGGATACGCGGTCGCCAAGCGGGGCGGCCTCACCCTGGTCGGCGCCACCGAGGAGCGCGCCGGCTTCGACGCGCGGCCCACCGAGGCCGGGCAGGCGTGGCTGGCCGGGGTCGGGGCCCGGCTGCTGCGCGGCTTCGCCACCGGCACGGCCGCGCACGTCTGGGCCGGCCTCCGCCCCCGCGCCCCCGACGGGCTGCCCCTGCTCGGCAGGCTCGGCGAGCGGCTCTTCGCCGCCACCGGCCATCACCGCAACGGCGTCCTGCTCGCCCCGGCGACCGCCGAAGGGATGGCGTCGGTGGTGCTCGACGGGGTCACCCCGCCGGGATGGGAGGCGTTCGACCCGGTGCGGGCCACGCCCCACCCGGCGGGGTGACCGGAGGAGGGACGGCTACGGGGTGGGGACGCCGATCGGGGTGGGCGTCGGGGTGGGCGGGATCGGCGTGTGGGTGGGCGTCGACGGCGCCGGGGTCGGGGTGGCGGTCCTCGTCACCGTCACCGTCGTGGTCGAGGTCCTGAGCGACGGGCTCGGGCTGGGCGAGGGCGTCGGGCTCGGGCTCGGCGTCGGGCTCGTCGCCGCCTCCGGGCTCACCACGCCGCAGGCCAGCCGCGCGCCGGTGGTGGTGGAGCGTGCGGTGGCATCAGCGGCGGTCACGGTGACGATCAGCGCCGAGCCCTGCGGTCCGCGCAGCGAGCTCGCCGGTCCACGGTCGAGGGTGACGAGGTCGTCGACGAAGTCGGCGGTCCCTCTGCCGTCGTCGCCGACCGGCAGGTCGGGGAGCGCCCCGGCGATGTGCCCCAGCCGGTTCGCTGCCTGGACGGTGTCGCCGGACGGGTCGAGGACCGCGCCGGCGGTGGTGAAGTCCGGGCTGTCGCAGCGGCCGACGCTCGTGATCCGAAAACCGTGACCGCCCGGGGCGAGGTCGTTGACGCTGACGTGGAAGCGCACGCCGGTGCCGGTCGCGGTGAGGACCGCGGTGCCGACCTGGGCGCCCTGCGCGTCGACCAGCGGGACGCTGACCGTGTCGGGGCCGGGCCCTGTCGACGGCGAGGAGCCGCCTCCGCAGGCGGCGAGGCCGCCACCGAGCAGGGCGGCGGCGATGGTGGCGGTGGATGCTTTGGGCCGTCTCATCGAAGCCTCCTTTCTGGGCCTGCCGGATTGACCTGACAGGCCTGATTGGCGCGTTGATGATAGGAACGCTGACACCATAGCCGCGGGTTTCGCTCCGCACGCCGCCGTCACCGAGCTGTGACCGGGGGCCCGCCGTGCCCCGGCGGCGGCCGCCCTACGCGACGGCCTGGTTCTCGAACTGGGTGCGGTAGAGCTCGGAGTAGAGGCCGCCGGAGGCGACCAGCTCGTCGTGCCGGCCGCGCTCGACCACCCGCCCGCCGTCGATGACCAGGATCATGTCGGCCTCGCGCACGGTGGAGAGGCGATGGGCGATGACCAGCGAGGTGCGTCCCGCCAGCGCGGTGCGCAGCGCGTGCTGCACCGCCAGCTCCGACTCGGAGTCGAGGTGGGCGGTCGCCTCGTCGAGGACGACGATGTCCGGCGCCTTCAGCAGCACCCGGGCGATGGCGATGCGCTGCTTCTCCCCGCCGCTCAGGCGGTAGCCGCGGTCGCCGACGACGGTGTCGAGACCGGCGGGGAGGGAGTCGACGAAGCGCAGGATCTGGGCGCCGCGGAGCGCCTCGCGCAGCTCCTCCTCGGTGGCGGCGGGACGGGCGAGCAGGAGGTTGGAGCGGATGGTCTCGTGGAAGAGGTGCGCGTCCTGGGTGACCACGCCGACCGCCGCGCTCACCGAGTCGAGGGTGGCGTCGCGGACGTCGACGCCGTTGAGCCGGACCGCACCGCCGCGCACGTCGTAGAGGCGGGGGACGAGGTGGCTGATCGTCGTCTTGCCCGCTCCCGAGGGGCCCACGAGGGCGACCATCTGACCGGGCTCGACGGTGAAGTCGACGTCGAAGAGCACCTGGGACGTCGGGGTGCGGTCGAGCACCGCGACCGACTCCAGCGAGGCGAGCGAGACCTCCTCGGCGCTCGGGTAGGCGAAGTCGACGTGGTCGAACTCGATGCGCCCGGCGCCGCGGGGGATGGCGACCGCGTCCGGCGTCTCGTCGATCATCGGCGGCAGGTCGAGCACCTCGAAGACGCGCTCGAAGGAGACGAGCGCGGTCATCACGTCGACGTTGACGTTGGAGAGCGCGGTGAGCGGACCGTAGAGACGGTTGAGGTAGGCGGTGAGCGCGACCACGGTGCCGACGTCGAGGGCGCCGTTCACCGACAGCACCCCGCCCCAGCCGTACACCAGCGCGGTGGCGAGGGTCGCGACGAGGAGCAGCGAGGCCATGAACACCCGCGCGTACATCGCCTGGGTGATGCCGATGTCGCGCACCCGGGCGGCCTTCTCCTCGAAGCCGTGGCGCTCCTCGTCCTGGCGGCCGAAGAGCTTCACCAGCAGGGCGCCGGCGACGTTGAAGCGCTCGGTCATGGTCGTGTTCATCTGCGCGTTGAGCGCGTAGCTCTCGCGGGTGATCGACTGCATCCGGCGACCGACCCAGCGCGCGGGGAAGATGAAGACCGGCAGCAGGGTCAGCGCCACCAGGGTGATCTGCCAGGAGAGCAGGAGCATGGTCACGAGCACGATGGCGACGGTGATCAGGTTGCTGACCACGCTCGACAGGGTGTCGGTGAACGCCTGCTGGGCGCCGATCACGTCGTTGTTGAGGCGGGTGACCAGGGCGCCCGTCTGGGTCCGGGTGAAGAACGCCAGCGGCATCCGCTGCACGTGGCCGTAGACGCGGGCGCGGAGGTCGAAGATCAGCCCCTCGCCCACCCGCGAGGACGCGAGCCGCTGGAGCAGGGAGAGCCCGGCGTCGACCACGGCGAGCCCCGCGACGAGGAGCGCGAGCGCGATCACCACCCCCGAGTTGTGACGGACGATGCCGCGGTTGATGATCTCGCGGAAGATGAGCGGGTTCGCGGTGCCGATGGCGGCGTCGACGACGACGAGCGCGAGGAAGCCGGCGAGCAGCCGCCGGTAGGGGGCGGCGAAGCCGACGATGCGCCGCAGTGTGCCCTTCGCGAGCTTGTGGCCGCGCACCGCGTCGTCGCGGCGGAAGGAGCGCATGCTCGGGCCCCACTGCATCATGGCCGTGCCTCCGGCGCCGGGCAGCCACCGCCGCCGCCGGCGACCACCGCCTCGAGGAGGCGGACGAGCTCGGCGCGGTCGGCGGCGTCGAGCGGGGCGAGCATCGCCTCGGCGGTCGCCCGCCGGGCGGCGTCGAGGCCGTCGAGGAGCCGACGGCCGTCGTCGCTGAGGCTGACGAGCACCGAGCGGCGGTCGAGGGGATCGGTCTGCCGGTCGACGAGGCGGCCGGCCACCAGCGCGTCGACCATCGAGGTCGCCGAGCGCGGGACAACGCCGAGGTGGGAGGCGATGTCGGCCATGCGCATGCTCGAGCCGGGCGCGGCGATCAGCCGCATCACCCGCGCCTGCGCCCAGGTGAGCCCGAGCGGGGCGAGGCGGGCGCCGGCGCCGCGATGGAAGCGCCGCGCGGCGGAGGTGAGCAGCTCGGCGAGACGGGCGCCGGTCTCGGCTGCGGGAGGGGCGGAGGCGGAGGGGGTCACATTGGGGTTCCCAGAAGGTGCTGAGCAGGGCTCGTAATGAGGTCGGCTCAGGATATACCCACACGACCCGCTCGCCACACCTGGCGCGACCGAACCGTTACTCCGGACGGCTGGTCGCCACCTCCACCCGCCCCGCGGGGCCGGCGACCAGCCGTCCCACCACCGCCGCCGCGCCACCGGAGCCGCGAAGCCGCTCGCAGAGCTCGTCGCGGCGCTCCGGGTCGACGGCGAGGAGCAGCCCGCCAGAGGTCTGGGCGTCGGTGACCACGGTGCGCTGGAGCTCGGTGACCCCCGGCGCCCACCCGGTCCAGCCGTCGGCGTAGGCGCGGTTGCGCCGGCTCCCCCCGGGGACCAGCCCGGCGGCGACGAGCTCGGGGACGCCGGGGAGCAGGGGGAGCGCGGCGGCGTCGATCACCACCGCGCAGCCGCTCGCCCGGGCCAGCGAGCGCGCGTGTCCGAGCACCCCGAAGCCGGTGATGTCGGTGGCGCAGCGCACCCCGCAGGCGAGCGCGGCCGCGGCGGCGTCGCGGTTGAGCCGGCGCATGCTCGCCACCGCCGCGGCGGTCACCTCCGGCGGCGCCTCGCCGAGCTTGGTGGCGTTGCTCACGATCCCGGTGCCGAGGGCCTTGCTGAGCACCAGCTCCATCCCCGGCCGGCCGGCGGCGTTGGTGATCACCCGGTCGGGGTGCACGGTGCCGACGACCGCGAGCCCGTACTTCGGCTCCGGGTCGCGCACCGAGTGCCCGCCGGCGACCAGCGCCCCGGCCTCGGCGACGGTGGCGACGCCGGCGCGCAGCACCCGCTCGAGGACGCTCGCGGGGAGCACGTCCTCCTGCGGCCAGGCGACGAGGTTGAGGGCGAGCAGCGGCGCCCCGCCCATCGCGTAGACGTCGCTGAGGGCGTTGGCGGCGGCGATGGCGCCGTAGTCGTCGGGATCGTCGACAACGGGGGCGAAGAAGTCGGTGGTGAGCACCAGCGCGAGGTCGTCGCGGAGCCGGTAGACGGCGGCGTCGTCGCCGGTCGCCGCACCGACGAGGAGCGCCGGGTCGTCGACGGGCAGAGGCACGCCGGCGAGGATGGCGGCGAGGTCGGCCTGGGCGATCTTGGTGGCGCAGCCTCCACCGGAGGCGTACGCGGTGAGCCGCACGGGAGAGTCGAGCATGGGAGCAGGCTACTTGCTAGGCTAGCTCGGCGTGCGACTGACGGTGCTGGGCAGCGGATCCGCGTTCAGCGGCTGCGGTCACAACTCCGCGTACTGCGTGGACGGGCGCATCCTCGTCGACTGCGGCTGCGCGGTGCAGGTGCAGATGCCGCGCGCCGGGCTCGCGGTCGGCGAGGTCACCACCGTCCTCCTCACCCACTTCCACGCCGACCACACCTACATGCTCCCGGTGTTCCTCGGCGCGCGCGCGCTCGAGGTGCGGTCCCCGACGCCCCTGCGGCTCGCCGGTCCACACGGCATCGAGGAGTACGTGCGCCGGCTGGTGCGCACCGGCTACGGGGCCGGCCTCCACGCCCTCATCGAGGAGAACCTGCGCCCGGCGACGGTCGTGCTCCAGGACGGGAGCGACGTGACCGTCGACGGCTATCGCATCCGCGCCCACGCGGTCGTCCACTCCACCGGCCCGTCGCTCGCCTACGCGGTCACCGCTCCCGACGGGGTGACCGTGGGGTTCAGCGGCGACAGCGAGATCTGCGCCGGGCTTCGCCGCTGCGTCGCCGCCGCCGACGTGGTGGTCTGCGAGTGCACATCGTTCGACGGCCCGCTCGCCTCCCACATCTGGGCCGGGGAGGTGAGCGAGCTCGTCGAGTCCTTCCCCCGCACCCGCTTCGTGCTCAGCCATCTCAGCGATCGCCGTCCCCTGGAGGGCGCACTGGTCGCCCACGACCTCCTCACCCTGGAGATCCCGCCGCCGGGTTAGGCCCACGGCCGGCTGTCCCACCGATCGAGGTGGACGAGCTCCCCGACCCCACGCCGGTGCTTGCGGCCGTAGCGGCCGATCGGCCACCCCAGCGGCACCAGGCAGACGGGGTCGACGCTGAGCGGCAGGTGGAGGATGCGGCGGGCCTGGATCGACGACCACAGCGGCAGGGTGATCAGCGAGGCCCCGAGCCCCACCGCCCGGGCGGCGAGGAGCAGGTTCTGCACCGCCGGGTAGATGGAGCCGTAGTAGCTGGTGTCGACGATCGAGGGCATCGGCGCCAGCGGGATGCGGGGACCGCCGCGCATGCAGGGCACCACGAGCACCGGGATCTCCTCGAAGTGGTCGACCTGCCACTGGACCGACTTCATGATCCTCGCGGTCGCCGGGTCCGAGCCGCGCAGCTTCCTCCCGATCCCTCCGTAGAGGCTCCAGGCGCGCCGGTACTGGGCGGCGAAGGCCGCCTTGGCCGCCCGGTCGCGGACCACGACGAACGCCCAGTTCTGGAGGTTGGAGCCGGTCGGCGCCTCGACCGCGAGCTCCAGGCAGCGGCGGAGCACGGCGTCGTCGACGGGGTCGGGGAGCACCCGTCGCACCGTGCGCTGCGTGGCCATGGCGAGCTCGAGCGGCATCTGCAGCCGGCGCTCGACCTCGTCGGGTTCGGCGGTCGCGGTCCGCGGCCCGCTCTCGTCCTCGGTCATCTCCCGATCCCTCCGTACCCCGGGCTCAGACCCGGACGGTCACCGCCAGCAGCCGCCGCCAGAAGAGGAGTGCCGCCACCCGGCAGACCCGCTGCCAGGCGCGCCGGCGCCGCACCTCCTCGGCGGGGAGCAGCCCCTCGACGGAGTAGCGCTCCTTCCCCGAGAGCTCGGCGATCACGGCGAGGGCCTCGGTGGCGGTGGCACGCACCGGGCGCGGCCCGGGCGGGGCCGATCCGTCGCGATGGAGCAGGGTGGTGGTGTCCGCGGGGAGCGCCCGGGAGAGCCGCTGGGCGAAGCCGGCGTCGGTGTCCGACGGCCGGCGGCGCACCCCGAAGGCGGCCCCGAGCAGCCCCATCCGCTGGCGCAGCGCCAGCCCGGTGCGGGCGCCGGTGAGCCAGCGCCATCCGAGGGTCACGAGCGCGGCGAGCACCAGGAGCACGGCCACCACCGCCACCAGGCCGCGCGGCGCGCCGCCGGAGGGAGTGACCGTCGTGCCCTCGGGGGCCACGGCGCGGGGCTGGGTCCGCGGCGCGGGCAGCGGCGTCGAGGGGTTGTTGAGTGGCCCGCTCCCCGCCCCGCCGTTCTGCGGGTTGCCGCGCGCGAAGGTGTCGAAGTTGCCCCCCACCGCGCTCGGTGGGGTGGGCTCGAAGGGGATCCAGCCGTAGTGGGGGAAGTACGCCTCCACCCAGTTGTGCGCGTCGGTCGTGCTCACCCGGTGGACGACGGTGCGCGCGCCGGCGCTGCTGTCGTCCTCGGTGCCGCCGCCGTAGCCGCCCACCACCCGGGCGGGGATGTTCACGGCCCGCAGCATCGTCGCCATCGAGGAGGCGAAGTACTGGCAGTAGCCCTGGTGGCTGGTGAGCAGGAAGTAGGTGATCGGCCAGGTGCCCTCGGGCGGGCGCGGCGGGGTCAGGGTATAGGTGAAGTCGGAGCGCAGGTGGGTCTCGATCGCCGTCGCCATGTCGTAGCGGTTGGTCGTGCCCCGGATCCAGTCCCGCGCCTTCGCCGCGATGGCGAGCTTCTGGGAGGTGTCCTCGGGCCCGCTGGTGAGGAGCGCGGTGAACTGCCGGGTCCAGGGCGGATCGTCGGTGCCGGCGCCCTGGAGCTGGGACTCGGTGGCGGTCGGCAGCAGGCCGGCGGCGTCGAGGCTGACGATGCCGGGGCGGAGCGGGACCCGGTCGACGGTGAGCAGCCCGCGCCCCGCCGTCCCGGTCGGATGGGCACAGCTCACCGCGCTTCCCGGCGGGACCTGGCCGCCGCTCGTCACCGACCGCGGCTCGCCGGGGAAGAGGGCGTCGGCGTTGCCCGCGGCCGCCGCCGCGTCGAGCACGATCCGCACCCGCACGGTGCGCTCGAGGCTGCCGACCGCTCCGTCGCCGGCGTCCTCGGGGACGACCCCGCCGGAGCCGAGAGGTCGATGGTCGACCGCGGGGTTGCAGTAGTACCAGCTGCCCCGGTCGAAGACGGTGTCGTCCACCACCCGCAGGTAGACGGACTCGGAGTTGTCCGAGGTGTAGCCGAGCACCGGCCGTGGGTCGGCGACGAGCGGGCCGCCCGGCCGGGTGTCCGCGGAGAACTGGATCGGGGACTCGTGGTCGGCGGTGCCGCCGCCGCGCAGCCCGCCCTGGCCACTGCGGCCGCCGGGTCCGCTGCCGACGTGGAAGATCCGCCCCGAGATGTCGACGCTGGTGAGCGGCGGCACCACCAGGGCGAGGAGGAGCGCGAGGCCGGAGGCGGCGGCGCCTGCCCGGGTGAAGGACCTCGCCGTGCCCGGCAGCGCGATGATCCGGCGCCGCCGCCAGCCGCTCTCCAGGTGGTCGAGGTGGGCGCGGGTCATCACCAGCAGGGAGAGACCGACCGCCACGGTCTCGGGGAGGAGCACGTGGTCGAGGGTGGGGGCGTTGAGCGCGTTGACCGCGAGCACCGCGTAGGCGGGGAGCACGGCGAGCACCCCGCGCTGCTCGCGGATCGCCACCCAGCCGGTCCAGAAGCCGACCGCCCACATCGCCCCGCAGAGGCCGACGAGGAAGGTCCAGTCGTCGGACTGGAAGAGGCCGGCGGCGAGCGCGCCGGCGTAGCGCGCCACCGCGTGGCGCAGACCGCCGCCGCCGTCGGCGGGCATCGACCCGGCGGTGAGCAGGACGATGACGATGAGCCCGAGCACCGGCGCCGCCACCGCGGCGACCGCCCGGCCCACGAGCGAGCGGGCGATGAGCACCGCCTCGGCGGCGGCGACCACGGCCGCGGCGAGGGTGACCCCGGTGCCGTCGACCCAGTCGGCGACCATCACCGCCCAGGTGGTGGCGGCGACGAGCCCGATGACCAGGAACGCGGCCGCCGTCCGTCCCCGCTGGGTCACCGGCATCGGGCGGGAGGCCACCCCTGTCGAGAGCACGGCCAGGCTCCTACAGCGCGGCGGCGCGGTGGCGGCGGCCGACGCCGAGGTCGTCACCGCGGCGGACCAGCCACCAGTCGAGGGCCAGCCGCCAGGCGGCGAGCACCCGGATCGGCGGCCCGGGGGCACCGAAGGAGGTGGGCTCGACGATCACCGCGAGGTGCCGCACCCCGCGGGCCCCGACCTCGAGGAGCGCGTCGATCCAGGCCTGGTCGCGGCGCGAGGTGATCACCACGATGCCGCCGCGGCCCCGCCATCCCTCGCCGTAGCGGCGCACCGTCTCCGCGAGGTCGGTGCTGCCGTCGTCGTC
>Ga0209577_10005662_pt1 | contig 11629 bp, 9 predicted proteins | sample GraSoiAngelo_109_FD_185874 | JGI IMG/M metagenome (GOLD analysis project Ga0209577, IMG submission 185874) | Grasslands soil microbial communities from the Angelo Coastal Reserve, California, USA - 14_0903_12_20cm (SPAdes) (version 2) | ecosystem: Environmental > Terrestrial > Soil > Grasslands ... | reverse complement strand
TATTTGGTGCCGCATGGGGATCCCATTCAACTGGCCACCGCTATCCAAACCTTGCTGGCGGACCCCCAGCACGCAAGAGAAATGGGCGCGCGCGGGCGGCAAACCGTGGACCATGAATATCGCTTCCAGAACTTCGTGAAAGCCCTGAAAAAAATCCTGCGCGATCAATGCGAATCCTGAACGTCACGGAGACCTGCGCGCCTTTTTTGGAATTTGGTGGGCCGCCCGTAAAGGTGCGGGCGCTTGCCGAAGGCCTCGCGGAGAAGGGACACGAAGTGACGGTCCTGACGGCAGATTGGGGGCTCGAAAGACGCGGGAAAATCCACCAAAACAAAATTGGATGGGAACGGTCGCCTCTCGGCTGGCGGTGCCGGGAAAACGGCGTCGAAGTTATCTATTTGCCGACGTGGCTGCATTACCGGCAAGTGAGTTGGAACCCAGCGGTGAAGCGGTATTGCCGGGCGCGGCTGGGAGAATTCGATATTGCGCACATTTTTGGTTTGTACGATTTGCTGGGGACGACGGCGGCGGCGGCTTGTCGAAAGCGCGCGATTCCTTACGTAGTCGAACCCATCGGGATGTTTATCCCTATCGTCCGGAATCTGTGGCTTAAGCGAATGTATCACCGGGTGTGGGGAAGAAGGATGCTTCAGGGGGCGAGTGCTGTGGTGGCCACTTCACAGCAAGAGATCGAAGAGCTGGTGACCGGAGGGATTCCGCGCGCGAAGATCGTCATGAGGCGAAATGGAGTGGAGGCACCCGAGGCTTGGCCGGAGCCGGGAACTTTTCGGGGGAAATTGGGAATTCCAGTGGAAGCTCGCGTGGTTCTTTTCTTGGGCCGGCTGAACGTGAAAAAAAGTCCGCATTTGCTGTTGCGAGCTTTTGCCCAAGTGAAGAAGCGATTGGAGGGAGTGCCTCTGCGGTTGGTGTTTGCCGGACCAGACGAAAGGGGCGTGAAAGCGCAGTTGGAGCAAATGGCGGCCCAATTGGACATTAAGAGAGAAGTTCAGTTGCCTGGGCCGGTGTTTGGCCAGGACAAGTGGGCGGCGTACCGGGACGCGGATGTTTTCGTGCTCCCCTCGCAAAGCGAGAATTTCGGAAACACGGCCGCGGAGGCGGTGGCAGCCGGCACGCCGGTCGTGGTGACCGAACAATGCGGGATCGCGCCGCTTCTTGCCGATGAGGCTGGCCTGGTGGTGAAGCATGATTTGCAAGAGCTCACGGAGGCGCTTGCCCGGATATTGGCCGATGGCGAACTCCGTAGACATTTCCGGGCCGGATGCGCTAAAGTCCACCTGAACCTGGGATGGGAAGCTCCCATTAGCGAAATGCAGGACCTGTATGCTCGGTGTCTCTCTCAGAACAACGTCGGAAGAAGTTAGGCCCGTAGAACCCGTAGAATAGGTCTCCAAGTGCCCAAACCACGACATCCCGCCTTCCGCGCTGTGTGGTGGAGCTGCAACCTGCTCCTGGCGGCGGCGTTCTTAGGCGTCCTCGTCGCAGGACTGCGGGAATTTGGGCTGCGCCATTACTTGGATGGTTTTTCTGACGCCATTGCTCCCAGCGTCTTACCGGCGGAGCCAAAAGTTGAGGCCATTCTGAACTGGATGCGCATCGAGCCATTGCGGGCCGTCGCGGCGAACCCCAGCGCGCTTTCCTCGCGAGACCCGCACATCACCCTCAACTACCAGCAGTTATTGCGTGTGTGCGGAACCGCCACGAATGCCTTCCTGAACCTCGCACGAGAAGATGATTTGCTCGTGCGCCGCCTGCTCTTATTGGCTCCCGACGGAAGCACCAAACATGTTGTAGCCGAAGTGTTCATGGATGGTCGCTGGATCGTGGTCGATCCAACATACCACTTGATCATGAAGGACGCCCAGGGACGCCTTCTGACGCGTCAAGATCTTCAGAACCCGGCCGTCTTCCGGCAAGCGGTCGGTCCCGTCGCGGATTATCCCCGGAATTATAACTACGAACGTACGACACACGTACGCCTGGAACGCGTGCCGCTTTTCGCCGCGTGGCATCTGCGAAGGGTTCTTGACACCGTCTGTCCTGCCTGGGATGAAGCGGCAGATTGGAGCCTGCTGCTAGAACGTGAATCTTTTTTTTACTTTACGCTTGCCTGCGTAGGCATGATTTTCCTCCTCGTGGTGCGCTTCCTGCTCGGCTGGTATGCGGATAGTCGGCTGAGAATACCTCGTTTTCATTTACGCGACCGCGTGCTTGGCGCGAGTGTCGCCTTCTTTTTTTCGACTCCGGAGATCAAAGAATAGCGTGTGCGGCATCTGCGGAGTCGCCTTCAGTTCGCGCAATACGCAGGCGGAAGCGCAAGTGCGGGCGATGGTCGCTGCGATGCGCCACCGCGGCCCTGACGAAGAGGGGCTTCTGCTTGGCGAAGTCCGCGCCCCAGGTCTCGCGCTGGGGATGACCCGGCTGAGCATCATCGACCTGGCGGGCGGCCATCAGCCCATTTGGAACGAAACCAACGACGTAGCCGTAGTGTTCAACGGCGAGTTGTACGGCTACCGCGACTTGCGTGAGCGCCTGGTCCTCTGCGGGCACCGCTTTGCAACACAATCCGACACGGAGATTCTCGTTCACGCCTGGGAAGAATGGGGGGAAGACGCGCTTAATGAACTGCGCGGAATGTTTGCGTTCGCGTTGCTCGATCTGCGCGAGCGCTATGCAACGGCGCCGATTCTTTTTCTTGCCCGCGATCCATTGGGAATCAAGCCGCTCTACTACAGGCAGACGCCGGAAGGTTTTGCGTTCGCTTCGGAAGTGCGAGCGCTGCTTGCCGCGGGAGCCGCTCCAAAGACTCTTTCGCGAGATGCGCTGACCTCTTATTTGCTCTTCGGCAGTGTTAGCGAGCCAGTGACGCTCGTGGAAGGCGTGTTCAGCCTGCCACCGGGGCATCGCATGTTGCTGCACGTTCCCGAGCGCCGTCGCGTTCCGCGTGCGCGGCAATGGTGGGACCAAGTGCTTTCACCTGCAGCCCGGGATACGCGAAAGCCGCGCGACCTTGCTGCGGCGGCGAAAAAGTTGCGCCCAATGCTTGAAGACGCCGTGCGGGCGCATCTGATCGCGGATGTGCCAATAGGACTTTTCTTATCGAGCGGGCTGGATTCGGGTGCCATTGCCGCGCTGGCAGCAAAGGCGCAAGCAGGGATTCAGAGCTTTACGTTGACGTTTCCGGGCACGCCATTTGATGAAGCGGAAGCCGCAGGAGCGATCGCGAAGCATTGCGGAACCAGGCACTCAGAGGTGCCACTGGATGGTAAGGCCGTAGTCGAGCGGCTGGACGAAGCCATTGCCGCACTGGACCAGCCCACTATGGACGCGGTGAATACGTATTTCGTTTCCTGGGCGGCGAAAAAGTTAGGCCTGAAAGTGGCGCTTTCCGGTTTGGGAGGCGATGAGCTTTTTGCCGGATACTCGACGTTCGCCGATACGCCGCGACTATCAAGACTGATTCGCACCGCCTGGTTCGCGCCGGCAGTGGTAAGACGTTGGACGAAACAATTCGTTGCTGCGCTTGCTGGGAATCGTAGCTCACCGGATGCGGGGAGCAAGGCGGCCGCCGCCTGGGTCTCTCCCGACGCGTTGCCACATCCTTATTTTTTCACGAGAACGCTCTTTCCGCCTGGAAGACTGGAGAGAATCATCGAGCCGCGGTTCCGTCCCAGCACCATCGGGCCGGATGGCGTTACGCTCGAACCGACATGGGTTGGATGGCTGCAAAGAGCTGCCGACGAAGCGCGCAAGCTGGAACCGGTGGCGGGAATTTCGTGGCTGGAGATGCGCAGTTACATGGCGAGCACGCTGCTGCGGGATACGGATTCTGTAAGCATGGCGCAGTCGCTCGAAGTGCGAGTTCCGCTGCTTGACACGCTCCTGATGGAATTTGTGAGCGCATTGCCGGATGCAGCGCGGCGCCGGCCGGGCGCACCGAAAGCCTTGCTTGTGGAAGCGATTCGAGACTTGCTGCCAGGAGAAATTCTCGCGCAAAGGAAACGCACCTTCACGCTGCCATGGGAGGAATGGTTGCGGGGACCTCTGCGAAGAAGGCTGGAGTCGAGTTTCGCGAATCCCGCACCTGCTTTAAAGCCCGTGCTGCGCCCCGGTGGAACACAGAGCGTTTGGAACGACTTCCTCGCTGCAAAAACCACATGGTCTCGCCCATGGTCTCTCTACGTGCTGAATGAGTGGTGCCGCCGGCATCTCGCCGCATAAACCTGTCCACTGAGGTACACTGGCAAGTCATGCGATGAACATTTTGGGGATCAACGCGTACCATGGCAACGCATCGGCAGCGATTGTTTGCGGTGGCCGGTTGGTTGCGGCCGTGGAAGAGGAGCGATTCAACCGCGTCAAGTATGCGGCCGGCTTTCCCGCACAGGCCATTCGATACTGCTTGAAGGAAGCCGGTTTGACTCTCGCGGAAATCGACCATGTGGCCGTGCCACGAAATCCATACGCACGGCTGGCGACCAAGATTCTTTACGCATTGCGCATGCCCTCCTTTGCTCGAGGGCGCGCCAAGGTGCTCGTGAAATTTCAGGGCATTCCCGAAGCTCTGGCGCAGGCGTTCGATGCGGACCCGAAGAGCATTCGCGCGAAATTTCATCGCATCGAGCACCACCAGGCGCACCTGGCGAGCAGCTTCTACTGCTCTCCGTTCGAACGGGCGGGGCTGCTCTCTGCGGACGGACTCGGCGATTTCGCGAGCACCATGTGGGGTGCCGGTAATGGCAGCCGACTGAACATTGAGGGTGCCATCGCGTTTCCGCATTCTTTGGGACTTTTTTACAGCGCAGTGACGCAATACCTCGGCTTCTTGAGATTCGGCGACGAATATAAGGTCATGGGCCTGGCGGCCTACGGGCAACCGGAACAACTGGAACGGTTCCGCGACATCGTGCGCTTCGAAAATGGTTCTGGTGCAAGTGGATTTAAGCTGGGCCTTGATTATTTCTCGCATCACCGCACGGGCCCGGAAATGTCTTGGGCGGAAGCGGATAAAACGCCCGCGCTCGGCAAGTTGTTTTCGGAGGCCATGGAGAGGCAGTTCGGTCCAGCGCGCGCCGCAGACCAAACGTTAGAGCAGCGGCACCGCAACCTGGCGGCTTCGCTGCAGGCACGGCTCGAAGAAGTTTATCTGGGTATGTTGAAGAAACTCGCCGAGCGCACGGGATTGAAAGCCGTCTGCTTGGCCGGTGGTGTGGCTTTCAATTGTGTGGCCAACGGAAAGATTTTTGACGCGACGCCGTTCGAGCAGGTTTACGTGCAGCCGGCCGCCGGGGATGGCGGGCTCTCGGTCGGCGCCGCTTTCTATGTCTGGCACCAGATTCTTGGCAAGCCGCGCTCGTTTGTGATGAGTCACGCCTTCTGGGGCCCGGGATATTCCGGTGAGGAGATTCGCCGCGCAATCGATTCAAATGGGCTGGCACAAAAAGGCTGCGAAATCGCCGAACTCAAGGAAGGGGAATTGATGCGCCGCAGTGCGGTGGTCATCGCTGACGGCAAAATCCTCGGCTGGTTTCAGGGTCGTGCTGAGTGGGGGCCGCGCGCGCTGGGCAATCGCAGCATCGTCGTCGATCCTCGCCGGCCGGAAATGAGGGAAATTCTGAACCGCCGCATCAAGCACCGGGAAATCTTCCGCCCGTTTGCGCCGTCGATTTTGGCTGAGTCCACCGCTGAATATTTTGAACAATCGCATCCTTCGCCGTTCATGACGCTGGCTTATCCCGTGCGCCCTGAAAAACGCGACAAAATTCCTGCGCCAACCCATGTTGATGGTAGCGGGCGCCTGCAAACTGTCACAAAAGAAGCAAACGCCCGCTACCAGGCGCTAATTTCCGCGTTTCGCAACCTCACCGGCGTGCCCGTGCTATTGAATACTTCGTTCAACGACAACGAGCCTATCGTCTGCCGCCCGGAAGAGGCCATCGATTGCTTCCAACGCACGCAAATGGACGCCCTGGTCCTCGGCGATTTTCTTATCACAAGACAGTGAAGCACGTCGCGCTATTTCGGCTCGCATGAAGATCTTATTGTTGAATCTGTACTACCCGCCGGACACCTCGGCCACCGCAAAAATGGCGCAAACAGTGGCGGACGCGATCTGCATCGATCACCGCGTCACGGTGCTTTGCGGAAGGCCGTCGTACGACCCGACAGAGCGGCGCGCGTGGCGGCCTTATCAAACCGAAAACGTGGGCCTGATTCGAATCATCCGCGCCGGCTCGACGGCGTTTCCGCGGTTCAACATGAAAAAAAGGCTGCTGAACTACTTGAGCTACCTCTGGCTCGCCGTTCCGCGTGCCCTACTTATTGACTGCGACGTAGTGCTGGCGATGACCGATCCGCCGTTTCAGGGAATCGTTGGAGCGCTCGTGGCCATGCTGAAGCGAAGGCCGTATGTGTACAACATCCGCGACTTGTATCCGGATATGGCCGTCGGGGGTGACATCGTAAAACGAGCAATTCTTCCTCGTATTTGGGAAAAAATGCATCGGTGGGCGCTGCGCCGCGCTGAACACGTCATCGTTCTCGGCAACGACATGCGGGCGCGCATCATCGCAAAAGGCGTGGAGCCCGCGCGTTTGGTGATCATTCGCGATGGCGCAGAGATTCTTCGTCCAGAGATGCATCCAACGCCTCCCGATCCCGATGTGGTTCGCGCCATCCGCGGCGGATTTTCCTTTGTGCTGTTGCACGCGGGCAACCTAGGATTTTATGGCGCATGGAATACGCTGGTAACGGCAGCGCGCAAACTCTCCTGCGAGGGTGTCGGGTTGATTTTCGTGGGCAGCGGTGCCCAGCGCGCCGAAGTGGAAGCGGCAGCCGCCGGTGCTGACAACATACGCTTTCTTGATTACTTTCCTTCCGCGAAGATTTCCTCGGTCCTGGCGGCCGCCGATGCGCACGTCGTTACGATAAAGCGTGGCCTGGAAGGCGTGGTTGTACCCAGCAAGATGTACGGAATCCTCGCAGCGGGCAAACCGATTGTCGCCCTGGCTCCCAAGGAAACGGACGTTGTTTCGCTCGGTGCGAAGCAGGGCTTCGCCGTAGCCGCCGACCCGGACAAGCCAGGCGACCTGGCGAACGTTGTTCGCGGTTTAATTGCGGACGCCAAAAAGATGAAAGCCATGGAAGAAGCGGCGCGGGTTGCTGCGCCTTCCTATGATAGAGTTGCTGAGCTTCAGAAATATCTGGAAACCTTCAATCACATTGCCGTGCGCTAGAAAATCCAGGAGGCAAAGCACGAGTGGCGACCAGCGAATCGTTTTGGGCGGGCCAGACCGCCTTGGTAACCGGCGGAGCCTCATTCATTGGATCCACGCTTACAGATCATTTGATTACGCGAGGCGTCCAGAAAGTCCGCATTGTCGACGACCTCACCAGCGGACACTTGGGCAACATCCGTCATCACCTGGGAACAGGCAAAGTGGACTTCCTGCAAGCGGACCTGCGCGAGCCTGGAGTTGCGCGCGCGGCCATGCAAGGGGTTGATGTGGTTTTCCATCTTGCTGCCGACCATGGCGGCCGCGGTTATGTCGACCTGCACCAAGCCGGCCCCGCCTCCAACTTTTTTCTGGATGGCTTGATTTTTGCAGAAGCGTTAAAGGCCAAAGTGAAAAAAGTCGTTTTTGCCTCCTCGGGCTGCGTTTATCCGAATTTTTTACAGTCCGATATCAATAAGGAACTCTATCTCACCGAAGATCTGACCAAAGGTCCGAAAGACGCCGACAACACCTACGGTTGGGCAAAACTCATGGGTGAGTTCACACTCCAGGCGTATGCCAAAGAGCGCGGGCTGGGCGCTGCCTCTTGTCGCTATTTCACCGTGTACGGCCCGCGTGGCCTCGAGAATCACGCGGTCATCGCCATGATCGCGCGCGCCTTCCTGGGTCAGAATCCTTTTGAAGTGTGGGGCGACGGTACGCAAATTCGCAACTGGACTTACATTGACGACATCGTGGAAGGAACCATCCTCGCCGCTGAAAGAATCAACGACGGTACTCCCGTAAACCTGGGTACCATGGAGCGCATTCGCGTGATCGATTGCGCCAAGATGGTTTGCGACTTCACAGGCCACAAGGCCGAGATTAAGCTCCGCCCGGACATGCCCACGGGCCCGCTGAACCGCGTGGCGGATAACTCTCTGGCGAAAAAACTTCTCGGCTGGGAGCCGAAAGTTCCTTTCTGCGAAGGGTTGAAGCGCACCATCAACTGGTACTACGCCAGCAAGGACAAGGAAGAAGTGAAGCGCATCTTCGGCCGCATGCTCACGGAACGTTGACCTTTGCCTTCGCTAACCGCCCGCGGCGGGGCCCCGGCTCCTGTATCCGTGAAACAGATTCGACATAAAACAAGGATTCTTGCGATTGCCGCGCGACAAAATTCGCAGTATCGTGTTTGCGCTGCATGGGGGAGCCATCTTTAAATCCTGACTTGGGAGCCTGACGCATGGCCGCAGGCCTGCTTGCTTTCTTCATCGCGTTGTTTGCTTCGATGATGTTGGTCGCACCTGTTCGTGCCTTTGCCTTGCGTGTCGGAATGGTGGATTTGCCTGGCCCGCGAAAAGTTCACCACACGCCCATCCCTCTTCTGGGCGGGGTGGCGATGTATGCGGCGGTCGTGATTGCTGTTTTGCTGGCATTGCAAGGACAGGTGCGGACGCAAATTGCCGGCATCCTGATTGGCGCAACCCTGGTGGCCGCGGTAGGCACCCTTGACGACCGCGGATGGCTCCATCACCAGGTGAAGCTATTCGTGGGTATGCCGGCCGCCGCGGGAATCTTGCTTTTGAGTGGGATTCGCGCACAAGTTTTTGGCGCAATCCTGCAGGGCAGCGTCGGCGTTTTCCTGGACGTCGCCCTGACCGTTCTTTGGGTGGTCGGTATTACCGCCTCGTTCAGCATTCTCGATCACATGGATGGTCTGTGCGCGGGCGTTGCCGCCATGTCCTCCGTTTTTTTCGCGCTGCTTGCTTACCTCAACGGCCAAACGCTGGTTACCATCCTGGCGGCATCTGTTCTCGGCGCTGCCACCGGTTTTCTCCGTTGGAATTTCAAGCCCGCCAAGATTTTTATGGGCGATGGCGGCGCGATGTTTTTGGGATTCTTAATGGCTACGTTGGGATTGAAATTGCGCGTGGAAAATGCCTCGCACTTTTCCGCTTGGCTGGCCCCGGTTTTGATACTCGGCGTGGCAATTTTTGACACCACCCTGGTAACCATCTCGCGTGCGCGCCGGGGACTTCTGCCTTTTGCTACGCCGGGCAAGGACCACGCCGCGCACCGCCTCTCCAATCTCGGCCTCGGCCATCGGGGCGCCGTGATCACCCTGTACCTTCTGGGTGCGGTCGGAGGCTGCGCTGCTTTGTTTGTGAGTCATCGGTCGACCCGAAGCGCCTTGGTTCTGGGAACTTTGGTCCTGGCTGGTATTTTGCTGGGAGTCACTGGTCTGGAACGCGCCCCTTATGAACGCCAGTCACAAAAGACCTCTCCTGCCACCTAACGCACCCGCTGTCCACAAGTGATCCCGCGAAGTTTGGTTCTGCCCAAGGCTCGACTTTATTTGCCCCTACAAGCTGTTTCTGTATACTTACAACGCCCCTCCCACCCATTTTGTAAGTCCCTCGCGGGTTGGGCGGGAAGCAATCCAATCTTTTGCGTAGACCTTCCCGGCAACGAGTGTTGAGAGGCTGCGCACCATTGGGGACGTACAGGACTGTGGAAGAAAGCAAATCCCGGCCGGCGAATGGCGGCAACACGCGGGAAGTTATCATTATAGGAGCCTCGGCTGCCGGGCTCTTCACGGCTGCGCATGTCGCTCGGGGCGGTCGGCCCGTCCGCGTGCTGGAATCCAAGCCGCATCTCGAACCCGCTTCGCGCACGCTGATTGTTACCGATCATTTCCGCAGTCAAATGGCGGCCCCGGCACAGCGCAGCATCATCAACGGAATTCGCCGTTTTGAACTCTTTACCGACGGCCGCTGCGCGCAAATTGCTTTGAAGAAGCCGGACCTGATTGTCGAGCGCTCCCGGCTGATTGCTTCCCTCGCGCAAGAGGTTCAGCAGGCGGGAGCTTCTTTTTCGTTTGATACGCGTTTCCTGAACGTCGGCAGGAATGAGCGAGGCTTGCGCCTGGAAATCGAGACGGGCGGCAAGCGCGAAGAGTTGCACGCCGATAGCGTTGTCGGCGCAGACGGCGCAGCAAGCCGCGTGGCGCGTGCCGCTGGCTGGCCGCCCGTCGAAACCGTGCCGCTGGTACAAGCCATTGTCCGGCTCCCGAAGGATTGTCCCCCGGACACTACTCGCGTCTGGTTTATTCCGGACGATACGCCTTATTTTTATTGGCTGATTCCAGAATCTCCTGAGCGGGGAGCCGTAGGCGTGATTGGCGAGCAAGGTCGCAATACGAAACGCTGTCTCGAAAGCTTCCTCGAAAAGAAAAAACTGGAACCGATGGAATGGCAAGGCGCCCGTATCCCCATTTATCGGCGTTGGGTGTCCGTGAGGCGTCAAATCGGAAGTGGCGAGATTTATCTTGTGGGAGACGCCGCGGCGCAGGTGAAAGTGTCAACGCTTGGCGGCATCGTCACTGGTTTCCGCGGTGCGCTCGCGGTCGCGCAGGCGCTTTTGCGGAAAAGCACCCGCAAGGAACTCCGGGCTCTGCGGCGCGAGTTAGCCACGCACTGGATGATCCGCCGCGCCCTCCACCATTTTCAGCAGAGAGATTATTCCCAGTTGGTTGATTTGCTCGATTCTTCCGCCCGGGAATCGCTGGGGGAAATTCATCGCGACGAATCGACTCGCCTGCTTTGGAATCTCGCCCGGCGCCAGCCGCGCCTTCTGCTGCTGGGACTGCGAGGCCTGCTCATGGGAGGGAGGATCAAGAGTTAGGAAAGCTTTCCAGCGGCAATCGCCGCTTATTTTCAATCCCAGTTCATTGGGTAAAAGTGAGGAACGAACGGCTTTTTTCTTTCCCGCGCTTCGGTCACAATACAAAACTGGAATTCCCAAGCGCAGAGTATTGTCTGCTAAGCTTCAACGGGAGGAGGTTCTCTTTTGCGTCTTTCCGTAATCGGATGTGGATATGTGGGACTCGTCACCGGAGCTTGCCTCGCTGAGGCGGGACACGAGGTCGTTTGCACCGACATTGATGGTGACCGCATCGCCAAGCTCCAGGCGGGGAGCGTTCCTATCTACGAGGAACACCTTGAACAAATCTTGACCTCCGCCCGCAAAGCCGGCCACATTTCCTACACCGCCGATTCCGGCGAAGCAATTCGCACCGGGGACGCTATCTTCATTTGCGTTGGAACCCCTCCGAAAGAATCTGGTGAGGCGGACCTCTCTGCCATTGATAACGTGGCACGCCAAATCGCGGCGGAAGCGCGAACCCCGAAGCTCGTGATCGAGAAAAGCACCGTCCCCGCCCGCACCGGACTCGAGCTCAGCCGCGCGCTCTCCGCCTATTCCCGAGACAGCAGCATCAAGTTCCGCGTGGCCTCGAATCCGGAATTTCTTCGCGAAGGGACCGCCGTCGGTGATTTTTTTCATCCGGACCGCATCGTGGTGGGTGTGGAAGACCCCTCGTCGGCCGCCGAACT
>Ga0209577_10005659_pt1 | contig 11632 bp, 7 predicted proteins | sample GraSoiAngelo_109_FD_185874 | JGI IMG/M metagenome (GOLD analysis project Ga0209577, IMG submission 185874) | Grasslands soil microbial communities from the Angelo Coastal Reserve, California, USA - 14_0903_12_20cm (SPAdes) (version 2) | ecosystem: Environmental > Terrestrial > Soil > Grasslands ... | reverse complement strand
GTCGGTTCTAACGAATAGCCCGCGGCGATAGCGCGCGCGACCGACCGCAGCGGCCGGCACACGGCGGCGCCGAGCAGCGGGAGGGGGTCGTCCCAGGCGACGACCGACTTGGCGTCGCACGCCAGCGCCCAGGGGGCCCAGCGCCACAGCGGCAGGCCGGTGGCGCGCGCCGCGCGCCAATCGACCCAAGGGCGGCACCAGCGCGCGCCCGCGCGGGCGCGCGTGGGGGCCCGCCGCGTCGCCTGGGCGCCGGTCAGGTCGGCGTACACCAGGGCGGGGAGGTTGACCCCCGCGACGGCGCCGAGGTGGTGCCACAGGTTGAAGCGAGGATTGATCTCGAGCAGCCACAATCGCCCCGCGGGGTCCCGCTTGAAGTCGAGCTTCGCGACGCCGGCGAATCGCAAGCGGGCCAGCACGTCGCGCCCGAGCGCCGCGACGTCGCACGCGTCGGTGAGCTCGAGTGCGGTGCTCTCGCCGCGCTCGAGCGGCCAGGTGCGGATCTTCCGGCCGGTGAACTCGCCCACCACCTCGCCGCCCGGGCGGACGTAGGCATGGTAGCTTTCGATCCGGTGCTCCGCGCCGGGGACGAGCTCCTGGGCGAGCAGCGGCAGCCCGGCGGCGGCGAGCCGCGGCCACAGCGCCGCCAGCTCGGGTGGCGTGTCCACACGCAGCGCCTTCGCGCCGCCGGCGACGGGGTCCCAGGACTCGGGGCGTCGGGTGAGCGGCTTCAGGACCACGGGGAAGCGCAACCCGAGCTCACCGGGCCGCTCGGTGGCGGGGTCGAACCGCCGTGCGCCTGGGACCGGCAGAGTCAGGGCGGTCGCGAGCCGCTGGAACCGCTCCTTGTCCACCAGGTCCTCGACCAACGTCGCATCGGGCACGACGAAGCGGAAAGCGCGCGACAGGGTTTCGCGCCAGCGCGAAATGAACAACAGGTCGCCGTCCTCCTCGTAGAACAAGACCGGCGGCTCTGGTTGCGTCGCGCCGAACGCGAGCAGCGTGCCGGCCAGGACGTCCGGATGACGCCACGGGTCGCTCCACGCGAGCCGGGCCGCGGTGAACCGGGAGAATCGGGGTGGGGCTCCGGGCCGCGCCGCCGCGACACAGCGGATGCCGGCGAGACCGAGGGGACGCACCAGGTCCATGCTTCCCAGCACGCACGCCCGCGGCCGGGGCGCGGTCACGCGCCAGCTCCATGGGCGGGCATGCCGCTGCCCGCGCAGCGCCTGCTGCCAGCGATACCCGTGCGCGGCCGCCGAGCGTGCCGCGGTCAGCCAGCGGTACCGACTGCGGATCCAGCGGGACTTCGAGAGCTCGGGCTCTCCGCCCAGCTTGGCCTTGAAGTCGCCGCCGCCCATGAAGTCGATGCTCGTGCAGCCCGCCGCCATCGCCCGCTGCATCACCGTCCAGGTCATCAGCTCGGTCGCCCGATACCAGCGGTAGCGGGTGCGGTGCGTCCAGGTCCACAGCAGCAGTTCGCGACCGTCCTGGAAGAACATGCCCGTCGCAATGCGCGTCGCCGCATCCGGCAGCCGGACCGAGACAGCGATGAGGTGCCCGGCGGCCCGCATGTGACGGAAGCACTCCAGCACGCGGCGCTTCCCGAACGGCACGACGAAGCCGTTGCGTGCGTACACCTCGCACAGCTGGTCGTAATGCTCGTCGACGAACGATTCGTCGTCCTCGAACTGCACGACCAGGCCGAGTTTCGCGGCGCGGCGCACGTTGCGGCGCGCGCTTTCCTTGAACGCCCGCAGCGTCGCCGCGGGGTCGTCGACGTGCAACGGTACGCGGTAGGTGACGACCCGGTCTTCGCGGAATCCGGCGGCGACCATGTCTGCAGCGTCCAGGTCGCGCGACATGAGCTCGACGTGGTGCACTCCGTGCCGGTGCTCGAGGTAGGGGACGAGCGTCTCCATCATGTCGGCCGTGGTGAGTCGGGCCGGGTCGAACGCCGGGCCGAGGCTCACGGTCTGCCACCCCTCGAGGGGCGACCCGAACAGGCGGATCGGCCCCAGCCGCACCAGCAGCCCGGGGAGGCACCCCGCGACGTCGCCGTCGCACTCGAACAGCAGCCACAGCGGCTTGCCGAAACCCGCCAGCTCGAGCGAGCGCATCCAGGCGGCGCGGTGCACCAGACGGTGGTTGGTGAACTGGGTCACCAGCTCGTCCCAGGCCGCGATTTCGCGGGGCGTGGCTTCGCGCACCAGCGCGCGCGCGGCGGCGGTCTGCGTCATCCCGGCATCGCCTCGCGCGTCGTGTAGCGCACGTAACTGCGGTACAGGCCGGGGAGATGGTCTCGCAGCAGGCCTTTGAGGCGCCGCACCATCACTGCGGTGCGCCATCCCTCGAGACGGGCCAGCGCGGCGATCCGCTCGGGCGCGGTGCCGAGCTTCACGTGGTAGCGCCCCAGCACGCGGCACCCCTGCACCAGGCGCGACACGAGCGACGGCTCGGACGTGTAGAGGTACTTGAGCCCGGCGGCGGCGGCGGACTCGAGCACCGCCGGAGAGATGTCACCTCCCGGCACGGAGGCCACGGTGCAGGGTTCGCCCAGCAAGTCGGCCAGGCGATCGCAGCTCGTCCGCCACTCGGCGATCATCTGTGCGAGCGTCTGCTCTCGGAAGATGTTCGGATGCGTGTGGGAGTGGCTGCCAACGACGTGCCCGCAGCGCCGCAGGTAGCGGACGCCGGCGGCGTCCAGGAACGTGGCATCGCCGATGCGGCCGGTGACGATGAAGAAGTGACCCAGCCACCCGCGCCGCGACAGCTCGTCGCCCACGGCGAGCGCGCTCTTGCCTCCGTCGTCGAACGTCAGGAGCAAGTGGCGGCCCGGCGCCGCGAAATCGATCGCCGTGACGAGCGCCGGGCGCTGGTACGCGGTCGCCATCGCCTCGAGATGACTCCGGAAGGCGGCCCGACCGATGGTGTAGGGGGCGGCGCCCCGCCATTGAAACCCCGACGCCCGAGGGTCGTCCGTCACGTCGTGGTAGGCGAAGGCGGCGGCGACCGTTTCCGAGACCGACCAAGGAGCGTGCCTGGACATGGCAGCCTCAGCGCGACAGGGGCATCTCGACCGGTGGCACCGGTCGTCCGGAACCGAGCAGCGACTTCAGGGCGCACTGCAGAAACCCGAGCCCGTAGCTGAAATGCACGACCGGAAACGCGAGCCCCAGCGCCGCGACGGTGCGTAGCCCGCCCCGGCGTCCGGCGCCGATCGCGCACGCCGCCACGACCAGGAGATACGGGGCCAGCGCGGCGCCGAGGAGCACCCCGGCCCCGGGCACCCACGGAAGCGCAAGCGTTGCCGCCGCCAGCGTGGTCACGAAGCCGGCCGGCACGAGCTGCCGGACGGTGGTCACGCGTCCCAACTTTCTGGCGACCAGCGGCTTGGAGTAGCCGTATTGGTGGTACATCCGCGCCAGCTGGCGCAGCGAGTCCCTGGCGTAATACCGCGCCGTCACGTTCGGCACGAGCAGGATGCGCCCGCCCCCCCGGATGAGACGGCCGTTGAACTCGCTGTCCTCGTCCCGCGCCAGTGCTTCGTCGAACAGGCCGACGCGATCGAACGTCTCACGGCGGCAGCAGACGAACGAAATGGTATCGACCCAGCGGGGTTAACGGACGCCGACTCGGAAATAGGAATTGCCCACCCCGAACGGGTGGGACATCGCAATCGCGATGGCCTGCGCGATCGCCGTGTCGTTGGCGGGAAGCGTGACCAGGACTCCGCCTACGCTGTCCGCCCCCGATTGCTGCAGCGCCGCGGCGAGCTCGGGGATGTAGTTCGCGGGATAGACCCCGTGGGCATCCATGCGCACGAGAATCTCGCCCCGGGCGGCACGGATCCCCGTGTTGACCGCGGTCGGTGGAATCCGTCCGGGGTTGTCCAGCAGCCGAATGAACGGGTAGCGCGCGCCGTAGTCCGCGACAATCGACCGCGTACGATCCTCGCTCAAGCCGTCCACGACCAGCACTTCGAGACGATCGCGCGGGTAGTCCGTGGCCACGATCGAATCGAGGCAGCGGGCAATGTAGCGCTCCTCGTTGCGGCACGGCACGATCACCGACACGGTGGCGACGCGTGGGGTGGCGGGACTCATGGACGCATTACCTCCGCGGCCTGGGAGCCCGGAGCCGGCGTCGCGCGCTGCGGGATGTCGGCGAGCCGCGGAGCGGGCGGGGGACGGGGGGCGCGCCGCAACGCGCGTGCGAACGTCGCGCGGAACAGCCCGCCCAGGCCGCCGATCCCCTGCATCCACTCCCCGACGCCGGGCCAGCGGTCGTCCGGGCGCCAGGTTTCACTCCGGGTGCCGGGGGGCTGCGGGCCCAGGACTTCCCGCAGGCCCTGCAGCACGCTGGGGTATGGCTCGGGACACCCCGGGGGCGCTCCCGCGACGACATAGAGCAGCCGCTTGACGTCGCCCCACGCCCACCGCACCGTCACGCCGCTCTCGTACGCCGTCGTCGCCGCAACCCGCTCGCCGCGCAGCAGCTCCACCCACAGCTTCGGGAAATCCACGCCGGATGCGATCGCCAGCTCGAGCGAGCCCCAAAACCGTCCGTTTACCTCGATGAGGCAGGGTTCGCCGGCCCCGTCGTCCCGGAACTCGACCATGACCGGCCCATGCCACGCCATCGCGGACAGCAGGCGGGCCGCCGGCTCGCGCAACCGCGGGTCGAGCGGGATAGAGCGCCGCAGGCTGCTCCCCGATCCCGAGGGTCGGACGTCGCGCAGCCGCTCGTGGCCGAACCAGGCGACGGGCTCGCCGCGGTCACACAGCGCGAACACTCCTTTCCCCCGCCCGGCGACGATCCCCTGGATCACGGGCCAGGCTTCACCCCGGCGACAGGCGGCCACTGCGGCTTCGAGGCTCGCCGGGTCCGGCACGTAGCGCGCTCCGTGGTCGGACCGGAACCGGTCGCCGTCCCAGAAATCGCTGAACCGGGGTTTGAGGATGCAGGGGTATCGGATCGCCTCCGCGGCCGCGCGAGACTCGGCGAGCGAGCGCGGAAACCGCGTGGGCGGAATGCGCAGGCCGCAGGAAGCGGCGAGCTCGAGCGTCCGGGCCTTGTCGAAGGCCCGCAGTAACATGTCCTGCGGACCGCACCCGAGCACGATCCCCGCTGCCTCCCACTGCTCGCGCTCGGCGTCGCACAACAGGCACGACCGTTCCAGTTGCGGCAAGACGATCCGCACGCCTTGCATCTGGGCCCACACGCGCAGCGCCGCGAATCCGGCGATCGTTTCGTCGCCCAGGCGGAAGTGGGCGCGGCAGTAGCGCGACCAGGCCGCCAGCGGCCGGCGCAGCGGACTCGCGACGTACACGGTGTGCCCGGCGCGTCCGAGCGACCGCACACAGGCGAGCCCCTGCGTGGTCTGTCCGTCGAGCACCAGCACCCGCTCAGGGGATGGCATGCGGCGCCTCCACCATCCGCGGGTGGCCGTTGCGACGCGCCAGGACCGACCGGTAGATGGCGATCACCTCCTGCGTGAGGCGCCGCTCGTCCAGGTCCAGCACCGTGTCGCGAGCCGCGACGCGGCGGCCCCGGCGCAACACGCGCTCCAGCGCCGCAGCGATGGTGTCCGGCCGTTCGTCGGCACACAGCTCACAGCCCTCGATCCCGTGGAGACGGCGGGGCACGTCGCCCACCGGGACGGAGACCACAGGGAGATTGCACGCGAGCGCTTCTTTGACCGTGTTGGGCGAGCCTTCCTGCACCGACGTGAACACCAGCGCATCGGCCGCGCTCATGAGGAGCGGCATGTCGGAGTGGGGCGTTCCCCAGGCGAGCAGCAGCTCGGCGGGGAAAGTGCGCTGCAGCAGCGCCACTGCGTCGCAGGCGAGGGGGTACCGCTTGCGCGGCTCCGCCGGGTTGCCGACGAACAACACCAGACGCCGGTCGAGGGGCAGGCCGAGACGCCGCCGCGCCTCGTCGCGGGGAACGGGACGGAACAAGTTCAGATCGAGTCCCGAGGGGACGACGCGGGGCCGCACGGACCGTGGGAGGAACGCCTTCATGTGCTCCGACACCACGATGGCGGCGTCAGCCCAGAGGGCCACCGCCCGGCACAGCAGCTGGAGTACCCTGCCGGCCAGGGTGACCCGCCCGTTCCACCCTACGATTCCCTGGACATCGTCGCCGCGGAAGGTCACGACCAGAGGGAGGCGCTTCGGCAGCGCCAGCAGTCCACTCATCCCGAACTGCGCGTGCGCGAGGTCGTAGGGCCGCTGTGCCATGCGGCGCCGGACTTGGAGCCAGGCCTTGAAGTAGTTCCACGGGCGCTTGGCGCCCGTGAAGTGGAACACGTCCACCGCCACGCCGGCCGCCTGGAGAAAGTCCGCCTGACGCTTGATGAAGAACGTCGTGCGGGGGCGGCCGTCGGGGACGGGCCATTCGCTCGTGATCATCAAGACCCGGATCGGGGAGTCGTGCGGCGTCATCGTCTGTCCAACGCTTCGACGAGGGTTCGCGCACCCACCCCGGCCGCGGGCGGGTGCGGCCGCTGCGGCGCGAGCCGCCGCCCAACGCGGGCCAGCGCGACCAGCGGGAGCAGGCAGATCCGGCCGGCGCCCTCCCAGTCCCCGGCCGCGATGCGCGCGGCGAGCTGCCGCAGGTACAGCCGCGTATTGACCCGGAGCACCGGGAAGCGGTACGCCCCGGCGCGAAACCGGGCACGTCCCCAGCCACGCAGCACGAGCCGCTGCCGCACCGCCGCCGGCAGGAGCGGCCGGCCGAACGCGGCGCGGTGGATTTGATCCACGTAGCTCAAATAGCAGCACAGTCCATCGAACGCCCCGTGCTGCTGCGCCGTGCGGATGACGTATTCCCAGTCGAGCGTGCCCCGGCGAATCGCCGAGATCGTGAAGACCACGTCGCACAGCAGGATCTGGAGGCGGCCCCAAACTCGTTGCAGGCCTTGCAAGACGAGCTGATCCTCGACCGGAGGCTCGGTGACGTCGGTGCCATCGAGCAGGCGGCGCTCCCGGTGCCGCAGCAGCACCAGCGGGAACGTGCGGTGCTCGCCCACCACTCCGAGCCGGCCGTGCTGGACGTCCAGGGGAGCCGGGCAGCCGGCGACGGCGTAGGTGGTCGTCCCGGCGATCCGCCCGCCGAGATCGCGACCCAGCGCCGCGGCGTCGAGCTCGGTGATGATACGGCGGTCCACGCCGGTCGAGCGCTCGAGCAGCAGCAGATCGACGTCGTCGCCCATGTCGGGATAGTCCTGGAATGCCTTCGGAAACACGAACTCGATTCCCGCCGCCTCACACGTCCGACTCACCTGGTGAATCAGCTCGAGCATCGTGCCGATGCGGCCCTGCTCGTGGGCCACCGCTGCGGCGAACGGTTCCGGCAGCACGACGTCGCGCAGCATCAGGCGTTCCGCGGTGCGTGCCAGGACGCCGTTGCGGCGCGCGATTTCCAGGAGCACGTCCCAGTCGACGTCGTGCACGCCGTCCGGCGAACCGCGCCGATCCAGCAGCAGTCGGAGCACCAGCAGCAGTCGGGGCAGCCAAGCGGCGTGCCGGGGCTCGGTGTCCTGGTCTGTCGCCGGCCGAGCTGGCCGAGCTGGCCGAGCCGGACGCTGGGCGGGCTCGCCCAGCACGACGCGCAGGAGGGCGCGCCTGGTCGCGGGGGGATCGCTCGCCTGAAGCACGAGCGGCCGCTCGACCCAGCGGAATACAGCGCCATAGGCCGTTTCGCGGGCGCGCAGATAGGCGAGCGAGTATTCGCCCTTGCGCGCGTAAGCCGCCTCGGGGCTGATCTCGAGCAGGACGGGGACGTCCGGCGTCGGGGTGATGCGGTGCAGCCAGCGGAGCCAGCGCCAGCCGCCCCGGTGGGCGACGTCCACCAGCGTGTCGTAGAAATACCGATCCATGATGAGGATCCGCTTCCGCACTACCTCGACGTACAGCCGGTAGCACAGGAAGACGAACAGGTCGACGGGGTAGATGAGACGGCGCAGCGACCGGCTCCAGACGACCGCGTCGCGCAGGCGTTGCAGCCGGCCCACGAGCCCCGGACGACGGGCGACCTCTTCGAGCGCGACGGCCCGCGCCGTCCCGACTCGCGGGGCGCCGGTGAGCGTGTCCCGGACGACGCGCAATACCGGATACAGGCCGACATCGCGGTTCATGTGGAGCACCGTGACCGCGCGGTGGCGACGCTCCAACTCGCCCTTGAGCCAGGCGATCAGGCTCGATTTGCCGGCGCCGTCCAGTCCCGAGAAGGTGATCAGCATGCCCGGTTCACCACGCGAGGCGGTATTGGCGCAGCCACAGCTCGAGCGCCAGCACGCTGAAGACCCGCTGGTAGAGGCCACCCCGGCTCACGGATCCGCCGGCGCGGCCCCGGCCCTCGCGGAACGCAGCGAGCCAGCCGTGGACGAGCGAACCGTTCAGGACGGGGCGCGTGCGGGCATCCCCGGCAAGCAGGAGGTCTTCCAGGGTGCGATGGAAACCACACGGGACCATCACGTCGAGCGGAATGCTGAATCCTTTTTTGGGGCGCCGGGCGACGGCTCGAGGGAGCCAACGACGCCCCAAGGCCCGCAGCACGCGCTTGCCTGCACGAGCCCCGGTCTTGAGTCGGTGGGGCAGCGTGACCCCGAGCGCGACGACCTCCTCGTCGAGCATCGGCACCCGCACCTCGATGCTGGCCCGCATGCTCATCATGTCCACTTTGCGCAGCATGTCGGACGGCAGGCTGACGCTGAAGCAACGTTCGGTGAGGCGCCGGGACAGTTCTTCCAGATCCGTGGGACGCGTGGACCCCGCGGTTTCGAAATGGCGGTACACGGGCGCGAGCCCGGCACGCCCGTCCGGCCCGACGAGCTCTTCTTTCTGCGGCTCGCTCAGATAGTTGGTGAGTCCGGCCAGGAGCACCGCCGGGTTGGCCCGTCCCGCCCGGGCGAGCGGGATCGCCTTCGCCGCCCACCGACCCCAATCCCGTGTCCACCGCGTGGCCCTGTGGCCCGTTCCCTCCGCGAGCCCGAGCACCCAGTCGGGAGAGCGCATGAGCAGCGCAAACAGGTGCGCCCGCCGGAAGTTTTCGTAGCCGCCGAACGCTTCGTCGCCGCCATCGCCGGAGAGGGTGCAGATGATCCCGTGTTCCCGCACCGCCCGGGAGATCCAGTACATGGGGACGAGGCTCGTGTCGGCGAACGGTTGGTCGAAATGCCGGAACAGCTCGAGCAGCGCGTCGGGCGTCATCGCCCAGTCGCCGAGATCGATGGTGTGGTGGCGGGTGCCGTAGTGGCGGGAGGCCTGGACGGCGGGCCCCGTCTCGTCGTAGCTCCGGTCGGGGAAGCGCACGTTGAATGTAGTGGTGGCGCCGCCGGTCGCGCGCGCGTGCGCCGCGACGACGAGCGACGAGTCGATGCCTCCGCTCAACAGGGCCGCGACCGGCACGTCCGCGACCGATTGCCGGCGCACCGCGTCGAGCAGTCGAGCCTCGACGACCGACACCGCGCCGGCCAAGTCGCGCGCCGGATCGGGTTCGACCCGGAGCTCATGGTAGCGGCGCAGGCGATGGCCCTCCGGTGTGATCGTCAGCGTCGTGGCGGCCGGCAGGGCCGCGATGTTGGCGAACCCGGTCGCCGGTTCCGGGATGTAGCCGAGGCCCATGAAGTCGTAGCATGCCTGTCGGTCGATGGCGGGGCGGAAAGCCTGCAACGCCGTGATCGCCTTGATCTCGCTGGCGAATACCCACTGCCGGTCGAGCCGCGCGTAGAACAGCGGCTTCACGCCGTAGCGATCGCGCGCCAGCACCAGGCGCCGGTGGCGCGAATCGTAGATGGCGAACGCGAAGATGCCGCGCAGCCGGTCGACCAGCTCCTCGCCCCGCTCCTCGTACAGATGGACGAGCACCTCCGTATCGGACGTCCCACGGAAGCAATGGCCGCGTTCCTGGAGCTCCCGACGCAGTGCCTGATGATTGTAGATCTCGCCGTTGTACACGACGTAGACGCTCCCATCCTCGTTGGCCATCGGCTGCCGCCCGGTCGGCGACAGATCGATGAGGGCGAGCCGGCGATGGACGAGCTCGCAGTGCTCGTCCGAGTGACAGCCGCACCCGTCGGGGCCACGGTGCGCGAGCAAGGCTTCCGCAGTGGCGGCCCAGTCCGGCTCGGGGGCCAGCGCGACGGGGTCGAAGCGTCCAGCTAAGCCACACATGTGCGCACGGTCCTGGCGTCGCAGTTGTCGACGGGTGGGGCTGCAGAACGCGTGCGGGCGGCGGTTCTGGCTTAAGTTTTTGTCGCATCGACGGTTAAGTGGTGGCACGGGAATCCGTCCGTTGCGTGCCCGCAACGCCAGCAGGCGTGGGCCTACACCACGCGGCTGCGCCAAGGTTCGGGCATCGATGCCAGGGCACACGCGAACGCAAGCCAGAGGATCTTCGAGGCGATCCACGTACCGCTCATCGTTCCCACGAACATCGTGACGAGCAGGGCGACCGGCAGGACGCCGTAGGTCCCGCGTCTTCCGCGCCACGCCGCCAGGGCGCACAACGACAGTCCCGTCAGGAACGGGATCAAGCCGATGAACCCCGTCGTGGTCAGCACCTCGAGCACCAGATTGTGGGCGTCGCGGCGCGGTTTCACTTTTTCCTCGATGCGCTTTGCCAGCTCGAACTGATTGGTGATCGGACCCCATCCCAGCACCGGCCGCTCGACCAACATCCCGAGCAGCGCCGGGTAGATGCGCTCGCGTCCCGCAAAGCTGCCGCGGGCGGCTTCCTCGAATCGGTTGCGCATCATCTCGACCCGCATGGCGGCCCACACGAGAAACGCCATGGCGATGAGCACGGCGGCGCCGTTGCGCACCCGCTGCCACGTGGTATGACCGCGGAACAACAGCACGAGGAGCCCGGCGGTGAGCGCCAGGAGGCCGCCGCGCGACCCGGTGTGCACGACGGCGCTGGCGATCAGGCCGGCGAGCGGCCAGAAAACGACCGGCGGGCGCAACACGCGCCACGCGCCTGCGTGCCGCACGCCGAAGGCGGCGAGCAGGCCGCACGCCAGGATCAGGGCGCTGATGTTGGCGTTCTGCCCGAACACGGTTTCCCGCTCGCCTCCGGTCCAGACGTGGCGGGCGGTGAGGCCGACCCCCAGGAATTGCATGCCGGCACGCAGCGTACAGGCGATGACCAACGTCACGAGCGCGCCCCGGAACACCCGGCCGTCGCGCATCAGGTTACTCCCCGTCCAGCACACCAGGATCAGCTCGAGCAGATTGGCCAGGAGTTGCAGCACCAGCACGCTGTGCTCGCCCGACTGGAGCAGCCCGGACACGATGGCCACCCACAGCCACACGCTGAACCACACCAGGGCCGAGGGCACGCGGCCGAAGCACGCGCGGTATTCGAGCGGCGTCGTGAGCAGGAACAGCGCGCCGGTGATGGTCGTCGTCTCGAGCGGGATCGAGCGGTTGGGCATCTCGAATGGAATCGAGAGGATGAAGAAGTAGAACGCCCAGCGCACGACGGGGTTGACGGCCGCCGCCGCTCGCGTCGGCGCGTACACCGCGGGCGGAGCGAGCGTGGTCATGGTGTCCGCGTCCGGCTCGGCCAGAGCCCGCGCACCCGGACGTAGATCGCGCGCCGCGTCGCCACGGACGGACCGAACAGG
>Ga0209577_10005658_pt1 | contig 11633 bp, 12 predicted proteins | sample GraSoiAngelo_109_FD_185874 | JGI IMG/M metagenome (GOLD analysis project Ga0209577, IMG submission 185874) | Grasslands soil microbial communities from the Angelo Coastal Reserve, California, USA - 14_0903_12_20cm (SPAdes) (version 2) | ecosystem: Environmental > Terrestrial > Soil > Grasslands... | reverse complement strand
CCAGAACTCGGCGTCCTCGGGCGCCAGATATCCCTGATCGCGCATCAGGTTCAGGATGGCATTGCGGCGCAGCACGGCGCGGTCGGGATGCGTGCGCGGATTGTAGTTTCCCGGCGCCTTGGGCAACGCCGCCAGCGTCGCGGCCTCGGCGACGTTCAGGTCGCGCGCCGACTTCCCGAAGAACACCTGGGATGCCGCTTCCACGCCAAAGACGTTCGGCCCGAGGCTGATCTGGTTGAGATACAGCTCGAGGATCGTGTCCTTGCTGAAGTTGCGCTCCAGCTCCACCGCCACCCGGGCCTCGCGCAGCTTGCGGGCAAGCTTCTTTTCCCGGCCGAGGCGTTCGGGGAAGACGTTCCGCGCGAGCTGCATCGTGATCGTCGAGAAGCCCTGCGTGTAATGCAGCGTCAGGATGTTGGCCTTGAGCGCGCCGAGGATACGCCAGTAGTCGATGCCGTTATGGTCGTAGAACCGCTTGTCTTCGACCGCGACGAACGCCTGGCGCACGTGCACGGGGATCTGGTCGAGCGGCAGGACCGTGCGCAGCTCGATGCCGAGCTCGCTGATCAGGCGGCCATCGGCGGCATAGACCTTGGATGTCTGGAGCTGCGCATGGCGCTCGTTCCCTGGCTGTAGCCGCATGATGCTGGGGCAGCGGTCGCCGGAGCAGACGCGTGTCCACGAGCCGTACGCCAGCCCGGTGCCATACAGCAGAGCCAGGACGGTCGTGATGATCGCCCGTCGGCGCTGGACCGGATCGTACCACCAGCGAATGAAGAAGGGGCGACGGGGGGCGCGAGGACCGGCGGGAGTCGGAGGCGTCGTCATCTAGGTACAACCTAGTGAAACGCGTATCGGCTTGCCAGCGTCGCGCATGCCCGATACGATTCGCGACCATGTCGTCTAACGTGTTGCAAGAACTGGAGTGGCGCGGGTTCGTGCAGCAGGCGACCCCCAGCCTCGCCGCGCACCTCGCCAAGGGCGCGGTCACGGCGTACTGCGGCTTCGACCCCACGGCGCCGTCGCTGCAGCTCGGCAACCTGATGCCGCTGATGCTGCTCGCCAATCTGCAACGCGGCGGGCACCGCCCCATCGTGCTGATGGGCGGGGGCACCGGATTGATCGGCGATCCATCCGGCAAGGCGGGCGAGCGGCCGCTGCTCTCCAAAGAACAGATCCGCGAGAACCTGCAGCATCAGCGCGATCAGATGGCGCGCTTCCTCGAGTTCGGGGCCGGGCCAACGGCCGCCCTGTTGCTCGACAATGCGAAATGGCTGGGCGCGCAGGGACTCATCGATTTTCTGCGCGACGTCGGGAAGCATTTCACGGTCAATGTGATGCTGCAAAAGGAGTCGGTGAAGGCGCGCCTCGACGCAGGCCTGTCGTTCACCGAGTTCAGCTACATGCTGCTCCAGGCGTACGACTTCCTGCACCTGTTCCGCGAGCGGCAGTGCACGCTGCAGGTGGGCGGCAGCGATCAGTGGGGCAATATCACGGCGGGCGTCGATCTGATTCGCCGCATCGAGAACGCGGAGGCGCACGGCCTCGTCGCGCCGCTCGTGACCATGGCGTCGGGCCAGAAATTCGGAAAGACGGAAGCGGGCGCGATCTATCTCGATCCCAAGCTTACGTCGCCCTACAAGTTCTATCAGTTCTGGATCAACGTGGACGACCGCGACGTGGAGAAGTACCTCAAGCTCTTCACGCTGAAGACTCAAGGCCAGATCGAGGAGCTGGCGTCGCTGCAGACGCGCGATCCCGCCGGAAGACCCGCGCAGCGCGCGCTCGCGGCCGAGGTGACGACGCGCGTGCACAGCGCCGACGTCCTGCAAGGCGTCCAGGCCGCTTCCGCGATTCTGTTTGGCGACGAACAGGCCGAGGTCCATCCGCAGGTGTTCGACATCCTGGCGGGTGAGATTCCTACGATTGTGGTCGAGGCCGCGTCTGACAGCGTGACGCTGGTCGATCTCGTGGCTCGTGCCGGCCTCGCCAAGTCCAAGAGCGAGGCACGTCGCAGCATCGAGCAGGGTGGGATCTACGTGAACCAGCAGCGCATCGATGACGTCGCGCGCACCATCGCCTCGGGCGACTGGATCGGCGGCCGAAATCTGCTGTTGCGGAAGGGCAAGAAGGAATACGCGCTGCTGAGACGCGCGCCGTAATCGTGGACGAGCGGGTGCAGCTGCTGCTCGAAGTCTTCGATCAGGCGTACACGGCCCCGTCTTGGCACGGCACGCCCCTCAAAGGCTCACTGCGCGGTCTCAGCGCCCGCGACGCGCTGTGGCGCCCCGCCGCGAAGCGTCACTGTATCTGGGATCTCGTCCTCCACACCGCTTATTGGAAGTGCATAGTGCGCCGCCGGCTGCTGCGCGATTCCGACATCGCATTCCCGCGCAACGGCACGAACTGGCTGACGCTTCCGGACCGCCCCAACGACGCGGCGTGGAAACGCGACCGCGCGCTGCTCGACGAACAGCACCGGCTCCTCCGCAATGCGATTGCCAGGCTGACAGCCGCCGACCTGGGCCGGCGCGGCTGGCGCTCGAAGTGGCGCGTCACAGCAGAGATCTATGGCATCGCGTCGCACGATCTCTATCATGCCGGTCAGATCCAGATCCTCAGACGCCTGATGCGGGGATAACGCGTGTTCATCGGCCATTACGCGCTGGGCTTCGCGGCCAAGCGATTCGCTCCCCGGACGAGCCTAGGCACGCTGTTCGCCGCGCCGACACTCGCCGATTTGCTGTGGCCGATCTTTCTGCTCCTCGGCATCGAGCACGCCCATGTCGTTCCCGGGGCTAATCCGTTCCTGACGCTCTGGCTCGACGACTATCCGTACTCGCACAGTCTTTTTGCACTGATCGTCTGGGGCGCGCTCTTCGGCTACCTCTACAGAGCGAAGACGAGAAACAAGCGCGCGGGGCTCGTAATCGGGCTGCTCGTCGTGAGCCATTGGGTACTGGACGTCGTCACGCACCGGCCGGATATCCAGCTCTATCCCGGCGGCGCGAAGCTCGGTCTTGGACTATGGAATTGGCCGGCAGCGACCGTGATCGTCGAGAGTGTGATGCTCATCGCCGGCGTGGCGATTTACGCGCGCGCCACCCGGGCACGCGACGCCATCGGTCGTTGGGGGCTGTGGGGATTGATCGTACTGCTCGCCGCCTCCTACTACAGCTCGCTGTTCACACCGACGCCGATTGACGTCCGGGCGTTGGCTATCGGTGGCATCTTTTTCGAATTGGTGTTTGTGGTGGTGGCGTGGTGGGTGGACAGGCATCGAGAGGCTCTGGTTACATCAAATCATCCAGCACCTCTATGACCTTCTCCATCTCCTCGAGCGTGTTATAGCAATGTGGCGATAGCCGAATCGAGCCTTCGCGCAGGCTGCACACCACGCGCGCCCGCTTCATCCCGTGATACGCCTCGGCCGGTTTCGCGGGCGCGATGCAGAGAATCGCCGAGCGATGCCGCTCATCGAGCGGCGAGCTGACTCGCACGCCGTTGTCCTGCGCCCACCGCACCACCGGTTCGTGCGCCGCCCGCGTAACCTCGGCGATGTCGCGGACGCCGATCTCGAGCAACAAGCCGAGTGACGCCGTCATCCCGACGAAATCCTGATACGGCAGCGTGATCATCTCGAAGCGAGCCGCGAGAAGTCGTCCGTACCTTCGAACGCCATCCAGCTCGTGATCGCGGGCTCGAGCGTCGGGACCAGCTCCTTGCGCACATAGACGAATCCCGAGCCCCACGGCGACAGCAGCCACTTCTGACCGCCGCACGCGAGGATGTCGACCGGCGTCTCGGTCACGTCGAGCACCGAATTGCCGATACCCTGAATCCCGTCTACGACGAGATAAGTGCCGTTGGCGCGACAGGCAGCGCCGAGCTTCTGCAGATCGGCGCGATAGCCGTTTGAGAACTGAACGAACGAAACCGCGAGGACGCGCACCTTGGGGTCGCGCAACCGCTGCAGCAGATACTCTTCGTCGGGCCACCCTTCGGGACGGCAGCGCGCCATCTCGACGGTGATCCCCTGATCCCGCAGCATCAGCCACGGATAGACGTTCGCCGGGAATTCCTTGTCGGAGAGCAGTACCACGTCACCGCGCTGCAGCGGGAGTGCGCGCGCGGCCAGATTCAACCCGAAACCGGTGTTGGTGGCGAGCGCGATCTCCGATGGGGCGGCGTTGATCAGCTGGGCGATCCCGAGACGGGCGGCGGCGAGACCGGCGAACAGCTCCCGATCGGGCAAGAGGTGCGGCGCGGTACGTTTCGCAGTGAATTCGTCGAGCGCTCGACGCGTGCGCTCGGGTATCGGTCCGATGGAGGCGTTGTTCAGATAGATCGTGTCGGCGGTCCAGGGGAACTCGGCGGTGCGCAGGGCCTTGAACGTCTCGCGCAACGCGCGCACATGCGTGGGATGATAGGCGATTTCCGTCATGCCACGCGTCCGAAACCGCGCACGTCCAGCGCATCGCGCAGGCCGTCACCCAGCAGGTTGAGGCCGAGGACGGCGAGGCCGATCGCCACGCCGGGCGCGATCGACACCCACGGCGCGACGCGCAGCAGATCTCGCCCCTCGGCGACCATCGCGCCCCACGATGGCGTGGGTGGCTGCGCGCCGAGTCCGATGAACGACAGGGCCGCTTCGGCCATGATCGCGCCGCCGATACCGAGCGTGGCCGCAACAATCACGGGGGCGATCACGTTGGGCAGGAGATGACGCGAGATGATGCGCGCATCGGACGCGCCGAGCGCGCGCGCCGCTTGCACGTACTCGAGCCCGCGCGCGAGCAGGACCTGGCCGCGGACGATGCGCGCCATTCCCGCCCAGCCGACGAGGCCGATCACGACGAACACGACGGGCAGCGAAGGCTTCACGGCGGCGGCAATGGCGATGAGCAGCAGCAGCGACGGGAACGCGAGCGTCACGTCGGCGATGCGCATGATCACGCCGTCCATCCAGCGGCCGTAGTAACCCGACACGAGTCCTAACGTCACACCGAGCGCCAGGGCGACGCTTTGACTGATCAGGCCGACCGCGAGCGACAGGCGGGCGCCGTACAGCACTCGCGAGAGCACGTCGCGGCCCTGGGCATCGCTGCCCAGCGGAAAAGCGCCAGAGGGTGCATGCAAACTTGCGGAGAGATTACCGCGGAATGGATCACCGGGGGCAAGCCATGGGGCGAGCAACGCCAGGAGCGCTAAACCTGCGACTAATCCCAGGCCGAAGCGCGCCCAGGGATCACGCGCGAGTCGAGTCCAAAAGAGTGGCGCCGCCATGGGGGTCTCGACTACGTTACTCGGGACTCAACCCCTCGGGCAAGCGGATAGGGCCGTGAAACGCGATACACCGTTCACCCTCGTGCTGGGCGGCGGCGGGATGAAGGGGCTTGCCCATGTGGGCGTGCTCCAGGCGCTGCTCGAGCGTGGCCACAGGCCGACCCGTATCATCGGGTCGAGCGTCGGCGCGCTCGTCGGTGCCGCCTGGGCGGGCGGCATGGGCATCGCCAAGCTGCGCGAGATCGCGCTGGACCTGAAGCGGAAGGACATCTTCGCCGTAGCGCATGCCGACATGGCGTTTAAGCGAATGCGCTCACCGGCGCTGTTCAAGCGCGAGCCCCTCGAGCATCTCATCTCTCGCACCGTCGGCGACCTCACCTTCCAACAGCTCGATCCACCCGTCGTCGTGAATACGGTGGACCTGAATTCCGGGATGCAGGTCTTCTGGGGTCTGCCGGGACTCGACGACATTCGCGTCGCCGACGCGGTCTTCGCGTCCTGCGCGCTGCCGGGATACTTCCCGCCGCACGAGATCGGCGGCCGGTTCTATGTGGACGGCGCCGTGGTCTCCAACGTCCCCTTCGACGCGGCGCGCGCCCTCGGTCCCGAGCTGATCGTCGCGGTGGACGTGTCGGCGTCGAGCGTCCTCACCGCCGACGCCCAGGACGAAGGCTTCGCGGGAGTCTTCGCGCGCGCGACCGAAATCCTGATGACGGCGCTGCTCGAGCAGCGCGTGCGTACCTGGACGACCCCGCCGGTCTACTATATCCAGCCGCGCGTCGAGCACGTCACCATGTTCTCGTTCGATCATCTGCGCGAGGAAGTCGAAGAAGGCTATCGCGCAACCGCCGCGGCGCTCGACCGCGCGGACGAATGGCCGGAGTCGGACGACGTCGGCATCTATCCCAAGCGGCGCGTCCTGGTGCGCGTCGAGCGCGAGCGCTGCATCGGCTGCGGTTCGTGCCTGGTCCATGGGCCGCAGGGCATGTTCGTACTCGATTCGGAGCGGAAAGCCGTCGTGACGCAACCGGATCAGGAGTGGTCGCCGATGGACGGCGGCTACATCCGGCACTGCCCGACCTATGCGATCATCGCGCGGCCGGCTGAACAGGCGAGCACGATGAGGAGGTCGGGGTAAGTGTTTTCACCCACTCTGAAGAGTGGGCGCCTCAGCGCGTCGACCGATACCGACGATCTACCTCCATCAAATCTCTGACTACTCTATCCCAGTTGTAATAGCTCTCGACCGCTTTCCTTCCCGCCGACCCGAGTTGCGTTCGCCGTTCCGGATTCGCGAGCAACGCAATGATCTCCGCCGCCACCGCCGCGGGATCTTCGGGATCCACGAGAACTCCCGTCTCCCCATCGCGCACCGCATCCGGCACACCGCCAGACCGGCCGCCGACGACCGCGAGCCCGCACGCCGACGCCTCGACCAGCGAGATCCCGAACCCTTCCGCCAGCAGCTCGACGCGCCGCGACGCGCCGACGTACAGATCCGCCGCGTTGTAGAGCGCGGGCAACTCGGCGTCGGGCACCGCACCGAGAAACCGCACCGTCTCGCCCAGACCAAGTTGCTGCGCCAGCCCCTCGAACTGCGGCCGCAGCTCACCGGACCCGGCGACGGCGTACCGGGCGTTGGGATGGCGGGCACGGATCGCGGGCAGCGCCTGCATCACCGTGTCGATGCCCTTGTGCCATTGGAGCCGCGCGACCGTCAGCAGCCACGGACCACCGTGCAAGCCGTACTTCACGCGCACCGCGCTCGCATCGACACCGGGCCGGAAGTGCGACGGCGTCGTGCCGAGCGGCACGGTTTCGACCGGCACCTCGAGATCGAGCAGGCCCAGCACTTCGCGCGCCAAATTCGCCGTCCAGCCGCTGATCGCGACCAACACCCGCGCTGTCCCGATCATGCTGCCCGCGGTACCGCGCTTGAACCGGCTGCGCCGGATTTTTTCCTGGATCAGGAGCAGCTCGGTGCCGTAGACGATCACGCCGTACGGCACGCCATGACGCCACGCGAGCCAGCGTGCGGGATAGCCGGCCGGCTTCAGCTCCCCACACCAGGTGAATCCCGGGCGCCACTGTTTCGCGAGCGCGCCCGCGCGCCAGGTCCACAGCGCGAGCCCCTGCACCGTACGCAATCGCGTCGCGCGAATGCCGATCCGATCGATGACCTGGGGGAAGCGGGCGTCACTTGCGGCGCTGCCTTCGTAGGCGCCCGTCGAGACAACGAGCGAATGCTGCGGATACCGGAGCGCCATCTCGCCCATCATGCGGGCGATGCCGCCGCTGTGCGGCGGAAAATTGAACGCTAGGAGGAGACTTGTGATTCGATGTCCCGCAGGTCGCGGATGACACGGTCCCAGTTGTAGTAGGTCTCGATCGCCTTGCGGCCCGCCTGGCCGAGCCGGCGGGCGAGCAGCTGATCGCCGAGCAGGCGCTTGAGCGCCGTGGCGACCGCCTCCGGATCGTCGGGATTCACCACCAGCCCGGTCTCGCCGTCGTGCACCGCTTCGGCCAGCCCGCCCGATTGGCCGGCGATCACCGGGAGGGCGCAGGCGCTCGCCTCCGCGAGCGCGACTCCGAAGCCCTCGACCCGTGAGCCGTCGGCGCGGCGCGACACACCGACGTACGCGTTCGCAAGGTTGAAGACGGCGGGGAGCTCCGCTTCGGGCACGTTGCCAATGAAGCGGACATGGTCGGCGATTTTCAGATCTTCCGCCATCCGCTGATACTCTTTGCGCTTCTTCCCGCTGCCCACCACGAGATAGTTCACATCCACGCCATCCTGCCGGCACTGCGCCACGGCCCGCAGCGTCATGTCCACACCCTTGTAGGCTTCGAGCCGCGCGACCGTGAGCACCCATGGCGCCTGCCCATTGATGCGATAGCGGTCCCGCACGGCGTGCGTGTCGATCCCGGGGCGGAACTGCTCCGGGTCGGTGCCGAGCGGCACGAGACGCACCCTCTCGGCGAGCGGATCGAGGCCCAGCTCGCGCAGCACTTTCTGCGCCTGCTCGCGCGTCCACTGGCTGTTGGCGACGACCGCGACCGCCGAGCCGAGCAGCGCTTTCGCCGTCTTGCGCGCGAAGCGCGAGTGATGGATCGCGTGCAGCTCTTTCAGGAGGTCGCCGCCATGGACGAACACGCCGTACCGGGTCCCGACGCGCTCGTGCATCCATTTCGCGGGATAGGTGCAGGGCCGGATCGAATCGCACCAGGCGAAGCGCGGCTTGTGCTGGCGCGCGAGGCCGGCGACGCGACGCGACCAGAACAGGAGGCCGGCGAGATTGCGCAGCGCCTTGCTCGGCACCGGCAACCGGTCCACGACGGCGCCGCTGAAACGCACGTCGGAATCCTGCGAGTCGCGATGCTGGCCCGTCGAGACGAGCAGCTCGCCACGCGGATAGCGGCGCGTGACCTCACCCATCATTCGGGCGATGCCGGTTTGCATCGGCGGAAATTCGCCGGTCAGGAGAAAAGTCTTAGCCACGGCGCTGTCGTTCCCACAAGAAAGCATACTTAAAGAACACGGACGCCGCACTCATCCCGGCGTGAATCACCCCGAGCCGGCCGTCGAAGATGCTGCCGTGGAGCACGTAATCGCGCCAAAACCGAAAGGCGGGCCGGAGCGCGACGTCGCTGAAAGACGCGCGGCGTCCCCTGGCGTCGAGATCGGCCGCGCTCATCCGGCTGTAGATGATGATCTTGTCCAGGTGATGTCCCAGGTCCTTGTAAGGCGTGTGGTCCAGCTCCTGGCTGAGCTCCCCCTGCTCGCTTTCAGGGATCTCGAGCCCGGGATGCGCCGTCTTGCCGCCGAATCGCCGGTCGCGGCGAAACAACCGCACGACCCAGTCGCGACCCCAGTGCCCGCGCTGGAGGACGTAGCCGTGAAAAAAATTCCGCCGCTTCACGCGATACGCCTCGTGTCGCGGCGCCAGAACTACCTGCGCCAATTCCGCCGCCAGCTCCGGTCCGATGCGCTCGTCGGCGTCGAGCGCAAAAACCCATTCGTGCTGTGCCGCGGCGATTCCGGCATTGCGCTGTGCCGCGATGCCTGGCGCGACGCCGTCGAGGACCCTCGCCCCGGCCGCTGCCGCGGCGGCAGCCGTGCCGTCCTTCGAGTCCGCATCCACGACGATCACTTCGCCCGCCCACGACAATCCGCGGACGCAATCGCCGATCTGACTCGCTTCATTGAGCGTAGGAATGACCACCGTGAGCGGTGCTCGCGCAGGGGAGGGCATGTTCCCAATGTTAACGAGAGGCGATGGCTTCGCGGTAGACGACTTCGGTCCGGTCGGCGGTGCGCGACATGGTGAACTCGCTCCGCGCCAGCATTTGACCGGCGCGCGCGACGCGCGCCCGAAACGCGTCGTCGCCGAGCATCCGGTCGAGAGCTCGGGTCCACGCCGCGGGATCGAGCGGCGGGACGAGCAGTCCCGTCTCACCGGGATACACGAGCTCCGCATTGCCGCCCGCCGCCGACGCGATCACGGGGACGCCGAGCGACATCGCCTCGAGCAGCGCCTGCGACAACCCTTCGATCCGCGACGGTAGCGCGGCAATCGTCGCGAATCGATAGAACGCGAGCGGCCGTTCCGTGAACGGCACGAAGACGACGCGGTGCCGCTCGGGCAGCGCCGCCTGCGCCGCGGCGAGCTCGTCATCGGGCCGGATACCGATGAAGGCCACGGTCACGGGACGCTCGAGGGCGGGCAGCGCACGGAGCAGGATCTGCTGGTCCTTGCGTCGTGCGATGACGGCGACCACCGGCCGGCCGGAGTCCCCGACTGCCGACTGCGCGAGGGCCAGCTCGTCTGCGGACGGTGGAGCCTCGACGCGAGCCAGATCGATGCCGTTCGGAACGACCCGCAGCCGGGCGCCGGGATGCAGTCGCCGCCGCAGGGCGCGTGCGACCGCCGTGCTGACGGCGATCGTGCGGTCGGCGGTGAGGCCGACCACGATCAGCTCAGGCGGCAGTGTAAGCGGCATCGTCCGTCGCGTGACGACGAAGCCTCCAGGCAACCGGCGGCGCCATCGCAGCCACGTGAGCGCACGGCGGTCGCCCGTGGCGTGGCTGTTCGCCACGTTCACGCGATTGTCGGCAATGAGGCGGGCGATGGTGTCTGCGACGTTGTAGAAGTGCGAGAAATCGAGCGGGACGTGTTCGAGCGATGGCGTGGCGGCGACGTTGCGGGCGAGCAAGGTTCCCGCGGGGCAGCCGACCAGGATCCGGTGACCGCGCTGCGCGAGCTCGCGACTCAGGCTAAAGATGGATTGCGTGGAGCCCGCGCCCTCACCTTGATGCGTGAGCTGTAGAATCGTGAGACGCGCAGGACTCTCCGGCATGCGCCGAAGCTAGTTATACTGGGACCTCGATGCACGTCGTCGTGGCATCCCATCACCGGCTCCCGGTCGAGGGCTACGGCGGACCGCAGCGCGTCGTCGTCGCGTTGGTTCGCGGGCTCGCGGCGCTCGGCCACCGCGTGACGCTGCTCGCGCAACCAGGAACGAAGGTTCCGGAAGCCGCGAAAACCGTAGAAGTCGCTCCCCGGCTGCTGAAGGACTCCGGCGTCGATCTCAAGAAATTCATCCCCGAAGGCGCCGACATCCTGCACGCGCACTTTTCCCTGAAGCAGGGACCGAAAGGCGTGCCATTCGTGCAGACGCTGCATGGGAACTGGAAACCCGACATCCCGCTCCCACCGAACACGATTTTTCTTTCTCGCGATCACGCCAAGCGCCACGGCAGTACGATATTCGTCCACAACGGGCTCGATCCAGCCGAATACATTTTCCGCGGCCGCAAAGAGCAGTGGGACTTGTTTCTCGGCAAGCTGCACAGCGACCGCGGCTACCACTGGGCCGTGGACGCGGCGAAGCGCACCGGCCGCCGGCTCATCATCGCGGGCGGATGGCGACCGAGCTTCACCGGCGCCGTGAAGTACGTCGGCGAAGTCGGCGGCAAGCGCAAGGCAGTGCTGCTCGCACGCGCCCGCTGCCTGTGGATGCCGGCGCAGTGGGACGAGCCGTTCGGGCTGCCCACGATCGAGGCGTTGTTCTCCGGCACTCCCGTGATCGGCACGCGGCGCGGCGCCCTACCCGAGATCGTCACGCCCGCGGTCGGCGTGTTGCGTGACACGCTCGACGAGCTGATCCTCGCAGCCGACAACGTCACCACGCTCGACCCCAGAGCCTGCCGCGAGCGGGCGGAGCGGCAGTTTACGCACCTAGTCATGGCGGAGAATTACGTCCGGATCTACCAACACGTGCAGCAGACGGGCGAGCTGCCCGCGAGCGTCAAGTAAACCGGCCGCTGCTGCGGTTGCTCGTCTTTG
>Ga0209577_10005657_pt1 | contig 11635 bp, 12 predicted proteins | sample GraSoiAngelo_109_FD_185874 | JGI IMG/M metagenome (GOLD analysis project Ga0209577, IMG submission 185874) | Grasslands soil microbial communities from the Angelo Coastal Reserve, California, USA - 14_0903_12_20cm (SPAdes) (version 2) | ecosystem: Environmental > Terrestrial > Soil > Grasslands... | reverse complement strand
TGTTAAGATAGAGCCGGGCTGGATCGAGGGGGGCAGGTTTAAGCAGTTGCTGAGAGAAATTGTACCTGGGAACACCGCAGTTCGTCGGGATGTAGATGTAGGTCGCGAGTAACGCCGAAAATGTGATCGCCACAGGCGCCCATTTCTGCAGATCAGAATGGCGCAGCGCGACCTCCCAAAGACACCAAAATGCCGCGAGCCCAAGAAAGATCCATGTCAGCGGAAAAGCGTACGAGCCTGTCGCGCGCAGGATTGCCATCGCAATGGCCGTACCCGCGGTGAGAACGAGCGCCGCTGTAGCCAGGACCGGTCTGTCCGACGTAGCCTCGGCGAAGGCGGATGATCCCATTCGCAGGTGCAAAACTTCTGCGCCGCAGATCGCGAGAACTAAATGAAACAATGGCAGCCAGCGAAAACTCCACCGAAAAAACCCGGCAGTCGGAAGCATGGAGAGCAAGAGCACGAATAAGAGAAGGAATAACTCCCATTTTATTTGCCTGACGAGCGCCCGCCCGCGCCAGACCAATCCAGCGATTAGCGCAACCGGAGCAACAAGCCCACAAGCCAGTTCCATTGCAGTGTGTGGCAAATAGCGGTTGGAAAAATCGGACCAATTAACGGTCCAGCATGGCAAGATCAGGCCGGGCAAAGCTGCTGGTGGAACAAGCCATTGCCAGTGCGCTCTCGCTGGTTGTAGTTCGCGGGCTGAACCCTGGACCAAATCAAGAATTGCGAGCCACGCCGGAGCCGATAACCCGAAGCCGAGTGCCACCCCAAAGAGCATTGGCACGACCGACCAAATGCTTCGAGTTTCCACCAACGATTTGATTGCCAGCCATGCAATCAAGAGGAATAACATCAGGACGGTGTAGGGAAATCCGCCGGTTACAACGAGGTAAACAAACGGCGCAGGCCAGAGAAATCTCAATTTGCTTCGCTGTGGATCGAGCGCACGCGCCGCGCCCCACCACGCCCACGGCAGCCATGTAAACGCACCGAGCGCGCCGAACCAATCGGTCGCGCCCCAACAGATGATCCAACCGTTCAAAGAAGCGATTAACGCTACGAAAATCGATAAGGGAACTGAGAATAGGCGATCGCGCGCCAGCACGAATGCGCCCACTGCCAGAGCGAAAAGATGCGCAATGGACACGGCAGCTGCTTGCTGAGGAAATGTGAACGGAAATTTCCAGACGGCGATGATGACCGCATTTACAAAAACCGAGAACGCTCCGTATTGAAATTCCCCGGCGAGATTGCCGCAGACCCATGAGTACGGGCTTAGGATTGGCCAATGGCCTTCCGACCAACTGCGCGCCATGTCGGCGAACACAGGCAGGACAGACAACTCATAGTCGTCGTTCCAAAAAACGAGCGGATTGTGCCAGAGCAGGATGAGGCAGAAGACAACGACGATTAATCCTGCGCTTGTCGCGCCAACAATTTCCGAGCGCTTGGGGCGCGGAGTGAACATCCCTAGAGAAGAAAACGCTCAACGCTGAATGCCCAGCGCCCAACGTCCAATGAGGGATACCGCAATGTCATTTGGCGTTCCTTTCGGCTGTTCGGATGCTTGAGAAGAAAATTCTGATGAGTTCTTCAGTCTCGTTAAGAATCGCGGCTATTTTCGGCGGGGGCATCATCGACGACTTCGCAACCAGCCGTAACCAGCGACGAGTCTCTTTTAGTTCCTTGAGGCAAACTCTTAGTTTGTGAATGAAATCCTTGCGCGATTCGGCTGCTTCGACCTCGCCATGGTTACCGTATGGTGAAGTACCGCAGCGAAGAAGTTGACCTGCAAGATGATTTGCCGCTCGCGTATTCGGCAGTGCATCAACAAGCCGGATAATCCGCGCGCTGAATTCCAGAAGTCGATCCCCTAGGTCAAAGCGCGACTTATCTGCTGATTGAGCGTTGAGCGTTGAGCGTTGAGCGTTGAGCGTTGCAGCCTTCGAAAGGTAAGCGGCCTCGTTGTCCCTTACCCCAAGCCATCCAATGTCGCGCGTTGAGCGTTGGGCGTTCGACGTTTTCTTTCTCATAAAACCACGGGTTTCCCCTCGGTCATCACCAGAACCTTATCTTCAATTCCGTGGTCCTGTGCGGATTTGAGCAAACGTTGCGGCGGTTCATGCAGCGGTTCAAAGCCCAGACGAAAGGTTCCGTAATGCATCGGGATTAAAGTCCTGGCACGGAGTTCGAGAAAGGCCTTGACCGCTTCTTCTGGATTCATGTGAACTTCGCGGCCAGTCGGCGCTTCGTACGCCCCGATGGGAAGCAGAGCAATTTCGATCGGGTAGCGGTCACCGATTTCTCTAAACCCAGGAAAGTAAGCGCTATCGCCGCAGTGAAAAATAGTGCGGCCATTCGCCGAAATGACGAATCCACCGAAGTCGCGATGCAGGTCTGCCAGAAACCGCGCGCCCCAGTGATGACAAGGTGTGAGCGAAATTTTGAGCGGACCCAGCTCGACTGTCTGCCAGTAATCAAGCTCGTGAACGATATGAAACCCGAGATCGTGCACCAGGTTTCCTACCCCCATCGGTACAACGATTGGCTGGTCGGCCGCTACGCGGCGCAGCGTGCGCCGGTCGAGGTGATCGAAATGAGCGTGTGTAACCAGGACGAAATCAATCGACGGCAAATGATGAATTTCGAAGCCCGGTTGCTTCAGGCGCTTGATTACCTTGAGCCACTTCGACCAGTTCGGATCGATCAGGACGTTGACTTCATGGGTCTGGACAAGAAATGAGGCGTGGCCGATCCACGTGATACAAATTTCGCCTTCGCGAATTTTTGGGAATTGCGGGGGCCGCGGGGCCTGATCACCCGCCCGTTTAACGAAAAGGGATGGAATCAGTACGCTGGTAAGAAAATTGCGCTTATGCCAGTCCGCTCGGGGACGCAACCGTACTCGGGTGGAAGGCTTGGCAATTGCGCCGTCCCCCGATTGGCGAACTATGTTTCTCCGGCTCTTTTTTGGGAAACGAATTGGCACAACGTTCAAACGATAGGAGACAGTTAAACGGTTAAAAAGCTAACAAATTTAGTCAGGCGCTCTGATAGCGCCTTTTAACGTCTTACCTGTGTATTCTCTTTAACCCTTGTCACTTTATCCATTTCGGCTTGATTTGTGCCCCTTATGCGAAACTGGAAGGTGTTGGTTCCCCTGTTCTTGCTTTGTTCAATCGCGTTCGCGTCTGAATCACGCTTGCCGTTCGGGACTATTTTCAAGGGACAGGACCAGTTCAATCGACTGGTCGGAAAGGCCAAAGCTGGGAACTGGAAAGCGTTGCCAATTGGGGAACGGACCGCGGCGGTAGGACAGGCATTAGTAGGAACGCGTTACAAACACTTCACTCTTGAGATCGACAACCGGATTGAGTCGCCGTCAGTAAATTTTCAGGGAATGGATTGCTGGACCTTTTTTGAGATCGCGGTCGGTTTCGCCCGGATGTTGAACGAACCGGAATCGAACTGGACTCCCGAACGTCTACTGCATTACATCGAGATGGATCGATACCGCGGCGGGGAGTGCACTGGCGATTACCTTTCGCGTCTGCATTACTTGGAAGACTGGTTGTACGATAATAATCGGCGGGGCCTTGTTGAAGATCTGACCCGCGATCTGGGCGGGCGGAGCGTGCCACATTCTGCACGGGAGATGAGCACCGGCTGGCGACATTATCGTTATCTAGCCTCGAATCGTTCTTTGCTCGGTCCGCTGGCGCGAATGGAAGCGAATGTTTCATCGCGGCCACTCTACGAAATCCCGAAAAGCAAAGTCGCAGGAATTGAATCGAAATTACGTAGCGGCGATATTATCGGCGTGATTTCGAGAGAGAGGAATGGCCTCCACTCGACTGCGCATGTGGGACTTGCATTACGCACAAGTGATGGCGTGGTGCACTTCATGCACGCTTCGTCACCCAGTAATTACGGTCACGTGGTCGTAGACTCGCAGCTGTCGAAGTACCTTTATCGCTACGGCTCGGACAGCGGAATCCTGGTGGCGCGGCCTTTGCGCTAGTCAGTTTCCTTTTCGTGGAGTTCCGCGAGTAACTTCTCCAAGTCTTCCAGAGCCTCATCTGCGTCAATCCCGTGCGCTTCGAGCGTCGCCGTCGCACCGCAATCGAGGTTAGCCCGCAGAACATCAATAAGACTGGAAGCGGAAAATCGTTTGCCCTCTTTTACCAGCCAAATTTCCGATCGAAAACTCCGTACGCATTTGACGAATTGCGCAGCTGGCCGCGCGTGCAATCCGAGTTTATTGGTGATGCGCACCTCACGTTGCGCCGAGGTAGGCGCTCTCTTTTGTCCGAATCTCATGCCTGGCTCGTCCCCCAGCGTCGATGCAGAAACTTCTCTATCGGCGAAAAGAAAATTTTGTCGGCTAGCAAACCGATCACAACAATAACGATCATGATCCCAATCACCTGCTCCATAGCGCTCAATTCGCGGCCATAATGGAGGAGTTGCCCAAGGCCGAAACCAGTCAGGATCGTCACGAAAATTTCAGCGGCCATGAGGGAGCGCCAGGCAAAAGCCCACCCTTGTTTCATTCCCGTGACGATAAAGGGAAGCGCAGCCGGAAGGATGACTTTGAACCACATATGCAGTCGGCTGGATCCCATGGTCAAAGCCGCGCGACGATAGATCGGCGGTACATGGCGCACACCAGTCTCAGTGGCGATGATCACCGACCAGAGAGTCCCCATGACTACCACGAAAAGCATCGCCGCTTCTGTTTGGCCGAACCACAACAGCGCAAGCGGCACCCAGCAGACACTAGGCAATGTTTGTAAACCAAGTGCAAGGGTTCCGATCGTATCGCCAAACAGTTTCCAGCGTGCTGTCACGAGACCGAGAGGAAGTCCCAGGACAAGTCCAATCAAGTAGCCCACCAGTAAGCGGCGCATTGTTATCACGGTCGCTTTCGCAAGCGTTCCGTCAGCAGCAGCACCCTGCAAGTACGTTACAACCTGCCCGGGGGATGGCAGCAGCACAGGCGACCAAATTTTTGCGCGATAAGCAGCCTCCCAAAGGCAAACGAGAGCAGCGAAGAATGCGGACGCCAGCAGAAATCGTTTCATTTGGTAACAACGGTCTCGGTTTTACCAATGCTCTTGAGAGCCTTCGTAATTCGTGTCGCATGAGCGGCAAGGTCAACGCTGTTGATGTCACGCGGTCGCGGAAGGTCAATGGTGAATTCCTCCTGGACGCGACCCGGATGCGGTGAAAAAAGCAGAACGCGATCGCCCAGACATGCCGCTTCACGAACATTGTGCGTGACAAAGACGATCGTTTTACGACGCGCTTTCCAAATCTCTTGAATGTCGCCATAAAGCTGTTCGCGAGTGAGAGCGTCAAGCGCCGCAAACGGTTCGTCCATAAGCAACACGCGTGGATTCGGTGCCAGCGCGCGAGCCAGCGAGACGCGCTGCTTCATTCCGCCGGAAAGTTCATGAATGTTAGCGTGATCGAATCGACTCAGGCCAACGAGTTCAAGATAATATTTCGCGACATCACGCCGGTCCTTATTCGTCAAATTCGGCTTGAGCTTGAGTCCAAAGAGAACATTTCCAAAGACATCGAGCCAAGGAAAAAGCGCCGGTTCCTGAAACATAACAAGCCGTTCGCGCCCAGGTCCTGTCACCGGTTTGCCGTCAGCCAGCACTATGCCAGTATCGGGCTTCTCCAGACCGGCAATAATGTTTAGCAAGGTGGTTTTGCCGCAACCACTTGCACCGACAAGGCAGACGAATTCACCTTCGGCGACATTCAGGCTCACTCGATCCAGCGCCAGAATCGGACCCGATGCGCTTCGAAAATTCTTCGAGACGTTCTCAATAGCGAGCTTCGATGGCGGAATGACCTCAAGCTCCTGAGTCGCTGAGGAAGGGCGGACTGCTCGACGCATCACGGAGCTTCGATTAACTTTGATGTGTCTGTCGAGCCTTTTAAAAAACCGGCGTCCTTGCCGTCTTGCACCGACTTGGCAATCAAATCGCGCGGCACTTCGCTGGTGAATTGAATCCGTTTCCACGCATGCGCGACAGCGTCTGGCGAAAAGTCAGCCCGTGTCTCTGTTTTCAATTCCGCTATCAATAACTTTTGTGCTTCTGCTTCATTTTGCTGAATCCAGTTAGTCAATTCTGCATTCGCATCTGCGATCTTCTTCGCCAATTCGCGCCGATCACGCAGGAACTTCACGCTGGAAACAAGCCAGGTCGTAATCGTGTCCTTGTCTTCGAGAAAAACGCGCGCCTTTGCATCACGCTCAAGACGAGTCACCCACGGCTCGACTGTCCAGACAGCATCAACTCCACCACGCTGGAAGAGTCCGAGCTGATCTGGATTCGCCGTCGGAATTACCAAGGCGTCTCCGCCCGTTAGCGTGATTTTGAAACCATGCGCTTTCAACCACGCCCGGCACGAAATGTCCTGCGTATTGCCGAGTTGTGGCGTGGCAATCTTCTTTCCGCGAAAATCTTCCGGCGCTTTGATAGGTGAATCAGCCTTTACTACGAGGGCAGCGCCGGCATTGGCTGCGCCGGAGATTACGCGAATCTCTTCGCCGTTTGATTTGAAGTACGCATTGAGCGCAGGACTCGGGCCCACGTAGGTAACGTCGAGCGATTTGGCGAAGATCGCTTCCATCGCTGATGGCCCGGCATTGTAAGTAAACCACTGAATCTCGACATTCGGTCCAAGGCGTTTTTCAAACCAACCTTTACCTTGCCGCGAGAGCGCGTGTGCAATTACGCCCTGTGCATGAGTGATGTTTGGGAAATGCCCGAAGCGAATTGTCGTTTTATCCTGCGCATGTACAAACGTTGCCCAAAGCAGGACGATTCCGATAATTGTTGTTATTCTTGTTTTCATAAATGGATTCGATAGCCGGATAGCGAAAATCCCGCTGGGAGACCTCCCCAGGGAGCGGTCGTCTAACCTAACCGGACTAAAATTTGAAGTTCAGGTCCGGGCATTTCTGAACATCACTCATGAGCAGCGGGTGAATCCAAAATCATAGGTCGGGGCGAGGAGGGACCGTTATAGCCGAACCGGGCATTTGACTCATTCTTTCAAGCTTGCACGCGTCGCCTGATGGCACCCAAATAACGGGACAGCCAACCGGAGGAGGTGTTGTTGCGCCGGTTCCTATTGGCTCGGCGGTATTCCAATCGTAACTGGTTGAGGATCTTGACGTCGTGAATTACCGCACGAAGTGTGTAGCGTTTCATAATTTTAAGACATGAGCTGAACGAGCTGTTTGGTTGAGATGACTCTCTGGTGCTTCACCGCATGCTTGTTGGATGATTGTTGGTTCTGTTCTCTGGCAACTCTGAAAAGCGATTGCCTGTCGTCCCTCTTTTCCTGCCACGAAGCGGCTCCCGTTTTTCAGGCAGCACCGATGTAAGAAGACTCGATCGGTACAGAAACGGTGGAGTAACTTTGTCGCGTCGATATTTGCGTAGCGTGATCTCGACGATGTCGGCAAGGGTATAGCGATCCAGTATCGTGATGATGGCATTACGAACATCGAACATGAGGATTCGCAGGCCGCAGTGAATTTCATCCGGGCATGAGCAGCGGGCGTACGACGTTTGGCTAACACATCGAATCGGTGCCAATGGCCCATCGATCATGCGAATGACGGCACCAAATTTGATTTGCTTCATTGGCCGCGCGAGAGAGTAGCCGCCGAATTTCCCGCGTCGGCTTTTCACGTATCCGGCTGTCTTCAGTTGCGTGAAAATCTGTTCGAGAAATTTAACTGGCAGTTTTTCCTTTGACGCAAGCTCGCTGATCTGAAGCATCGGCCAGCCGAGTTCGGAGGCGATGCCGAGATCGATAAGAGCTCGGAGCGCGTATTCGCCGCGTTTAGAAAGTTTCATGTCGCGCCCTCACACGTGCACATCGCTCGGAGACCACGTCGATTCTCGCCGCACCCGCTGTTGGAAAAGTCGGGAGTGGCGAACAGGTCGCCGGTCACGCAACCGAACATGAAAGCCATCAGGCCGCTCGTAGCCTTCCGGCGCGCGAAACAATGCAATCGACAGTGCGCCCAAAACAGCGGGAAACGCGATAAGAATAAGAGCGCTTCGGAAGTGCGATACCATCTGATATTCAATCCAGGCGATGCCCAAGCAGACTAACGACAAACAAATCAATCCGATTATCTGTTTCATGTTTGGACACCTCCATTCGTTCATTTCAATGTCTACTGAACTACTATGGTTTCAAATCCCTACTAATGCAATAGGAAATCGGATGCAAGCAAATTTTTGGATGCTTCAGCGATTGGGTCAAACGCCGCTCGACCCGAAATGATGTCGCCACCGCGCTGCCTTTCCGGCTTCGGCTTGCTTATCAGTAGCAAGCAGCAATCAGAAACGATTCGCCGCTACGAGGAGCGCTCGCGTGGATCCGCGGTGCGAGAGTTTCTCAGGAGTTATAGCCTAAGCGCGGATCGAGCTCCATCAATGCCTCCGCAGCATATTCCTGATCCTCCGCAGAAAGATACTCCCGATAACCCCCTACTTTTCCGCGGCGCACTTTGAACGACTCTGGATCACGCACGTCGCCTGGATGCAGGATTTTCGAATCAAAAACTCCAGCTGCCTCTAACTTTTGCATGTTCTCGAAACGAGCAAACTCAAGCGCCTCCTGAAAAATCGACATGTCCGGCGTCGTTTCGCCGACCACTGCAAGGAGGTCTCGAAAATGTTCGGCGGGAGATGCCCGCATTGCCTCGTACCGGACGATTGTGAAATCCTTTCGGCCTGAGAACTCGTCGAGCCAGTCGTTCATTGCGCGAACAATGCCTCGGATTCCAAATCTCTTGTCGCGTAAGAGCTCACTGAACGATTTTTGCCTTAATGCTTCATCTGCGCTGGGATCGCGCCGCGTCATTTGTAAATATAGAGAAACGAAACAATCCCGGGGATCTCGCACGAGTAGGATTATCTTCGCTTTTCGAAGTTCGCTTCTTGGAACGAGATATTTGCCGCGCAAACGGTCCCAGCGATTGCCCTTCGTCCTGTGCTCAAAGCGATCATGCGAGAATATTACACGGGGAAATCCCGGATCATCGTATCGCCCAGGTTGCAGCGTGAATTCAAGACCGTGACGCTTGCACAAGTAAGCGCAAAGAAATGTCCGGATCCACGTACGGCCACTTTTTGGCGCTGAAAGAACGACGACCTCTCCGCCTGAAAGCAGCGTCGCGCGACTACTGAAGTTTCGACGTGTCCACCGCAGGGAGCGCCGGAACAATCGAGAAACCGAGACAGACTTCCCCGGAAGCCCCGAAAGGTCGCCGGGCTGAACCACTTTGTCCGGGGACATCTCCCCCGGTTGGGTGTCGGCCAAAGATCGGGCTGTTATTTCAATCGCCATTCCCGGAATTTCCTCATTTGAGCCGCGACTCTGCGAGCAAGCGCGCAGGAGCCTTGCGGAACTGTTGCATAAGACCGCAAAAAGAGGTATTTATTCAAGCAGAAAAAATAGGGGGCGTACTGGCTTCGACTCATCGTTGGAAGCACAGGCGGCATGTCGAGGATGGCTCGTTGGCCTCGTTAAAAACCGGACCAAAAAACAAACGCAGACAACGAAGGTCTCGCTCTCGCGGCTTAATTGACCGTGACGTTTGTCGTGGGACGCCTGCTACGACGGCAAACGTGGACAGCAGGCTGGCGAATCGGTGGAGCGACCGCACCGGTTCGTGAATCGATTTCGTGGACGCTCGGGAGCGGGCAGTGTGCCGGCGCATAGCTTGGCTCCTCAGAATTGATCGTCGGATAAACATGTAGATGTTTGCGCGGATAGCGGCGAGGACAGGGGTTCAACTCCCCTCGCCTCCAGCCCCGAAAGCTTTCGGGGGCTGTCGCGCCGTAGCCTTTGCGAAGGCGGACACGCAGTGCCCATGGAACTGGTTTGTTGCGAGCTATGGCCCGGCAAGCCAGCAAAAAAATGCCCAGTTTTACTTATGTCTATGTTCTGCAAAGCGAAAGCAACCCGATGCACTTCTACACCGGCTGCACAGATAATCTTCGCGGCCGATTGAGGCGCCACAATAGCGGCAAAGTCCCGCATACGGCAAAACGGAGGTCTTGGCCCGTCAAAACGTACGTCGCTTCCTCCAATTCAAACCGCGCTGCTGAGTTTGAACGTTATCTCAAATCGGCGTCTGGCCGCGCTTTTGTCAAAAAGCGACTTTGAGATATCGCACTCAATAGTTCCAAACGAGCCTATTATTTCGGACCGGATTTAAGCCATTCACTCCAGAGCTGCGGACGGCCATTCGGATTAGCGCGAGCATAATTGTAGAACACGCGAATAAATGCAATCCGGTCCTCCATGTAGGGCGCTTTCCAGTTCCCCAGTCCAGCCGGACGCAGGACATCATAGTTGTATCCCAGTAACTTCTGACGCCTCACGATGTCGTCGAGCGATACGCGGGTCGCATTTCGCAGCATGTCGTACAGTGCCATGAACGTGGTCGTTCGGCCCAGTCCAGCTTCGCAGTGAAAATGGGCCCAAGCATTCTCGGGAAGTGCGCGAACGGCGACAATGAATCGATCGACTGCGTCGTCGAGCGGCCGAGTATGATCGGTCACTGCGACCCGCACATAGCTGATGCCTGCGGAAGACACGAGATCACGTTCGATGCTCGCTTGTTTTACAATCATCTGTTGCGGGACGGCAGAGTCAGCGTCGCCCTTTTTGACGGCGTGACCGGGCCGAATGGCAATTTCACTTCCCGGTCCAAGCGATTGCACCCACGCGGCTTCGGCCTCTTCGATCTCGGTTTGGCTACGACCGACGTTCGCCCAATCGCGCGTCGCATACCAGCTAGCAGGAAGGCCGTTGACAAATACGTGTGTTTCCTGCCTTAGATCGAAAATGGTGACCGGACCATGCATTCGCGTCAGGCAAAGTTTGAGGTTATCGGCGGTAAACTCTCCGCTGCCAGAGGCGTGAAGATCAGTCAAGCCAATGGTCGAAAGCGTTTTACCATCGTTCGCGTGAAGCGGATCTTCAGTCGTTCGAAAGTTTCGCGGCAAAGCGCTGGCCAGTGTTAGTTCAATATCCCAAATCAGCACCGGTGAACCCGCAGAGCGCACCGGCCGATGCTTTGGCACAAGCGTGACCGGGAGGAAAACTGCGGGGAAAAAAAGAAAACAGAATGTGTCCAGCTGGCCGCCAAGCAAACGAGCCATAAAATTCATGTGAGCCGGCGTCAAGATTGGAGGCGAATGCTCCTGACAGGCAAGGAATTTTCGCCATCCCGAATTCCAAACTCGCAATTCGCGGGGCCTGATTTAATTCTGAAATCATGCGCGACGCGCTCACTCCAATGATGCAGCAGTATCGGCGGCTCCGAGGCAGTATCCCGCCGGACACGCTCCTGCTTTTTCGCCTCGGTGATTTTTACGAGCTGTTTTTTGAAGACGCAAAGGAGGCGTCGGGCCTGTTGAATGTGGCGCTGACCAAGCGCAATGGCGTGCCGATGTGCGGCGTGCCATATCACGCCGCGCAAACTTACATCGCAAAGTTGATCAAGGCGGGCCGGCGCGTGGCGATTTGCGACCAGACCAGCGAGCCGCAACCGGGAAAAATCGTGTCGCGCGAC
>Ga0209577_10005656_pt1 | contig 11637 bp, 13 predicted proteins | sample GraSoiAngelo_109_FD_185874 | JGI IMG/M metagenome (GOLD analysis project Ga0209577, IMG submission 185874) | Grasslands soil microbial communities from the Angelo Coastal Reserve, California, USA - 14_0903_12_20cm (SPAdes) (version 2) | ecosystem: Environmental > Terrestrial > Soil > Grasslands... | reverse complement strand
GGACGTTCGATGTCGCACAAAATCTGGGGAAAGATGCGCCGCTCGACGGCACCGCCTTCATGCTGCGAATCGATAATTATTGGCCGGATTTCCGGATCGAAAACGGCAAGCCCACTTCATTGAGCGCGCGCATCGTCGTCGCCCCCGCGTCGCTCGCGTCGCCGACGCAGGTCACGCCGGCGCGCGCCGCCTCGACCGCGCCCCACGCGGCTGAGACGTAGAGGTCTTCCGGCGTCATCCGCTCCCTGCGCGCGACCGTGACTTTACGCAGCCACGCGAAGAAGTTCCCCTCTTCCACTTCGAGGAAGCCCCGCATCGCCGTCAACTCAAGGTGCGTATGGCAGTTGACGAAGCCGGGCAGTATCGCGGCCTCGCCCAAATCCAAGACCTCTGCGGACGGGAACCTCTCCGTAAGTTCGGCGCGCGCGCCGACGCCCTCGACGCGCGCGCCCTCGACGGCCACCGCGCCGCCCTCGACCGGCTCGGAGATGACAGGCAGAACCCACCGCGCGCTGTAGATCTTCGTCATGCGCCTTTTAGCTCAAGACAAAATCAAACATGGATGGACAAGAGCAAGGATGAAGGCGGAAGGATGAAAGCGCGACTCTCAACCTTCTGCTCTTAACTTCATCCTTCATCCTTCATCCTTGCCTTTCATGCCGGGTCGCCGCCCGCGACGGTGCGTGTCGCCGCGCGACCCCGCCGCCTCAAGACGAACCAGAGCACCCCGGAAAGAATAATCACACTCCCGCCGCCCGCCGCAACGGGGCGGATGCCGACGTGGTCGGCGACTTCGCCGCAGACGAGTATCGAGCCGACCATCGTCAAAGTCGTCAGCGTCTCGTAGGAAGCGAAGACGCGACCGGCTACGCGGTCTTCGGTGCGCTTCATCAAAAGCGTCTGCTGCGCCGTCCACCAGATGGCGAAGTTCATCTCGCGCGCGACGAGGACGAGGGCCGCGCCCCAGAGGCTCGGCATCAAACTGAAGAGCGCGAGGCCGCACCCGTCGAGCACGAGCGAGCGGCCCATGCGCGAGCCGAGGCCCTCGGTCGCCCCGCGGTTGAAGCGGCGCGCGAGCGGAGCGCCGAGCACGCCGCCCAGGCCCATCGCTACGAACAGGACGGAGATGCCGAAGTCCGTCGGGCGCTCGACGATGGCGCGCACGCCCGCGCCCCAGCCCCTCACCGCCTGCTCGCCCAGCCTCGCGCCGAAGATGCTGTAGAGTGCGCGCGCCGCGCCATTGCCGAGGCCCCAGCCCCCGGCCACCACGAACACCGCCGCGAGCAAAGGGTCGCGCCTCACATAACGCAGCCCCTCGCGGAAGTCGAACGCCACGCGGCGCAGCGGAGAGAGGGAGATGGAAGGACGGGGGGACAGAGGGACGTGGGGACGGGGAGAAAGAGATACGGCGTGAGGGTCGCCCGTCTCTTCTTCAGTTCTAATCACCACGTCTCTCAGTCCCCCCGTCTCCCCCTCTCCCCGTCTCCCCGTTCCCGCGCCGCTCGTCCGCGCGCGGATGCGCCGGATCATCTCCGCCGAGGCGACGAAGGTGAGCGCGTTGAGGACGAAGACAGTGTCGCGCCCCAGGACGGTGGCGACGACGCCTCCGAGCGCGGAGCCGACGGCGATGGTCGCGGCGGTGGTCGAGGCCGAGATGGAGTTGGCGGCGAGCAGTTCTTCCGTGTGACGGACGAGGTTCGGGATCGAGGCGCGCTTGGCCGCGTTGAAGAAGGAGGAGACAGAGAAGAGCGACGCGCCGACGACGTAGATGACCGCGAGCGAAGAGAGGCGGGCCGCCAGCATGAAGCCGAGCGCGAGGGCGGCGCGCGTGAGGTCTGCGGCGATCATCACGCGGCGGCGGTTCACGCGGTCAACGACGACGCCCGCGATGGGGCCGAAGAGGAAGAGCGGCAGGTGGCGCGCGATGGCGTAGGTGGCGACCGCCAGCCCGACACGCCCCTCGCCCGCGAGCTGGATGGCGAGCGCGAGCACGGCGATGTTGTTCAGCCAGTCGCCGATCTCGGAGACGACCTGCCCCGTCCAGAGCCGTCGGAAGTCGGCGTTGCGCGCGAGTAGCTGGCGGTAGGTCACTGCTCGCCGCTCGCTTTCTTCTTCCGGTAGCGTCCGAGGACGTTTGTGACGTAGGAGCGCGTCGAGGGGATGTCAATGCGGGCGATGAACTCTGCGTTGGTGAGCGGGCGCTGGCCCGGCGCGACGCGGTTCCAGTCGGCGGCGCGGCTGGGGCCAGCGTTGTAGGCGGCGACGACGCGCGCCTCCCAGCCGGGCGTGTCGCGGTAGTCCTTCGCGATTTTTTCCAAGTACCAGCAGCCGACCTGTATGTTGCGTTCGGGCGCGCGCAGCGCGCCTTCGGGGTCTCGACGCATCTGCTCCTCGAACGCGCGCATGCCCGTCTCGGCGGCCCACTCGCGCGCGACCACCGGAGTCACCTGCATCAATCCGACCTCGCCCGCGTCGCCCTTCTTCCACGGACGGAAGTAAGTCTCCTCGTAGATGATGCTCCACACCAGGTCGGGGTCGAGACGATAGACGGCGGCCTGGCGCGCGATGAGCGCGTCGTAGCGGTGAACCCAGTAGCGGTTGAAGAAGTAGAGGCCGGCAGCAAGTAGAGCGATGAGGATGAGCGCGGCGAAGGCAGATCGTCTGAAAACAGGCATCAGGTTTGCGGTAATCTATAATTTCTCAAACTCTTCGGGGCTGATTCCGGCCTGCCGTAAGATGCTGCGGAGCGTGCCGACGGGGACTTCACGATGGTGTGGGACAATGGTTGTGTAAGTCCCGTCTGCCGTCTCTTTCGCGAATTTAATGTGACTGCCTTTGCTGCTCACCTCGACGAAGCCCGCGGCCTCAAGCTTCCGCTTTACCTCGCGAAACGACAGCGGCCTAAGCGGCATCCAACTCGACCTCGATCTTGCGAATGCTCGGCAGAATAGTCGCGCGAGGCGGCTCGAAGTGAAGCTCGATGGCTTCCGTTAGATTTTCTAACGCCTCTTCTTCAGTGAGGCCCTGGCTCGCGACATCAACCTCTCTGCACTGAGCGATGAACCATTCCCCTTCTTGCCACACGGTCGCCGTGAATTCTTGCGTCATCGTCTGACCTTTCACTCAGTTCCTTCTTCTCAGGTGCGACCAAAGCTCCGACTTCGGGACTGCGGCGTCGCGCCCCTCGTAGCGCGAGAGGAGGGCGCGGCGGTCGAGGACGTGGCCTTGCAGCCAGACCTCTGCGGCGAGGGTCGCGCCGATGGCGAGGCCCTCGCCTCGGAGCGCGCGCCGATTGATGAGGACTTCGAGCTTCAGGCGTCCGAGGTCGAGATAGACCCAGTACAGTTCGCCCCCCGACAGGGGGTTGCGCAGGGGCTTGAACGAGATGACGCGGCCCGCCAGAGACCAGTCGTTCTCGTGCGCGGCGCGCGAGGGCGCGGCCTCTTCGAGCGGCTGCCAGAGCGCGCCCTCGCCCCGCGGGGCCGCCGAGACGCGCGCGCGATAGGCCAGCCCACACAGCCCGACGTAAAGCTCGTGCGCGCGGAAGCCTTCGGGGCCGACCTCGGTCAGATTCTGTAGCTCGAAGAGGACTTCCGTTTCCGTGCCGTCGCAGTAGCCGTGGACGATGGCCTCGCCGTCCTCGTCGTACTCCGTCAGCGCCCAGGGGCTGATGCGCTGCGCGTAGCGTGCGCGGAAGCCCGGTCGGCAGTCGGCGTAGAAAATATCGCCCGTGCCCGACTCGTAAAGAACCGTCCAGACTTCGAGACCTTCGCCGAGCTTCCAGCAGCGACCGTGGAGCACGGCCCCGCGGCGGCAGAGCTGCGTCGGCTCGCCCTGATCGCCCGCGCGCTCCGCGAGGTGGTTGAAGTCCTTCTCGCTCGGCACTTCAAGCCCGATGGCCTCGAACTTATGTTCCATAATAAAGCTGTCAGCGTTCAGCTATCAGCACTCAGCCAAACCGTTCTCCTCGACTTGAAGATCCCAACCGCAGCGGCACTCGAAAAGCTGAGTGCTGAGTGCTGAGTGCTGAAAGCTTCTGTCACCTCGACGCCCGCTTTCTCTGCGCGGGCTTCGCCTCGTGCTCCTCGGCGCGCGGGGCGCGCTTGCGGAAGCCGCGGATGTTGCGCGCGGGGCCGTGCTGCGGGAGCGCGCCGGAGCGCACCATCTCCGCGAACAGCTCCACGTCGTAGTCGGCCTCACGCGACATCTCCTCGCGGATCGCGTGCAGCTCTTCGAGGAATCTCGGTTTGCGGTACATCGTTCGTCAATCGTAAATCGTAAATCGTGAATAGTAAATCGTGAGAAGCGACGTTCTCACGATTTACTATTCACGATTTACGGCTTTTCGGTCATCTCCGACACAAGAAACTCCGGCGTCACGATCTGCGGGACGAAGAAGCCGGCGGCGGCGTTGAAGAGGCGGATGCGCGCCTGCCGCCGGACGTTCGCCAGGTGGCCGAAGTTCCAGGTGACTAGATAATCAATTTTGTGGAAGGAGGCAAGGGCGACGTGCACGGCGTCGCCCAGGTACTTGCGGTGGAAGATGCCGCGCGCGACGTAGCCTTCGGCGAGGATGGCCGCCTCCTCCGTCAACTCCACCTGTTCGAGCGGCGCGACCAAGCGGAGGTAGCCGGTGCGGTGCGGCTCCGGGATTCTCTCCAGCTCGCGCACGACCAGCGGCGAGACGACGGGGCGGTACTCCGACATCTCGTGCTCCCACCAGCGGATCGTCAGGTCGCGGCGGAACGGCTCGCCGTTGTCGAGGTACGCGCCGACGACCGAGGTCTCAAGGTAGATGCTCTGCTTCATGACTGGCTGGTGACGACCGGCGGCTGCTTCTGCTTCGGGTCGGCGGCGGGAGAGCCGCCCGCGAGCGGCTCCAGACGGATGACGCCGCGCCCGAAGTCGAACGTCGCGCGGTAGAACCTGAGCACGTTGCCGCCGACTATCCCCGTCTGCTCGAACCCCGCGGTCTCGTTGATCGGGTCCATGTCGAGGACAGCCGCATAGACGTTCTGCCGCGTGTGCGAGCCGAGCACGATGCGCGGGAGCAGAAGCATCTGTATGTTCTCGGCCAGCCCCGCCGCGCCGTAAACGTTGATGCGCCCCGACTGCCTGAAGCGTTCGAGGCCGGCGCGCGAGGCCAGCGCCGCCGAGACGACCGAGATGCTCGCGCCCGTGTCAATGATGAAGTTGGCCGGCTTCTCGACGCCGTCGAGGTTGACCTCGCCGCTCCAGAAGCCGCTCGAAGTCGTGCGGATGGGAATCTCGATGGCGTTCGGCGCTGGCGTGCTCGCCGCCTCCCTTTCGCGCTCGCCCTCGCGCAAAAGCGTCATCGTCCCCGCGCCGTAGTCCACGGTGGCGAGGAACTTGCCGAGCACGGCGAGGCCGATGTAGCCGTCAACCGGCTCCTGCGCGTTGTAGAACTCGCGTATGTAAACGGGCACGCGCTCAATCCTCGCCTCGCCGATGTGGAGCGACTGGAGGAAGCCGTAAACGATCTCGAAGCGCCCCACGCCGCCGACGGCGCGCGCCAGCCCGCCGCGTGCCACAGACTTTAGACCCAGCTTCTCCGCCGACTTCGTCGAGACGACGCACATCCCCGCGCCCGTGTCTATGACGAAGCGCAGCTCCTCCTTTGACCCGTTGACGCGCACGCGGATGACGGGGCGGTTGTTCGTCAGTTCGAACGGAATCTCGACCCGGTTGGGGCCGCCGACGCTGAGGAGATTGCTCTGCGTGCCGAGGTAGCGCAGGAAGTCTATGAGGCCGCGGATGCGCGCGCGCCGGTCTTCGTCGGTGCGCGGCGCGACGCGCAGGAACTGCTCGTAGGCGTTGGCGGCCTCGGCGTAGCGCTCGTAGCGCGCGGCCACCTGGCCGAGGTTGAAGACGTAGTCCGGCTCGTTCGGGTCAATGTAGGCGGCGCGCCGCAGGCCGGCGAGGCTCGCCCCCAGGCGGTTCTCGTAGAAGTCAATCATGGCGAGTCCGGCGACGGCCATCGCGTCGTCTTCACGGAAGCTCAGGGCCGTGCGGAACTCCTCGACCGAGAGGCGGAAGTCGCCCGCGCCGAGGAGCGACGCGCCGAGGAGCGCGTGCGCGCGCGCCGAGGTCGGGTCGGTGGCGATGACGCGCGCCGCCTGGTCGAAGGCGTCCTGGTTCTTGCGCTGTTTGAGGAGCGCGAGGCCCAAGCCGAGCCGCGCCTGCTCGTCGCGCGCGTCCTTCACGACCAGTTCGCGGTAGAGCTTCTCCGCCTCCGCGAACTCGCCCTCTTTGAGCGCGCGCTCGGCGCGGTCTCGCTCCTTGCCCCCCGAAGCCGAAGCCGTGCGGACGCCCGCGACGCAAACTGCGGCGAGAAGGACAGACGCGACGACGACCGGCAGGCGTGACTTCTTTTTCATCTCGTCAAACTCCATAAGGCGAATGATGAAGCAGTAGCCAGTAGCCAGTAGGAAAAACATCTTCCATGCTGGCTACTGACTACTGCTTCGTACATCATTTCAGAATTTCACCAGTTTTCATAGACCAGAGTACGAGGTCGAGTTCGTCGAAATCAACATCCATCTCGCGGGCGAAGCCGCGCAGGCTCTCTTCGGCGGCGAGGTAACGCGCGCGAGTTGAGGGCGGCTGCGGCGAAGCGATGACGCCGACCTCGGCGAGGCAGTGCAGGATGTGCTTGTCGAGGATGGCGTAGCCGCGGTAGCCGACGTTGCGGAGGAAGTGGCTCGACTCCTTGTAGCCCAGGCCCTTGATCCGCCGCTCGCGCACCAGCCAGTCGCGCCGCTCCAAGGGGTCTCGGAACCCTTCGAGCCGCTCGCGCAGACGCATCCCGCAATCGCCTTCAAGGAACTCGCGCGTCACCACGACGTAGCCGGAGCGCGAGTTCGGGTAGCGGTGCTTCCGTCGGAGCGCCGCGGCCAGCTCGTTCTGCGTGCCGCGCGCGAGCAGGTCTCGCACGGCCTCGATTGAGCCGAGGCCCATGCGCGCCGACGCGCCCGCGGTGAAGATGCAGAAGACCATCTCCTCCCACAGGCGCTCGTCCGCGGCGCTCCGGCCAACCTCCTCAAACTCCGCGAGGCGCGATTGTATCTCGCGCCGCCGGGCGCGGTGCGCGGCGCGAATTTTTTCGACGGTGACGGGTTCTCGGTCTCGCCGCACGGCCCTGACTCTATTTCAAACGCGAGGCAAGCGCAACGGGCCGAAATTTTATGAGCGCGGTTTCGGCCTTGTCAAAAGAAAGTTCGTGGTTTTCAGTTTTGAGTTTTCAGTTCTCATCTTACGAGATAGGCCCGCGGCCCTGCGGCGCGTGGGACATCAACGTTAGTTGTGGACGGGACGGATAATTAGAAATAGGAAGCCGGCGCAGGTTGAAGTTGAAAACTCAGAACCGCCCTTCAGCAATGACGGTCGCATTGCGCGTTTACGACGCGACGGCTGTCCGTACATCGGCTACGATGCGTGTTCGCATCCAAGCGTTTGCCCCTGGGCTTCTCCCCCGAACAATCCGCGCGCGCCGGACAGAGAGCCGCGTCATGTTATGATGCCTGCGTCGTTCGATGTCATGCCGTCGGGATGAGCCGGAAGGAGTGAGTTGAGTTGAAGTCTTATCGTTTCATTCTCGCTCTCGTTATTCTCCTCGCGCCGCCCGCGCCCGCGCGCGCGCAGGACGCGCAGCAGCGCACGCCTGCGACTTCTGCGCCGACGACCGTCGTGCCGCAGACCCCGGCGACCGTCGCGCCGGGGGACTTGGGCGCGGCAGCGGGCGAGGACGTTCTTCCGAAGGCGGAAGAGCAGGCCGCCCTTTTAAATCATCAGGGCGTGCTGGTCGAGACGCTCGACGGCAAAATCGTCCGCGAGCAGGCGGCGGATCGGGCGTTCAACCCCGCCTCCGCCGTCAAGCTGGCGACGGCGCTGGCCGCGCTGCGCACGTTCGGGGCCAAGCACCGCTTCGCCACCACCTTCTGGATCACGGGCGCGTTCGACAAAGCGACGGGCACGGTGGGCGGCAACCTCATCGTTTCGGGGCGCGACCCCTCGTTCCACGACGAACACGCCGTTTCGGTCGCGCGCGAACTGAATCAGCTCGGCATCAAGACGGTCACGGGCGACCTCGTCGTCGCCCCGCGCTTCACGATGGACTTCAGCCCCTCGTCGCAGCGCTCCGGCGAGCGGCTCTACGACACGCTCGACGCGACGCGGCGGCCCGCCGCGGCCACGCGCGCTTGGTACGAGTCGCGGATGGCGCTCCACGACGCCGACGCGCTGCGCACGACGCCGAGCGTCGCCGTCATGGGCGCGGTCTATGTGGACGCTGTGCCGAAGGAGGCGCGCGCCATCTCGACTTATTACTCGCCCGTGCTCGCCGACGTGCTCAAGGCCCTGCTCTGCTACTCGAACAACTTTATGGCCGAGCGGCTCGGCGACATGGTCGGCGGCGCGCCGGGCGTCTCGCGCTTCCTGACGGAGCAGCTCGGCTTCAGGCCCGAAGAGTTCCGCCTCTCCACGACGAACGGCCTCGGCGTCAACCGCCTCACGCCGCGCCACATGATGAAAATCTACCGCGCGCTGCTCGACGTGCTGCACGACGAGAATCTGAAGGCCGCGGACATCCTGCCCGTCGCGGGCGTTGACCCGGGCACTTTGCAGAAGCGCTACGCCAACAGCCCAGGACGCGGCAGCGTCATCGCGAAGACCGGCACGCTGCCGCGCACCGACGGCGGCGCAAGCGCCCTCGTCGGCCAGATGCACACGCGCCGAGGCGAAACCCTCCTCTTCGTCGTCCTCGACCAGCGCGGCAACGTCACGCGCTTCCGGCGCTGGCAGGACGCGCTCGTCGCCGAAGTGCAGAACGAGCGCGGCGGCCCCGCGCCCTTCGCCTACACGCCGCAGACGCTCGCCATACGCCTCTCCGCCTCCGAGTTCGACAGCGCCCGCTCCTCCAACCTCGACGAGTACGAGCCGGCACCATAACAATGAAATGATGAATGCGGAATGATGAATGATGAATTGAAAGACTCAAACAGCTTCCAATTCATCATTCATCATTCCGCATTCATCACTAAAAGTTTCGCGCCCCGGCGGCTCGGCGGCCACCGGGGCGCTCCTCGCCCCCGACGCGCAATGTGCGGACTGCGCGGCGGGAGGCGATTCTCGCGTGTTTGAAGAAGACGCCTTGTTAAGGAGACCTGAGAGACACGCCGCACCGACCCTTCCAAAGCGTCTTTCAAAGAGCCGCCGCCCGTGCTTGCTGGCCGTGCGCGAGCACGACGCGCCGGGCGCGCGGGCGTCGCACGTCAAAGCAATTCACACGCCGCCGCCGCGCGAGCCGCGCCGCGCCGTCTCTAACCCGCTGTGTCTTTCTCGACTTGCGCCCGTCGCACGCGCCTCGCGCGGTGCGGCCTCTGGGAAGAGACGGGGCGGCGCGATGTTTCGGTCGGTAACAAGGTGTGTAACGCAGGTTCGTGTTCGCGTCCGTGCTGGAAGAACGTGCGCGCGCTTTCCTGGAAACGCCGCGCTTCATTTCCACAAGGCCCTCACGCCGACGCCGCGGGTTGTGAAGCCCGCTTCTCACTCTGTCACGTAAGGTGACGCCCCGCCGCCACGCTTCTCAACTCCCGCCCGACAGACGCCTCATTTCCCGCGGAAAAACAGTGTGGCATCGCCTTTGCCGATGACACGGGCGAGCCGGAGCGCTGGGCGCGATTCGCGGCGTCCGCCGCAGGGAAGTTTTGAGGAGGCTGAGAATGGCCGTGCGAGTGAGAGCAAAGAAGACACACGCCGCCGCCGGACGCGGCGAGGCTGGCTTCACCATGACGCAGATCGTGGTTACGCTGGCCGTGATGGCCATCGTGATCGGCTTCGCGGTGGTGCGCATCGCTGTGGCGCGCGACCAGATGAGTCTGGTCAACGCCGCGCGCGAGTTCGCGGTCACCACCGAGAAGGCACGCATAGACTCGATCCGGCGTCACGGGAGCGTCGCCGGCGCGAACTTCGGAACGGGGAACTCCACCGTCACCGTAAACTCCGCGACGACCTACCGGGTCTCCATGGACTACGCCTACAACGGCTCGCCCACCTCGCGCGACTTCACGCTGCCCGCCGGCGTGCAGGTCTCCAGCGTTCAGGTGACGCAGTCCGACGGCACGGTCGTCAACAACGCCTCGCTCCCCTTCACCGTCACCTTCGACTGGCACGGTCGCAGCGACACCGCCGTCCGCATCACCTTCACCAACGCGCGCCAGCACACGAGCATCGTCAGCGTCTCTAACTCAGGCGAGGTCTCGCTCGACCGTAACAGCGTCACACTGCTCGCAGGTATCTACGACCCGGTGAGCGGCGACACCGTCGTCGTCGCGCCCGCGGGCGCGGGCGGCACGGGGACAACCGGCACGGGCAGCACCGGAACCACCGGCACTGGTTCGACGGGAACGACGGGCACAACCGGAACGACCGGCACGACCGGCACGACCGGCACTAGTACTACGGGGACGACCGGCACGACGGGAACGACCGGAACCACGGGAACGACGGGCACAACCGGAACGACGGGCACGACTGGCACAACCGGGACGACCGGCACAGGAACCACCGGAACGACCGGCACGACCGGAACCACGGGCACGACCGGGACAACTGGCACGACCGGGACCACCGGCCAGACGCTGCCTTGCTCGATGTCGCTCAGCACGACCTCGCTGTCGCTGCACAACTTCGGCAGCAACACGCCCATAAGCGGCGCGGTGACGGTCAGCTTCGCAAACGGCGCGGGCGCGACCTTCTCGGCGGCGCAAGTCAACGGCTCAGACCTGACAATCGTAAGAGTGGGCAACATCATCACCATCACGTCGCAGAGCGGCGGCAACCACCGCGGCAGCTTCACAGTCCGCGTGACCCCGACGAACTGCGGCTCGTCGTCGGCTCAGGACATCACCGTCAGCGTCGCCAAGTGAGCGGGAGGAGTTATGAAAGATTCGAGGACAGACAACAACAGGCCCGCGCGCGGCGGCGCTCCGCGCCAGGAGGGGTTCACCATCCTTGAGACGGTCGTCGCGCTGCTCATCATGATGGTCGTCGGGTTCGGCGCGGTCTCCCTCTTCGTTTTCTCGATGAACTACAACTCCGGGGCCGCCGACCGCGCGCGCGCCCTCGCCCTCGCACAGCAGCGGATGGAGATTCTACGCGGCACGGACTACTCCAACCTCTCCACGGTGGTCAGCGCCATGCCCACCTCGGAGAACGTCGGCAGCCCCAACACGCCCGACAACGACCAGCGCACCTTCAATGTCACGACCACGCTGGCCGACGACGCCAACGTCCAGAACTCACACCAGAAGGTCATCATCGTGACCGTGACGCCCGCGGACGCGGGGCGCTGGACGAGCGGCGGCGTGACGTTGCGCTGCTACCGTTCCGAGAACGTAATGGGCACTAACTGAGTCGGCCCGCAGGGCACGGAGTTAAAGAGTATGCAGACACACGAAAACGAGGCGAAGGGCGCGGCGGGCTTCTCGCTCCTGGAGCTGATGGTGGCGCTCGGCGTCACGCTGGTCATCATGGTGGTCGCGGGCCGGATGCTGGCGATGACGATGAACGTCCGCACGCGCGAGAACCAGCGCACCGAGGCCATCGCCGACGCGCAGC
>Ga0209577_10005655_pt1 | contig 11637 bp, 10 predicted proteins | sample GraSoiAngelo_109_FD_185874 | JGI IMG/M metagenome (GOLD analysis project Ga0209577, IMG submission 185874) | Grasslands soil microbial communities from the Angelo Coastal Reserve, California, USA - 14_0903_12_20cm (SPAdes) (version 2) | ecosystem: Environmental > Terrestrial > Soil > Grasslands... | reverse complement strand
GATCGCGCAGCTCGGCAACGCCGCGGCCTAGACCGACGCGGTGATCGTGATGCCGCCCCGGGCCTTCTGCCGGAGCGTCACGTGCACCACGGCGGCCTCGAGCTCGAGCGCGGCGGCGACCTCGTCGCGGATCTGCACGGCGAGCGCCTCGCAGAAGGCACCCTGGTCGCGGAAGCGCGAGAGGTAGATCTTCAGCGACTTCGACTCGAGGCACAGCCCGCGCGGCTCGTACGTGATCGTCGCGGTGTAGAAGTCGGGCTGGTTCGTGATCGGGCAGACGGCCGTCAGCTCGTCGCTCACCAGCTCCACGCTCGCGACGCCCGGGTTCGGGAACGTCTCGAGCCCCGCGTAGGCATCGCTGCCCGCGTGGCCGAGTGCGACGAAGTCCTGCTCCATGGGGCTAACTCTAGAGGGCTCGCCCGGTCCCAGCTCGTTCACCGCGCGCACCCTGTAGGCGTACTTCACGCGCTTCGCCGCACGGCGGTCGTCGAACTGCGTCGCGGTCACCGTTGCGACGCGCTTGCCGTTCCGCCACACCTCGTATGAGCTCGCTCCGGTGACCGCGGCCCACGTCACGCGCAGCCGGTCTTTGAGGACGCGGAGGCGGACGGCCGGCGGCGCGGCGACGCGCACGAGCTGGAGCTGCACCTGATGGCGCTCCGTTCCGCCTGGGCCGCCCGGGAACGAGTCGAAGATGTCGACATGGCCATCGTTGTTCGCGTCCAGGAACAGGAACGTGTCGCTCGTCGCCGGCAGCGACGTCTGATGGAAGACGCCTGTGCCGTCGTTCAAGTACAGCGGCCCGCGTTCGTTTCCGCCCTGGTGGAGCGACACTGCGAAGTCCAGGGACCCGTCGCCGTTCACGTCGGCGACGCGGATCGCGTACGGCCAGCCTTGCCCCTCGTCCTGTGCCGGAAGGCGCGCGGCGGTCTCGTCGCGGAAGGAGCCGTCGCCGCCCGAGATCAGCACCTGGATGCGGCGGCCGCTGAAGTCCTCGTGCTGGAAGCCGGCGAGCAGGTCGGTCTTGCCGTCGCCGTTGACGTCGAGGGTCGCGAAGCTGATCAGGATCGAGCGGCTGCCGAACGGCTTCGGCGGCAGCGCAGGGCCGAAGCGGAAGTGACCGCTCCCGTCGTTCAGGAGGACCGTCGAGTCGGCGGTCTGGTTGGCCGCGCCGAGCACGAGGTCAGGCGCGCCGTCGCCGTTCGCGTCGAGGAACACGGAGCGCGTGTAGACGTAGTTGTTCGTGTCCTGGAGGTCGGGCGGCAGGAGGTCGAGGCGCCTCGTGAAATGACCTGTGCCGTCGTTGAGGAGGATCTCCGGCGGCGTGTGGTCGCCGCAGCAGAGGTTCCCTGCGTAGATGTCGAGGCTCCCGTCGTGGTTGACGTCCGCGACGGCCGCGGAGTGCGTGAAGCCGGACTCAGGCGGCAGGTTGCCGCTCGCGTCGACGAGCTTCCCCTGCGGCGTCGACAAGATTAGCGTGTTGCGGTGGCCTGGGAACGGCTCCGCGTCGTAGCCGTGGTCGGCGACGAAGATGTCGTTGCGATGGTCGCCGTTGAAATCGGCGATCAGGATCTGCCGTCCGTGCTCGGTCTCGGCGGGCGCGCCGTCCCACAGGGAAGAGCCGTCGACGAAGCCGCCCTTGCCGTCGCCGAGGAAGATCCCGACGGGGAATGTCTTGTGCGCAACGGGGAACGCGAGCCGCGTCCCGACGACGTCGGCGATCCCGTCGCCGTTCACGTCACCGGTCTCGATCTCCGACAGCCCGCCGACGACGTCGCCGCTGAACGACAGGACGTCCTTCGCCGCGCCGAACGTCGGCGGTCCCGCAGGCGCGGCAGCGGCGAGCGGCACGAGCAGGCACGCAACCACCACGACCGCCGTCCACGACCGCCTCGGCATGCCCTAGTCGTTGCACATCCAGGGCCGGACCACAAGGGGCTCAGCCGGCGGGCAGCCGAACGACGAACCGTCCACCGGCGCGCGACGGCGCCACGTCGATGTCGCCGTCGACGCTCCGCGCGAGGCGGCGGCCGAGCGAGAGGCCGAGGCCCGCCCCGCTGTTCCCGTTGCGGCCGCCCGCGGCGCCGCGCACGCCGGGCTCGAAGATGCGCTCGCGCTCGTCGGCGCCGACGCCCGGGCCGTCATCCTCGATGTCGTAGACGACGGTCGAGTCGCGCCGGCCGACCGAGACGCGCACGCGGGTCGTTCCGTACCTGCACGCGTTCTCGATCACCGGCTGCAGGATCCGCTCGGCGAGATCGGGGTCGACGCCGATATGCAACGCGTAGTCGGGCTCGTGCAACTCGACGTCGATCTGGCGCTCCTCGGCCAGGCCCGCGCAGGCCTCTGCCGCCCCCGCGGCGACCGCTGCGGCGTCCGCGATCCCGCGGTCCCCTCCCGCCTCGTAGCGCGCGGCCGCAACGAGCGCGTCGACCGTGCGCGAGAGCTGAGCCGCGTTTCCGTGCACGAGCTCGAGCGTGCGGCGGTACTCGCTCGGCTCGCGCTCGCGCCGCAGCGCGAGCTCCGACTCGGCGAGGACGCGCGCGAGCGGCGTGCGAAGCTCGTGCGAGAGCTCGGCCGAGAACCGGCGCTCACGACGGAGGCTCGCCGCGAGTCTGTCGAGCAGGCCGTCGAGGGTTGCCGCCAGCTCGGTCAGCTCGTCGTAGGGCGGTCCGAGCGCGAAGCGGTGGTCGCGGTCGTTCTCGCTCCACGCCGCGGCCTGGCGCGTCATCCGCACGACGGGGCGCAGCGACGCGCCGAGCAGCCACCACATCACCGCGCTGACGAAGAGGATCACGCACACACCGAAGACCGCGGATGCGACGAGCGCCGTGCGGCGCGTCTCCTCGTACGGTGCGAGCGAGACCCCCGCGACGACCGTGCCGACGCGCCGCCCGTGGTCGAGCACCGGGACCGCGTAGAGGCGTGTGTCCTTCGACGAGACGTCGATGAAGCGCGCCGGCCCGCCGATCAGGCTGCGAACCGCGCGTTGCACCGCGGGTGACGAGCGCGGCTCTTCCAATGGCGCACCTCCGCGTCGATACAGCCAGAGGTACGTGTCGGTCGAACGGACGTCGGGCGTTTCGTTCGCTTCGAGATGGCCCCCGACGACGTCGAGTGTCCCGAGCTCTGCGAGCGCACGCGAGCGCACTGCATCGCGTGCGTTCCCGTCGAGCGAGTGGCTGAGCACGAGGTTGAAGCCGGTGACGAGGCCGGCGACGACCACGACCACAGATGCGATGACGAGCAGCAGCAGCCGGCGACGGAGGCCGAGCCTGCTCATCCGACGCGGTAACCGACGCCGTGAATCGTCGTGATCTCGGGCGCGCCGTCGAGCTCCTTCAGCTTCCGCCGCAGCCGTGCGACATACGCGTCGAGGGTGTTCTCGCGCACGAACGCTCCGTGCGGCCAGCCGGCGCGCACGAGCTCGCGTCGTCGCACCGCCTCACCCGTGCGCGAGAGCAGACGTGCAAGGAGACGGAACTCCGTCGGCGTGAGCTGCACCTCGCGCACGCGGTCGGAGACCGCATGCGCGAGCGGGTCGAGCCGCAGGCCGGCCGCCTCGAGCGCCTCGTCGCCCCCACTCCGCCGCAAGACGGCGTGCACGCGCGCGACGAGCTCGACGAAGGCGAACGGCTTCGTCAGGTAGTCGTCCCCACCGGCATCGAAGCCTGCGATCCGATCGACAAGCGCGTCCCGTGCCGTGAGAAACAGGACCGGAGTCTGGATGCCGCGCGCACGCAGCGCCTGGCAGAGGTCGCGGCCGTCGGTGTCCGGCAGCCCGATGTCGATCACGAGCAACTCGGGGAGCGACTCCTCGACGCGCTGCAGAGCTTCCGCCCCGGTCGCCGCGGTCTCGACTGCGAACCCCTCCTCGCGCAGGCCCGCGCGCAGCACGCTGCGCAATTCGTTGTCGTCTTCGACGACGAGGATCGATCTTCCGAGTTCGTCGTCGGCCATCGCCCGGAAAGGATTGCACGATCCGTCGCTCACATCGACTCACCGTGCCTCGGCGGATCTGAGCAGGGCCTGACCGACGGCCGGAGGGTGGCCCCGTCGCTCCTCCGGCCGTCGTGGTCGTCAGGCGGCCGCTGCGACGGGGTCCGGGCGGACGACCACCGTGTCCGCGACCTCGAGGATCTCGAGCGCCGGCATGCCGACCCGCTCCGCGTGCTCGCGGATCTTCTCGGGCGACGAGGCCTGGTAGACGCACAGCGTCCCGAGGGTCCCGTCCTCCTCGTGCACGACGTACGAGCGGATCCAGCGGATGTCGGCCGACATCTCCTTGTCGCCGATCTCGGCGGACCGCCGGGCGGCCGCCTGGAGTGCTTCCGGTCCGGCCCAGCCCGACGGCCTGCGAATGGTGTACAGCTTCATCTCAGCTCCTTTCACGGACACGTCACGGTCGGGTTCCACATCGAGAACACGCCGCTCGGGTTGTACTTCCACAGCCACGCGTGGAGCGAGTAGTACGGCGGGAGGCCGAACCGGTTGCCCGCAGGCGTGAAGTTGAACGTCTGGCCGAACAGCTGCGGCGCTGCGCTGTGGTGCGCGTCCCACGCTGACTTGAGCACCACGTACTCGACTGCGACGAGCTGCAGCTTGCCGCCCGACGGCTCGTACACGAGCGCTTCGGGAGTGCTCGCGTTGATCACGGCATCGCCGACGAGCGCCTTCTTCACGTAGTGGATGCCCATCGCGCCCATCGCCGGCATGCCGTCCATCGCGATGCAGCTGACGCCCTTCTTGTCCTTCAGCAGCCCGTAGCCGGCGGCCTTCGCCGTCGCGAGGCTGTGGTACTTGAGCGTTGCGCGACTCGCGTCACCCGTCGAACCGCCCGCGCCACCACTCGCATACGCTGCGAGCGCGATCGTGGCACCGACGACTGCGATCGCGACTACGAGCGCGAAGCTTCGTCTTCCGTTCATGGTTTCTCCTCCGTCACTGAATGACATCCCTGCCGACGGTAGGAGCGCGACGTCGCCGCCGCATCGGTGCGGGGTCCCTATGTTGGCGGCGCGCGCTACCGATCTTTACTGCGTGACGAGCAGGCCGAGTGACGCAGCCCGCTTCGCCGCGTCGCGCCGGTCACGGGCACCGAGCTTCGTCAGCACGGCTGCGACGTGGTGCTCGGCGGTGCGCAACGAGACCACCAGCTCCTCGGCGATCTCGGCGTTCGTGCGACCGTCGCACAGCAGTCTCAGCACCTCGAGCTGGCGGGCGGTGAGGTTGGCCGGGTTGGCGCGCGTCGCTTGGCGCGGGCCGCGCGGGACTCGCAGGCCGAGATCGCGCATCTGGCGCGCGATCCGCGCGACGAGCGGTGCGGCGCCGAGCTCGCGCGCGATCGCGATTCCTTCGGCGAGTGCTTCCTCGTCGTCGAGCAAAGACAGCATCAGCGCGCGGTCGTACGTCCACCCGATCTCGCCGAGCGCGTCTGCGGCCGCCTGCCAGTCGGTCCGCTGCATCGCCCAATAGACCGGCGATCCCGTCACCGGATCGGCGACGGTGACCCCCGCCACGGCGGCCCACGACGAGAGGATCATCCCGGCAGCCCCAGGTGGAAGATTCGCGCGCTCCCGTTCGATCCACTCGAGCGGCAGCGGCGCCCCGGTCAGGAGCGCGTGCTCGGACGCGAGCTCGATCGCCGCCACCACCGGGTACACCTCGGCCGTCAGCTCGGCCTCCGCGACCACGTCGGCCACGCGCGTTCGCGCGTCGGGATCGCCACGCCTGACGGCGAGCGTCGCGAGCACCACCTTGGCGATGTAGCCGGGAGCCGACCTTCCCGGTGTCAGCTGGCGGCGTGCGAGCGTCTCCGCCTCGTCCCACTCGCCGGCGCGCAGGCTGAGCCACGCCACGACGTTCGCGTTGTACACCGCGAGACTGTCGACCTCGTGCTCGTCGGCGTAGTCGAGCGCCTGCTGGGTGTACTCGAGCGCGGTCGCCGGCCTGACCCACATCATCTGGGCGTAGCCGAGGTTGCCGAGCGCGCGCGTTGCCTCGTGTGAGTTGCCGGCGGCATCGGCCGCCGCGTGCGCCTCGAGAAGTGGCTGGACTGCGTCCGGATCCAGCATCGCGTCGATCGTGCCGAGGCTGACGAGGGCGTGCGTGCGCGTGAAGTCGTCGTGGACGCGAACCGCGAGGTCGAGTGCCCGCTGGCCCCAGAGCGCCGCATTCACCGTGTCGTCGTTCAGCATGTCGAGTTGCGCGACACCGGCGTACGCGCGCGCGAGCTCCGGCGAGTCGCCGAGCGGCTCGAGGATCTCGACCGCGCGCACTGCCGCGGCACGAGCCTCGGCGCCGTCCCCGCAATACCAGTAGAGCCGCGAGAGCATGCGGGTGCAGCGACCGACACCGTTGTCGTCGCCGGCGGCGAGGTGCAGGTCGATCGCGAGCCGCGCGGCGTCGAAACCGTCGTCGAGCCGGCCGATGTAGTACGCAGTCCAGGCGAGACCTTCGAGCGCCCAGGTGCGCTCGGCGAGCGGCAGCTTGTCGAGAAAGTCGAGGGCACGGTGGAAATGCGCGAACGCCTCGCGATGCGCGCCCGCCGCCGCTGCGCGGCGCGCGGCCTCGAGCACGTGCTTCGCGACGATCTCTTCGTTGCCCGACGCCTCGGCGTGGTGCACGACATCCGCTGCGTCACCGCCGATCGACAGTAGCGCCTCGAGCACGCGCGCGTGCAACCGCCTGCGCGTCGCCTCCGGCAGGCTCGAACGGATCGCGTGGCGCGCGAGCTCATGGCGGAAGCGCACGTCCTTCGGGCGCACCTCGAGCAGCTGGCGACGCTCGGGCTCCTCGGCGATCTCGAGCCAGTTCGGCACGGCCGCGTCGAGGATCGCCGTCGACGCGCGGCCGGGCACGACCGAGACGAGCTCGACGAATTCGCGTCCTTCGTCGCTGAGGCTGGCGGCGCGACCGAGCACCGCGTGCGCGATCGTCCGCGTGATCCCGGTGTCGAGCTCGCACTGCACGAGCTCCGTGACGAAGAACGGATTGCCGCGTGTCGTCGCATACACCGCGGCGCCGCGCGCGCCCGCGAGCTGCGCGACGGCACGCTTGGAGAGCGGCGCCAGGTCGATGAAGGTCGCATCGGCAGACGCGAGCACGCCGATCGTGCCGTCGAACGGATGGCCTGGCGGAGTCTCGCCGGGCCGCGAGGTGATCACAAGCAGCACCGGCAGCGCGGCGACGCGGCGCGCGAGCATCGTGACCACATCGAGTGTCGCGTCGTCGGCCCAGTGGATGTCCTCGAGCACCAGCACGGCCGGCCGCTGCGTCGCGCCCGCGAGCTCCTCGATCAACAGCCGCGTGATCTCGTGTGCCGGAGCGTCCTGCGCGATCGCCTTGGCAAGCAGGTCCGACACGGTTCCGATCAGGTCGCGGAACGGGCTGAGCGGGCGCTTGATCGAGAGGTCGTCGCAGACACCGACGAGCACGCCCGCGTCGGGGCCGAGCGCAGCGACGAAGCTCTCGACCAGCGCGCTCTTGCCGATCCCGGGCTCCCCGCAGACCAGGACGACGCGGCCGCGCGACGACGCGGCGTCGTCGAATGCGCGCCGGAGGATCCTCGTCGCGTCGTCGCGCTCGAGCAGCTCCATGCACGAGACGTTAGTCACTAGCCCTGGGCTGACCACGTTAAGGGGACTAGCTCGAAAGATGCGTAGCCGGATTGCGCGAGATGGGCACCGCTGCCGATGCGGCGCACCGGGTGCCGCTCCTACCGTCGATAGCGACAACCGAGAGGAGCCATCACGATGCATCCGCATCCCGCATTCAGAGAAGTCCACCTGCACGATCGCGAGCGCGAGCTCGCACAGGCGACCCGCCTCGCGCACTTCGAACGACCCGGCGACCCGGCGCCGCGCCGGTCGATCGTCGCTTGGCTCACGCGCCGCTGCCCCGAAGTGCAAGCGCCCCGCGTACGCGAGGCGCTCGGGCAAAACCATTCGTGAATGCAGTCGGGGCGCCGAGATTCGAACTCGGGACCTCTAGTCCCCCAGACTAGCGCGCTAACCAGGCTGCGCCACGCCCCGCGACCGCCACAGGGTAGCCGTCAGCAGACGCGGGCGTAGAGCACGGCGCCGCCGCGCTTGCCGACCGGCTCGATCACCTCGAGCGCGCGCAGGCAGTACGCCATCCGCTGCGCGAGGCGCCGGTCGATGCGGCTGCCGGCGGCGAGCTCGGCGGTGTCGAACGTCTCTGCGAGCTCGGGCAGGAGGCGAGCGGCGTCCTCGGCACACGTGATGCGCACGGACTCGTCGACGCCCGTGAGCGAGCGGCCGACGACCGTCCACCCTCGGCGGCGATACGACTTGCCCGCGCGGAACATCCGTAGCTCGTCCTGGTGGGTCAGCAGCACCTCGAGCTCGAAGTTCGGATGCGCGAGGAGCGCCGGGATGCTGACCAACCGGTCGAAGACGTCGTGCAGGCACCCTCGGCGTGGCGAGCGCCGTGACGAAAGCACCTCGCCGTCGTCGGAGAGGCGCACGATGCGACGCGTCACCGCAACCGGCGCGACGAGGCGCACGCGATGCTCGTCGGCGAGCGCGGCGAGCTTCCGCCGCAGCGGCGCGAAGCCGCCCGTCTGGAACTCGACGAGCAGGTCGCCGCGCACGAGGTCGATCACGTACCCGCCCACTTCGACTTCGACGACGTCCCCGGGCTCGCGGTACCACTCCTTGAGCTGCGCATGCAGCGCGCCTTCGTTGAGCGTCCCGATCACACAGTCGTGTTCTGCGCGGAAGCGGTAAGCTCCTTGCGCACGGCGGGCGCGACCTCCGTGCCGAAGAGCTCGATCGACCGCATGACCTGTGCGTGCGGCATCGTGCCGACGCTCATCTGCGCGAGGAAGCGGTCGTGTCGGAAGAGCTCGTGCTCGAACAGGATCTTCTCGACGACCTGCTCGGGGCTGCCGACGAGGAGTGCCCCGCGCGGCGTGCGCAGGGCCTCGAAGCTCTGCCGCTCCATCGGCGGCCACCCACGCTCGCGGCCGATGCGCGTCATCATCTCGGCGTAGCCCGGGAAGAACTCGTCCCCGGCGCGTTGCGACGTCTCCGCGACATAGGTGTGCGAGTTGATCGCAAGCGGCAGGCCTGCGTTGCCCGCCTGCTCCGCCGAACGGCGAAAGAGCTCCGTGAATGGGACGAACCGCTCGGGCTGCCCACCGATGATCGCGAGCGCCATCGGCAGCGCGAGCCGGCCCGCGCGCATCGCCGACGCAGGCGTCCCTCCCACCGCGAGCCACACCGGCAGCGGCTCCTGCACCGGCCGCGGATAGACGGCGTGACCGTTCGCCTCGAACGTCTCGCGGATCTCGAGCAGGCGCGCGAGCTTCTCGTCGAACAGGCGGTCGTAGTCGTTCAGGTCGTAGCCGAAGAGCGGGAACGACTCGATGAACGAACCGCGGCCGGCCATGATCTCCGCGCGGCCGTTCGAGATCAGGTCGACCTCGGAGAACTCCTGGAAGACGCGGATCGGATCGTCGGAGCTGAGCACGGTGACGGCGCTCGTCAGGCGGATCCGCTCGGTGCGCGCCGCGATCGCCGCCAGCGCGACCGCCGGAGCGGAGACGACGAAGTCCGGCCGGTGATGCTCGCCGACGCCGAAGACGTCGAGGCCGACCTGCTCGGCGAGCTCGGCTTCCTCGAGCAGCTCGCGCATCCGCTGCGCGCCGCCCTGCGCCCCCAGCTCGGCAAACGTGTAGACGCCCAGCTCCATCAGGCGGCCACGTTACTGGGACGGTTCAGGGATAGGCACGGTGGGGCCCCTAACCCCCCAGTGGTCGTTTGCCGGGACCCCACCGGCCATCCACTTAGACGCTTCTGGAACGAGGTGGTTAGCCGTTCAAACGCCTATAGAGGCGATCGACCAGATCCGGCATGGCTTCGAGCTTTTCGGTGATCACCCGGAGCCGGTACTCGCGGAAATACTCGGGATCGACGCCCAGGGCGCCCGCGAGGGCCTCGACGACGTCGTTCGACGGCACCGGCCGGTTCCCGTGCACGAGGTGGTTCAGGTAGCCCGCCGACAGGCCGGTCTTCGCGGCCAGGGCCCGATATGTGACACCTGTCTCGTTCATCAGGCGCTCGACCGCGGGCCCGAACGTCTCTGACGCGTAGCGGCGCCGCTTCGCCATCACCCGACCTCTTTGCCCAGGTCGGCAACGTTGACACGTCGCTCCTCGCCCGTCGCCCGGTCGCGGACGTCGACCGCGCCGTCCTCCAGGCTCTTCTTCCCGGCGGTGATGCGGGTCGGGATCCCGATCAGGTCGGCGTCGGCGAACTTCTCGCCCGGCCGCCGGTCACGGTCGTCGAGGAGGACGTCGAAGCCGGCCGCGTCGAGCGCGGCCGCCGCCTGCTCGCCGATCTCCTCCGCGCCCTTCACGACCACGACATGCACGTCGTACGGGGCGACCGAGCGCGGCCAGATGATCCCGTTCTCGTCGTGGTTCTGCTCGACGAGCGCGGCCATCGTGCGCGCGAGGCCGATGCCGTAGCTGCCCATGATCAGCGTCTTCTCCTTGCCGTCCTCGTCGAGGAAGCGGGCGCCGAGCGGCTCGGAGAAGCGCGTGCCGAGCTTGAAGATGTGGCCGACCTCGATCGCGGTCGTGAACTGCAGCTTCCCGCCGCAGACCGGGCACGCGTCGTTCTCGTCGGATTCGCGCAGGTCGGCGAACTCCGCCTGGAAGTCGCGGCCGGCCTGCACGCCGCGCAGGTGCCAGCCGTCGCGGTTCGCGCCCGCGACGTACTGCCCCTCGCGCAACGTCTCGTCCGCGACGATGCGGCCGCTGAAGCCCACCGGGCCGAGCGAGCCGCCCGAGGCGCCGAACGCCTCGCGGATCTCCTCGTCGGTCGACGGGCGCGACTGCGTGCCGAGCGCGGCGTCGAGCTTCGCCGGCTCGATGCGGTCGTCGCCACGGATCAGCGCGAGCACCACGCCTTCATCCGTCGTCACCGGCATCGCCTTCGACGTCGCTGCGACGTCGATCGACGTGAACTCCGCGAGCGCCTCGCATGTCTTGACACCGGGTGTCTCGATCTCTTCGGGAGCAAGCAGCGTCTCAGGGAAGACCGCTGCACGCGGGATCGTGCGCGCCACCTCGATGTCGGCTGCGAAGTCGCGGTTCTCGCACGTGACGAGCGTGTTCTCGCCTGCGTCGGCAGGCGCGAGGAAGTCGACCGACTCGGTGCCGCCCATCATCCCCGACTCCGCTTCGACGGCGTACGTCTTCAGCCCGACGCGCTCGAACGTGCGCACGTACGCGCCGTGCTGCGTCTCGAAGTTCTTCGCCAGCCCCTCGTCGTCGCGGTCGAACGAGTACGCGTCCTTCATCCAGAACTCGCGCAGGCGGATCAGCCCGGCGCGCGGCCGCGGCTCGTCGCGTGCCTTCGTCGAGATGTGGTACAGCATCTGCGGCAGCTGCTTGTAGCTGTGCAGCTCGCGCGCGTGGAACGCCACCGTCTCCTCGTGCGTCATCGGGAGCACGTAGTCGGTGCCCTTGCGGTCCTTGAGGCGGAAGAGCTCCTGGATGAAGTCGCGCCCGGTCGCCTCCCACAGCTCGGCGGGAGTCAGCACCGGCATCAGCATCTCCTGCGCGCCGATCGCGTCCTGCTCTTCGCGGATGATCTGCTCGATCTT
>Ga0209577_10005654_pt1 | contig 11638 bp, 11 predicted proteins | sample GraSoiAngelo_109_FD_185874 | JGI IMG/M metagenome (GOLD analysis project Ga0209577, IMG submission 185874) | Grasslands soil microbial communities from the Angelo Coastal Reserve, California, USA - 14_0903_12_20cm (SPAdes) (version 2) | ecosystem: Environmental > Terrestrial > Soil > Grasslands... | reverse complement strand
GTTCAGCCCGTTGAGCCCGGTGAGGACCGCGAGGATCGTGCGCGGCGAGTCGCGCCATGTCACGTGCGCGTGGCTCCGGCCAGCTCTGCGAGCGCCCTCGCCTCGCTCACGAGAGCGCGACGCTCGGCGATGAGATCGGCGTGCAGCCGGCGGTCGAGGACGAACCGGCCGAAGGCCCGCGCCTGCCGCGCGACGCGCGCCAGCCGCTCGCGCCACGCCAGCGCGATGAGCGCCGACGGGACCAGCAGCAGCAGGAACGCGACGAGCACCCGGGTGCCGGCGATCCGCTTCACGAGCCAGGCCTCGAACGCCCAGCAGAGCGGGTAGAGCACGAGGCCGGCCGCCATCTTGTCGGTGGCCTCCTCTTCCTCCGTTCGGCGCATCGCGACGACGGCGACGCGCGTCAGCACGTACGGCGCCGCGTGCGAGGCGATGCCCCAGAGCGCCAGCGGCAGCGTGACCCCGAGCTTCACGGCGTTGCCTGCGATCCAGCGCGCGACGACGGACGCCGTGTACGGGCGGCCGAGCTGGGCGTCGGAGAGCCCGCTCTCGCTCAGCCGGGCGCGATAGGCCTCGAGCCGCCGCCGGAACTGCGCGACGCGCTCGGGCGCGCGCTCGGTGAGCGCGCGCGCCGCGCGCATGACCTCGCGCCGCCACGCCAGCGACGCCGCCGCGTCGGCGGCGCCGCCACGCTCCTCGCGCCACGCGCGCTCCAGCGCGCCGGCGAGCTCGAGCGTGTGCTGGTCCTCGGCCTCGACGATCTGCGCGCGGATCGCCCACGCCAGTCGCTCGGTGAGACGCCGCACGGTGGCCTCGGGCGCGGCGGCGTAGGCGGCCACGCAGTCGTCGACGTCCACGGGCTCGCCGACGGCAACGAGGGCCGAGGCCACGCGAAACGTCCCGGGCCTCTGGTACACGAGGCCGATCGGCAGCAGCGTCACGCCGTGGCGGCCGCCGTCGGCCTCGGCGCCGAGCAGCAGCCGCGCGGCTCCGGTGCGCAGCGGCAGCAGCGTGGGAACGGGCTGCGTGCGGCCCTCGGGGAAGATCAGGACGGCGCCGCCCGCGCGCAGGTGCGCGATGGCGGTGGCGAACAGCGCCTCGTTCTTGCGCGGATCGTCACCCGCCTCCTCGCGCGGGTGGCGGAAGAGCGGCGCCTTGGCGAGCGCCGTGATGCGGCGCGGGAACCTGCCCATGATCAGCATGGGGTCCAACAGCGAGTTGTGGTGGTTGGCCACCATGATCAGCGGCCCGCGCGCCGGGATGCGCTCGGCGCCGACGACGTCCACGCGCCGGTAGAAGAGCCAGAGCAACAGCCGGACGAAGCCTCGCACGAGGCGATAGCCCATGGCGGTCGCCAGCATCGTAGCGTAGGCTCGGCTCCGGACGCCAAGAATGCCGACGCGAGACCAGCTCCTCGAGCAGGACGCCCGCGATCTCGCCCGCCTCGGCTACGCGCAGCAGCTGTTCCGCGAGATGGGCGGCTTCTCGAACTTCGCCATCTCGTTCTCGATCATCTCGGTCCTGACGGGGGCCGTGCTCCTCTACGGCTACGGCCTCAAGCTGGCGGGGCCGGTCATCAACACGCTCGGCTGGCCCGTGGTGAGCGTGTTCACGCTCTGCGTGGCCGCCTCGATGGCCGAGCTGGCCTCCGCGTACCCGACGGCCGGCGGTCTCTACTTCTGGGCGTTCCGCCTCGGCGGACGCGGCTGGGCGTGGCTCACGGCGTGGCTCAACATGATCGGGCAGGTCACGATCACCGCCGGCATCAACGTCGCGGCCGCGACCTATCTGATCGGCGCCGTCACGCGCATCGCCGGGCTGCCCGCCGACGTCGCCGTCCCCGTGTTCGGCTCGGCCACCAGCTGGTATTTCCAGCTCGTGGTCATGGTCGCGATCATGATTCCTCAAGTATTGATCAACGTGTACGGCATCCGCGTCACCGCGCGCCTGAGCGACTTCAGCGTCTGGTGGCACGTCGGCGGCGTGCTGGTGATCGTACTGGCGCTGGCGTTGCTCGGCGCCCATCACAACGACGCGCGCTTCCTCCTGCGACACGTGACGATCGCCAGCCCGCTGGAGGCGTCGTCCGCAGACCTCGGCGGCGGCCGCACCGCGCCCGCGCTCGTCGTCGCGGACTACAAGATCCCCTCACCGCTCTTTGCGCTGGCGCCGGGGCTGCTCGCGCTCTACGGCGCCGTGCCGGTGGCGCTCGTGTTCGTGCTCGGCCTGCTCCAGGCGCAGTGGACCTACACCGGCTACGACGCCTCGGCGCACGTCGCAGAGGAGACGGTGATGGCGCGGCTCAACTCGGCGTGGGGCGTGTTTCTCTCGGTGGCCATCTCCGCCGTCGTCGGCTACGCGCTGCTGCTGGTGCTGACGTGGTCGATCCCGAAGGGCGACGTGGCGGCCACCGCCAACGACGCGTACCCCGTGCTGCAGATCGCCTACGGCAACCTGCCACCGGCGCTGGGCCACGTGATCGCCGTGATCATCGGTGTCGCGATGTGGCTGTGCGGGCTGGCCTCGATCACCTCGATGGGGCGCATGTGGTACGCGTTCGCGCGCGACGACGGCATGCCCGGCGCGCGCTTCCTCAAGCGCGTGCACCCGGCGCTGCGCACGCCGGTGTGGTCGATCGTGGCGACCAGCACGCTCGCCGTGCTCATCACCGTCTATGCCGCCGCCTATTCCGCGGTGACCTCGATCAGCACGATCACGCTGTACCTGGCGTACGTGATCCCGATCTGGCTGAACTGGCTCAACCGGCTACGCCGACGAGGAGAATACGCCACGCGCGTCACGGCGCCGTGGAGCCTCGGCCGCTTCGGGCCCGCCATCAACACCGTGGCCATCCTGTGGGTGATCGTGATCACCGTCGTCTTCGCGCTGCCGCCGAACGAGCTGGTGCTGTGGACGATGCTGCTGCTCGGCGGGCTGATCGCGCTCTACTGGTGGCTGTCGGCGCGGCGCCGCTTCGTCGGGCCGGCGGGCGCGCGCGCCGCTGCCGCGTCGCGGTGAGCGCGGTGCATCCGACCCCGCCCATCACACGTCGCGCTCGAAGCGGTACTCTCGCGAGGCGTTGATGTCGTCGGGCACCGTGCGCTCGCCGAGCCGCGCGAAGCCCATCCGGTCGTAGAGCCGGTGCGAGTGCGCGAAGCGCGTGTCCGACCACAGCACGAGCCGGCTGACGCCCTCGGCCCGGCACCAGGCGAGCGTTTCCTCTACCAGGGCCTTGCCCAGGCCGCGGCCACGCAGGTGCGCGTCGAGATAGAGGCGATGGATCTCGGCCGTCCGGTCGTCCACGCGCTCGATGCCGATCGAGCCGACGAGGCGGCCGGCCTCGTCGCGCACCACCCAGAACGCGCCGCGCGGCGGCGTGTAGTGGGTGTCGAAGCGGAAGAGATCCGGAAACTCCGTCTCCGGGTCCCAGATGAAGCCGTATTCCTGCCAGATCCGGGCGAGGAGGTCGATGACCTCCGGCGCGACGGCGGCCGTCGCGGGCCGCGGGCCCGTCACGCGGCCGCCTCGCGCGGCCACGGCAGCACGATCACCGCCAGGCCGAGCAGCACCAGCGCCATGCCGCCGAGCCGCAGCGGTCCAAAGCGCTCGCCGAAGACGAGCGCCGAGCCGGCAGCGGCGACGAACGGCACCAACAGCGCGAACGGCGTGACGGCGACGGCGGGATAGCGCCGCAGCAGGTCGCCCCAGATGGCGTACGCCAGCACGGTGGCGACGGCGCCCAGATAGAGGACGGCGGCGAGGCCGCGCCACGTCACGCCGGTCACCGCGTGCGCGATGCCCCCCGGCCCGTCGAGGGCGAGCGCCAGAAGCAGCGCGGGCACCGGTGGCACCAGGCTCAGCCACACCATGAGCTCCAGTGTCGGCACGGGCGGCAGGCGCTTCAACAGGAGGTTGCCGACGGCCCACGAGATCGCCGAGCCCAGCGTGAGCAGGAAGCCCACCAGCGTGAGGTCGGCGCCGACGGTGAGCGCGATGGCGGCGAGGCCGGCGAGGCCGAGGATCAGGCCGCACACCTGGCGCGCCGTCGGCCGCTCGTGCAGGAGCAGCGCCGCGAAGAGGATCGTGAAGAGCGCCTGCGTCTGCACGACGATCGACGCCAGCCCCGGCGGCATCCCGCCGGCGATACCGAAGAACTGGAGGATGAATTGCCCCGCGAAGAGCGTGAGGCCCACCGCGATCAGCGCGGGCCACGCCACGCGGGGCCGCGCCAGCACGACCACGGGGAACGCCGCGATCAGGAAGCGCGCCGCGGCGAGCTGCGGCGGGGTGAGATCGTCGAGGCCGATCCTCCGCCCCGCTCGCGGCGCACCTCGTCGGTGTGCTGACCCGGCGCGGGTGGCGCGCGGTGGATGTGCGGGCGCGCGCCGTCGAAGGACAGCGGCAGGCCGATCAGCGTGTAGTCGTCGCCGCCCGGCGGCTTCTGCACGATGCCAAGCGCTTCCGCCTGCTTGGTGCTCGCCGCCTCGGGCAGCGTGTTGATCACCGCGCACGGCACGCCCTCGGCCTCCAGCCGCGCGATCCACGCGTCGCGGCTCGCCGTGGCGAAGATCGTCGCGATCTCGGCCAGCAGCGCCGGCTTGTTGGCGACGCGCTCGGCGTTGGTCGCGTACTTCGGGTCGGCGCCCCACTCGGCGTGGCCGAGCGCCTTCGCGAGCTTGGCGAAGAGCCGGTCGTTGCCGGCCGCGACGATGATCGGGCCCGTGGAGGTCTCGAACGACTCGAACGGCACCACACGGTGGCTGCCCGTGCGATGGCGCTCGGGGACGATGCCCGAGGTGCTGAACGACGCGTGATGGCCCTTGAGCCACGCGAGGCCCGTCTCGTAAAGTGAGGCGTCCACGACACAGCCTCGGCCGGTGACCGCGCGGCGCACCAGCGCGGCGAGGATGCCGATGGCCGCCCACATGCCGGTGCCGTAGTCGAGGATCGAGGTGCCGACACGCGTGGGCGGCCCGCCCTCATCGCCGTTCATCATCATGAGCCCGGAGTAGGCCTGGAGCAGCGGCTCGTAGCCCGGCAGCAAGCGCATCGGCCCCGTGGCGCCGAACGCCCACACCGAGGCGTAGACGAGGCGCGGAAACCGCGCGCTCAGGGTCTTGGCGCCGAGCCCGAGCTCGTCGATGGACCCCGGGCGCAGGTTCTGCAGCACGACGTCGGAGTCGCCGATGAGCGCCGTGAGCCACTCGACCGCCTCGCGGTCTTTCAGGTCGAGGACGATCGAGCGCTTGTTGGCGTTGACGGCGAGAAAGCCCGGCGAGGTGCCCTTCCAGAACGGCGGGCCCCAGCGCCGCGCGTCGTCGCCCTCGGGACGCTCGACCTTGATGACGTCGGCGCCGAGGTGCGCGAGGATCTCGCCGGCCATCGGCCCCGCCAGCGCCTGCCCGATCTCGACGACGCGGATACCGTCGAGCATCATCGGAAGAGCGAGCGCGCGATGACCATGCGGTGCACTTCCGAGGGGCCCTCGCCGATGCGACGGATACGCGCCTCCCGGTACCAGCGCTCCAGGGGAAACTCCTTGGACACGCCGTACCCGCCGTGGATCTGCACGGCGGCGTCCACCACGCGGCCGAGCACCTCGCTGGAATAGAGCTTGGCGATCGAGGCCTCCACGCGCGCGTCCTCGCCGCGGTCGGCCTTCCACGCGCCCTCCCAGATCAGCCACCGGCACGCGCGCAGCTCGACCTCCGCGTCGGCCAGCATCCACTGGATCGCCTGGCGCTGACTGAGCTTCTGGCCGAACGTCTCGCGCTGCTTGGCGTGCTCGATGGCCATGCGATGCGCGGCCACGGCCACGCCAAGGTTCGTCGCGGAATACGGGAACCGGTTCTTCACGAGCAGGTCGAAGGCGAGCTCGAGCCCCTGCCCCTCCTTGCCGATGAGGGCGTCGGCCGGCAGCTCGCAGTCCTCGAACACGACGTCGTTGGGGATCGCCGCCGTGCGCAGCGTGCGAATGTTCTTCCAGGAAAAGCCGGGCGTCCCGGGCTCGAGGATGAAACAGGAAATGCCGCCGCGCCCTTTCTCCTTGCTGGTCCGCGCGAAGACGATGCCCCATTTCCCGTTGTGCGCGTTGGAGATGAAGACCTTGCGGCCGTTGAGCACCCACCGGTCGCCGCGGCGCTCGGCGCGCGTCTGGATGGCGCCGGCCGGATCGGAGCCGCCCGACGGCTCGGTGATCGCGAAGAACGTCCGCCAGCCCTCGCGGATCGTCGGCTCGGCGTACTTCTTGATCTGCTCCCTCCTCGTAGAGCACGCACATGCTGAACGTGTCGAGTCCCCCGCCGCCGTACTCTTCCGGCGCCGCCAGCGCCCACAGGCCCGCCGCCTTGGTCTTGGACGCCAGGCGCTCCCAGTCCTCCTCGGGCAGGCTCGGCGCGTCGGGATCGAGCCGCTGCTCGAGCGGGATGATCTCCTCGCGGATGAACCGCCGGATCTGCTCGCGGATCAGCCGCAGCTCGTCGGGCAGCGCGAAGCCGGGGAACGTCGGCATGGCGCTACACCTTCGACCCGATCGAGCGCGCGAAATCGAGCAGCTCGCGGGACGTCTTGAGCATGGCCTCGTCCACCATGTCTCCTTTGTATGTGACGGCGGCGATCCCCCGGCGCTGCGCCTCCTCCATCGCCTCGATGAGCCCCCGGTGGAAGCCGATCTCGTCATCCGAGGGCGTGAAGACGGCGTTGACGATCGGCACGTGCGTCGGATGCATGACCGTCTGGCCACGGTAGCCGAGCTGCCGGTTCCACGTCGCGTCGCGCTCGAGCCCCTCGAGGTCCTTGATGTTCCACCACGACGAGATCGTCGGATACGGAACGCCGGCCGCACGCGCGTCGAGCAGCACCTTGCATCGAAGGAACAGTGTCTCCGTGCCCTCCTTCGACCACGTGTAGCCGATCGCGCGCGCCGCGTCGCCGCCGGGGCCGGCCGCCAGCGTCACCTGCGTCACGCGCCGGCACTGGGTGACGATCTCGTAGACGTTGCGCATGGCCTTGGCCGTCTCGCAGCCGAGCGGCGTCGCGATGGTGGCGACGGGAATGCCGAGCCGCCGCTCGAGGTGCGTGAGCAGCGCGTCGAGCTCGTGCATGTCCGCCGGCGTCTCGACCTTGGGCAGCGTGACGCTCGCGAGCTCGGGGCACAGCACGCCCTCGAGGTCGTCGAGCGTGAGCCCCGTCGCGAAGCCGTTGACCCTCACGCTGGCGGCCTGCCCCTTCTTCGCGAGCGTCTTGATCCCCGCCCTCACGATCGGCCGCGCGGCGGCCTTCTCCGGGTCCGGCACCGAGTCTTCGAGGTCGAGGATCAGCGTGTCGGCGCCATAGCCCGCGGCCTTCTCGATCCAGGCCGCGCGATTGCCGGGCACGAACAGCGAGGAGCGCGACGGCCGCAGCATCTACTGCGCCTTGTAGGCGGCCTTGCGCTTCTCGGCGAAGGCGCGCGGGCCTTCCTTCGCGTCCTCCGTCGTGCGCAGGAACTCCTGGAACGATTCCTCCAGCCGCAGGCCGTGCTCGAGCGGCACGCTCTGGCTGCGGATGGCCAGCTCCTTGACCGCGCGCAGCGCGAGCGGCCCGTTGTCGCAGAGGCGGCGCGCATACTCCTCGGCCGTGGCCATCAGATCCTTCATCGGCACCACGCGGTTGACGAGCCCGTAGCCGAGCGCCTCCGGCGCCGTCAGGCGGCGCCCGAGCAGCAGCATCTCCATGGCGATCGCGTACGGCAGCTGGCGCAGCGCGCGCTGGGTGCCGCCGTTGCCCGGCAGGATCCCGCGCTTCACCTCGGAGATCTCGAACACGGCGTGCTCGGCGGCGATCCGGACGTCGGTGGCGAACAGCAGCGTCATGCCGCCGGCCAGGCAGTAGCCGTTGACGGCGGCGATGATCGGCTTCCAGACTTCCAGGCCGCGGTTCAGGATCATGTTCTTCTGCGTGAGCCAGAAGTCGGCCTTGCCGCGCGTCCCGGGGATGAACGACTTCAGATCGGCGCCGGCCGTGAAGGCCTTGTCGCCCGCGCCGGTGACGATGGCGATCCACACGTCGGGGTTGTCCCGCACGTCGATCCACGCCTTCGACAGCTCGGCGTAGACGTCGGCGTCCATCGCGTTCATGGCCTCGGGGCGGTTGATGGTGATGCGCGCGATGCGGTCGTTGACGTCGTAGATCAGCTTCATGCGCTCTCCCTGGCCAGCGCCCGGATGATATACCATCGCGCCATGTCGGACGAGATCCTGCTCGCCGTCGTCGACGCCGTCGCCACCGTTACCCTCAACCGTCCCGACACGCGCAACGCCATGAACGCCGCGTTGCTGCGCGCGCTGGCCGCCGTCTTCGACGATCTCGAGAAACGGCGCGACGTTCGGGTGGTGGTGGTGCGCGGCGCCGGGTCCGCCTTCTGCTCGGGCCGCGACCTGCGCGAGATGGAGGCGCGCGAGCCCCAGGTGGACATCGTGCCGGTGCTGCGCAAGGTCGAGGCGTCGCGCCACCCCACCATCGCGATGATCCACGGCGACGCCGTCGCCGGCGGCTGCGAGCTGGCGCTGCACTGTGACCTGAGAATCGCCGTCGAGGGCGCGCGGCTCGGCATGCCGCTGGCGCGCATCGGTCTCGTGCCGGGCTTCGCCCTGGCCCAGAAGCTGCTCGAGATCATCGGCCCGGCGAACACGCGCCACCTGCTCTTCACCGGGCGGCTGATCGACGCGCGGCGCGCGCTGGCCATCGGTATGGTGCACGAGGTGGTGACGGCGGGGGACGTCGAGACGGCGACGGCGGCGCTCGCGCGCACCCTGGCCGACAACGCGCCGCTCTCGCTGGCGGGCATCAAGGCGCTCCTGGCGCGCGCGCTCGCGGCGCGCGACCAGGTCGCGCACGACGACCTCGACGCCCTCATCCAGGCGGCGCGCCGGAGCCAGGATGCCGGCGAGGGCCGGCGCGCGATGCTCGAGAAGCGCAAGCCCGTCTTCCGCGGGGAGTGACCCTGACGATCGTGGAGGGAATGTGATGGCCAAGCGTCGCGTGGTGCTGACGGGGGCGGCCGGTTACGTCGCCCAGCGGATGTTCAAGGCGCTCGACGAGCGCTGGGACGTGGTGCCCATCGACATCAGGGACAAGACGCGCGACGGCAAGCCCGTGCCCCGCCTCGTCGTCTCCGATCTGACGCAGCCCGATCGCAACGCCTATCGCGAGCACTTCCGGGGCGCCGACGCCGTCATCCACTGCGGCTTCGTGCGCGCGCCCGGCATGACGGCGGACACCTGGCAGGACAACAGCGACGCCAAGTTCCAGGCCGAGCACGCCAACGTCGCGCTCGCCTACAACGTCTACCGCGTGGCGCTGGAGGAAGGCGTGCGGCGCGTCGTCGTCTGCAGCTCCAACCACGCGGCGGACTACTACGAGCGGCTCGTGTGGGACGGGCGCGTCGACATGGTGACGCCCGAGATGCCGCCGCGCTCGGACAACTGGTACGGCTGGTCGAAGGCGGCCTACGAGCTGCTCGGCTTCGTCTTCGCCACCGGCAAGGTGGACGGCCGCCGGCTGGAGGTCGTGCAGTGGCGGATCGGCGGCCCGCGCGACGACGACATCGATCACGTCAAGCCGGGCGATATCCCGACCATGCATCGGGCCCTGGGCGCATATCTCTCGGCGCGCGATCAGACGCAGCAGGCCGTCCGGATGGTGGAGACCGAGGACATCACGGACGACAACGGCGTTCCGTTCCTCATCGTCTACGGCATCAGCGGCAACACCCACCGGTTCTGGAGCCTGGCCAGCGCCCGCCGCAAGCTCGGCTACCGTCCCGAGGACGACAGCCAGGTCAACTTCGCCGACAAGATCGCCGCCATCGCGCGTGCCGCCAAGCGAAGCTGAGGGGCTGAGCAGAACCCGGGTCATGACGTCGAGCCGAGCTCGCATCCAGATCCCGCGCGACCGCGTCGTCGAGTTTTGCCACCGGAACCACATCAGACGGCTCGCGCTTTTCGGCTCGGTACTGCGCGATGACTTCACTTCTGCGAGTGACGTCGACATGCTCGTCGAGTTTGAACCGGGCAAGACCCCTGGTTTTGCGTTTTTCAGGATGCAGGATGAGTTATCAGAAATCATCGGTAGACGCGTAGACCTGAACACACCCGCAATCGGATCGTTCACGGGTACGACACAATCGACTACGATCGCCTCTGGCAGATCATTACCGAAGAGTTCCCTGTCCTGATCGTCGCCCTGGAGCGCGCCCTCCCTGGACACGTGAGCTGATGCCCGGCACCATCGACCAGCTCATCATCAACGGGCCCAAGTGTCGTCACCGAGGACAAAGGATTGGGAGAAGTCGCGGTAGACTACCGCCGATGAACTCCCACATCGGCTTCGCGGTCCTCGTTCTCGCCGGCGCGCTGCTCGCCACGCCGGCCCGGGCCCAGACGTTCCAGGTGGACGCCGAGCGGAACGGCGCCACGATCATCCGGCGTCCCTGCGATGGCGGCCCCTGCTGCAACACCTGCCACGTGGGACAGCCCGCGCCGGACAAGAAACCGCCGAAGCACGACCGCGAGCTGTACGCCAAATATCTCGTGCAGCTCGCGGAGGGCAAGAGACTCAGGGTCAGCCGCGACTCCTACGTCAGCAGGGAAAAGGGCGAGCTCGTGCTGTACGAGGGTAAGACGCGGACGGTGCTGCCCAGCTCCGGGCTCATCCTCAAGGACGCCGGCGGGCGGGCGGCGATCGTCCTCACCGAGGGAGTCACCGGGACGCGATGAAGTTCGGCATCTTCTACGAGGCGCAGCTGCCGCGGCCGTGGACGCACGAGAGCGAGCACCGCCTGTTCCAGGACATGCTCGCGCAGATCGAGCTGGCCGACCGACTCGGCTACGACTACGCGTGGGTGGTCGAGCATCACTTCCTCGAGGAGTATTCGCACATGTCGGCGCCCGAGGTGTTCCTGGGCGCCGCGAGCCAGCGCACGACGAAGATCCGGCTCGGCCACGGCATCATGCAGTTGCCGACCAGCCATCCGATCCGCGTGGCCGAGCGCGCGTCGGTGCTCGACGTTCTCTCGGGCGGCCGCGTGGAGCTGGGGCTGGGGGAGGCGCAGGGTCCGATCGAGCTGCACCCGTTCGGCGCGCGCGTGCGCGACAAGCGCGAGCAGTGGGAAGAGGCCGTGCGCGCGCTGGTGCCGATGTTCACGCGCACCTCGGTGGAGTTCGAGGGTCGGTTCTGGAAGTTCCCCGCGCGCAACGTCGTGCCCAAGCCCTACCAGACGCCGCATCCGCCCCTCTGGGTCGCGTGCTCCAACATCAACACCATCGCGAGCGCGGGGCGCTGGGGGATGGGCGCGCTGGGCTTCCAGTTCGTCTCGCCGGAGGCGGCGCGCGCGTGGGTGAACCGCTACTACATCGAGCTCACGCAGCGTCAGGCCCGGCTCGCCGACTATCCGGCGAATCCGAACATCGCGATGGTCTCGGGCTTCATGTGCGCGGCGACCGACGAGGCGGCCCGCGACAAGGCGGCGGGCTGGACGTTCTTCGTCTTCTGCCTCTCGCACTACGGCCGTCACGGCATCCCGAATCCCGGCCAAGGCAACATGTGGGAGGCGTATCAGGAGTGGCGCCAGACGCCGAAGGCCCAGGAGACCCTCACG
>Ga0209577_10005653_pt1 | contig 11638 bp, 9 predicted proteins | sample GraSoiAngelo_109_FD_185874 | JGI IMG/M metagenome (GOLD analysis project Ga0209577, IMG submission 185874) | Grasslands soil microbial communities from the Angelo Coastal Reserve, California, USA - 14_0903_12_20cm (SPAdes) (version 2) | ecosystem: Environmental > Terrestrial > Soil > Grasslands ... | reverse complement strand
CGCCCGGGCGCATCGGGATGTGCGCTTCCTCGAGCTGGGCCTTCAGCGAACCGCCGCTGTCGACGTGCTCGACCATCTTGCCGGCCATCGACACCGTGCCGGCCACCAGACCCCGCTCGGTGGCGGCCTCGATGGGCACGTCGCGCTCGCCGTAGGGGAGGTCGAGGATCTCGATCAACGCCTTCTCTCGGCGGCGGGCCCGCACGAGCCACGCCACGACGAGGACGAACAGCAACACGCCCCCGCCGACGACGATCAGAGTGGTCTCGGTGCTCACTTCGCACGCTCCGCAGTTGCGAGTTCGCGAGCGCTCGGCACGCGAACCTGACGGGTGGACTTGGAACTACCGTCCTGGCTGGCTGCGGCCCGGCGGGCGTGGAACACCTTTGCGGGGAGCTCGATGCCCTGCTCGTTGAGCTTGTCGACGAACTTGGGCCGCAGGCCGGTAGCGGACAGCTCGCCCGCGGGCCGGCCGTCGCGCGAAGCCACGTTCTGATACTTGAAGACCTCTTGCAGGAGGATGGTGTCGCCCTCCATGCCCTGCAGCTCGGTGAGCGACGTGACGACGCGGCGCCCGTCGGGCATGCGGTCGAGGTGCATGATCAGGTGCACGGCCGAGGCGATCTGCTCGCGGATGGCCCGCACGGGCAGGTCGTAACCGGCCATCAGCACCATGGTCTCGATGCGGCTGAGGGCGTCACGGGGGCTGTTGCAGTGCACGGTGGTCATCGAGCCCTCGTGGCCGGTGTTCATGGCCTGGAGCATGTCGAGGGCCTCGGGGCCCCGGACCTCACCGACGATGATGCGGTCCGGCCGCATGCGCAGGGCGTTGCGGACGAGGTCGCGGATGCGGACCTCGCCGGAGCCCTCGGCGTTGGGCGGGCGGGACTCGAGGTTGATGATGTGCGGCTGCTGGAGCTGGAGCTCGGCCGCGTCCTCGATGGTGATCACGCGCTCGCCATCGGGGATGAACGACGACAGCACGTTCAGGTTGGTTGTCTTACCGGTGCCGGTACCGCCGGAGACGAGCACGTTCATCTTGGCCCGCACGCACGCCTCGAGGACGCTCGCCAGGTCGAGGGTGAAGGTGCCGAAGTTGATCAGGTCCTTCACCGTGTAGGGATCGGCGGCGAACTTCCGGATCGTCAGCACGGGACCGTGGATGGCGAGGGGCGGCACGATGGCGTTCACGCGGGAGCCGTCGGGGAGCCGGGCGTCGACCATCGGCGACGACTCGTCTATGCGCCGGCCCACAGCCGACACGATCTTCTCGATGACGGCCCGGTACTGGGCCTCGTCGGTGAAGGACGTGCCCGTGTGCTCGATCCTGCCTTCGCGCTCGACCCAGATGTCGTCGAAGTTGTTGCACATCACCTCGGTGATGGTCTCGTCGGCGAGCAGCGGGTCGAGGGGCCCGTACCCGAGGGTGTCCCGGAAGACCTCCTCCACGAACTTGCGCCGCTCGATGGGGGAGACCTTGACGTCCTCCCGCTGCACGATGCGGTCGAGGGCGCTGCGCACCTCCTTCATCAGCTCGACGTCGTTGAGGCCGGCCATCTTTGGGGCCACCTCGGCGAGCACGAGCTCGCGCACCTTGCGCTTGGACGAGGCCCACCCGCTGGTGGACGCGCTCTTCCCGCGCCGGGTGGCTTTGCTGTCGGTCCGGGTGCGGACCTTCGTCGCGCCGGCCGACGACTTGCGCTCCTGTTCCTCCAGGGCGGCCAGCTTCTCGGAGAGCTTCACTCCAGGACCTCCTACGCGTTGCTGTTCGTGGCCACCGCCGAGCGCCGGAAAATGCGCCCGAGGAAGCCGTGGTGGTTGTTCGAATTGGTCTCGGGGACACGGTCTTGCATGTCCTCGGGGAGGTAGCTGCGCAGACCGGCGTTGATGCGCTTGCTGACCTCGGCGTTCGGGTTGAACGCCAGGACCGGCATGCCAACGTTGATCGACTTGCTGACCTCACGGGCGTAGGGCAGCACCGACATGAATCCCTGCGGGAAGAGCTTGGTGATCTGCTCGATGTCGATGCCGACGTCCTTCTCGGCCTTGTTGAGGATCAGCTGGATGTGGTCGGACGGGATCTTCAGCTTGTCGAGCGTGTTCAGGAAGACGCCCATGTTCCGCACGCTCGGGAGGTCGAGCGTGGCGAGGGTGAAGAGCTCGTCCGAGAGGTCGAAGGCGGCCAGCACGATCTCGGTGAGGGCCGCTGGCGTGTCGACGATGACGTAGTCGAACTTGCTGCGGATGGCCTCGATGATGCGGGTCACGTCGGGCGGGCTGATGCGGTCGGCCTCGGAGGGGTCCTTCGGCGCGGGCAGCAGGTAGATGCCCGTGTCGTGCTTGACCATGTACTCCTCGATGTGGTCGGCCAGCGCGCTCTCGTCTTCCTCGTCGCGCTGCAGGGCATCGAAGATGGTGAAGCGGGGCCGCATGCGCAGGGCCGTGGAGACCTCGCCGAACTGCAGGTCGAGGTCGACGATGCAGGTCCGCTTCCCGGTGTAGTGCGTGAGGAAGTAGGCGAGGTTGGTGGCGTAGAAGGTCTTGCCGCAGCCACCCGTGGCCGACGAGGTGGTGAACACCCGGCCGACGTTGCTGCCTGCCGCGCCTGCTGGGGCCAGGGCCGGCTGTTCCTGCTGGCGGCTGAGCTCGATGGCCCGCTGCACGCTCTCGAGCAGGTCCTCGTCCTTGGCGGGGAGCTGCAGGAGGTCGATGGCGCCGGTGCGCACGATGTCACGCAGGCGGGCCTCGGGGCGGCGGTTGAAGGCGAGCAGCACGCTCATCCCCGGCAGCTCGTCGTGGATGACCTCGAGGCGGGCGAGCCCGGCGCGAGTGCCGAGGCTGGGGCCGGCCACGAGGACGTCGAACGGGCCGTCCTCGGTGAGGACGTCGCCAACCGAGCCGACGCGGGTGCAGGTAGTGACGTCGGGGCGGGGGCGGGCGTCGCCGGTGACACCGCGGATCTGGTCCGCCAGTGTGTCGGCGCGGTCGAGAACGAGAATCTTCGGATTGCGCATCACGACACGCAGGTGAGTTTCAGGTCGTTTTCCATTGGAGTCTCCGGGTCTCCCTTGTTCATGAACCGCCGGCGAGTGGGTCTCTTTCGCTTCCCGCCAGTTGTTCTGTCACCGTCCATTTTCGGCCTTGGCCGGGAAACCGTGCATGGTCCAGTCGAACGATTTCCGGATAGCCCGAAGTGACTATTTTGTTTTGTGGCAGTTCTGCGTCGGTGCGGGGCACGGTGACCCAATCGCGGCCGGCCTGCACGACCGCTGGATCACCTGCAAATAGTCCGTTGGGACTATGGAGTTACCGTCTATGGGGCTCCGATAATTTCGGCGTGACCAGGAAGCATGCTGCGAAGGACGCTTCCCGACAGGCGGTATTCAAGCGCCTCTCTGGGGAAAACGGCGTCGAAATGCTCGAGTTCGCCCTCGTGATTCCGATCTTCATCTTCGTGCTTTACGGCCTCATCGCCTTCGGCATGATGCTCAGCGCGAAGCAGACGATCACCAACGCCGCGTCGGAAGGTGCCCGAGCTGCCGTTGGCGCCACGACCGATCCGGTCGGCGCTGCGAAAGCTCGCGTCGACCAGGCAATGAAGACCTACAGCGGGTATGACGTCAACGACGGCAACCAGTTCTCCGCCCGGGTGTTGCCCTGTGCCGGCAACAGCGCGGCGAACTGCATCACCGTGAAGGTGACGTATCCCTACTCCTCCAAGCCGCTCGTGCCGCCGGCACCCGGGCTGGGGCTTGTCACGCCTGACAAGCTCTCGTCGACCGCCGTCGTCCAGGTCTCGTGATGAGGGTTCGGCACATGGGACTTCTGTCGGCGCGCCGCGACGACGAACGAGGCGCGATCCTCGTGATGTCGGTCCTGTTCATCGTCGTCATGGTCGTCGCCTGCGCGCTGGCCATCGACCTTGGTTTCCAGGCCCAGGACCGGCGCGACGACCACAAGGTCGCCGACCTGGTGTCCCTTGACGCCTCGCGCTCCCTCGACGACCTCAATGGTCCCGGGTGCACCGACGCTCTGCAGCAGCAGCACGTCGACGCCGCCGCCGTGGAGAGTGCGACGCGCAATGGGTTCGACACGACGTCTGCCGGACGCACGCTCGCTCCGGTCGAGATTGGCAACGTGGACCCGAACACGAAGGTGTTCACCCCGGCGGGATCCGGCCAGAAGTGCTGGCCGAACTCTCATGCCGTTCGCGTCACGGTCGGGTCGGTGACGACCTACAGATTCCTGCCGGGCAACCAGACCCAGAGCGCCAAGGCGCTGTCTGAATACGGAGGGAGCCCGCCGAGCTCCAGCATCGGTGGTGGCTTCACCCTCGGCTCCTACTTGGCCAACGTGGACTCCACCCAAGCGGCAGTCCTCGACAGCATTGTGTGCCAGGCGTTGAAGGGGATCTCCATTCCCGGCCCGAGCTCGCTGGCTGTCAGCTGTCCGCAGTTCAACCTGTCGGCGGCGTCGTGGCAGGGGCTGGCCAACACCAATGTCTCGATGAGCGAGCTCGGCCACTACCTGGCCGCCAACGGCGTCATCGCATCGCCGGACGAGGTGTACGGGGCGACCGTCGGCGCCGATCAGCTCTTCAAGGCTTCGGGCGATGCACTCCAGAACCGGCAGCCGCCGGAGACCGCCGAAGCCACGGTCATGTACAACCTCGGCAACGGTGTGAGCGGCTCGAAGCCGGTGTCGATCCCGAAGCTCGTCGACCAGCAGGGCCAGCAGAACTCAGCAGTCGCCGAGACCAAGAGCGTCAACCTCGGCGGCCTCCTACTCGGCGCGGCGACGGCGCAGATCGCCAACAGCCAGAACGCCGTCGCCGTCCTGAACACCGGCCTCGCGGTTCCCGGGATCTCCAATGTCGGGCTCAACCTCGCGGTCATCCAGGCGGCTCAGTCTGTGGTCTGTGGCCCGGCAACCTGTCCCACCCCGCCGTTGACCACGTCGCAGCTCAACTTGCCCGTCACGATCCCCGGGCTGCTGAGCCCGGCTGCGCTCTCGGGTCAAGTCACGGTCAGCCTGACGGGCGCCGGCGCGAGCGCCCAGCTGACGGGCGCCGACTGCGTCACGAACCCGGGTATCAATGTCACCGTCGATCCCCAGCCGTACGACTTTGCCGTGAACAGTGGCGCCGCTCTCAACCTGACCGTCGGCGGCCTCCCCGTCAGCAGCATCGGCGTGAGCGCCGCCCAGACCGTCAACGGAGCGAGCCAGACTGCGCCATTCGCCTACGACGGCGCGACGAAGACGTTCACGCCGGTCTCACAGCGGCTGGGGTCGGGTGACCTGAACTTCAACGGGCTGAGCTACAACGTCTCGGTGAACGGCACCCCGTTGGGCATCCTCCCGTCCACCGTTTCAACAGCCGTCGCCAGTTCCGTCAAGGCAGCTCTGGCGTCGCTGAACGCGCCGATGCAGAACCTCTACCGGGAGCTCGGCCTCAACGTCGGTGGCGCCGACACAAAGGCCGACGTGCTGGTGTGCAACGGCCAGGTCGGCACGTCCGGCCTCAACACCCCGGTGCTGGTCAGCTAGCGGGAGGCAAAGGCGCCGAGCGGAGGAAGGCGAGCATGTCCTCTTCTCGGTAGAGGTTGTGCATGGTGGGGTGCTGCGGTGCCTTCCCGACGGTTGCCCCACCCGCACGCTCGCCCCAGAAGCCCTCGTAGACCTGGCCTTCGCGGTGCGGGTCGTGGATGTAGTGCGGCACCTGGCTCGCCGAGACGCCCGAGCGTTCCCACGAGGGCTCGTCGAGGAAGAGGATCGTGCGGGGCCGGCAGAGCTCGATGGCGTGTTGTGTCCGCGTGGCGTCGTCGGCCTGGTGCACGAGGGTGGTGACCGACAGGGCCTCGTTGACGCCCCAGTCGGGTGCGTGCGGGCGGATGAGTTCGAGGGTCCACTTGCGGATCTCGGCCCAGAAGCCGAGAGGGTCGGGATAGAAGAAGCCCTCGTGGGCCTCGCCGAGGGTCAACGGCCGTTCTTCCCAGAGCACGAGGTCGTCCGTCCATGAAGGCGGCTTGGTGGTGACGAAGAGGAGCCAGGCGTTGACGGAGCCGGGCGAGTAGGGCGGCCAATCGCCCGGCACGCGCTCGAGCAGCGCCTTGCGGGCGCGGCGATTGAGGTCTCGAGCCCCAGCTAGGCGTTCGACCGGGTCATTCGCGTACGGATCGGCGGCTATGCGCCGATGATACGGTCGCCGCCCATGCTCGTGGTCGGACTCACCGGTGGCATCGGCGCGGGCAAGTCGACGGTGTCGCAGCTGCTGGCGTCGCACGGCGCCGTGATCGTCGACGCCGACCTCATCGCCCGCCAGGTAGTGGAGCCGGGCGGCCCGGCCTACCAGGGCGTGGTGGACCGCTTCGGCAAGGACGTCGTCCTCGACGACGGCTCGCTCAATCGTCCTGCCATCGCCGAGATCGTGTTCAACGATGCCGATGCATTGAAGGACCTCAACGCCGTGGTCCATCCCGCCGTCGGCGCCGTGATCGCCGAGCGCTTGGCCGAGGAGGCGTCGACCGACCACATCGTGATCCTCGATGTCCCCCTCCTGGTCGAGTCGGGCCGGACGAACACGGCCGGAACCATCGTCGTCGACTGTCCGCCCGAGGAAGCGCTGCGCCGAGCAGTCGCCCGCGGCCTCCCCGAAGACGACGTCCGCCGCCGCATGGCCAACCAGGTCTCTCGCGAGGAACGTCTGGCCAAGGCCGACTTCGTCGTCGACAACTCCGCCCCCGAGTCCGCCCTGGCCGCGGAGGTCGACAAAGCGTGGGCCTGGATCCAGACCCTCAACTCCCGTTCTGGTGACGATTCACCGCGGTAATCGCGGTCAAGCGTCACCAGAATGAGTTAGGCGGCGGCCCTCGCCAGGAGTTGACGCAGAATGGCGACCACGAACTCGGGCTCTCGCGTGATCTGCTTCCAGGTGAAGTGGATGACATGCCAGCCGGCAGCCGTGAGCTTGGCATCGCGCAGCAGGTCGGCCTCGTGGTCGAGCATGGCCAGCCAGTGCCGGCGGCCGTCGAGCTCGATGATGACCCTCAGGGGCGGCGGGTAAGCGAAGTCGACGCGGGCGATCCACTTCTCGGCGTCGCCCGTGTTCTGCTGACGGACAGGCTCGGGCAGGCCGAACAGCCGGACGAGCTTTGCGAATCGGGCCTCGAGCTCGCTGGCCGTGGCTACGTATCCCTCGCCGCGAGCGAGGAGGAGCTCCCGCATTAGACGGGTGCCCGTCCGGCCTCGTTTGCCGAGCTCGCCGACCATGTCGCCCATCTGGCGGTTGGTCACCTTCCGCTCAGCTATGCAGTTGTCGAGGGCCCGCTCGACCTGTTCGGGATTCCTGAGGACCGATGCGATATCGAACAGCGCCCTGGCCACGCGCGTGGTTTGGATCCCGTTGATGACGGTCAAGTGGTGCGCCGGCAGATACCGGGAACGATGGACGATGCCCTCACCCGTCCGGTGCCGTCTAGGCCGCGGGGTCGTGACCTCGGGGGGGGGCCGCCAGAAACCAGGCACGCGCTCGAGGAACAAGGCGGCCCGGTGCGACGCGGCAGCGCCGGGGCCCGAGGCGAGGACAAGGGCCATCTCCTTTGCTGCCAGGTGTTCGGCGCTCCGGCGACGCCGTAGACGGCATCCTCTTTGAGAAGCAAGCGGCCCGTCCGAACGTAGTAGTCGATCGTCTTGGCAGAGATTCCGCGTTCGAGCGCTTGCGCCCTGGTGAACACGGCGTACTGGCTCTCCGCTAGCCGAAGCAGTTCGGCGTTCATTCGCCGATGATCCCAGGGGGGTGTGACATCGAGACCTGCATTTCGTTCTGGTGACGATCCACCGCGGTAATCGCGGTCAAGCGTCACCAGAACGGGAGGTTGGAAGGGGTAGAACGCCGGGAGCGAAGGCGGCCAGGGCGGGGCCGAACGTCAGGCCCCAGTACTGGCGGCCGAGAAAGATGGTGGCGGGAATCAGCACCGCAGCCGTCGTCAGCACGAGGAGGGCGGCGCCGTCGCGCATGCGCAGGCGCCAGACGGCGACCAAACCGGCGGCGTCACCGATGACGCCGACGACCCACCCCAGCGGCTGGTCCGACGGGCTGAGCGAGCTCAGGACATACTTCAACCCCAGACCGCTGGCTCCGAATCCCGGTTCTCGCCCATGCGAAGAGAGTGCCTCTTGGGCGAAGTGAACATGGACGACGGTGGCCACGGCGAGGGCGCCGATGACGACGAGAAAGGGCCGCCGCCGCTCGGCCCACAGGAGTCCGGCGAGGAGAAAGACGGCGTAGGTCTCGCGCAATGTGACCGCGAGGCCGAGGAGGACGGCAGCCAGCACCCACCGCTTGTTTCTGAATGCCAACGCCCCGCCGAGCGCCAGGGGAATCCCCCAAAGCTCAGAGTGCAGGAACAGCAGCGGTGCGGCGCCGAGGAGCCAGATGCCCGCGATGCCCACGGCAAGCGGGCCGCCCCACGGGTGCAACGGCCTGCCGATCCGCCACGCGCAGACCAGCGTTCCCAGATAAACAACGCCGACGACCCATCTCCACGATGCCGACGGCAGCCGAGACAGCAGCAAGAAGAGCGTCGGTGGCCGCACCGACCTGACCTGAGTCGGGGGCGCGCCCTCCTTGCGTTCGAGCGCCGTCCGCATGGCGCGGTAATAACCGTCGCCGTGCTGCATCGACACCAGCGTTCGGCGGTAGACGAGCTCGTCGACGTCGACCTCTTTCCACCCCGCCCGCACGCCCAGCGCTACCGCGAGTGCGGCGAGCACGACGACGAGCAGCACGGCCAGGCGATCGGCGTCGGACCCGTTCAAGGTCGTCTCTGACTTCGCTCCGGGCGGGGATCAGCCGCGGGCGGTGGAGCAGTTGGCGGAGGGGGTCAACCGGGGGGACCGGTTCCAGACGCTGCTGGGCATCACGGGAAGCGGGAAGTCGGCCACCATCGCCTGGACGGTCGAGCAGGTGCAGAAGCCGACGCTGGTCATCGCCCCCAACAAGTCCTTGGCCGCTCAGCTGGCGAACGAGTTCCGGGAGTTCTTCCCCCACAACCGCGTCGAGTACTTCGTCAGCTACTACGACTACTACCAGCCCGAGGCGTACATGCCTGCGAGCGACACGTACATCGAGAAGGACAGCTCGATCAACGACGAGATCGAGCGTCTGCGCCACAGCGCGACGTCCGGCCTCCTCGCCCGCAAGGACATCATCGTGGTCGCCTCGGTCAGCTGCATCTACGGCTTGGGCTCGCCCGAGGAGTACGCCCAGCAGGTGCTGCGCATCGTGCAGGGCTCACGCCACGACCAGCGCTACATCCTCTCCAAGCTCGTCGACATGCAGTACGAGCGCAACGACCTCAACTTCATCCGCGGCAAGTTCCGGGTGCGGGGCGACACCATCGAGGTCTTCCCCGCCTATGAGGAGACGGCCGTCCGGCTCGAGATGTTCGGCGACGACATCGAGCGGGTGAGCAAGGTCGACCCTCTCACAGGCGAGGTCCTCGGCGAGGTCGAGGACATGACGATCTTCCCGGCCACCCACTACGCCACCGGCGAAGAACGCATGAAGCGCGCCATCGTCGGCATCGAGAAGGAGCTGCAGGAGCGCCTGGCCTACTTCGAGAAGGAGGGCAAGCTCCTCGAGGCCCAGCGCCTCCGCATGCGCACCCAGTACGACTTGGAGATGATGCAGGAGGTCGGCTTCTGCAGCGGCATCGAGAACTACTCGATGCACATCGACGGCCGTGTGCCCGGGCAGGCGCCCTACACGCTGCTCGACTACTTCCCGAAGGACGAATGGCTCCTCGTCATCGACGAGTCCCACGTCACCGTGCCCCAGCTGCACGGGCAATACGAGGGCGACCGCTCCCGCAAGGAGACGCTGATCGACCACGGGTTCCGGCTGCCGTCGGCGGCCGACAACCGTCCGCTCAGGTTCGACGAGTTCTACGAGCGTCTCAACCAGTGCATCTTCCTTTCGGCCACGCCCAGCGCCTACGAGATCCAGCAGTCCGCGCAGGTGGTCGAGCAGATCGTCCGCCCCACCGGCCTCGTCGACCCGGAGGTCATCGTCAAGCCCACCAAGGGCCAGATCGACGACCTCATCGAGCAGATCAACGAGCGGGTCACCAAGGGCGACCGTGTCCTCGTCACCACCCTCACCAAGAAGATGGCCGAGGACCTCACCGACTACCTGCTGGAGATGGGCATCCGCGTGCGCTACCTGCACAGCGAGGTCGACACCATCCAGCGCATCGAGATCCTCCGCGACCTGAGACTCGGCGAGTTCGACGTCCTCGTCGGCATCAACCTCCTCAGAGAAGGCCTCGACCTCCCCGAGGTGTCTCTCGTCGCCATCCTCGATGCCGACAAGGAGGGCTTCCTCCGCAGCGAGACGTCACTGATCCAGACCACCGGGCGCGCCGCAAGAAACGTCGACGGCCAGGTGATCATGTACGCCGACACGGTCACCGACTCCATGCAGCGGGCCATCGGCGAGACCAACAGGAGAAGGGGCCTCCAGCAGGCCTACAACGCCGAGCACGGCATCGACCCGCAGACCATCCGCAAGGCCGTCACCGACATCCTCGCCCACCTGCGCCCCGACGACGAGGCGCCCAGGCCGGGCAAGGACCGCCGGTCCCGAAGGAGGGACCGGGCCCGCAGCGACTTCGCCGAACTGCCCCAGGACGAGCTGGCGCGCCTCATCCGCACCCTCGAGGAGGAGATGCGGGAGGCGGCCACCGACCTGCGCTTCGAGTACGCCGCCCGCCTGCGCGACGAGATCCACGACCTCAAGCGGGAGCTGCGCGAGGTCGGCTAGCGCTGGCGAGTAGCTCGATCACGCCCAGCCACACGCCGGTGATGATCAGGCCCTGCGGGAAGCTGTAGGCGAAGTGATCGAGCAAGGTGAAGGGGATCAACACGAGCCAGAGGGCGAGCCCCAGGCGCCCGGCCCGCACGCCCTGCCAGCCGGCGCCGATGAGCAGGGCACTCAGCAGCACGCCGGCCACCAGCCCGCCCTCGGCGGCCATCAGCATCGGCAGGTTGTGCACGGGCTTGAACACGGCAACGGACCGGTTGCGCTCGTGGCCGTACTTCTCCTTCAGGGCGATGACGTAGCGGCCGGGCCCGACGCCGACCACCGGGTGCGCACCGATGAGCTGCGTGGCCTCGTGCATGAGCCAGCCCCGGTCGGTCGTCAACGACGAGCCGCTCGACGCCGACACCGTCTGGCTCGTCCGGTTGATCCAGCCAGCGTTCCACACGCCGGCGGTGACGGCGGCGCCGAGGCAGAGCCCGACGATGGCGGGGACGTAGCGGGACCGGTCGGCGGTCAGCAGTCCGGTGCCGAGGCACACCAGGGCGGCGACCAGACCCAGCAGGCCGGCGCGAGAGAACGTGAATCCCACGGGCGCCACGGCCACCGCGGCGACGGCAGCCAACGGCCACGACCGGCGTTGCACCGAAGCAACGGCGAACACCACGCCGGCGACCAGTGCCAGCCCGGCCAGCACATAGGGGTGCACCATCGTGCCTTGCGACGCCACCGCGGAGCCGAACTTCCAGAACGGATTCGTGAGCTCGCCCAGAGCGTTGAGCCCGGCGGGCGCCTTGGTGACCAGCTGAATGGTCGCCA
>Ga0209577_10005652_pt1 | contig 11639 bp, 17 predicted proteins | sample GraSoiAngelo_109_FD_185874 | JGI IMG/M metagenome (GOLD analysis project Ga0209577, IMG submission 185874) | Grasslands soil microbial communities from the Angelo Coastal Reserve, California, USA - 14_0903_12_20cm (SPAdes) (version 2) | ecosystem: Environmental > Terrestrial > Soil > Grasslands... | reverse complement strand
ACCTACTTATTATCACATAAATACGACCTGTCAAGAAACAACTTAACAATACATGACTACGTATACCAATTCAAAAGAAGCCTAACCACCGAAGTAATCGTTACTTACCTGAATTTAGGAGAAGGAAGATCCGTCGGGCCGCTACTTCGGGACTTCAGCTCGATTCGCTCGTTTTTACGTGGGATTTCGCATCTGGGTGACGGGGTGTCCAGTCTTTGGGCGGAAAGGCCACATGCCAAAACATAGGATTGGGCAGCATGAACTCCACTCCCACCTGAGGACGATCGCTTTGGTGCCTGTCAATGTGCGCGACAACACACTCCAGCGCAGCCTTTGTCTGCACGTTCGACAGAGTGAGACGCTGTCCTCTGTACACCTGCGTAGACACGAGAATCAACGCACCGTGAGCACTGATGGCCCGCGTGTGAGTCTCTTCTTCGAAAGGCAATCCAACGCCGGTCTGCCCGGAGACTCGGACTGGGATTGCCATCAATACTCGCTGGCTCCTTCGGCGGTTTGCTGCCAGCCAGGAGGTCTCGCGGGATTCGGCAAGCCACGTTTCGAGAGTCCGAAGCTGTGCCGGCTCAATGGTGGCAAACATCAGCCCCATACCCTTGCTAGCTCGCGAGTAGACGACTCTAGCCCGGGCTTCAAACAATTGTGCTCCCTTTGTGATGCGTACTTCTGTGACCGTTCCTAAAGGGAGGGGGTTGTTCGTGTCCACATAGCAGCCTTGCTGACTCAAGTCACGAACGCGCGTTTCAATCCGCGCGCCGGATTCGGTCGCTACTACCTCAACACCGGCAGTGAACTCGTAGCGAGGATGAGTCCGGCGGTCCGCCCCGGGAAGCCCGACGGAAGGACCAGCAGGCTTTTCCGTATAACTGGGAATCGTCGGAGGGCTCGCAACTTTTGAGCCTCGCTTGCGATTGCGGCGCTTCATAGCCATACGATTCTAACGCAAAGGGCCCAGGCGGGAGTGAGTACTGTATCTGGTAATGTACCTACTAGTAATAACAATAATATTTGTGATACGGAAGGCATGAATTTCGGGGACCTTCGGACACGGAACGGCATCAAGCTGAGGAAGTTACAACTCTGCCTGCTTGCCCCGCCTCTGCATAATTACAGTCCCCACCCACTTGGCAGCCATTCTGGCCAATGCTGTCCCGTCATCCGGCTCGAGCACCCAAAAACGCCCCCCTGAAATGCGAGGACGCGGCCTGATTCAAAACGTATAAGACCTACTCAATACGCTCCGTTTCTGGCGAGGTGATGTTGTCCCAACAAGGCGACGCAACCTCCATCTCCCCGATTACAGGGCAGCCTTCGCTTGCTCCCATTTCCGTTACCCGCATCGCCATCGGTTCCATCTTGCGATGGTCCTTCCCCTTGCGGGGGAGCGCTACGGGCTTACCCTATTCCGCTGAAATGACACGATCGGTTAGGTCTGCTCTATATGCCGGCAGTGTTGTTTACCCATGGCCGAGGATCCGGAAGCCTCGGCACTCGCTGCCAGAAGAGCCGCGCAGCATTTTAGGCTCTCTTCGGCTGACGACGGTTACGCACATTTGAATATTCTTGAATATTCTGACCCCTACGACCACGCCTAGGCCCGCTCCGCCTAATGCTAGCAGATACACCTTGGCCGCGCGGTTTTTGTGCCGCTCTTGCGAATGCGGGTACATTTTCCAAAGGCTCCAGAACGGTTCGTTGCCTACCCGTTCCTGCCTTGTAGGGTAACCGAGGGATTTCCCCTTGTCAGACAATGTTTTTCAGCAGATTTACAGCTCGCTCTGCGGCTATCCGACTTGTCAGGACTTGTTCAACCACGACGACTTCGCATCTTGGAAATGGTATTGTCTGGGGGCTTGATGTCGTCGAGGATCAGACGACATGGGTGGGCCCCTCGCTCTGAGACCCTCACGCAGGGATCAATTTCGCGCACCAAGCGCCGGAATCGATTCACTCCTGTTGACTTCTCAGCGAGCGGCGGCTTCCGCGGATGGGGTCTCTGCCTGCGCCGACGTTGTCGTGGCGACAGACTTGGCCGTAATTTCGAGTCCATTCTTGTTCATATCGAATCTCTGTTTCCGGTCCAAGCCTTTGACAAACTCGCGTGCCGCCTTACCGACCGCTCCAGGAAGACTCGACGCATCCACTTTGACCGTCGATTCCACCATTACTTCATTTCGATCCCGATAGCGAAATTGCACCTCAAACGTTTTCATGCTCCCAACCTCCCTTTTCTGACGATGAAAACAGAAACCGGTTCATGCACTCCAAACCACGTGCGGGTCTTAAAACTGTCGAGACCTTTACCTCCGACGACGCTTTCGACTCGCAACTTTCGTTCCGGGGCTCTTCGTTTTGCTGGCCTTAATCTCTGCCTTAAGCCCCTCGTTCTCTTTCGTCAAAGCATCGCGGGCAGCTGTCATTGATTCGAGATCGTTTCCCAATTGGCCGTTCTCTTTCTGAAGTTCCGCCACCTGGGCCTTCAATTGCTCGTTCTCTTGCAGAGTTTTTGTGTCCTTGCAGGCGGTCAAAGGCAAACTCAGCACTACCGTCGCAGCAAGTCTCGCCCAAGTGTTTTTGCGCGTCATGCGTCATCCTTCGTTGACAAGAATTTGAGTCACAACTGGAACAACCGATAGCGGGTGAGGAGGGAAGACACCGCTGGCTACTGGGCCAGCGTAATGGAGTTTCTTAGATGGCGCAAGCCTGATTAACGCTACGCTATCGGACGTATCCGATAACGCGACCTCATGCTTTTTTGAATGAAGAAGTCAATTGCCTTTTGCATTTGGGCTTCGACAGCCCGATTATGCCCACCGTTAACCGCGATGGCTTGAACATCCGGCCTGATCTCTGGCTAGCTCGGCTGTGGGCTGACTCGATAGAGCAAAATGATTTTCCTCCACTCCATAATAGATGCGAACCCCTCTGTGTCAACATAAGTCTGGGGGCGCCTGCGTAGTGCGAGGACCGGAGAGCAACGCGACGTATGCGATCCTCCTGGGACAGCCCAAAGCGCCCAAAGCCACCTTCAAATCCCTTCTGTGAAGCCTGGCACGAAAATTTACCTGTTGGGAGATGCGCATCCGCTTGTTTGGTCCCAACAGGGTGACAACCTGCGGGTCGACTTGCCTGCCGCTCTCACCAGTCACTACGCGTACTCGTTCCGCATTGCTGGCCCCGTCTCTTGATTGGTGCAGGAGTGAGCACGACGCTCGCGATCCGGGAAGGAGACACGCGCTGCCTTTGGGAAGTTCTTGCTTTTTCAATCTCGTTTCTGAAGGCAAAGAAGTTCGGCCAAAATTGAGTCGGAATATTCGCGGATACTAAAGCTGTCCGCTTTTTGCCGGCTTCGTTGTATGTGATCGAGGAAGCCTGTAGGAAATACGCCTGCGGCCAGGGATGCACGGTGCTAACGGCGCAGAAACCGATGCAGCCAATCGAGAGGGGGCTGCCGGGACCGGGGTTGCTGGCACATGTGGCAGCCAGCAAATATGGCGATCATCTTCCACTGTACCGTCAGGAAGGAATCCACCAGCGCCAGGGAGTGACCGTATCCCGCAAAACCAGGTGTGATTGGATGCGACGGTGCGGGGAGCTTATCAGTCCGCTTTTCGATCGGATGAAAGAACGCGTTCTCAAGTCCAAGGCCCTGCAGACGGACGACACACCGGTTTTGGATCCAGCGCTTCCGCGCGCACGCACGGGGAGGATCTGGACCTACGTGGGAGATGACGAGCTGTACAAGATCATTCACCGACGCAAAAGAAGTCGGGTGAGCACTCCGGGCTCGGTGGAAATCTGCCCCTCTTGAAAGATCACTAAGTTGGGGAGTTGGTGATTGCGATGTGGCAGCGAGTAGATCCCGTTTTCTGCGACGCACGCCCCGGCATGGCCGAATATTAGGTAGAAGTTCCAGCCTTGGGGAACCGGGTAAACCCTCTGAAGGATCTACGGGGAACACCTGGGTCTCGGCGGACCCAGCTCATCGAGCCGGCGCGATGGCCACCGCCTCAGGGAAAACTGCCACTCCCGTTACCGTTGCGATCACGGTGTTGGTAGCCGTGTTGATCACCGAGACGGTGTTTGAGATTCTATTCGAGACATAGGCAAAGATCCCGTCCGGGGTGATAGCGACACCGCGTGGGTTAGTACCTACGGCAACCGTGGCCACGACAGCGTTCGTGGCCGTATTGATCACCGAGACGCTGTTGGAGCCGTCATTTGGCACATAGGCGAAGGTTCCGTTCGGAGTAACGGCGACGGCAATGGGGGTAGTCCCTACCGTAATTGTATTCACAACGGTGTTGGTGGCGGTGCTGATCACCGAGATGCTGTTGGACAAATAATTCGCTACATAGGCGAAGGCCCCGTTCGGCGTGATGGCCAGGCCGACGGGGTTGTTTCCCACTGGGACCGTGGCCACAACGTTTTTCGTGGCGGTGTCGATCACGGAGACGTTGTTCGAGGATTGATTCGTCACGTAGGCGAAGGCCCCATTCGGCGTGAAGGCTATACCCCAAGGGCTGGCTCCCACATTAATCGTGGCCAAAGTGCCGCGGTGTGACGTGTCGATGACCGATACGTTGTTGGAGCCGGAATTGACCACATAAGCGAATGCCCCGTCCGGCGTAAAGGCCACACCGATGGGGAAACGCCCAACGGGGATCGTAGCCACGACGGTGTTCGTGAGCGTGTCAATCACCGAGACATCGTTGTTGGGCAGAAACCAACCGGAATTGGTTATGTAAACCTCTTGGCCATTCGGCGAGACGGCGCCACTGAGCGGCTGAACCCCCACCGGGATTACGTCTATCACAGAATTGGTAGACGTGTTAATCACCGAAACGCTATTCGATTTGTGGGTGGGCACATACGCGAGGAATTGGGCTTCCCCCGGAACACATCCCAGAGTTCCGAGCAAGAGCAGCGCCAGGCCCCGAAGCGACCACAACCAGCGCCGCATGCCATTGCCATTTCGAATCTTGTAATTGCATACCTGGGGTCGGTTGGCAGACATCGGTACCCTCCTCCTGTCAGCATTCCCCAGTAAGTAGTGGAGCAGTGTTTCGCCACGCGGGGAATTAAATAGCCGTATCTTAAGTACCAGAGGAGGAGACGCCTCCACAACCCGGTGAATACCGCATTCTGGGGGAGAGAGATTACTCAGCAGCGCACCAGGCAATCCTCTTGCTAGGTAGTTGCTTAGGGTACTGCACTTCTGCTCCAGACACCTCGTTTGCGAACTCCTTTGGCTTAGTACTGCGTTTCATATGTTCAGTCACGTATTTTCTAGGCCGCCTTTGCCACGGGGTGGTGCAGTTTGCGGAGCAATGCGGTGAGATCCTTTCGTGTGAACCGCCACTCGAAGGGTTTGGCGATGGTTTGTTTGGTAGTGACGCCCGAATGCCAGCAGGCGTTGCACCAACTCCTGCAAGGAAGAGAAATCGTTGGGCGTCAGGACCTTTCGTTGGAGGATCGAGAAATAGATTTCGATTTGATTGAGCCAACTGGCGTTAATGGGCCCGTGAACGAGCACCAGGTTGGGATATTTCGTCTGAAGCCTTCGGACTGCCCGGAACCCCGATGCGCAGAGCCGTTGTCAACAATCCAGAAAACTCTTCGGGCCTGGCGGTAGGGACGCTGTCTCATCACTTGATACACGAGACGGTCAAAGGGCACCTTTCCACTTTTGGCTTCGCAGCGGCCGAAGAGTTTTGCACGGTGGACGTCCAGGGCGGCGAGATAGGCCCAGGCCCCCAGCCGCTGTATTCGTGCTCGATTTTCATCGGGCGTTGGGATTGTGTGGGTAATGACTGGGCTTTTCGGGAGCGCGCCTGAATGCTGGTCTCTTCATCCGCCGAGGTGCGGTCCTCTACAGGCGGGCTTATCAGTAGCCCTCTTTCAAGGATTCTACCTATTCCAAAGGGGTCATTCACCGGATTGTAAAGACTTGATAACCGGCTATTCTGCAGCAAGAAAGGAGGGCCGCCACTGTGCATAAGGCACCCACCTCATTTAGGACAACCCCCGAACCTTCAACCAAGCATAAGACGGTGGCGGCCATACCTCAAGGGTATGCAAGTTGTTTCGATCGTTACAATTTGGCTGGAGTTAGGGATAAACCGGCGGTGGCACAAGAGGCAAAAATCGTGCCGTTCGAATTGAGGAAGAGCATGGCACAGATGCTTGGGGACGTCATCGCGCTTCTTGCGATGAAACAAAGACGCGCCCCGCTGCCCGTTTCCCCCGCACTTCTGAGAAGCCTATGGCTCCGGGGCTTTCCGGAGAACTTGGCCGAACTTGAGAGTTTTGCGCGGCGTTTTTTGTTCCTGGGCGACGCACGAGTGCTGCTGGCAGAGCTGAGGAGGGGGCCTACACCGATTGCATTCAGGCCAGAGAATTCGCCAGGACATTCTGGAATCGCACTGGCGCAACGCACGGAAAGTGAAAGTGAACAAGAATGCCAATGTGTTCCTACAAATTAGAGAAGGGCGTTCGTTGGCGCGAGGATCTGGTGACATCCGTGGCCCAAATAAGCGGAGCCTCGAGCTTAGGGATTGACCTCGACTCACACTTTGGCTTTGACGTTTCTCCCTTGAATCTTCCGCGTGGAAATGAAGCCGTAAACCAGATCCTCGAAACAGTGCTCGCGAAGGCCAACGGAGAGCTTGCCAAGTTACTGCAAGACGTGCGCACGAAGTCAGCTGCCGGGCGGCTCGGCACCGCGCAGAATGGCTCGACCAATAAACTCCTGATGCGAGCCATTCAGTGCGCAGTGAAACAATACATGCTGCAAGCAGAACTGGGCAACCTCGCGCTCAGCGACGAACTGACAGGTGTGTATAACCGCCGTGGATTCCTGGCCCTTGCGGAGCGGCAATTGAAACTCGGGCGCCGGTCCGGTCGTGCGATCTTGGTGTTCTTCGCCGATGTGGATGCGCTAAAGCAGATCAATGATAAGTTTGGCCACGCCGAAGGCGATCTGGCGTTGGTACGCGCCGCGCAGGTTCTTGAAAAGACGTTTCGGGATTCGGATGTGATTGCGCGGTTTGGCGGTGACGAATTTGCCGTACTGGCCTTGGAGGTTTCCGGTCACAGCGAGTCAACCATCCGCGCTCGCCTCGAACAGAACTTGAATGAACTTAATGCGAGACACTCGCGTTACGCGTTATCGATCAGTTTGGGAGCGGTGCGGTTCGACCCCACAAGCCCACGCAGCCCGGCATCGATTGAACAATTGATGATCCTGGCCGACGAGGCCATGTACGAAGAAAAACGGCGTCGGCCGAGGCCCTTCCTCGTTACAGCGGAGGCTTAGAGAGCTGGTTGGCATATCGGATCGTTGGCAGGGTGCCAGCCGTGAGGAAGTCCAGTTCACAAAGAGTTTGCATCGTCCAGTCCGATGCGATCAATTCGAGCCCAGCTTTGGAGGCCAGGCCCCACATGTCAGGACGACTTGAGAAACGGATTCGGCTGGCTGTCCCGGTTCAGATTTCCAGCGTCCAGGATCCGGCCGCTGCAGAGCGGACGACGACCGAAAATGTGTGCTCTTTGGGAATGCGGGTTTTGACGCAACGGGCCAGGGAGCTGAATGAACGACTGATGATCAGCTCGCTTGTGGGTGATCTTCGAGCCCTCGCCCGCGTTGTCTATTGTCAGCGGCTCCCCAACGGCCGCTTTTGTGTTGGACTTCAGTTCCAGGAAGTGGCTGCCAATTGGCCCAGAAACCTCTCGACTGACTCGGCCGATTGAGGGGAAGGTTCGAAGCAGATTCTATGCCACTCCCCTAGCCCAGATGCACGAAAAACTGATCTTTCCAGATCGAGAGTGCATCCCGCACTTCATGGGTCCGTCACGGTCCAGTGAAAAGGGTTGCCGATCGATCGTTTCAGGTTGCTCTTGTTGGGCATTGTGCCGATTACTCTGGCTGTCGGTTCCCGATCCAAGGTTGGCAGCGCGTTTCCTGCAAAGACTCCTGGCCTAAGGAATTGGAAGCTCGTGACCGGTCCCGCCTCCGCAAGGTCCGGCTCTGTTGTCTGGTCGGCGGACGTGGAGAAGAATCGGCCGGGCCTTCCAAGCCGACTCCTCAACGTGCCAAGCCGGATTTTTCGCAAGGTATTCCCATCAAGGTAAAGAGCCAGACTGGAGATCAACTCTCCGTTCAACGGTGCGGGGACAGGACAAAACTAGAATTGCTAAGTTCCACTTTGTCTTCAGCCAGAACGTTATAGGAGCCATCTTGCCGCGTCAAGACGGGATAAAGCGGAGCGGGATAAAGGCCGCCAGGGTCGGAGGACAACTGGCGCCCGTTTAGGCGTTCCGCGAAACGGCAATGCGCGGATCCCACCAGGAAACCTGTGGGTACACGCGGCTGCGGGTGGTCCGGCTGACCGTGGCCTCCTTGCTGTAATCACCAAGGCCGAGAGTAATTGTGGACCCACGCATAAGCGCCCGCAATCCGGCTAATCCTCGAATGGGGATTGAGATGAACTTTTGAAGGATAAAGGTTTCTACCCTAGCCCATTTTCCGCATTTTCCTTGCCCCCCGCTCCGTTATATAGCCGATTGTTCGATCTGCGGGCCTCGATTACTTTGCAATCCAACGGTTGGTGCAGAGGCTTGGCTCTCTGCGCAAAATGATAGCGGGAGCGAGTCTGGTGGTAAAAGGTGGGCAATAGAAAGGCCATTTGATTGGCAGCAATTAGGAGGCCATACGTGCAAATTTCTGTGATTGGTTGCGGATATGTGGGTTTGGTGACAGGAACATGCTTGGCAGAGCTCGGCCACCACGTGGTTTGCACGGATAACGACCCGGAACGCATCGCCTCCCTGAAGGCGAGCGTGGTGCCTATTTACGAGCCCTATCTCGATGCCATGCTGGGAGCGAATTGCCAAGCCAAGAGGCTCTCCTTCACCAGCGATGCCGGCGAAGCCGTACGGGCGGGCGAAGTCATTTTCATCTGTGTAGGCACGCCACCACTGGAGACCGGCGACGCTGACCTGTCTGCGATTGACAACGTGGCGCGTCTGATCGCCACTGAATCCGTCACGCCGAAGCTGGTCGTGGAGAAGAGCACGGTCCCGGCGCAAACGGGCCAGCAATTGAAGCGTGCTCTTGGAGTCTACAGCGGAAAAGCTGGCGCGGAATTTCGCGTGGCCTCCAACCCGGAATTCCTGCGAGAAGGCACGGCGGTGGAGGATTTTTTGCATCCGGACCGCATCGTTCTGGGTGTGGAAGACGATGCTTCAGAGAAGCAATTGCGAGAGATCTACCGCCCCGTCCTCGAAGGGCGGTTCCGCTGCCCGGTGCACATGGGAGCCTGTCCTTCGATGCAGCCGCCGAAGCTCGTAGTCACCACAATCAACAGCGCCGAGCTTATAAAGCACGCGTCGAACTCATTTCTAGCCGTGAAGATCTCATACGCGAATATGATCGCGGATCTATGCGAGAAGGTAAGCGCCGATATCAATGAAGTGACGCGCGCAATGGGACTGGATCCGCGCATCGGGCCGCGGTTCTTGGAAGCGGGACTCGGATTTGGCGGCTTCTGCTTGCCCAAAGATGTCCAGGCGTTCATCCGGCTGGCGGAGCGCGCCGGCGTGGACTTCAGCATGCTCAAGGAGGCCGAGCGCGTGAATAAGCGCCGCATCGATGTGTTTCTTGAGAAAATTCGGCGGGCGCTTTGGGTAGTAAAGGACAAGCAAGTGGGGGTACTGGGTTTGGCGTTCAAGGCCAATACCGATGACATCCGCTTTGCGCCGTCGCTGGAAGTGATCCGCAGGCTTCTGGCAGAGGGGGCGCAGGTGCGCGCCTATGACCAGGAGGCGATGGATAAAACCTCTGTGATTTTTCCCCAGATTCAGTGCTGCCGTGAGCCCTACGAAGTAGCCCGAGACGTCGACGCGCTCCTGATCCTGACGGAGTGGGAGGAGTTTCGACAGCTCGACTGGGAGCGCATCCATGGCCTGATGGCCCGGCCACTAGTGGTCGACGGCCGCAATCTGCTCGAGCCCAAGGCGATGATGGAACGCGGCTTCGAGTATTATGGCTTCGGCCAGGGGGAGGAAGCCGTGGCGGCCGAATTCGTGCCTACTCTAGTTCCCAGGTTTTCTGCGGAAGGTGCCAGTGCTTGAAGCGCCTTTGTGCTTTGTCAGCGCGTTCAGAATGGTCGACGGGCGCTTGACTTCGCAAAATTGACAATTTGCACGGGCCGCGAACCAAACTTTATGCCGTCAGCATTTTCTTTCCGCCGCTAAACCCCTACTCCGACAAAGAGGACAGTGGCACCTGTCCTTCCTCTCGCTCCCTGACTCCTTTATTTCATTTATCTCCCTTGTTTACATAGATTTACAAGTAAGAGCCTGCACCTCTGGCCAGCGTAGGACTTAGGCCGACATCCCTTGTGGGCGGAAACCTCACGGCCCGATTTCTGGCCCTGCGAGCAGTTGTGGACTCAAGGTTATCCCGTTTAGTGTCTCTCGAGTAGCCGGACTGTGTCCGACCCGGAACGGACTGGCTAAAACATTTACTCTCCGGCTGGGTGTCCCATTTCGATACCAACCAGCCGAGCGCCGGAGAAGATCTCGTGAAAGAGACGCACAATGAATCGTTGGGCCCTAGTCTTATTGGCGGTACTACTCGCAATTGTGAATTCGGGATGCTCTGGAATTGTTTCGAGCAGCAACAGCCCTGCTCCGGTAGCGCCGTCCATCAGCACACAGCCCACGAGCCAGACGGTCACGTCGGGCCAGACGGCTTCCTTCTCCGTGGCGGCTACGGGCACCGCTCCTCTGGCTTATCAATGGAAGAAAAATAGCGTCGCCATCGGTGGCGCAACGTCATCTGCCTACACTACGACTGCCACCACGAGCTCCGACAACGGAGCGCAGTTCTCTGTGGTTGTGAGCAACGCAGCCGGGAGCATGACGAGCAGCCCTGCCATGCTCACGGTGAATGCGGCCGCGGTGGCACCGTCGATCACCATGCAGCCGGCAAGTCAGACGGTCACGTCGGGCCAGACGGCTACTTTTTCGGTGACGGCCACAGGCACCACTCCTCTGACCTATCAATGGACGAAGAATAGCGTTGCCATCGGTGGCGCAACGTCATCTGCCTACACTACGACTGCCACCACGAGCTCCGACAACGGAGCGCAGTTCTCTGTCGCAGTCAGCAACACAGCGGGAAGTGTAACCAGCAATGTGGCCACGTTGACAGTTAGTGCCACTGCGGTGGCGCCGTCGATCACCATGCAGCCGGCAAGCCAGACGGTCACCGCAGGCCAGACGGCTTCCTTCTCCGTGGCGGCCACGGGCACCGCTCCTCTGGCTTATCAATGGAAGAAGAATAGCGTTGCCATCGGTGGCGCAACCTCATCTGCCTACACTACGACTGCCACCACGAGCTCCGACAGCGGAGCGCAGTTCTCTGTCGCAGTCAGCAACACAGCGGGAAGTGTAACCAGCAATGTGGCCACGTTGACAGTTAGTGCCGCTGCGGTGGCGCCGTCGATCACCATGCAGCCGGCAAGCCAGACGGTCACCGCAGGCCAGACGGCTTCCTTCTCCGTGGCGGCCACGGGCACCGCTCCTCTGGCTTATCAATGGAAGAAGAATAGCGT